>JAEEGJ010002742.1_pt1 | contig 80391 bp, 60 predicted proteins | sample 8958761 | NCBI WGS metagenome assembly JAEEGJ01 (sample SAMN16246546, study PRJNA631951) | gut metagenome | biome: gut microbiome; feature: rumen; material: RS-attached | host: Bos | place: Iran: Karaj | collected 2018-10 | reverse complement strand
GCCCGGAGGCCGATGCGCGAACTTCGGCGACCGCGTCGGCGAGTCCTGCGCGCGGAACGCCGAGCTTCGTCGCGAAACGACCCGCGAACGAGTGCGCGACGCCGTCTTCGGCGGAGGCCGAGGAGCGCACGGCGAAGCAATCGCCCGCGAGCCCCGCGCGTTCAAGCGCGGCGGGGAGCGCGGACGTGTCGAATTCCGGCGGCAGGGCGAGCCAGCGCGGCGTACGGAAGCCGGCAGTAGCGAGGCGGAGCAGATTCGACGCCTTGCCGCCGAGCCATGCGGGCGCTTCTGCGCCGGTGGAGGGGACAAAGACTTCTGCGGCGGAATCCGTCTTCATGCGGACGCCCCCGGGCCGAGAATGGCGGGCAGTCCGCCGACGATCAGGTACATCGCGAGCGTCCAGACGCCCGACGCCAACTCGATTTTCGGCCCGCAGTGGCGGCCGCGCAGGAAAAGCGCGGCAGGCGCGGCGCAAAGCGCGGCGACAACAGCAAGAAGCGACAGCGCGGGACGGGCGCAACCAACGCGGGCGCAACAGGCCATCGCGAGCGCGGCCGTAGCGACGAGGATTGCGATCCATATCGCCGCGGCGCGTCGCGGACCCCAGAGCGCCGAGTAGGTTTCGACGCCAGGCTCCTCGTCTTCGGGCGAGCGGATTTTCCGTCCGATTTCAATCACGCAGCCGTTGAGGAACGTTGTCGTGAGGAAGAGGAAGAGCCCGTGCGGCATGGGCGCGCCCTCGTGTATCCAGTCGAGGCCCGTTGCGCAGAAGTCGATTACCGGCATCACGAGCATGTGGGAAAGCATGTAGACGATGGGATGGCGGCGCAGCCAACGCGGGACGAAGAACTCCCGCCACATCAGCAAGACGTAGCCGGAGGCGAGCGCAAGCGGCGCAAGGAGGCGCGGGTCCGCGAACGCGCTTGCGGCGGCCGCGGCGGCGAAGGCCGCGAAGATGCAGCCGCGGATTTCGGCGAGCGACACGAGTCCGCGCGGCACGGGACGGTAGGGGCGCCAGCGGGCATCGTCCTCGCGGTCCTTGAATTCGTCGAAGAGGCGCAGCAGAAGAAAGAGGCAGAACGACGTAACCGCGCCGGCGATCAGGATGGGCCACGCCACCATTCCCGTACGTCCGCCGCAGGCCCGCGACCAGGATGACGCCGAGAACACGAATGCCGCGACCATCGGCAGATACTGCGCGACCGGAAAACGCTCGCGCTGGTAGATCCAGAGCCTCGCGGCCAACGACCGCGAGGCGTCCGGATCAGGTATGGGTGCGGATCGGTTCTCCACCAGAACTGCCTACTAGCTGATAGCGGCCCCTGGTTGGGCGTCAGAGGCGGCGTGGACCATCGCGAGGGAGCCGTCGGGGTTCTCGGCGCAGATGATCATGCCTTCGGAGACGCCGAAGCGCATCTTGCGCGGGGCGAGGTTGGCGACGACGATGACGTTCTTGCCGACCATCGACTCGGGGGTAACGGCCTTGCGGATGCCGGAGAAAATCTGGCGGGTGCGTCCCTCGCCGAGGTCGAGCTCGAAACGGAGGAGCTTATCGGAGCCCTCCACGGTCTCGCACGAAAGTACCTTGGCGACGCGCATGTCGACCTTGGCGAAGTCGTCGATCTTGATTTCCGGGGCGAGCGGCTTGACGGGGTGCGCCGGAGCGGCGGGGGCGGCCTGCACCTTGCTCGCCTCGACCATGGCCTCGACCTTCTTCGGGTCGACGCGGGTGGCGAGGTATTCGTACGGGGCGATGGCGACGTTCTCGATTGCCTTGGGAAGGTCGGCCCAGGCGTACGGCCCTTCGCCGAAGAGCTTCGCGGTCTTCGCCGCGTAGTCGGGGAGGACGGGCTGGAGGTAGATCGCCATCGCGCGGAAGACGTTGAGAATGGAGGTGAGGACCTGCCGCGCCTTTTCGGGGTCGGTCTTGACGAGCGACCAGGGGGCGTTGGCGTCGAAGTAGCGGTTGGCCTCCTCGGCGATGTCGCGGACCTGCGTCATGACCTTCGAGAAGTCGCGGTCCTCGTAGGCCTCGGCGATGGCGTCGGTCTTGCCGAGGGCGGCCTGCCAGAGGGCGCGGCCGGCGTCGTCCATCGTGCCGGCCTTGCCGCCGAGGCTCTTGTGGAGCATCTGGGCGCCGCGCGAGGCGAGGTTCGTGATCTTGCCGACGAGGTCGGCGTTGACGCGGCCGACGAAGTCGCCGAGGTTGAGGTCGATGTCGTCGGTCGTGCCGTTGAGCTTGCAGGCGTAGTAGAAGCGGAGGTAGGCGGGGTCGAGGTGGTCGAGGTAGGTGCGGGCGCTGACGAAGGTGCCCTTTGACTTCGACATTTTCTCGCCGTTGACGGTGAGGAACCCGTGGACGAAGACCTGCGTCGGGCCGCGGAATCCGCCGCACTTGAGCATGGAGGGCCAGAAGAGGCAGTGGAAGCGGACGATGTCCTTGCCGATGAAGTGGTAGATTTCGACGTCGTCGTTGTTCCACCAGTTCTCGAAGTCCTCGCCGTGCTTGCCGCACCAGTTCTTCATCGAGGCCATGTAGCCGATGGGGGCGTCGACCCAGACGTAGAAGTACTTGCCGGGGTGGTCGGGGATTTCAAAGCCGAAGTACGGCGCGTCGCGGGAGATGTCCCAGCCACGCAGCGGCTCGCCAAACCACTCCATGAGCTTGTTGGCGACGTCGGAGGCAGTGTGCTTCGGAAGCCATTCGGCGAGGAAGTCGCGGAAGGGCTCGAGTTCGAAGTAGATGTGTTCGCTGTCCTTGAGGACGGGCTTCGCGCCGCAGATGGCGCAGGCCGGATCGACGAGGTCGGTCGGGGAATAGGTCGTGCCGCAGTGGTCGCACGAGTCGCCGTACTGGCCGGTGGCACCGCACTTCGGGCAGGTGCCCTTGATGAAACGGTCGGGCAGGAACATCGCGTCGTGCTCGCAGTACATCTGCGGCATCATCTTGGAGGAGAGGACCTGCGACTCGACCATCTTCTCGTAGATGCCGAGGCAGAAGGCCTTGTTCTCGGGGCTGTTGGTGGAGTAGTAGTTGTCGAAACCGACGCCGAAGCCGGCGAAGTCGGCGCTGTGCTCGGCGTGGCTGCGCGCGATGAGCTCCTCGGGGGTGATGCCCTCCTTGCGGGCGCGGACCATGATGGGCGTGCCGTGGGTGTCGTCGGCGCAGACGTAGACGCAGTCGTTGCCGCGCATCTTCTGGAAACGCACCCAGAAGTCGGTCTGGAGATATTCCACCAGATGGCCGATGTGGATTGCGCCGTTCGCGTACGGCAGCGCTGAAGTAACGATTATGCGTCTTTTGCCCATGGTATTTGTCCTCCCGCCGCCCCAATGGACTCGGGGCGGCTAAAAAAGCTTTATCAATAATATGGTAGCAGAAAACCGCGGGAAAATGTATAATGATGGAGATGTATCTAGGGAAAGGAATGCGCATCCATGGACAAACAACGCGAAGACACTCTCGCCGAACTCGAGGTGGCGCTTCAGGAACTTGAATCCGACGAAGGTCTGACTCGCTTCGTCGCGGGTCACGTTATAGCGTCGTGGACGCCGATAAAGTCCAAATCGACGCCGGCGACAACTGGGACGGACTTGCGGCGCGTCTGGAGGCGGCATTTCCCATGGACGGAGGGGAAGTCCGCGTAATCTGGCCGTGACACAGTTTTCATTTTTGTTGGCAGGGATTGGCCATGTCTGAAGAGCAAGTAGATTCCAAAGTGCCGCTTCCAATAGCGGAGCGACGACGTGTCGTCGCGGTCGTGGGACGACCGAACGTGGGCAAGTCCGCCATCTTCAACCGCATCGCCCGCGAGCGCGTCGCCATCGTCAACGACGAGAGTGGCGTAACACGCGACCGCCTCGTTCGCCCGATTGTCTGGAACGACCAGTCATTCGAGCTCGTCGACACGGGCGGCGTGAACCTCCAGAACCAGAACCGCCGCAGCACCATTGAGGCTGGAGTCCTCGACCAGGTCCGCGCCGCGCTCGACGAGGCTGCTGCCGCCATCCTCGTCGTCGATGTGCAGGCCGGGCTCACGCCCGTCGACGAGGAGGTCGCGCGCATGGTCCGCAAGGCCGGCGTCCCGTGCCAGGTGGCGGTGAACAAGTGCGACCTCCCAAAGCACGAGGTCCATCTGCCTGACTTCGAAAAACTCGGCATGACGCTCTTCCCGGTCTCGGCGCTTCACGACCGTGGTTTCGACGACCTCCTCCGCGCCACGGTTGCGACACTCCCCGACACGAAGGAGGAGAGCGTCGCCAACCCGCTCCGCGTCGCCATCGTCGGCCGTCCAAACGCGGGCAAGTCGTCGTACATCAACCGCATTCTCCGACACCCGCGCGTCATCGTGTCGGAAATCGCGGGCACCACGCGCGACAGCATTGAGATCCCCTTCTCCATCGGCAGCGGCGACCATGTCCGCCACTACAGGCTCGTCGACACCGCCGGGATGCGCCACTTCCACAGCATCGACACCGCCGTCGAACGCTACAGCCACATGCGCGCACAGGAGGCGATCAAGAAAGCCGACGTCGTGGTCCTCGTGCTCGACGCCGAGGCCGGCCCCTCAATGCAGGACAAGCGCATCGCCGCCCTGATTGCCAAGGAGAACAAAAGCTGCGTCGTCCTCGTCAACAAGTGGGACAAGGCCCTCGAGACCGTGAAGGAGACGAAGGTCACGCAGACGCAGTACGAGCCCGAGTTGCGCAAGGTCATGCCGTTCCTCTACTACTGCCCGGTCGTCTTCGTCTCGGCCCTGAGCGGCTACAATGTCCGCCACAGCCTCGAGGTGATAGACCAGGTGGCGGCGCAGACGCGTGCCAAGCTTTCGACGGGTCTCCTCAACCGTGTTATTTCCGAGGCCTACGAGCGCATCAAGCCTCCCTCAAGCGGTCGCAAGCACTTCAAGATCTTCTACGCCGCGCAGACCGGCGAGGCGCCAATCCGCGTGAGGCTCTTCGTAAACGACACCAAGATACCGGGTGCGAACTACACCACGTACCTCATCAAGTGCCTCCGCGACGCCTTCGGACTCGAAGGCGTCCCCGTCCTGCTCAGCTACCGCGAGCGCGTAAGGCCAGACAAAAACATCAAAGGGGAATAACAATGCTTGCTATCGATTGCCGCTTTCCTGGCGGGAACATCAAGGTGCACGACATCCAGGGCGACACCATTTTCGTAAGCCCCGACCTGCGCGACACGCGCACGTCCTGGTTCTACTGGGCCTTTCGCGTCCGCGGCGCAGCCGGGCGCACGCTCGTCTTCCGTTTCCTCTCGGACCATCCCGTTGGAACGCGCGGGCCGGCGATATCAACTGACGGCCGCCGCACATGGCGCTGGACCGACGAGGCCTTCGACCAGGACTCCTTCCGTGCGACCATCCCAACTGACGAAACCTACCTCTGCTTCGCGCCGCTCTACACGCAGGAGAACTGGGGTCGCTTCATCGCGGACGAGGCCGTTCTCGCAACAAACGCCTCGAACGGCTTCGAGCCTGGCTTCTTTGCCGAATCGCGCAAGGGGCGTCCCGTCGAAATCCTCCACGCCGGCGCGCCGGCCAACAAGGCTGCCCGGCACATCGTCATCACCGCGCGCCACCACTGCTGCGAAATGATTGCCGACTGGACGATGGAGGGCATTGTCTCCACCGTCCTCGACGGCGATTCCGCCGAAGCCGCGTGGCTTCGCGAAAACGTTTCCTTCTCCTTCGTGCCCTTCGTCGACAAGGACGGCGTCGAGGACGGCGACCAGGGGAAGAACCGCGCCCCGCACGACCACAACCGCGACTACGGAGACAACCCGCTCTATCCCGAAACGGCGGCCGTGCGCGGACTCGTCAACGCCATTTCAAAGCGCTACGGCAAGGTCGACGTCTTCATGGACCTCCATTGCCCGTGGATTCGCGGCGCAGGCAATGAGAACGTCTACATGGTCGGAAGCAAGTATCCGGAGCACGCCGAAAAGCAGACTGTTTTCGGTGACCTCGTCGAGGCGGCCATCACCCCGGACGCCTTGCCATATTTCAGGGCCGACAACTATCCGTACGGCGTTGGCTGGAACAAAGCCTCAAACGAAGCCGACGGCGTCAGCAGCACCAAGTGGGCCGGAGCGCATCATGGCGTTCGCTTCGTCACATCCTTTGAGATTCCCTACGCCAACGTGCGTGAAGTGAGCGTCACACCCGACCGCGCCCGTGGTCTCGGCCGTGCCATCGCCAGCGCCCTCGCGCAATTTTTGCGCGACGGCGCGGCTGATGCCAGATAGGAGATACCCTCCAACTCTTCAACCTTTCAACTCTTCAACCCTTCAACTCTACAACCTTTCTACCCTTCAACCTTTCAACATCCCGCATGTCAATCGACTGGCAACGTAAAACCGAACTGGTTCTTTCCTGCGCAAGGCACCTCGCGCCGTACGCCGCCGAAGAGGCGAAGGCGCTCGGCCTTCGCGTCTCCGGCGCGGACGAGGACAGCGTGACGCTCGAGGGCACGCCCCTTGACGCGCTCCGCCTCAACCTCTGGCTGCGCACGGCGCACCGCGTCCTGATCCCCCTCGGCCGGTTCGAGGCCAAGAACCTCGACCACCTCTACCGCCACTGCTCCTCGCTGCCGTGGGAGGACTGGATCGACCCCGACGGCTACTTCACCACACACGGCACAATTCGAAATGACACGATCCGCGACACGCGCATCGCCGCCATGAAGCTCAAGGACGCCATAGTCGACCGCGTCCGCTCCGTCCACGGGCGCCGCCCCGACTCCGGTCCCGAGGATACCGGCGCCTCCGTCTTCCTGTATTGGCACGAGCGCGATTTGCGCGTCTTCATCGACACCTCGGGCATGGCCCTTTCGCGCCGCGGCTACCGCCTCCTTCCCGGCAAGGCGCCGATGCAGGAGGCCCTCGCGGCCGCCGCCATAATGGCCACGGGCTGGAACCCCGACACGCCATTCGTCGCCCCGATGGCCGGTTCCGGCACACCGGCGATAGAGGCGGCGATGATGGCAAAGCGCCGGGCCCCGGGATTGACACGGAAGCACTTCGCCTTCATGTCGCTCGCCGGTTACAGGCGGCCGATGGAGGACGGGACGACGCCGGAGGACTACTGGAAGTCGATTTGCGAAAAGGCCGTCCGCGACGAACGCCCCTCCAATGACATGCCGCGCATCATAGCGACGGACATTTCGCGCGAGGCGGTCCGCATTTCACGCGCCAACGCCAAGGCCGCGAAGATGGACGCCTACATCACCCTCGGCGTCTGCGACTTCGCGTCGACGGAACTGCCGCCGAAGCCCGGGGTCATCTTCATGAACCCCGAATACGGCGAGCGCATGGGCGAAAAGGACGCGCTCGTACCGCTCTACAAGCGCATCGGCGCGTGGTACGGCGACCATCCCGACTGGAACGGGTGCCTCTTCACCTCCAGCCCGATGCTTGCCCGCGCGACAGGCCTCGAACCCCAGTTTCTCAAGCCCTTCTTCAACGGCACGCTCGACTGCAGACTGCTTTCATTCGGACACTCAAAAAAAGGAGACCCCACATGACGGGAACCGTACTGGCCGCATTGTCGGCATTCATGTTCCTCTCCCCGGAACAGCCCGGGCCGTACACGAGGATGGACGGCGCGAGCCGCGCGGATCTAGAGGCCGCATACGCGGCCGGCAAGCAACCGCTCGTCATCGTGAAGGACGATGTCGACGCCCTCACCAACATCGCGGACGTCGTCTCTGCGGTGGTCTGCGATGTCTTGCCGCGTCCCAATCTACGGCACACCTGGCGCGGTCTCGGCGTCAAGCTGCTGAGGGACGTGGAATTCAACGAGGAGGGCTCGGCGGAGTACTTCCGCCGCTGCTGCGCCTTCCTCCCGTTCCGCCACGGCGCAGACGGCGTCTACATCGAGAACCCCGATAAGCTGCCCGACACGTGGAAGGCCGCGTTGGCCGAGGCGAAAAAGGACGCGGAGGTCATCGACTACCTCCGCTCGCTCATGGAAAAGGCCGCCGCCCACGACGACCCGCTCATACGCATGGAGGCGCGTCGCGTCCAGTGGTGGTTCGGCTACATGGAGGCGGGCTGGGAGAACCTCGACTGCCTGCGCCTCGAGTGCGTGGCCTACGCGAAGCGGCTCGAGCAGTTCCTGGAGCTGCCCGAGAAGGACCTGCCTGTGGACTACGCCCCCGCTCCGGAGCCTGACACCATCCGCTTCCGTCCATACGCCAACCTCCCGGAGCAGCCCGAGCAGATAAAGCTGGATGGTCTTTTCACCAGCGTAAAGCTCGACGACTCGGGGCTCTTCACGTTCACTTCTGGCAAACAGGGCTTCTCGTTCACCTTCGTCTGCACAAACGGACCCGAGGTGGCCCAGTGGCGATACCCCATCGGCACGGGCAAGTTCACCCTCAGCCTCTACATCCCGTCGGGCAAGGAGGGCGAGTTCTCGCCCTACCACTACGAGATCGACACGCAGGCGTTCTGGATTCATCCCCGCGCCGCCACGCCGGGGCTCTGGGGCTACCTTTACGCGCTTGAGGAGCGCTTCACGCCATACACCACGGGCTACGCGCGGCAGCAGCACCGCGTCCGCGCGCGTCCTCAGCTCCGCACATTCGGCCCCGACCACGCGCGCCTCGACCCGTCGCTCAGCATCAAGGGGCGCAAGGGCGGCGGCTGGACCGCGACGGTCTCCTTCAGCTGGTACCCGCTTTTCGGCCGCTGGCCCTGCGTGGAGAACGGCAAGACCGACCTCTGGTACGTCGGCATCGACCGCCTGCCCGACGGCTCCCACCCCGCCCCGAAGCGGCTTCTCTGGCCGCGCGGCCGCGAATCAAATTTCAAGACAATCACCTCCTACCTCAATCTCGGATCAATCTCATCGCGCTACAAGGGCGAGCTCGCCGCCACCGAAACCGTCTGGTTGACCGCTTACCGCGAACGCCTCTACGGCTTCCGAAAGACCCCGAAGCCGACATTCCACCGCTACGACCTCGAAAGCGACACCATCTTCCGCGAGAGATGCGTCCAGCCGCTCCTCGACGCCAACAAGAACGCATGGGAGCTGATCCATACCGACAAGGAGCACAAGGGCAAGCTGCGCGCCCAGAACGACACGGTCCAGGCGCTCGTGTGGAAGTCGCTGGACAAGCTGCTCTACCTCGACCACTACGTCGGTCTCGCAAGGCGCGACTACCTGCGCGACCGCTTCGCCGGCAAAATGCCGCCGGAACCGCAAAAGAAAAAGGCCGAAAAGGCCCCAGGCCCCGCCGAAGGCGATTTCATCGAAAACGGCGAATTCAACAAAATCCAACTTGACGACGTGGAGTTCTAGCCATGACAACCCTAGCCTCTCTCTTTGCCGCCGCTTTTTCTCTCATCTGGGTCGACCCCTACGGCGACGACCCCTACATGCCCAACGCCTTCCCCAAGGGCGGCGTCGAGACCAACCAGCTCTCCCTCGCCGCCGCGCAGGGCGAGATTGAGACGATATCCTTCTCGGTCCATCCCGAGCGCGACATGCGCAAGGTTGACTTCAAACCGTCCGAATTGTCGGGTCCCGGCGGATCTGTGATCCCGGCCGACGCCGCCGACTTCGCCCTCGTCAAGGTCTGGTACCGCGCGGGCGGACGCTGGACGACCAGCTGGTGCGGCCAGACTGGCAAGCCCACGCTAATCCCGGACCTCGTCATCCACGACGACGACCTCATCCGCGTCGACGAGCAGACCACGAACCTCCTGCTTCGCATCGACTACCCCGACGGCCCCGCGTACGTCGACATCCGCCATCGCGGACGCGACAGCCACTTCCAGCACGACCTCCACCCCGTCCGCGACGCGAAGAAGTTCGTGCCGTTCGACCTGAAGAAGGACCGCTACCAGCAGTACTGGCTGACCTACCGCGTGCCCAAGGAGGCCAAACCCGGCATCTACAAGGGGATTGTCGCCGTAAGCGAGGACGGCAAGCCGCTCTGCGACCTCCCCGTCGAAATCGAGGTGTACCCCTTCGAGCTCCCGCGCGCCCGCACACACTACGACACGACGCAGGACTACCTCAGCATCTGGATGGGCTCGCCGACAATCCAGGGGCTTCTCAAGGGCTCCAAGCGCCTCGACGTGGCCGAGGCGAAGTGCCGCGCGATCTACCGCTCGCTCGTGGAGCACAACGCCCTCAACTCGGGCAGCCCCGGCGACTTCAAGAGCGACTCCACCGACGACCTCGCCGTCCGCTCCCTTCTCATGATGCGCGAGGAGGGCATGACCTGCAAGCCGATGGTGAACGGCCCCGCCGCCGACTTCTGGTGGGTCTGCCCGCCGGAAGGCCCGACATACTCCGTCGAGGAATATCCCGAAAAGTACGAGGCCGCCCTCAAGAAGCACCACGCGCTCGTCGACCGCCACGTCGCCGTCATGGACAAATACCTCGGCCACCGCGAATGCTACTTCACAAGCGCCGACGAATGCGACTCCTGGACCAACCGCCGCAGCTACGGCTTCTGGAACTACATACATTCCAAGGGCTGCTTCACATGGACCGACGCCGGCGTCGAGCAGGACATCGGATCCGTCGTCGGCATGAACGACGTCGCCGCCGCCTGCACCCACACCGACGCCTGGCGCTGGCACGCCGGAGGCGCCAAATGCGTCACATACGCAGGCACCTTCACAGGCCCCTCCTGCCCTTCGCTCTGGCGCCGCCAGAAAGGCATCCGCTACTACTACGCCGACTTCGACGGCGAGCACGAGTACTGTTTCTTCGACGGCCGCCGCAACCGCTGGAACGACTTCGTCTGGCACGGCGACTACTGCCAGTTCGGCATCGTCTACTTCACCTACGACGGCCTCATCCCGACGATAGCCTGGGAGGGCGTCCGCGAGGGTCTCGACGACATCCGCTACCTCTCGCTCCTCCGCATGCGCGCCGAGGCCGCAATGAAGTCCGACGACCCCGCGATTCGCGCGCTCGGCCGTCGCGAATACCTCTGGATGGACTCCATCGACCCCGAAAAAGTCCTCGACCTCTACGCCTTCCGCCGCGAGGTCGCGCGCCGCATCACGAATCTCATCGCCAAGGTCGGCCCGCAGCCGCCCGACCCGCCGATGCCCAAGCCCGCGATTCCGCTCCCGCCCGAATCGCCGCGCGCGCCCGTACCGCCCGAACAGAGGATGAAGGTGGCCGCCGAATACGAGAAGGAAGACCGCTGGGACCTCGCCATGCCGATTCTCTCCGCGGTCCGCAACGATGCCTCGCGCCCCGTCGACGAACGCGTCGCCGCGGCCCTGAAGGAATCGGAGCTGCACTCCGGCATCCTCGAGCGCAAGCAGGCCGTCGCCATAGCCGACGAGGCCCTCGGCTGGAAGGACACGACGCGCGCGCAGCGCGGACGCCTCCTCCTCCGCAAGGTCGAGGCGCTCATGACGGACGTCATCTTCGAGGAGCGCTACACCCGCGCCCAGCTCGACGAGGCGGCGGCCGTCATCGAGGAGGCGCTCAAGATGCCGGGCGTCACCATGAAGGAGCGCTACGACGCCATCATCCGCATGCTGAGAGGCTACGAGGCCGCCGGCGAGCACAAGGCCGCCATCGAATACTGCGACGCCCGCATGGCCGACGCCGGACTCTCCGACGTGGAGCATGCCGAAATGATCCTCGTCAAGGCCGACGCCTACATGGCGATGGGCGAAAACGAGTCCGCCTGCAGGATGTTCGACAGGGCGCACAAGCTCTGCAGGAACTACAACGACCGCGGCTGGAAGCTCAAGACGCTCCTCAAGGAGGCGCAAGCCGCCGAGGCCTGCAAGGACTGGAAGCGCGCCTACCGCTGCTACGCCGACGTCGCGATCGTCTACAACGACGAGGAGGGCGACCTCAAGCGGAGCGCCGTCAACAAGATGAACCGCATCGCCAAGTACGTGAAGACCGACGCCCCCGCCATCGACCCCGAAGACGACTCCGGCGAGCCGGCTATCGAGCTCGACGAATAGCCCCCGGTGGCTGCGGGCGGGAGCCCGCAGCCACCACGCCGAGGGCAACGTTGCCAAGAGATTTTAATCATTGAAACGCCTTTTATCATCTTTTAATTTTTCCATCTTGACAAGTTATCCGTGAAAATGTAAACTAATTATATCATGAAATGGTCTCGTTCCATTCACGCCCTTCTTGCGGCGTCGGGCCGCGCACTGCACCGCAAACTGCCCAAGTTGTGGATTGACCTTCACATATAGGTGGAGCGATGGTCGCCGAAGCGACAGAAGGAGACGGCGCAATGCCAAGCCCGAATACGAAATGTATTATGACAGCCAAGATTAATGTCATAGGATTATGGTGTGGTGTTTTTTCGCTTTGCTGCTTGTTCTTTGATTGCTGGAGTGAGGTGTTCTGTCCTGTACTCTCACGATCATGGGTTATCCTTGGTTTCGTAGCTTCGTTGACCTTAATTATTTCTGTTGTTCTGGTTTGGTCTACGAATTTGATCTCTGTTCGTAGGTGCGTTGCGCCAAATTGTCTACGGATGATGGCTATCCGCTCTGTTTTGTGTTTATTGTTGTTGCTTGCTGCTTGTTTTAAATGTCAGTTTTTTGGCGTGGGGGCGGTATCACGAGTGTCTTTATGTGGTGGAGCGGACAATGTTCGACAGAGAATACTTGCGAATTTCATGGATCCTGATTCTGGTCGATTGCGCATGGCTCTTTCCAATTCCCCTATTGACTTGCCAATTGGAATGCGAGACGATGGGGAATATACTATCAGTTCCAGTCCTACCAAAGTAATGATTCAAATTCCGGCCCGTCATAGCTTTGCCGACTCTTTTTTCTATGTCATACTGTTGGACGAAAATGCATCATACCTAGACGATGCATTCAGAACATGGAAAATTGGGAAAGGGTTTTATTTTTGCGAGGCGAACCACTAGTGTTTGTTGATTTGTCATTGTTGGGCCGAACTCTTGTTGGCTTTGCGCACAGTTTTAGGCGGTGTGCCACAAATAAGTGCCAAGAGTGTGACGTGAGACAGGCAATGCGACCTTTCGCGACCGCGACGCCACTTGCGGTCGACGTCATGCGTCTCTGCGCCGCCTACTCGCTCCACGGCCAGCTGACGAACGAAGTCCAGAACGGCGTCGCCATCGCCCGCACCTACGACTCCTTAAATAGACCCACGGGATATTCCCTCTGCGCCTCTGCGCCTCTGCTCGTCTCCACCTACTCCGCCAATGCCCTCAATCAGTACACCCAGCGCACCGTCCCCGGCTACGCCGCCCTTCGCGGCGAAGCCGCCACGAATGCCACCACAAAAGTCCCCGTATGAATTCTGCACGAATTGTCATTCTCGTAATAGTAGTTTTCGCAACTTTTGCCGGATGCAGGACAGATACATTGCTGTCCAATGACTTTGTGCAATACGCAATCAACTTCGAGGTGCCACAGAGCGATGGTTACCCACCTCTGCCAGTCTTGCCAAATGCCATCTACCAGGCCGCCCTCTCCCTAAAGGAAACTGATGCGAAATCATTTCATTTCGCAACGGCATTGATCTTCTCCAAATACCATAATGACTGCTTAAGGCATAATTGCGGGACTCATATTCTTTTTGAAGATGTGCCCAGTAAAGAAATCTTTGGGCCATATCTAGAAGAAGGTAATTCGAAGTACTTCCTTGTTCGTTCATTGGCTGAGGCTGTCTCGGGGGTTCCGAGAACGCGAGAAAATGTCCTTCGGGAAAACTCCCCCCTTTATATCGAGCATGAGACATGGTATGCGAGTTCAACGAGTGCATGGCTCTATTTCACGAAAAAAGTCTCTCCGACGAATGCCGTGCACCGCGAACTGGGCCGCGCGTGGATTCGTGATCGAGACAAAGTGGAGTTGGCCTATTGTGGTGAGCACAAGAATGGTGAAGTGCTTGGCGTTGGCACTCTCCCCGATGAGGAGAAGTACCGATAGAAAACACCATTCTTCCCCATGGCATCGACGTAGATCATTTGATAAAAAGATTGCACGAGTTTGACGCGCAGAAAGCGTATTAAGGAGGTTGTTGTGGATAATGATGCGAACGCGGTACCGAGCACAGCCGATATCATCAATTCAAGTGTCGCCAATATCCGGACCGAAGTGGATACTCTGCTGAATTCCACTTGCAAACAGTCTTGCAAGCCGCTTGATGCAGATATTTTGAAGAGTTTCCAGATGAGGCTTGAACAGGATCGCGACAAGAGCATTCCAAATAGAAGGAGGGGTTGGGACTATCGCGATGCCCTTGGGAATATGGACGACGCTGAAATCATGGCGCTATTGTCGGAAGGGGTAAACCGTCCTGACGAACAAGGAAATACCATGCTTTCCGTGGTCACAGAAACCAACCGGGTGGAATTATGCCGGACGCTACTGGAACATGGCGCGAATCCAGATATTTCATGCCATGGGTACGATGCTATGGAAGACTGCATTTTTACGGACAGCGATAAGTCGGTTCAAATGTTGGACATGATGTTGGGGTATACTCAATATGGTCTCTGTGATCAGCATGGAATGGGCATGACATTGCTGCATCTGGCTGTCTCTTGCCGCAGACTGGACGTCATACGATACCTTTTGCAAAAAGGAGCTGAGATGTCGGACATGGACATTGATTGTGTGACCGTATCTGAATATGCCCGACAAAAGGGGGGCGCGGATTATGTTACCCAAATCAGACTAATGCAGACAGGGGTCGGGGTTGGTCATATCAGCCCCTGAGAACGTCTTTGGCCTGGACCACGGCGGAGAAGAATCCGCTTTCCTCCACAGCCGGGTCGAGTTCGCCAAGATAAATGAGGCACGCGCGAACGGAAACACCTTTTGGCACCGTTAAGGCGTCGATTTTCTCGCGAATTTCCCGTTCTCCCAAAATAGGTTGGATAATGCAAGCAAATTCGGGCACAGGTTCTGCAAAATGCAGAATCCGTGCCCGAATCAACACCGTTCGATTCGGGCACACATGTTGTAGTATTTCGGAATCCGTGCCCACTCCGCGTTGCTTTCGCAAACACGGAGGTTTCGGAGGGAGAGAGACACGGAGGAAAGTGAGCATCGGCGGAAAAGTTTTGATAGAATGGTTGCATGAGTTGGGCGCAATGAATTCTCTTTATTGTTGGCGAATCGGCATAATGATTGCTCTGTCTTTTGTGACTGGCTGTGGCTTTATGGCACCAGTGCGGCAACGACCTGCCGAAAAAGATCTTTTCGGTTACTGGAAGAGCAACGACGGCAAATCGTCTATCATACTTGAAGAAGATAGATTTATTGCTGAACGGCTCCCGTCCATAATTGATGAAGCCACACAGAATTCCGCTGCGGACTTTAGCGGGGAGGGAAAGTGGCGATTGCGCAAACAAAACCAGGCATGGGTGGTTGAGCTGGAATGGGAAGGATTTCGGGCTCCAAATACAATAACGTTTTTTGTCGCAGAATTATGGAAAGAGTCTGGCAAGGGTAATAGCGATGTATTCCTTGCGTTTTGGATTGGAGATCCCGATGACCTCAATCAATTTCGGCTATACAAAACAGTAAGCAAATATGGGCGAAAATCAGACTAGGAGCGATATGGATCGGTTGCTATTCGATTTCAGATGTGCCAGGCGGGGAGGAGCTTAGTGATGGAATTACCACGGTTATTCTCTCCCTTCCGCTATCTCTCAGGCGAGGATGTCCGCAAAGGCGATGTAGTGAAAATCTGTTGCGAAGGGGGAGTGTGGAAATCAGCGATAATAGCGGAAACGTTTAAAGCTGGCGAAGATGGCGCACATGATTACTCACTTGACGAAGGCGGTTTTTTGGTGGAGTTCCCCGATGGTGGGCTGGAGGCTTGGCATGAAGCCGATGAAGACATAGTCTTTGTATCACGTGCCGGAAGTGAGTGAGATCTTGAGGATGGGAATGGGCATTGGTACAGAAGTTTTGGTAAAATGGTTGCATGAAACTCGCATCAACAACAGGTGATTTCCGCGGCTACGCGAAGACAACCGCCGACGCAGTCCGCTTCTACGAGGGAACCGGCTTCCGCCACCTCGACTACAGCTTCTACAACGTCATCCACGAGGGTTCGCCCTTCCTCGGCGACCGCTGGCTCGACGAAGTGGAGGAAGCCGGGCGCGAGGCCGAACGCCTCGGGTTCGACTTCGTCCAGGCCCACTCCCCAAGCTACAACCCGCTCAATCCCAAGGCCGACCACGAGGCTGGAATGCTCGCGACAATCCGCTCCATAGAGGCCTGCGGTCGGCTCGGCATTCCAAACACCGTGGTCCATTCCGGGATTTCGCCCGACCTCCACTATCCAGACGACCGCGACGAATACTTTCGTCTCAACCGGGAATTCTACCGCGCCCTCTTCCCCACAATGGAGAAGTGGAACGTCAACATCCTCATCGAGAACAGCGCCGAGGCCAACATGGGGAAGAGCTACTTCTTCATGACCGGCGAGGAGATGCGCGACTTCGCCGACTACGTCGGCCACCCGCTCCTGCACTGCGACTGGGACATCGGCCACGCCAACATGCGCGGCACGGACCAGCGCGAGGAGATCATCGCCATGGGCGACCACCTCCGCGGCCTCCACATCCAGGACAACTTCGGCGCCTGCGACGAGCACATCGCGCCCTTCATGGGCACGACGGACATGGACGCCGTGATGCAGGGCCTTCTCGAAGTCGGCTACAAGGGCTACTTCACCTTCGAGACGGACAATATGCTTCTCTGCTACGGGCGCTGGCCGCATCAGCGCCGCCAGGCGCCATCCGTGACGGAACGACGCCTCGCGGCCCCGCCGCTCGACCTCCGCCGCAAGGCCGCGGCCTTCCTCTACGAAATCGGCCGCAGCATTCTCTCGGCATACGATTGCTTCGAGGACTGAGATTTGCTATATTATTTCTTGCATGGCAAAGGAGACCTCATGAAACATCTCGCCTTTTCCACCGTCTGCCTGACGCTGGCGCTGCCCATTCTCGCGGCTGATCCGTCCGCTGTGCTTTTCTACGACTTCCGCTCGTGGGATGCTTCCACCGTACACGACGCCGGAACGGCCGGCATTGACCTTTTAATTCAAAGAAGACCGAATGACGGCGCCCTCGAAGGACCGGCCGAACCCTTCCATCCAACAAAGGAGGAGACCTGGCGCAAGGCGATGAACCCGAACGAGCTGTCCGTCGCCTTCTGGGTGCGGTTCGACAAGCTCCCCTCCAAGGGCGAGCCCATCGGCCTCGTCCGCTGCTCGGCGGACAAGGACGGAATCCTCACCGTCACGCTCCCCGCCCACCCGACGCAGTTCCACGGCGACTACGAGCTCCGCTCCAAACGCGCCGTCCGAAAGGGCGAGTGGGTCCATGTCGAGTTCAACTACTCGCTTGTGCAGCGCAAGGCCGGGCTCTATCTTGACGGACGCATCCAGTGGGAGAACGACAACACGAACCTCCCGAAGCTCCGCCTGCTGCCGCTGGGCATGAGCGGGGACTTCTCGGGCGCCATCCGCGACTTCCGCGTCTACGACATGTCGCTACCGTCGGAGATGCTCGCCATCGCGGACGACGTCCCCGCCTCCGCAGCAGCGGCGAAGGCGGATACGGCGCGCGCCCGCGCAACCGCCGGGAACGCCCCGGAGTTCAAGAAGTGGCTTGACGCCATCGACGCGCGCGCCGACGCGCTTGTCGCGGACGCCGCGCGCACGACTATCGCTCAGGTAAAGGAACTCCGCCTCGACGCGTCGAACGCCGCGAAAATCGCCGCCGACCTCGCGGCCGGCGGCGACGCGCTCGCCCCCGTCCGTCGTGCGCCAATCGCCCCGTACACGGTCAAGCCCTTCTCGCAGGAGATCTTCCTGCCGAAACACCATCCCGAAAACGGCGAACTCTCCGGGCACATGCGCCTCGTGGCGTGCCGCGGCGAGTACGAGGCCGCATCCGCGCTGGTATTCGCGTTCCGTCCGCTTACCATAGAGCGCGTCGCCATCTCCGATTTCGCCGGCCCAGGAGGGGCCAAGATACCCGCCTCCGAAGTCGACGCGAAGCTCGTCAAGCGCTGGTACCGCTGCGGCGGCGCGTGGCTCACCTACCACCGCGACCCCCGCCAGCGCAACCTCACGCCCGACCTCCTCGTCAACGACGACAAGCTGGTGCGCGTCGACGAATTCCGCCTCCGCAATTCCCTCCGCCTGAACTACCCCGAGGGCACTGTCTACGCCGACGTCTCCGACCCCGCGCTCGGCCACATCCACTGGGACAATTCAATCCCGTTCGAGGACGCGAAGACGCTGCAGCCAGTGGAGATTCCCGAGGCGGGCCGCAACCAGCAATTCCTCTTCACGCTCCACGTCCCGACGAACGCCGTCGCCGGCGTCTACCGTGGCAAGGTCGAGTTCACAGTCTCGGGCGGCGCCCGCGTGCCGATGGCGTTCGAGGTCAGCGTCCCCGACATCGACCTCCCGACGCAGGGTTCGCCATACGACGACCTCTCCTGCTCCTACATCTCGCACCTGAACTCCTTCCCGCAGATCATGGGCGAAACGCTTGAAAAGCGCCAGGCCTTCGCGAAGGAGGCGATGCACCAGCTCCGCGCCCACGGCCTCTTCCACGTGACCGGCATGTGGAGAACCCGGGAACTGGCGGCAATCGCGCATGAGGAGGGCCTCGTGCCAGACCGCGTCTTCGAAGTGGGGGAGAAGCCCGGAGACTGGCGCAATCTCTATCCGGGGACGCCGGCGCGCGAACTCTCCAAGGCCGACAAGGAGGCCGCGATGAAGGTCGTCCTCCATCGTTGGGCACGTGTCCAGCGCTATCTGGACCGCTATGTCTCCCCCGCCGCGAAGGACTACTACCATTACTATTCCGAGAGCGGCGCGTGGCGGGCGCTCACCCTCGACCAGGGCGAGAAGGCGGAGGCCGTCCACCGCCTCGGGCACCGCGTCTTCGCGCACGGCGGCTGGGCCAACCTCGACTTCGCCGGCGACATCCAGGACATGCAGTCCTCCACCTCCTTCGGCGCCGAAGAGGGCGCGCTGTGGCAGGCCGGCCGCGGCGAACTGATCAACTACTGCAACCCCTTCCCAAGCTCCGAGAACCCCGAGTTCTTCCGCCGCCGCATCGGCATGCTCATGTACAAGAACCACCTCCACGGACACATGATGCACGGCTACGCCGGCGTCCGCATCCCGTGGAACGAGTTCGCGGAAGACTTCGGCGGCGACGGGTCTTTCCGCAACTTCGGCATGACCTACTGGCAGCGCGACGGCCTTATCTACGAACTCTGCATGGGCGGCTACCGCGAGGCCTTCGACGACGTCCGCTACATGACCCGACTGAAGCAGATCGCCCTCGCCAACGCCGATTCCGATGACGTCGCCCTGCGTCGCGAGGCGCGCCGACAGCTCCTCTGGCTCGACCGCCAGAACGGCGACAACGCCGACATGGACATGGTCCGCCTCGGCTGCATAAGCCGCATCGAGCTCCTCCAGAACCTCGCCCGCGCCCGCAACGGCGTGGTTCCCCCGCCCGATCCGCCGCCCATGCCGCCGCCGACGGCGGCGGCAAAGGCCGTTGAACCGTTGAACCGTTGAACCGTTGGACCGTTAATACCCGCCATGAACATTCCCCATTCCCCATTCCCCATTCCCCGTTCACCATTCTGCATTCTGCATTCTGCATTCTGCATTCTGCTTTTCGTGGCGTCAGTCGCTTTTGCAACCGACGCCGACGAGAAGAACCTCCTCGATGTTCGCTTCGGCACTCTCTCCAACGACGGCGAGGCGATTTTCCGGCAGGAGTCCGAGCGCTGGAATTTCAACTTCCGCCCCTACGGCTCCTCCGCCGGGCTCCTCTGGGCCGACCCGATTGTCCAGCGCAATGCCGCCGCCGGTGACGCCGGGGACAAACGCATGACAGGGGTCGACGTCATCTGCGACGAGGAGGGCTTCTCCATCCTCGTCCTCTGCTACGAACCCAATCTCGCGGACTACGCGGCTAAGACCAACGCCTTCCCGACGCCGAACATCGAGCTCTACTTCCTGCCCGGCGACTTCGACGCCCCGAAGATCGAGCACCACTACCAGCTCTACTGCGGCGCCGAGGGCCTCAACGAATACTCCTGGCTCGTCGAGAACGCGGGCTTCCGGCCGATTAAGCCGTATACCGTCGTCCACGACTACGTGCTCAAGGAGGGCGCGATCCTCCGCCGCTACGACATCTCCTGGGAACCGCTCTTCGACCGACTCCCCTTCACGGACAAGCGCGACAACATCTGGCGCCTCTCCGTCTGCCGCTGGGCGCCCGGCGGCGGACAAACCTGGGGCGGCCCCGTCCACCAGCCAGCCCAAGCGGGCTACATCCGCTTCCCCGATTTCACACCTGAACAACGGACCGCGATCATGGGGACGCTCCTCCGCAAGGCGTGGTCCTCCTTCCGCGTCCGCGCCGGCAAGCGCGACATAATCAGCAGCACCGACGGCTGGAGCCGCCCGCAGGTGCGGACCGAGAAGTACTTCCTCGAAGAGACCGCCGAAGCGCCGCGCAGCTACGTCAACTACAACGAGGATCCCGGTTTCCGCCCGATTCTCGACAAGCTTCAGGCCGAACGCTACGCACTCGCCCCGACAATCGGCGCCTTCGCGTCGCTCCCGCCCGACGAGCAGGCCGCCTTCTATGACAAGGCCAGCAAGATGCTCTTCAACTACGAGTACGACGTCCAGGCCGCCTACGCCCGCCACCTCGAAGACCTTCGTTTCGCCGCCCCAGCCAGCCGCTGAACCGTTGAACCGTTGGACCGTTGAACCGTTGAACCGTTTTTTCCACCAAGAATCACTTCCCTCGCCATGAAAAACCCCATTCCCCGTTCCCCATTCCCCGTTCCCCGTTCCCCATTCCCCATTCCCCTCCTCGCATTGTGCATTGTGCATTGCGCATTATGCATTGCGCATTCCGCGCCGCAGGATGAGGCCACAAAGCAAAAGGCGGCGGAACTCGCCAATCTTGTCCGTGAGAACAACTCCAAGGCCGAAGGACTCCTCCGCGCGATGGTCGACCATGGCCGCAAGAACCAGTACGCCGAGGTCACAAACTGCAGCGCTCAGGTCTCCGCCCTGCTCGCGCTCAAGGAGGGCGCGCCAACCGGCGTTACGCCCTACCGCCTTCACATGGCGACCGCCAACGCGCTCAGCGAAAAGCTCCACCTCCATTGGGCCGGGTTGGCCGCCAGCCACTACGCCGACGCCCTGAAGGCGGCGAACTCCCCCCGCGAAAAGGCAGAGGCGATTCTCGCCGCGGGACGGCTTGAGTATGACCTCGCCACGGATGACGACCCGGCGCCCGTAATCGCGAAGATCCGCTCCGCCCTCACCGTTCCAGGTCTTTCAAAGTCAGACCTTCTCGACCTTGTCTTCCGCTATCCCACCTCCATCGACCCGGACTTCGACGTCAAGGCCGAAGCATGGAAGATCGCCGAGGGAGAACCGACCCTCCACGCGCGGTACTACAGCGGGATCCTCCCCGCCCCCACGCGGGGGCCCACCGAGACGCTCAATCCCGACCAGTCCGTCGAGCGCGCCTTGGAAATCTGCCGCATGGCCCTCGCCGATCCCGCCGTCGGCGGTCGCGACCGCGACAAGTTCGTCAACCGCGAACTGGACTCCCTCATGGAGCTGGGGCGCCATGACGAGGTGGAGAAGATGCTTATCGAACGTGCCGCCAGCACGAACCTGAAGGCACGGGCGGCGTGGAACATTCGTCTTGGCGACTTCTACGTCGCGAAGGCCAGGCGCTACTACCTCCCGGCGCACGAACCCACCGTCCGCAAGGCGCTGGCAGCCTACGCCGAAGCAAGCGCCGCATCCCCGGGCGACGCGCGCCTCGTGGAAAACATCTGCAGAACTGCCATGTCAATTCGCGATTACGAAGCGGCGGAAAAGGCCATTGCCCGCCGCATCGAGCAAAATAAAGGCGAGACAAATGTCTGGGCGTGGTGCCAGCTCGGGGCCATCGCTCACGGACGGGAGGACTACGCCGCCGCCGCATCGGCCTTCGGCACGGTAGAGGAGAAGCTCGACCGTCCCAGCCGCCGTCTCTACGCCGAATCGCTCAACGCCCTCGGCCGCATCGAGGAGACCGTCGCCCAGCTCGAGAAACTCGAAAAGGAAGACTACCGCTCCGTCAAGGACTCCGACCGCTACTACATCCAGTACCTGAAGAAGCCATGAAAACCAACGCCCTCAGAACAACAGCCCTCATCGCGACGATGGCCGCCATTGACGTCTATGCCGACCTCTGGGTCTCCCCGGTCGGAAGCGATTCAAACCCGGGTACGGAGGCGGCCCCGCTCCTCTCCATTCAGGCGGCCGTCGACGCCGCCCCTGCCGAAGGCTGCACCATACATGTCGCCGAAGGCTACCACTATGTCAAGTCAGGCACGTCGCCCGACCAGCTTCTGACCATCAACAAGCCAGTTCGAATCATCGCGACGGGCGACCGTTCTCAAACATTCATCGACGCGGAGAACAAGCGCCGCAACACTTGGATGAACTGCGAGGGCGCGCTTCTCAGCGGATTCACCATCCGTCGCGGCAAACACAGCGCCTGGAACAGTTTCGGAGGCGTCCGCGTCACGGCCGGCATCGTCTCGAACTGCGTGATAGAGGCGAACGAAAGCTACCACTACGATGGCGCCTTCGTTGACGGCGGAACGCTGATCGACTGCGTGGTCCGCAACAACAAGACCGGAACGAATGTCAACGGCCAGGGCGTCCGAATCTCGAAAGGGCTTGTGGCGAACTGCGAAATCTACGGACAGAACACGAAAACGGAAGCTGCATCCGCAGCAGGCGCAGGCGTCTACGCCGAAGGCGGTGTGGTCAGCAACTGCTATATCCACGGCAACTGCCTTGGCTCGGCCGGCTACACGAACAGCCGCGGCGAGCCTACCGTAGGCAACAGCGGCGCAGGCGTAAGGGTTCTTGGTTCCGCGCGCGTCACGCGCTGCATCATAAGCGACAACGGCATCACAGGCAGCGGCGGCGGCGTCTACATCAGCGCCGGGGTACTCGACAACTGCCTCATTTACGGGAATGCCACCACCAACCTTTACGGCTCAGCTGGCGGCGCAGTCTACGTGAGCGGCGGTGTCGTGTCCAACTGCACAATTACGGCCAACTCCGGAAGCGGCCTCTGCGAAGGCATGATGCAGGCCGGCGGCACGGTCCGCGACTGCATCGTCTTCGGCAATGGCGCATGGGACTACCAGCGCACCGGCGGCACGGCCGAGGGCGTCGTGACCAACAACCCGGGCTTCGCCAACGCCATCGCCGGAGACTGGCGCCTGACATCTGCCTCACCGTGCGCCGGCGCGGGAAGCGAGTCGGTACTGACGGGGTTTGGATGCGCCTTCTCGCATGACAAGACGGTCGTGCGAAGCGGCACGGGGGCCGACGTGACATTCACCGCCACCAGCGCGAACGCCTCTGGCTCGGTCTCGTACACATGGGACTTCGGTGACGGAACCACCGCCACCGGCGCGACCACGACCCATCACTACGCGCCCGGGTTCTGGTCCGTGCGCCTGACCGCGACCGACGGCAGCGGCACGGCCTCGTCATCGGCGGCCGACTGCGTGGCCGTTCTGCCCGAGAAGGTTTACGTGGCTAAGACGGGTTCGGCGACATCCCCCTACTCCAGCCTTGAGACTGCGACACCAGACATCTACGCCGCCCTTGCGCTCCGACCGCTTGAAATCGAGGTCCATGAAGGCACCTACGACGTTTCAAAGGGGCCAATCCCAATGCTTTCGCCCCTCCGTATCCACGGCGTCGGCGGCCGCGAGAACGTCATTCTGGACGCGCAGAACGTAAACTACACACGCATCGCCTATCTCGGCCACGACGAAGCCAGACTTGAAGGCGTCACGCTCTACCGCGGCAACAATTACGGCGGCTGGTCGCCGGGAGCCGGCGCGGTGGTTAAGGCCGGTCTCGTCTCGAACTGCTGGTTCAGGGCCAATACCTCCTACCGTGGTCCGGCATTCTTCCTTCGCAGCCCCGGGGCTATTGTCGACTCGCTCATCAGCGGGAACAACTGCGGCGGAGGCGACACTTACGGCGAGGCAGGCGAAATGACCGGCGGCCTTTTTGCCGGCAACACGGTCACCGCACCAGGCACTATAAACAGTACAACTGGACGAGGCACCCTCTACGTCCACGGTGCATCGGCGGTCGTCAGCAACTGCGTCTTCCACGGCAACAACATAGGCGGAACGACGAAGAGTAATACGGGCGGCGCAATCTTTCTTGAAAACGGGCTGGTCGTCAACTGCGTCATCTCAAACAACACGGCTTCCGTAAAGGGCGGCGGCGTCAACATGTCCGGCGGCACGCTCCGCAACTGCCTCGTCGCGGACAACCGCCTCAACGCCTCCGCTGGATCGTCTGGCGGCGGCGTTTACAACACCGGCGGCACAATCGAAAACTGCACGATCCTCGGCAACGCGGCGGCGGTCTCCGGCGGCGGCGTCTACATGACGAAGGGCTCGGTCGTGAATTCCGTCGTCTACTACAACTCCCAGGAGAACATCACGGCAACTGGCGGCACAGTCTCGCACACGGCGTCCATGCCCGCCGCAACAGGCGACGGCAACACGGCCGCCGAGCCGGCATACCTCGACTACGCCGGACACGACTACCGCTACACCTCGCTCGCCACCGCCTTCATCGACACCGCAACGGCACTCCCCTGGATGGCGGGCTCGCAAGACCTTCTCGGCAACGGACGCGTCAACGGCGCGGCACCGGACCTTGGCGCAATCGAATACTACCCTTCCGCAGACGAACCCTTCATCGCCAATTTCACCGCACCGGTCATCACCGCAAAGCTCACTCTTGAAGCGGCATTCACGGCGGCGATTTCAAAGTATGACGTCGCCGACTGCGTCTTCAGCTGGAACTTCGGCGACGGCACGACGCTGTCCAAGACCGGCGACGCGACCGCCTCGCACACGTACTCAACCGCCGGCTCATACACGGTCACCCTCACCGTGACGCCTCCCGCAGGCGCAACGGACGCCCCCGCCGTCGTTGTGCGCGATGGATTCATAGCGGTCATCCCGCAGACATGCTACGTCTCGCCGATGGGCGCGGCCCGCTTCCCGTACGCCAGCTGGGCCGATGCCGCGCAGAACCTTCCCGAAGCGCTTGAAGCAGGAAGCGACTCCGTGCTCGTCACCAACGGAACCTACTCGTTCAATGGCGTGACAATCGGGCGCGCAGTCCGCGTCGCCTCCGTGAACGGCCCGACCGTCACCATTCTCAAGGGAAGCAACGGCTACAATCTGATGTCGCTCGCCCATGCCGACGCTTGGCTCGAAGGCTTCACTCTCCGCGACGCCTCCATCTCCGATTTCAACGAATCGTCGGGCGGCTCCGGCCTCCGCATCACGGCCGGCACGGCGACGAACTGCATTGTCCGCGACTGCCAGAAGTACTCCTACGGGTGCTGCTACGTCGCGGACCCCGGCCGGCTCTTCGACTCGTCGATAATCAACAACTCCTGCGGCGCCAATTCCAGCCAGGGCTGCGCCCTCGTGGTCGTCGGCGGCTACGTGTCGGGCTGCATCGTCACAAACAACGTCTCCAGCCAGAACCAGGGAACGGGCGGCGGAGGCGCAGGACTCTACATCACGGGCGGAACGGTGACGAACTGCCTATTCGCCGGCAATTCCATGCGGCAGAGCAACTCCTGCGCGGGCGGCGCCAATATCGGCGGCGGCCTCGTCACGCACTGCGTCTTCTCCGGCAACTCCTCCCTCTCCTACTACGGAGGCGTCTACCAGCGCGGCGGAACGCTTCGCAACTGCCTGATCAAGGAAAACAGGTGCACCGGCACGACAAGCGGCAACGGTGTCGGCGGGCTCATGCTCTCAGGCGGCGTCGCCGAATCGCTCACCATAGTCGCCAACGAGTCGACCCTTTCGGGAGGCGGCATCCGCCAGACGGGGGGCGTTCTTCTGAACTCAATCATCTACGCCAACGTCTCGCCGCAGGAATGCGACATTTCGGGCGGCGTCCGCACCAACTGCCTGTCGACCACTATCCTGAACGGCGAAAACTGCCTGGCAGGCGATCCGCAGTTCACCGACTCGGCAAACGGCGACTGGTCGATTACCGCGCTCTCCCCGGCCAAGGACACCGGTCTGGTTCAGTCCTGGATGGCCGGGGGATTCGATCTGGTCGGCAACGCCCGCGTCCAGGGTGACTCCGTCGACATCGGCGCGTACGAGGTCGACGCCTCCGCCGCGTTGCCGCTTACCGCTGCCTTCGCGGTGACGACGACGGAAAAACTCGCCAACGGCAACACGCGCGTGACATTCGAGGCGACAGCCGTCGGGGCAACCGGGACGCTTGCCTACCGCTGGCTCTTCGGCGATGCGGAAAACGAGGATTGGACATCCTATAACACGCCCGTCTGCACGCACGAATACGCTCCGGGAGCCTACACGGTGACGTTGCGCGCCCATGACAACGGCAGCGACGAGGACGCCCCCGATGTGGTGCGTGTCGACTACGCAATCGCGCTTCCGGATGTCTGCTATGTGGCGAACGGCGAGGGCGTGACGCCGAAATATCCGTACGTGACCCCCGAAACCGGCGCCCCCGGCCTCAAGGAGGCGATAGACGTCGGCGTCGGAGAGGTCGTCGTCTGCAGAGGCACATACGAGGCTGCGGAAACCATCGCCGTCGGCCGCCCCATCCTGATCCGGGGCGAGACGGGCAACCCTGCCGACGCAGTCATCTCCGCGCCGAAGACTGACGGCCATCGCGTCATGAACGTGCAAAACAGCCAAGCCATAGTCAGCGGCATCACGCTCAGAGGAGGAAGCATGCTGTTTGCGAACAGCGGCACGGGAGGCGCCTCCCTGTACATCTCAGCCGGAATGGCCACCAACTGCGTCTTTGAAAACGGCGTGAACTACTACAACGGAAGCGTCTATGTCGAAGGCGGAAGCGTCATCGACTGCGTCATCCGCAATTCGTCGGGCGGCCACAGCGTACAGGACGCCACGGCGTTGACGATGACGGGCGGCCTGGTGGACCGCTGCGTCATCACGGGCAACGTCGCAACCGCGTCCAATGACGGCACCAGGGGAAGCGCAGTGACGCTCAACGGGGCGACGGCAATCCTCCGCAACTCGCTCATAGCGAGAAACACGGGGCACAATGTGGGCGGGGTGCGCATTGCGGCGGCACAGGAATTCTCGAACTGCACGGTTGTCACCAACACCGCGCGCGGGCAGTGCGGCGGCGTCAAGGTCGACGGCCGTCCCGCCGTCTGCGCCAACAACATCGTCTGGGGTAATGTCGCTCAGACCACGCCTGATTGCGACAACTCGCTCGTCTTCATGTACTCCTGCTGCCCGACATTCACCCAGGGGATAGGCAACATCACGGACAATCCGCTCTTCCGCGCCCCGGAGGAGTTCGACTGGAGTCTGGATCCGACTTCTCGCTGCATAGACGCGGGACTCTGGAACCTTGTCGGCGAGACAAAGGACGAAGTGCGAACCCGTCGCGACCTCGCAGGCGCACCTCGCTTCGTCCGCTCGAAAATCGACATGGGCTGCTACGAGGCGCAGAATCCCGCCGGCACGATGATATTGCTGAGATAGAAAAAAGGGCCGGACGGTCACTGCCCCAGGAGCGCCTTGAGATTGTCGAGCGAGACCGGCTTAAGGAGGATGCCGGTAAAGCCGTCCGATTCGACCTGGTTGCGCGCCTCGACGGCGGCGGTGACGAGATAAACCGGAAGATCCGCGAACTTCGCGTCGGCGCGGATGGCGCGCACCAGTTCGCTTCCGTCCATTTCGGGCATCCAAAGGTCGGTGAGCACCAGGTCGAAATCCGCCCCGTCATTCAGCGCCTCCAGCGCCTCCCGACCATCATCGACCATCTCGACATTGGTCACGCCGATCTTCGACAGCATCGCCGCCAGCACCATGCGGTTGACGGAAGAGTCGTCGACGACAAGGACCCGGGACGGAACGCGTCCCGAAAATCCGTGGCTGGTCGGAGATTCGGAAATGACAGTTTGCGGATTCGCAACCCTGACATTGCGGAGCGTGGCGGTGAATGTCGACCCCGCACCGATCTCGGAGACGACTGAAAGCTCGCCGCCCATCAGCGTGGCGAGTTTCTGGCAGATTGGCAGACCAAGGCCGGTTCCATCGCGGTGGTTCTTGTCGGCTATCTGGACAAACGGCTGGAAGATGCGGTCGATGTTCTCCTTGGAAATGCCCTTCCCGGTGTCCGCGACCGAAAGCGTAAGCGTGCCGTCATTCCAGAGGGCGCGTACAGTGACGGTGCCCCTCTCCGCGTACTTGTAGGCGTTCGACAGCAGATTGTAGAGGATCTGGCGGACCCGCTGCGGGTCCACGCGCAACAATGGCATTTCCCCGATTTCGGATACGATGGCAAGCGAGGTGCGTTTCCTGGCGACCTCGCAGGCGGAAATGACTTCGCGGACGAGTGCCGGCACGTCGGTCGGCTCCTCAATGATCTCCAGCTTGTCGCACTCCAGCTTTGACAGATCCAGGACGTCGTCCACGAGGCGCGCGAGGACCTTGCCGCTCGAACGGATGGCGGAGATGCAGCGGGCGCGTTCGGCCTCGTCGGGAACCCCGCGTTCGAGCAGTTCCGAAAAACCGACGATGGCGTTGAGCGGTGTACGGATGTCGTGCGACACGGTCGAGAAGAAGAGGCTTCTGGACTGGCTTGTCGCGCGCTCGGCCTCGAGCTGCGCTTCGTAGTCGCGGGCAAGAATCTCCTTCCGGTGCATTTCCTCGCGTACGTCCTCCACCACGAATACATGCAGAAGGCACAGGCCGAACATGCAGCCTAGCGAATAAAGCGGAAGGAGGGGATCCCCGAGCTGTACGAGAATCGCCGCTGTCATCGTGATGCCAATGGCGAACATCATCTTGTTGCGCCTGCGAAACGCGCCCTCAGCGCGGGGCATCCGAAATAGCGTCGCCACGGAGCCGTATGCGTTGAATGCGGCCAGTAGCGAAAACGCCAGCTGACGAAGCGAGCCGGCCTTGTACACGCACCGCTCGTCGATGGTGAAAAAACTTCCTGTGAAGAAGTTCACGGCCAGCGAGCCTATGAAGAACGCCAGCAACGCGCGCCCTGTCCACAGCAACCGTTTGCGCGGAAGACCCTCCATGGCCATGTAGGCGACGATGAAGCGCGTCCAGGCGTAAACTGAGAGCGCCATCGTCAGGAAGAAGAGAAGCGTGTCGGCATAGAGAAGCTCGCGACATCCCGATTTCGCCATAAAGCCCCAAAGGACATCCGACACGAAGAAGACGGACTGGAAGACGAGGTAGTGCCTGAACTCAAGCGAGCCCGCATGCGCCTTGACGTTTCGCCAATCGACCAACTGCCGCCAGTTGATGATGAGGTGGACTATCAGCACGATGCCGGCAACGCTTGAATAGAAATCGAAAATCATTTCTCTATAATCATACCAAAACGCCCCGCGCCGTGCAACAGCTTGGTTTTCCTACGCCTCGGCGTGGACTGTTTGATAGCATTTCAAAGTAGAGGATGCAGGAACGCGAGGGTCTTGGCGCGGTCAAATGGCGGCGCACCATAGAGATACCAGTTGCCAAAGGCCTGATCACCAACGGTGTACTTTATGTCAAGCACACCTTGCCCGCGCCATTCCACCGAGCCGATTTTCTCTGCGGCGTTCGGGCCAATTTCCCAGTCCGTATCGAGCAGGACGCGACCCGACGCCATGTCCGTGACACTGGCGTGGCCGCCCGCCGGCGTGAGGTTATCGTTGACCGTCCAGACTTCGCCGCTGTCGATGACGCAGACAAGCTGGTCGCGCTGGACATTGCGAAGCGCGTAGTAGGCGCGCTTTTTACCGCCGTACCAGTCGACCACGGCGTCGGAGACAATTGGCCAGCCGTCGCGGACATTCCACCAGATGAGGCCGTTGAAGCGCCTGAACTTGCGAGTTCTGAAAAGTTCGCAGAAGGTCTTCATCGCCTCGGCCTGTATGGTCTGTGACGCCTCGATGAACTCATCCAGGCCCTCTGGCACTTCGCCGAACATGATCCGGCACTGATTGAGCATGAGGTCGTTGCGGTTCCAGAGACTTGGCGCGATGTCTGGCGAGAACCAGCAGTCGGTCCCCTTGAGGCGCCATTCGTCGTTCCAGTCGCGCGTCTTGACGTCCTTCCACGGATAGACACATTGAGGCGTCATCATCCGCTCCAGCGATGCGCGGTTTGGGCATCCGTGATAGCCCATTTCGCTCGCGAAGCGCGCCGTGTTGTCGAGATAGTACGGAACCTTGTAGTACCCGCGCTGGCCCCAGAGGTGGTCCTCCGAGGGCTTGGCGACGCCCGCGGCTACGTCATGGTCGAAATAAGGCGAACTAGGCAAATATGGACGTGTCACGTCGAATTCCATGAGGACGCGGGGAATTGTCACGCGCGAGCTACGGTCGTCATTGGGGTCGCGCCGGAACTCCGGCGGTGTCGGCCACGAAAAGGCTGCGTCGTTCTCATTGTTGCCGCTCCAGAGAACGAGCGACGGATGGTTGCGAAAGCGCAGCACTACGGCCTTGGTCTCCTCCTCCACGAGGCGCGCGAAGTCATCGCCCTGAGGGAAGACGGAGCAACCGGTCATGAAGTCCTGCCAGACCATGGCGCCGTTCGCGTCGCACCAGTCGAAAAAGGCGTCCGATTCGTAGACGCCCCCGCCCCAGACGCGGATCATGTTGCAGTTCAGGTCCTTGACCAACTCCAGCGTTTCGGCCAAATGCCCCTGGTCGCGGCAGTGGAACTGATCTAGCGGCACCCAGTTCGTGCCCCGGATGTAGCAGGGTTCGCCGTTCACTATGAAGAGAAACTCTCCCGGTCGCTCCGGCGAGTACCAGTCCTCTCGCTTTAGCTTCACGGTACGGATGCCAATCTTCGCGCGGTTCTCGGCGCAGATGGATCCGTCAGGCGTAAGGACCTCCATTACGCCGTCGTATAGGAATGGATCGCCAAAACTGCGCGGCCACCAGAGTTTCAGCCCCTCGGCATGGACGCTGCAATGGTGGTGTACGGAGAGGAGCGGGCGCTGTTTCTCGAAAACGACGCGATCACCGTCAATCAGGCGGAAGCGGAGCGTATGGCGTCCGTCGAAGAAGCGCATGCCGCCCTTGACGCGACACTGCATGTCGATGCGCGCGGTTCCATCGCGGGTGACTTCCGAGACGATCCAGGCGGGGTTGTCGATCTCGCATTCCGGCACCACGCGAAGTGAGACGCTTCGCCACAAACCCGACACTACCAATCGCTGGAAGATGTCCCAGCCCCACATGTGGGCGGCCTTGCGGAAGGGTTCGCCATCCCAACCGCCGAGAAAGTGCCCAAGTTCGCCGAGGTCCTTCTTCTGCGCCTCAAGGAAGATGCTGCGTATTAACACCTGGACGGTGTTGGCGCCGGGGCGGACACGGCCCGTCACGTCGAAACGACTTTCGATGAGCATGTTCTCGGACTCGCCCACCTTATCTCCGTTGAGAAAGACGTCGGCCAAGGTGTCTATGCCGCCGAAGACAAGTTCGACGCGACGGCTATTCGGAATCTCAGGCGCGTCGAAGAAGCGAGTGTAGAGCCACTGGAAGCCTTCAAAGTGACGGAACGCCCGCGCGTTCATCCCGACTTCGGGGTTGGGCAAGATGCCAGCCCGAACCAGGTCGAGTTCACAGTTGCCGGGGACGGTCGCGCGAACACTCTTCACGTCTAAGTCGCCAGGAAGAGGAAGCGTGCGCACGGCACCAGTGTCGGGCTGCGGGAAGTATTCCAACCGCCACTCGCCGTCAAGCGACAGCGTTGTGGCTGCATTGGGAGTCGAAACGGACATTATCATACGTGCATCCTTTGCGAAACGGAGATTTCAATACTTTAATGATATCACAACAGGGCGCATTTACCTTGTCGGATCACACACGATTTCGTAGTACATGCGTCCGCCATTCGGGCCGGCCGTGGAGACGCGGAAACGGAGCGCGCCGTTCTCAAGGGCGCAAGGGATCTCGCCTGTTCGATTTCCGGCGGTGTCGAGGGCGTAGACGGTAAAGCCGTCTACGCCGTTAAGAGCGGCTTCGCGCTTAAGTGGCTGAATGCGCAACTCGACCTCAGCGGCGCCGGCCTCGACGAAGCAGCCGCGACCCCACTGGAGCAGTATCTTGCGCGAGGCGTCCGCATATCTGGCGCCTTCGCCCTGCACATCCGTCAGATGCGTCAGGAGAATTCGCGAGGAGCGCTTCGGCGTTTCGCCCTCGCAGTGGAATGCAATTCCGGCTCCACCGGTGTCAGACACCTAATAGCGACTTGAGGAGAAGCGGTAGCGCGACGTGTTCTTCTTCGAGGACTGCGACGGCGTTGTCGTCGAGAACGTGGCGATCCGCCGATTCGGGCTGTAGGGACGAGACCGTGCGCCCCAATCAATAGAAATTCGTCGGGAACACCTCGTGGCTCACAACGACGCCGAAGTCCGCCCCGTCGGACAGCGCATATACCTCGGCGGAGTCCTTTCCGGGAAATACGCGCCGGCAGATCGCCTGCCTGTCGTTCGCGTATACTTCCGCAATGGACTTGTCGACGAAAAGATCGAGTTTCAGCGCCTCGTCCCCACCGAGGACGAACGGCGCTTCCTCGCGGATCTTCCGCCCGGATTCCCCACTGTGTCCGGCGTCGAAATACAGGACGCCGCGCACGAAATCAACGCCAATCTCCGTGTATTCCGCGCCAGAGGCAAGGACGCGGAAAGCGGCAAAGCCGCAGCCGCAGTCCTTCCGTTCGATTTTCGCCCGGATCCGGCAGGATTTGCCGTTTGACACCTTCACCCCGCGCATGCCGTTCACCCGTCCGACTTCGGAGCGGATCTCGCGGAAACAGATCCGATCAAGCTCGTCCGCTGGCGCCATGCGGAGCTCACCGTTTTCCATCCAGAGACAGCGCGGAAAACTGTACGTGCCGTACCAGCCGTCGCGCCGGAAGAAACGCTCCGGATCGTCGTCCATAAGCCACGCCCACGCGATCTGCCGGTTCTTCCCGTCGATCAGCGCTTCGGGGGCGAAATACGAATTGTCCTTCCATGACATCCGCCCGTGCTTTTCAATCAGCAAGCGCTCGTTTTCTTCCCTGCCGATGAAGTATTGCGTTCCCCTGTTGTGCGCGATGAAAAGCTGCAGCATCCGGTCCGTGAGCCGCCCGTCGCTCTTTTTGTCGGGCAGCGGCAGATAGGATGGGCACATATCATCCTCTGTGTCGTCCGGCATGTCTTCCCCCTGCGGTTTCTGATAGTACCGCCCGCGGTATTCCCAGTTTTTCAGGTCGCGGGAACGGTACAGCTCCGTCCAGCCGCCGCGGTACCGCTCCTCCGAATCCGGTCGTCTCCCGAACTCGTTCAAAACGACCAGATTGCCGGTCTGCATGTAGTACCAGCCGTCTTTTTTCCAAATATTGGAAGGGTCCGCGCTGCCAGTATGGACGAGCTCGCCACCGACCGTCAGATCGGTCACGCCCCACATGCCGGGACGGCTTTCCACGGCGATTGGCTCGATACGTGTCCATTCCTCGTACGGCGGCTTCGCGCAGGCGAGCTGAATGCCCCCTGCGTCCGGCGTCCCGCCCGCGGCCGGGAATTTCCAGAACGTCAGATACGCCGTCCCGTCGTCGTCCAGGAACGCTCCGCCGCTGAAGCATCCGCCGTCCCCCCTGTCATCCGTGAGCGCGTCCGGGTGCCGTCTCCAGTGCAGCAGATCGGCGGAGGACAGATGCCCCCAGTGAAACGCTCCCCTCTCACTGTTCCGGTACAGATACATCAGGTGGTAAACGCCGTCCGCGAAAAACGCTCCGTTCGGGTCGCCGGGGAAGCCATTGTCGCCGGGACAGGCAAAGTGATACCCCGGCCGGTACGGATCGGCAAGAAGCATTGCCTGATACTGTTCGGATGCCCGAATCATGTCTGAAACTTCCATTCCGCTTCTCTCCTTTTTCGTGATCGGATGGTCAGATGGTCTAATGCTCGGCCGGTCGGATGGTCGGTTGGTCGGTTTGTCGGTGCAGTCCACTAGCAAGGACGCCATGCGTTACGCCGAAGTCGAACACGGCACGGGCGGTGTGTCCGTTTTTTTCCGCTTCCCAGACAGTTGGGAGAGTCCGCTCCCAGCGGTCTGCGGGGCGGAGGTTCGTCCACGTCCCGGCTTCCACAAGTGCGCGGCGGACAAGCGCGAGGCGCTCCGGCGTTAGCGTCGCCATGCGGTCGGAGAGTAGCAACGAACCGCCTGCGAGGGATACCGCACGTTCCCACAGCTCGACTTCGGATGGCGTCAGTTCGGTGTGGTCGTCGCGGACGATGAGCGTGTCGGGGTCGTTGACCCAGAGACGGCCGTCCATGTAGGCGTGGTGGATGACGTTGCGGCCGACAGCGGCCATGGCGCGCGCGGCGGCGTGGGCGCAGTCGTCGGTAGTCGCGAAAACGGCGCAGCGGTGAGGGAGCGCCGCAGCCCACTCAGCCATGAGTTTGCAGTTGCTTGAAATCTCATTGTCTGTTCTTGCGGGGAAGATTGAGACCGGACACTCCAGCCCCGCATCCAGGCAACACGCGCGGAAGGCGTCGATCCTTTCACGCACCCAGGGCCTATCCCCGTTTTCGGACACAACGGCGTAGGCTGGCGGATTGCCTGAGGAGAGTTCCCTGAACGCCATGCGCGCCACAGCCGCCTCGTCGCACTCGACACCGGGCGCTCCGCGCCATCCGGGTTCATCGAGCGGACAGAAAAAGACAACGGGGACGTTTCCGAAACAGGCGGGCGACAGGGGTCGGTCCGAGTCCCAGCATTCCGCGACGCAGCCCACGGGGCGGAGCGTGTCGAGGACCTCATGCAGGGTGTCCGGCGTTGCCACTCCGTGTTCCAGCGTCTCGACGCGCCATCCGCGTGTGGCGGCGTAGCGGCGGATCCCCTCCAGTCGTCTTCGCCAAATCCCTTCACCCGGTCTGCAATCGACGTAGAGGATAGTCGGGATGGATTTCATGCCTCGTCTCTGAAACCTACATGTCCAGCATCGACAACCCGCCAAAGGAAACGGTCCGCTGAGCCAATTGCGGATTCTTGGCGAAAAAAGCCTCGCCCTTCTTTTGCAATGCCGCGATGTCGATGCGGCTTGGATCGCGCTTGACTTCGAAAAAGTCGAGAACGTTTGCAAACTCGTTCTCGCAAACGAGATCCATCTCGTTCTCACCTTTTCTGTCCCACCATCCGCCTATGCGGGAATACTTGCGCTCCTCTATGAACTTGCGCCGGAAATACCCCTCAAGCGCCTTCCCCGAAAACACGTCGTAATCACGCTCGACTATTCCCCGCAGCTCGTCGAACATCTTGACTTCCGCAAGATAGTTGTACTTGAAGATGAATCTGAACCAGAAACGATAGAAATTGTCATCTATCGCGTAAAGGCAGTTCTTCCGTTCGCTTTTCTCGAAAATCGGCTGTATCTTCGATACGAACCCGTATTCACGCTCAAGTTTTGTCAAATACCCGCCAACCGCCCCTCCAGTCACGGACTCAATTTGGTCGCGGGCCGTTTTCCCGCCGGCGATTGCCGACAGAATCGAGAAATACGTGCCATGCTCCTTTCCAAATTCCTCAACCAACACGATTTTGCCTTCATCAAAAAAGGGTGAGTTCTCCCGAACTGTTTCAGCCAGCATGGCGTCACGCGAGCAGGCGCCGGAATCCATAAGGAGCGAGACATAGCGGGCCACCCCGCCCGTAAGTGTCCAGAGAGCCAGCAGGTCATCCTTGTCGCTTCTGCAGTTGTATTCCGAAAGGATTCCCTTGAGGACGCTCGTTTTGAAAGGCTCGACATTGATTCTCCCGGTATTCCGACCGTACAGCGGCGCTTCCCGGTCTTCGAAAATCCTGGACATCAAGCGGTTTATGCTTCCGCAAACGACCAGATTGATTTTTGCAGCCCGGTTCAATTCGTCCCAATCGCGTGAAAGCTCGCTGAATACAGACTCGTCCACTTTGGTGAAATCTTGGAACTCGTCTATGACAAGCGTCAACGGTCTGTTGGCGGATTCCTCCATCAAGAAGCGGAAAATCTGCGAAAACCGATTAATGGTGCCGGGAACTGTCCGACCAAGAACACGTTGTGACACCTGCCTGAAATCTTCGCATAAATCAGGCAGGGCCTTTCGGGAAACAAAAAAATATAGGAATGGCTCATCGGAAAACGCCTGCCGCAGGACTTCGGTCTTCCCCACTCGGCGACGCCCTGTGACAACAGTGAACCGCGAAGAGGTACGCGACGATTCGCGTATTCTCCGCAATTCCGCAATCTCGTTCTGCCTGTCGTAGAATTTCATTCTGCACCTCACACATAAATATCATATCACAAAAAGCAGAGTTAAGAAACGCCCGTTTCGGAAACGGGCGTTTCTTAACTCTGTTTCCCTTTGGGCACCCAATGGTCCATCTGGGCGAGTTGGGGAACGAAGTAGCGTCCCATGGCGCCGGAGTCACCGAGTACAAGCACTATTTCAAAGGAGTTCGCCACCGGTGTCAGACACCTTATAGCGACTGAGCAAGGGCGAACACGTTGTCGGCCGTGAAGCCGAAGTGGACGGCGAGGTCCTTGTAGGGGCCGGACGTGCCGAAACCGTCGATTGAAAGGATCTTGCCCTTCGGGCCGGCGAAGCCTTCCCAGCCGAGGCGCGAGCCGGCCTCGACGACGAGGCGCTTCGCGCATTTCGGATCGAGTACGGAGTCGCGGTAGGCGGCCGGCTGCCGCGCGAAAAGTTCGCGGCAGGGCATCGAAACGACGCGGACGTTGCGCCCTTCCATGCGTTTCGCGGCGGCAAGGCAGATGCCGACTTCCGAGCCGGAGGCGATGAGAATCGTGTCCGGCGTCCCCTTCCCGCTCTGCCAGAGCGTGTAGCCGCCCTTGTCGAGTTCGGAGGCGGGCGCGCAGGCCTTGCGGTCGATGATGTCGAGATTCTGTCGTGTGAGAATGAGTGCCGTCGGCCCCTTGGTGTTGCGGAGCGCGGCAAGCCATGCGGCGGCCGTCTCGGTCGCGTCGGAGGGACGCAGAACCGTCACGTTCGGGATGCAGCGCAGCGCGGCGAGTTGTTCGACGGGCTGGTGCGTCGGTCCGTCCTCGCCGACGTAGAAGCTGTCATGCGTGAAGACGTAGATGACCGGCAGCTTCATGAGCGCGGCGACGCGGATCGCCGGACGGCAGTAGTCGCTGAAAACGAAGAAGGTCGCGCCGTAGACACGGAAGCCGCCGTGCAGAGCCATGCCTGAAACCACGCAGGTCATCGCGAGCTCGCGGATGCCGAAGTGCAGGTTGCGTCCCGCGTAGTTCGAGGCGCTGACATCGGCCTCGCCTTTGATCACGGTGTTGTTGCTGGGGCCGAGGTCGGCGCTGCCGCCGACGAGCTGCGGCATCGCGGCGGCGAGGGCGTTGATGATCTGCCCTGAGGCCGCGCGCGTGGCGATGGGCTTTGCGGGGTCAAAGACCGGCAGAAGCTTTTCGATGTTCTCGGGGAGCTCGCCGCCCGTGTGGCGGTCCCAGGCGACGGCCTGTTCGGGATGCGCCGTCCGCCACTCGCGGAAGGCGCGCGTCCACTTGAGCTGCTGGCGGTGGAGGCTCGCCGTGCGCGACGCGAAGAGGTCGTAGACCTCCTGCGGGACGTGGAAGAACTTGTCGGGATCGAAGCCGAGCGCCTGCTTGGTGAGGCGGACTTCGTCGTCGCCGAGCGGCGCGCCGTGGCAGGCGGCCGTCCCTTGCTTGTTCGGGCTTCCCTTGCCGATGACGGTGCGGCAAATGATGAGGATTGGCTTGCCGGTGAGGCGCAGCGCGCGGCGGATGACGCGGTCGATTGCGGCGTAGTCGTGTCCGTCGACTTCCAGGACGTGCCAGTTGTAGGCCTCGAAGCGCTTCTTCACGTTGTCGGAGCAGGCCAGGTCGGTCGAACCCTCGATTGTAATGGCGTTGCTGTCGAAGAAGACGACGAGTCGGTCGAGCGCGAGGTGTCCGGCGAGGGAGCAGGCCTCGTGGCTGACGCCCTCCATGAGGTCGCCGTCGCCGCAGAAGACGAAGGTGCGGTGGTCGACGGGCTGGAAGCCGCCGTCAGAGGCGTTGACGCGCGCCGCGAGCATGCGTTCGGCGAGGGCCATGCCGACGGCCGTGGCGAGTCCCTGGCCGAGAGGACCGGTCGTCGTCTCGACGCCGGGCGTGTGGCCGTATTCGGGGTGGCCGGCGGTGAGGCTGCCAAGTTGGCGGAATTTCTTGATGTCATCGAGCGAGACGCCGTAGCCGGCAAGGTGGAGCAGGCTGTAGAGGAGCATGCTTCCATGTCCGCCGGAGAGAACGAAGCGGTCGCGGTCTGCCCATGCGGGGTTCTTCGGGTCGTGCTTGAGGTACTTGAGCCAAAGGACAGTCGCGACGTCCGCGAGGCCCATGGGGAGGCCGGGATGGCCGGACTTCGCCGCCTGGATGGCGTCGATTGAAAGACAGCGGATTGTGTTCGCCGAAAGGCTGAGAAGGGAATCGGAAATTGTCATGGCTTGGTTGTCCTGTTGGCTGGCTGCTGGCTAAAAGCTAGAAGCTAAAAGTTAAAAGCCCGCCGAAGCGGGCTCTTTCACTTGCGTACGAGGTCGCGCTTGACGAGCTCTTCGGCGATTTCGACGGCGTTGAGCGCCGCGCCGCGCAGGAGCTGGTCACCGGAGACGAACATGTCGAGGCCGCGCTTGTCGTTGCGGGAGATGTCCTGCCGGATGCGTCCGGCGAGGACATCGTACTTCGCCGTCGCGTCGAGCGGCATCGGGTAGCGGTTCGCAAGCGGATCGTCGACCACTTCGACCCCGGGCGCGGCGCGCAGAATCTCGCGCGCCTCCTCGGGCGTGATCTCCTCCTCGAACTCGAGGTTGAGCGACTCGGAGTGCGCACGCGGGATCGGCACACGCACGGAGGTGCAGGAAATCATGAGGTCCGGCGCGTGGAGCATCTTGCGCGCCTCGTTGCGCATCTTGAGTTCCTCGAGGGTGTACCAGTTGGTCTCGTCGAACTTGTCGATGTGCGGGATGAGGTTGTAGGTGAGCTGGTGCTGGAAGGCCGACACGGTCGGGGTCTCGCCGGCCACGAGCTGGCGCATCTGGAGCTCAAGCTCCTCCATGCCCTTCGCGCCGGCGCCGGAGGCGGCCTGGTAGGTGGAGGCGATGAGGCGCTTCAGCTTCTTCGCCTTGTGCAGGGGCGCGACGGCCTCGAGCATGATGGCCGTGGTGCAGTTCGGGTTGGCGATGACGCCCTTGTGCCATTCGAGGTCATCTGCGTTGACCTGCGGGACGACCAGCGGGACGTCCGGCTCCTGGCGGAAGGCGCGGGAGTTATCGATCATGACGGCCCCGCCTGCGACGACGGCGTCGCGGTATTCGAGAGAGGCGTTTGTGCCGCCCGCGAAAAGGGCGATGTCGAGGTCGGCGAAGACCTCCTTGGTTGTCGGCATGACATGGAACGTCTCGCCCGCGATGACTTCGTCGCGTTCGCGAGAGGCGTAGACGCGGAGGCTTTCGCAGGGGAAGTTGCGCTCACGCAGCATTCTTACCATTTCGGCGCCGACTGCGCCGACGCCGACAAGTCCGACTCTGTACTTCTTCATTTTATTCGCCTGTACCAGGTTCTCCATGATGCCGCCCTTTTTCGTCATAAGTCGACATTTCAACATGATAATAGTATGCCACAATTCACCTTGGGGCGTCAAAATATTGTCATTGCATTAGTCCAAGCCATGCCGCCATGACCATCTTCTGCCACGAGACGGATGTATCCGCTGGTAAACTCCCGAATGGATGTAAGTCCCCACTCTGTATAGAAGTGAGTTCGCGGAACGCCTTGCGGAATCAAATCCACACTCCAGCTATCCCAAATCAGGCGCACGGAGACGCATGGGGAGGTTCGCACATGAAGAACGCCGTCGGTCAGTCTTGCCTCAAGGATTTCCGGTCCGGTCGAAGAATAAAAGTGTCCTGCCCGTAATGCCTCTACGATGCTGGCGTAGTCAAGGCGCTCCGCGCGGATGTTGACCCAGCCGTGGCCGATATGGCCATCCGCATGGGCATCGTCTGTCGCAAGGCAGCACAGCCCCGGATTTCTCCCGCCGCGCAACATCTCACCGTAGAAGAAGTCGTCTTCCCCATAAGCGGATCGTTCGCTGTCGCGGTTGTACACTTCGACGGCCCACAGTCCTTCAAAAGTTTTGGCTTCCTGAAGCGCGAGATTTGACCAGCGGGGATGGTTGAGCGCGACGAGATAGCCCGCTGCTTTTGCTTCGCGCACGAGTGCGCGCACTGTGTCGGCGTCGAAATACCGCGACATGTCGGGATGCTCCCCGACATGCGGTTCCCGGCGGGCGGCCTCAAGTTCGTCGCTCGTGGGCTTCCATCCGGCCAGAAAACCATCATCCCGCTTCGCATAGCGGGCGCACTGTCTGGCGTCAAGCCATGGTTGAGCTATGATATCTGGCCGAGTGGACAGAAGATTCAGGTGAACGCGGTCAATAGGCTCATTCGGCTTCTCAGGGTCGTATTTATGTGACCAGAGCGCGATTTCAAGTCCCGCCAAGGGAAGGAACGAATCGTCGGCCAGTTCGTCATGACGGCGAAGAAGTTCATGATCCGTGAAGGCGACTACGGAATATCCAAGCGCCTTATACCTTCGCTTGATCTCCTCCGGCGAGAAATTGCCGTCTGAAACAGTTGTGTGCGTATGCAAACACGCCTTGTACAGCTGCCCCTTGCCGGAAAGAAAATCGACGACGCTATAGAGATTCCGCTTCATGATGCACTTCTAGGAACACAGATTCAATTCGATGACATTGTACCACACTTGGGCCGCGCGTGCGCGTAAAGCTGCTGGCTTTCCGCTTGCCTATGCCTCAAAAACTCACTATCGAACGGCGGAAGGCGGCGCGGGCGGCGTCGGAACCCCAGCTGCGGAAGAAATTCTGCCAGTCCTCGCTCGTGTTGAGGGCTATGTCGAAATCGGGCTTTGAGAGGCCTTCGCGCTCGGTGGCGCGTATGTCCGTGGTCTGGCTGACGGGCAGATATTCATCCCATTCCACGTCGACGTCGTAGTACCGCCCGTTGTTGGCGCGGACGGAGACGACGTCGACCCGCCTTTCGGTGCGGTAGCCGTATGCCGTGACGGCGACTGTCGCGACTTCGTTTTCCCGCCTCCGGACATGCGTTTTGAGAATGTTCCGCGTCACGGACTGCGGATGGCGGAAGCGGTGTTCGCCGAGGTAGTTTGCGAGCGACTCGTGCTCCCAGAATGACGAGCGGCGGCTATAGACGTCCTTGTAGATGTTTGCATGGGTGCGCGTCTGCTGGTAGAGCGGGATCGCCAGAAGCGGCGCGAGGGCGAAGTAGGTGGCCTTGAAGTAGTTCCCGCAGAAGGCGAGGAACTTGGCCTTGACGCTTTCGAAGTCGTAGTCGGCGAATTTGGAGGGGTTGGTGTCCAGGTCGGCGTTGGAAAGATGTGCGGCGCGGATCATGTTTATCTTGTGCGCCTTGATGAAGCTGAAGTCGTCGCCGTAGCCGACGGTCTTGTCCTTGAGGATTTCGAGCATCTGCTTCTGCGCGAGCGGTGTGAAAAGAAGGCGGTATTCGGTTTCGTCGCTCCTGTCCCTCGTCTCAAAGAGCGCCTCGAATTCGCGGTTGCCCATGATCATGTAGCCGTACTGGTCGTCAAGGTTGCGCGAGAAACGCTCAAGGGACTTGATCTGGCTCTTCATCCTCATGCGGCCGAAGAATCCGTTGCCTGCGTTGGAGAGGCTTGAGGGGGAACGCGTGAAGGTGAGCTTTGGCGCGGCGTCATTGCCGTAGAGGAGGAATATGTCCTGCGAATATTCGGGAATGGGCTTGTCGACGTAGGCGGTGAGGGTCTGGTAGCGGCGGACGGTGCGCAACTTGCCGTCGGCGTCGCGCTCCGTCTCGGTCCACGAAACTTCGCGCGAGCCACTGTAGGTCTTGACGCCCCAGTCCATCTGGAGGAGGCGGCCGAAGACGAAGGGGTTGCCGTTGATTTCGCCGCTTTGCGCGCCGAGGACGGACTTGCCGTCGTTGAACTCGTCGCTCCAGCCGAAGAGATCGTGGAGTTCGGAGAGGCGTCCCTGCGTGAAGTAGGGGTCGAAGGAGAGGCGGGGAACCGTCTTCTCGATGATCTTGGCGGCGTCGCCCCAGTCGAAGAGGGCGTTGAGAGGCGCCATCTGCGCCCATGCGACGGCCTTGCGCCGTTCAAGCCTCTCCTGTATCGCCTTGGCGACATCGGCGTAGTGGCGGTGCTTCGGGATGAAGACGCCGAAAAGGAGCGGTAGAATGGCGATGGCCCCGCCAACAAGGGCGGCAAGCGTCCCGGCGGCATCGGAACCCTCATCCGAGGCCACGCAGAAGAAGCCGATGGCAAGGCCCACCAGGGCGACTATTGACAGCCCTATGGCCCAGCCCCAGCCGGCGCGCGCCGTTTCCGCCTTTGAGAGCTGTTCCGCGATCGCGCGTATGTCACGCACCGTCGCGGCATTGGCCTTCACGTCGACACCGGACTTCGCGACGAGATCCGCGAGAAAGGACTCGGCATTTTCGCGGAACTTTTCGCGGAAGACGTCACGGTAGAGCGGCAGCGGCTCGTAGACGTCTTCGGCTATCGTCAAAAGAAGGTCTCCCGCGCACGGGCCTTGGTTTCGGCCGAGGCGGTGAATGGAATGCGGGTCGTGTAGCCGGCGCGCGCGGCGACAATCATCTTGGTCGGCCATGCGAAGATGTCGGCGTTCCACTGTGCGACGGAGTCGTTGTACTTCTCGCGGGCCGCAGTGATTTCCTTCTGGAGGTAGCTGTTCTGCTGCATGGCGTCCGCGATTTCGGCGTGCGCCTTGAGGTCGGGATAGGCCTCGACATGCGGGAACATGCGGGCGAAGCCGCCGTCGATAACGTTGGCGAAGGCGTTGCGCTGGGCGTCGGGCAGGATGCCGCCGCGGTAGGCGGCGACGGCTTTCATAACGTCCTTGTCGAGGTCGATCGCCTTGTCGACGAGACGGGCCACGTTCTGGAGAACCTGGACGCGCTGCTCGAGGTAGTTGTCGATGCGCGAGGCGTCGGACTGGATCATCTGCTGGAGCTTGTTGAAGTAGGCCTTGGCGTTGATCTTCATGAAGAGGAAGATCACGCCCGGTATGATGCCGCAGACCCAGAGCAGGATCTCGAAGATCGTCGAGCCTACGCCGACCTTCACGGGCAGCTGCTTTTCAATCACGTTTATGTCGCGTCCGGCGCCGTTCACGGGGCCGGTCATTTCGTCGAGTTCGTTGGCCATGTTGCACTCCTTGGATTAGAATGATTATACCAAAACCGACCTCGCCATGAAAGCCCGTTTGCAATTTCCGTTAAAAATGCGAAAAGGGCGTCCCCGAGCGGGGACACCCTTTTTCGCATGCGCCGGAATGAGGACTACTCGTCCTCGATCTTGAGCTCGTCCTGGCGGGCGGCGACGATCTTCTGGGTGATGTTGCCCGGAACGACGTCGTAGCGCGCGAGCTCCATCTCGAAGCTGCCGCGCGAACCGGTGAGGCTGCGGAGCTGCGCCGGGTAGTTGAAGAGCTCGGCCATCGGGACTTCGGCCGTGACGATCTGCATGCCGTCGTCCATCTCCATGCCGAGGACGCGGCCGCGGCGGTGGTTGAGGTCGCCGGTGATCGCGCCCATGTAGCTGTCCGGAATCGTGATCTTGACGGTCATGATCGGCTCGAGCAGCGTGGGCTTGGCCTGCGACATCGCCTCGCGGAAGGCGCGGGACGACGCGATCTTGAACGCGACTTCGGAGGAGTCGACGGGGTGGAAGGAGCCGTCGTAGACCTCGACCTTGACGCCCTGCACCGGGTAGCCGGCGACGGCGCCCTTCTGGAGGCCTTCCATGAGGCCCTTCTGGACGGCGGGCATGAAGTTGCCGGGGATCGAGCCGCCGACGGTGCTGTCGACAAACCACTCGGTCTCGCCGGGCTGCATGGCCATGACGCGGAGGTAGACTTCGCCGAACTGTCCGTGGCCGCCGGTCTGCTTCTTGTGGCGGTAGTGGCCTTCGCCCTTGCCGGTCACCGTCTCGCGGTAGGCGACCTTCGGGGTCGTGAGGACGACGTTGACGTTGGACTGCGACTTCATGAGGCTGACCGCGACGTCGATGTGCACGTCGCCGATGCCCTTCATGATGACTTCCTTCGTCTCCTCGTTCTTCTCGAAGATGAGCGTCGGGTCGCTGTCGGAGAGGCGCTTCATGGCCGTGGAGAGCTTGTCCTCGTCGGCCTGCGTCTTGGCGTGGACGCTCATGAGCATGACGGACTGCGGGTAGTCGATCGCCGGAAGCGTGACGTTGGTGCCGTCGGCGCAGAGCGAATCGCCCGTGTGGGTGTCCTTGAGCTTCGGCAGGGCGACGATTTCGCCGGGGACGGCGCAGTCGATCGGGGTCTGCTTCTTGCCGATGACCTGGAGGAGCGAGCTGACGTTCTCCTTGCCGCCGGTGGTGGCGTTCTGGACGGCCATGCCGGGCTTGAGGGTGCCGGCGAGGACGCGGACGTAGCTGAGCTGGCCGACGAAGGTGTCGATCGCCGTGCGCCAGACCTGCGCCACGAACGGGGCGTCGGCATCGGCCTTGATCTCGTTGCCTTCGGCGTCGGCGAAGGGGCGTCCGCCGGGGGCCGGGAGAAGGCGGCAGATGCTGTCGAGCATTTCGGCGACGCCGTCGCCCTTGAGCGAGTAGACCGTGTAGACGGGGTGGATTGAGCCGGAGGCGACCGCGTCGCGGAGTCCGCCGCGAATCTCCTCGGCGGAGAGCGTGCCTTCCTCGAAGTACTTGTTCATGAGCTCCTCGGAGCTCTCGGCGGCGGCCTCTGCGAGGGCCGTGAAGGAATCCTCGAGTTCGGCCGGGACTTCGGCCATGTCAAGGACGTTGGCGACCGCGCCGCCGGCGGGGACCGTCAGCGGGCAGCAACCGTTGCCGAAGTGCTCGCGGATGGCGGCGACGGTGTTGTCGAAGTTGGTGTTTTCCTTGTCGAGGCCCGTGATGGCGAAGGCGACGGACTTGATGCCGTGCGTCTTGCAGATGTGCCAGGCGCGGAGGGTGCCGGCCTCGACGCCCGAGGAGGCGTCGACCACGATGAGGGCGGAGTCGGTGGCGGCGATGGCGCCGCGGACCTGCCCGTAGAAGCCGGGGGCGCCGGGGGTGTCGATGAAGACGAGGCGGTAGTCTTCGCCGTTGGCGGCCTTGTAGGTGGCGAGGAAGGGGTTGGCGAAGATCGAGGTCTTGCGGGTCTTCTCCTCGTCGTGGGTGTCGGAGATGCTGGAGCCGTTGTCGACGGAGCCGAGGCGGTCGTTCAGGCCGAGTTTGAACGCGAGCGCATCGGTCAGCGCGGTCTTGCCGCTGCCGTTGTGCCCCAGAATCGCAAAGTTTCGAACGTTAGATACCGCTATGGCGCCCATGTGTTATCGCTCCTTGTGGGAAATGTGGAATGGTTCAGTTGCGCGGGAAACCCGCAAAAACGCATATAAGAATTGTGTCAAAGCCGGGGCGATAAGGCAAGCCAAAAATGCGATTTCTTGAGAAATCGCGGAAATAGTCTTATACTTATTTCCATGAAAATACTTGTCATCGGCGGAGGCGGACGCGAACACGCCATCATTTGGAGACTCTCTAAGGACAGCGCAAAGCACGAGCTCTTCTGCGCGCCTGGCAACGCGGGAACGGCCTCGCTGGCCACCAACGTGCCAATCGGGGCTGAGGACATCGACGACCTCGTCGCATGGTCGCAGCTCGCACGTCCCGACCTCGTGGTCGTCGGTCCCGAGGCGCCTCTCTGCCTCGGCGTCGCCGACAAGATCGGGGCCCTCGGAATCCCCGTTTTCGGTCCGCGTGAGGCTGCGGCGAAAATGGAGGGCAGCAAGGCCTTCGCCAAGGAAGTCATGGCGGCCGCCGGCGTGCCCACCGCGCACGCCGAGACGCACACCGTGACGGCGGAGGCCATCGCCGCGCTCGACCGCTTCTCGATTCCCGTCGTCATCAAGGCCGACGGCCTCGCGGCCGGCAAGGGCGTCATCATCGCCAAAACGCGCGACGAGGCCGAGGCGGCGATCCGCTCCATCCTCGACGACCGCCAGTTCGGCGCGGCCGGTGCCTCGCTCCTCATCGAGACCTTCCTCGAAGGCGAGGAAGCCTCGCTCCTCGCGCTGGTCGACGGCGAACGCATCGCCCTCTTGCCGCCCGCGCAGGACCACAAGCGCGTCAACGACAATGACGAAGGCCCCAACACCGGGGGCATGGGCGCCTACTCCCCCGCCCCGGTCGTCACGGACGCCGTCCGCGACTTCGCGCTTGAGAAGATCTTCAAGCCGGTCGTCGCCGAACTCGCCCGTCGCGGCATCACCTACCGCGGCGTCCTCTACGGCGGCCTCATGATTGGTCCCGCCGGCATCAACGTCCTCGAATTCAACTGCCGCTTCGGCGACCCCGAGACCGAAGCCGTCCTGCCGCGCATCGGCGGCGACTTCGCCGGACTTCTCCTCGCCTGCGCCAAGGGCGAACTCGACCCCGCAAAGCTCGTCATACTCCCCTCCCCCTGCGCGACCGTCATCATGTCGGCCCCCGGCTATCCCGGCAAGTACCCGAAGGGACTGCCGATTTCAGGACTCGACGCCGCCAACGCATTGCCCGATACCGTCGTCTTTCACGCGGGAACCGCGATGAAGGACGGTGGCATCGTCACTTCCGGCGGGCGGGTGCTGTCCGTGACCGCGCTCGGCAAAGACCTCCGCGAGGCCGTCGACAAGGCCTACGCCGGCGTCCGCGCCATCTCCTTCGACGGCGCCCACTACCGCACCGACATCGCCCGCCGCGCCTTTAACCGCGGCTAAAGGCGAATCATTTCGACCAGAGATTCCAAACTAACCATCTTGTTTGGAGGAACTCGCAATGTCACGCTGGACAATCCATCCCATCGAAAACGCCGTCGTATGGAGGGTGCGTCCTGGCGACCTCCATACCGACGACTACGAAATGGCCGGATACGGCTGCGCCTTTGTCGTAAAGTACGGCATGGACGAAAACGGCCTCGTCCTAAACCGCCATCCGGTTTTCCCGACCCTTCGCCTCCGTCCGAACACAACCCATTCCTCTTATCAGCTGGACATTCCCGACGACCATTGGCCCGCGCCGCTCATAAATGGCGCCCCGGCCCGCGAGATTCTGCAAGGCGCCAAGCTCAACGGCACGCTGGAACTCGAAACTGTCTCGGAAAACGGCGCACTCCGTCTTACGCGCCACTTCTTCCCATCCACTAACTACAGGGCCGCCTACGAGCTTGTGTCCGTCACGGCCGCAGGGGAAGTTCCCGTCGTTTTCTCCCTCTCCATCGGGGACAACGAAGTCGACCAGACAACTGGTCCAATGGGAATCAACATCTGCGAGGTGAAGACGAACTTCGACAAAACCTCCATGACTCTGAACCCCGGCGAGACTCTTTCATATTGGGTGGCCGTCACGGGCCGCGTCGCCAACGAAGAGCCTGAGTTCGACGATGCGGAGCTCGAATACCGCCGCCGGCTTCAGAACATAGACCGCCTGACCGCGCCGATGAAGCTCGAAACCGGGAACAGGGCCCTCGACCTCATGTTCCACTTCGCGAAAATCCGCGCCGGCGAGTCCGTCTTCGACACCAAATACGGCCTAATCCACTCCCCCGGCGGGTTTTCCTACTACGCCGCGACCTGGTGCAACGACCAGGTGGAATACGCAAGCCCGTACTTCGCCTATACCGGAGACGAAAATCTCATCGAGGCCAGCCTCAACGGCTACCGCATGTACATGCCGTTCATGTCCGACCGCTACGAGCCGATCCCGTCCTCGGTCATCTCCGAGGGAATCGACTACTGGAACGGAGCGGGGGACCGCGGAGACGCCGCAATGTATCTTTACGGGGCCTCCCGCTTCGCGCTGACAGTCGGCGACCCGGCTGTCGCCGAGGAGTTGTGGCCGGCTGTCCGCTGGTGCGCCGAATACTGCGAACGGAAAAGCAACGCGGCCGGCGTGATCGCGTCTGACAGCGACGAGCTCGAAGGCCGCTTCCCGTCGGGCGACGCCAACCTCTGCACCTCGACCCTCTGCTATGCCGGACTGCTTTCCGCCGCGGAACTGGCGGACAAGTTCGGGAACGACGGGGAAGGGACGGTTTTCAGACAGCGCGCAGCGGAACTGCGCAAGGCGATCGAACGCGTTTTCGGCCATTCCATCCACGGCATTCCCGCCTATCGGTATTTCGACGGCTGCGAGGTTCTGCGCTCCTGGATCTGCATGCCGCTCTGCGTCGGCATCCACGACCGCGCAAAGGCGACCGTGGACGCACTGACCTCCGAGTATCTCATGAGGCCCGACGGCTTTCTCACCGCCGAAGGCGACACGACGGTCTGGGATCGGTCCACCCTATACAGCCTCCGCGGCATTTTCGCCTCGGGATACACTGAGAAGGCGTGGGAACTGCTCGACCGCTATGTGCGTAACCGCCTCCTCGGCGAACGCGTCCCGTATGCAGTCGAGGCCTATCCCGAGGGAGGGCGTCGCCATCTGTCAGCGGAGAGCGCGCTCTTTTGCAAGGTCGTCCTGGAAGGCATCATTGACATGACGCCCGCCGGACTGAATTCCTTCTCGCTCAAACCGACCCTCCCCGCCGGGCTGGACCACCTTTCGCTCACGAATGTCCGAGCGTACGGCGGCATCTTCGGAATTGCGCTCACCCATGAGGGTTGGCGCGTCACCCGCTCGGACGGCAAGCTTATTGCCGAAGGAAAGAATGGCGAAAGCGCACTCGTGAAGATGTAGACTCACTGTGACTAAAATCGGGCGGACTCCATGGTTGGTCGGATGTTCTGCGGCCACATCCACACAGGGCTGCATGGGGGCGTAGACTTTGAGGCAACGTCTCGCGTCTCGACGAAAACTACGAAATCGCCTACGAGCCAACATGGCTGGAAGTTTGACGGCTCGATGATAATCACGTGCCCGGGCAGAGTCGAATGCTTTGCAAGGTGAGTTAGTAATCAAACAGCCGCCAAGGAGACGGCTCGCAACCGCGCGAAAAATAGTTGTCAAAAGTATGACAGTTGTGCTATATTATTGACATGAAAAACTTCGACACACTATATGACGTGGCAGAAGGGAACTTTGGATTGATTTTGTTTGCGCAGGCGAAAGCGCTTGGAATATCGATCCGCGAGCTTGCCAGATGGGTGAAGAGCGGACGGCTGGAGAAATCGTCGCGCGGTCTCTATCGCATATCCCGTTTCCCCGCTTCCGAATGCGATCCGTATGCCATCGCCGTGGAATCGGTTGGCAGCGACGCCTACCTGCAGGGGGAGAGCGTTCTGGCCCTTCTGCACCTTGCGCCTACGAACCCCACGTGGATCTATGTCGCCTCACCTCGTCGCGTCCGCAGAAAAGTGGGCCATGGCATAATGATCGTCCAGGGGGCGCCTGAGTATGCATTCACGAACTACATGGGTATCCGGTCGCAGCGTCTGGGCGACGCCATACTTGCCTGTGGCGCGACTGTCGGCGAAGAGCGGCGCATCCGCGCCATTGACGAGGGCTATAGGCAGGGATATCTGGGGAGAGACGAGCGCTCGGCCTTAAAACGAAAGGTGAAGCGCAATTTAGGGTGGCCGTAAAATGGGTGAATGAGTTTATTATGTCAATTGAAGCGGCAATGGCAGAAGGGGACGATCACCAGTGAAGAAGGAAGGACAACAAATAGGAAAAGAGTCTTCGGATTCTTGGTAATACAGAGGTGTCCGATACTTTAACAAGGTGAGAATCTTGCAATGCGCATAATGGCAACATCAGATTTGCATGGTAATCTTCTTGGGCTTGACCCCAGAGGTGCCGATGTCGTTGTCATCGCTGGGGACATTGCTCCATTGCGTGGTCGCGGACCCTGGCACATAAACGACCAAAGGAAGTGGATAAACAAACGCTTTCGCGAGTGGATTGAATCGTATCCCGACATACAGTTTGTCGTCATTCCGGGCAACCATGATTTCTTTACGATTGCCCACTTGCTGTTCGCGGACCATGGAATCGATTGGAAGTACGACTTTCCACCGAATGTTCATTTCCTCTGCGACACAGGAATCGAAAAGCGGCCGCGCACGGTATTCTGCGGCCACATTCATACAGGGCTGCATGGGGGCGTCGACTTTGAGGGCAGCCGTATCTACAACGTCTCGCGCCTCGACGAAAACTACGAAATCGCCTACGAACCAACATGGCTGGAAATTTGATGGCGTTTCCGCCAAGAGGTCGCCAACGCGTAGGCTTGGAGACTTGACACCGTCACCAAGTCAATCCCAGCCTCTTTTTTGTGAAGCGACACACAGTCGAACTTACAAGGATCTCTTGTGAGTTCGATGTCTGCAACGCGCGTTCCATCCCCGCGAACCGAATCCGCGCTAAAGTAAGTTGACGGTGAAATGCAAGGAAAGAGTCTGGAAAGATGTCAGGGAATCATGTAAACTTATTCCTATAGTATTTTGACAAGTCCTTCTTGCAAAATAGGAATCTACTATCCCGTCCAACTCAAGTAGTCACCCATTGCCAGCACCAGAGCACAGGAATAAAGGAGTAACACCATGCCACGCAAGAAAACGAAGAAACTCGTCCCCGTCGACCCGCAGAAGTCATCTGCGGCGCAGTTCCTCACATACGTCGCCTCGACGGGCTCCGGAGGAGAGAAATACGAAATCCGCTACGAGGACGAAAACATCTGGATGAGCCAGAAGATGCTGGCCGAGGTATACGGGGTCGAGGTGCCGAACATCTCATACCACCTGCGCAAGCTATTTGAGGATGCGGAACTGGATGAAGGGACATGTCTTAAAGAAATTTTAATAGATATCCCCGACGGCAGAAAGTTCAATGTCAAGCACTACAACCTTCAAGTCATCATCGCCCTTGGCTTCAAGATCGACAACGAACGCGCCGTGCAGTTCCGAAAGTGGGCGAATCAGAAAGGAACAGGTAGAGAATGTCACGGCGGCAATTGCCCAAGACCACGCCGAGTCCGAGTTCGAGAAATACCGCGTCGTCCAAGACAGGCTTTTCATGAGCGACTACGACCGCTATCTCCTTGAGTTGGAGAATGAGGTCAAGAAAAGGGAAAACGCCGCTGATGACGAGGAGCGCTAGCCGCCTTGACTGGAGGCTACAAGGAAGAGGAACGGACACGAAACCTGTGCGCTCAAGATAAGGAGGGGATACCTGAATGAAATGGCTAAAACGCGATTGTCCCATCAAGATGGAAATTGTGGCTTATGGGGCTGGATGGGAGGACATAACTCTTGACATCTGTGGGAAACACCACTGGTGGTCAGTTTCAGGTTGTCTGGGCGATGGATTTGGGGCACTTGTGGAAAGCCTCTATGCTCTTTACCCTAATCAAACTTATGATAATGGTGAAGAACATTGGCTTACGGAATGCGATGAATATGTGTCCGAACTTGACAATGGGCAAAAAACGAATTATAGGCCAAGAAAGGAAAGTGACTCGGCATATTTCACTTTGCCCAAATGCGCGGAATTTTACTGGGATCTTGAAGATTGTGGAGTCAATTGGAAAATTACGCGGGAATCCGGCTTTTCAAAAGATTTCAAACTAACCATTGAAATCACGGAAGGAGAAAAAGATGAGTCCAGCGTCTCTCGCTATGAAGTTCTGTATTCAGATCTTTGCTATGCTGTTGGCAAGGCGTTGACCAATGTCGTCAAGAAGCATGGCTTTGCCGGATTTCATACATCCGTATGGGAAAGCGATGTCAATATGCGCCATCTATGCTTTCTCAAGGCGTGTGGTATGGGGCAACCGGAAGCATTGCAGCCAGTTGAATCGTGCGAAAAAGGCGTTGGAGCAATCTCGTCCTTTTCCGATGAGATCGAATTGCTGATGTTCGACATGTGAGTAAAACGCAATGGACTATACCCTTGAAAGCCTTGACGCCGCCAGCAACACATCGGTTATCTTTCGCGGGATTGTCGGAAGCCGCGCGTACGGGACTGCGAACGCGAACAGCGACACCGATATTCGCGGTGTCTTCGTCGTGCCCTCCTCCGAATACGTCCGCCTGGCACCCCCTCCCAAGCAGGTTTCGGACACCCGCAATGACAAAACCTACTACTCGCTGCTTCGTTTCTGCGAACTGATGGCCGAGGCGAACCCGACGACGATGGAAATGCTCTTCCTGCCGGAGGACTGCGTCCTTGCATCCTCCCTCGCCTTTCGCATTCTTGCCGAAAACAGACAAATCTTCGTCACCCAGCGCGCCATCGACAGCCACATCGGGTATGCCGTGAGCCAGATGAAGAAGGCGCGTGGCGCAAATAAGCGCGTCTGGAACCCCTGGCCCGAGGAGCCGCCGAAGCCTGAGGACTACTGTCTTTTCATCGGCGACGTCCGGAAGCCGCCGATGCCCCTTGCGGAATGCGGCGTTAATCTCGCCACGTGCAAGGCCGCCTCAATCACGGGCGGCGCTTCCAAAGAGTTGTTCGCCCTCTACGACTTCGGCAACCCCACAGGCGGCGTCTTCCGTGGCGGGGCACCCGTCTGCGAGTTGGTGCCGAAGGAGGATGCATGGCGTCGCATAGGCATCCTTGTCTTCAGCCGCAATGCGTTCGAGAGTGCCAAACGCCAGCACCACCAGTATTGGGACTGGCGACGCAACCGCAACGAGGCACGATGGACGCGGCAGGAGCGTGGCGAAATGGACTACGATGCCAAGAACATGATGCACCTCATGCGGCTTCTCTACTCCGGCGAGGGCATCGTGAGCAACGGTGAGCCGATAGTGCGCTTCTCGGGCGAACAGCTTGAACGCCTTCTCTCCATCAAGCGGGGTGAGTGGACATTCGACGAAATCATGGCGGAGGCGTCCGCCGTCCAGACCAACATTGAGGCTGGGCGGAACAGTCTGCCGCCGGAGTGCGACAGGCAAAAGGTCGACGAATTGATTGCTGAAGTCATGGAGGCGGCGGGCGTGGCATGAAAGCAAACGACAAGGAAAGAATCTCCAAGACGCTTGCGGATGTTGAGGCGCGGCAGGGCTGCCGCATCCTGTTCGCCATCGAAAGCGGGTCGCGCGCCTGGGGCTTTGCCTCGCCCGACAGCGACTACGATGTGCGTGGCATCTTCGTCAGGCCGCTCGACTGGTATCTCCAGCTCAAGGAGGACCTGCCCGACACCATCGTGGAGAGCCTTCCGGGAGACCTTGACGTTTCGCTCTGGGACATCAGAAAGGCGCTTGTCCAGCTGTCGAAGTCCAATGCATCTTTTCTCGAATGGCTCGGCAGCCCGATCATCTACAGGGATACTGGCATAATCGCGAGGTTGAACGAGATGAAGGACGATTGGTTCAACCCCGTCCACATCGCCTTTCACTACGCCTCGATGTTCCGAAAGGCCATGGAGGCGCGGAAACCGAATGGTTCCCTGCGCATCAAGAAGCTCTGCTATGCGCTTCGCGCCAGTCTCTGCCTTCGGTACACGATGGCTTGCGAGAAAATGCCGCCCACGCCATTCGCCACCGTCCTTGAAGGCGTGGAACTGAGGCCCGACGAGCGGGAAGCCATTCGCGACGTCCTCGCCAAGAAGGAAACCGCCCTTGAATCTGACGTTCTGGTTCCAGATGCAAGGCTTGACGGCTTGCTTGCGGACCGGTATGATACGCTCACCTCGCATCCATGGCGCAAGCAAGCATCGAAGGAAGCGGGCAACGGACAGCTTGACACCCTTTTCCGCTCATGCATCAAGACGGGGGGCGTCAGACGGACGGCGGGATTTGAAGTCATCGTGATGTGCGGATTGCCGGGAAGCGGCAAGACGACCTTCTGCCGCGAGCGGCTCTTCCCGAACTACCTCTACATCTCTCTCGACAAGCTGCGGACGCGGTCGGCGGAGGCGGAACTCTTCGCATTCACGTTGCGAAGGCGAAAGAGCTGCGTCATCGACAACACGAACATTAACGAGGCTGAGCGGGCGCGGTACATCGCGGCGGCGAAGGAGGCGGGCGCACGCCTCATCGCCTACTGGTTCAAGCCGGACATTGACGCCTGCCTCGCCCGAAATGCCCTGCGCGAGGGACGCGAACGCATTCCCGACTGCGCCATTCGGGACAAGGCCTCGCACTTCTCCGCCCCGCAAGCGGCCGAGGGCTTCGACGAAATCCACGCCGTGACCAATTCGGAAAACGGCTTCAACGTGGAGGAATGCAATGAGTCGTAAAATCGTCGATGTCCCGGAATCTTAAGTCGGCAGAAGCTCGTCGATACTGAATCTGTCGTCGGAGGATTCAAACAAGGAGTTACGGTCGTGCACGGCTTTACAAAGCCCATTTCTGAAATTCCCGTCCGTCATAAGTGAGTCATCAACGATCGTCGTGGAGAACTTGATCTGCAAATTGGATTCGGCTATATGTTCATACGCCAGCCGCTTCATGGTTGCGACAAAGAGATCACGAACAGTGGAGGAAGATTTTCCCCAAAGCATCAATTGCCGAACCTTGGCCAAATCAAGCCTCTCCAATTGTGGTTTTAGTACGTCAGCCAAAGCGTCGACGGCCTTCTGAACATGCTCGTGGCTCGACACCCTATTCACGACTTCCTCGCCGTGCTTGCGGTATGGGGAGATGTCGTTCCTTGATAGCGGCGCAGAGTTCGGCCAGGGGCTCCATCTGCGGCGCAGGGTATTCCTCCGACCCGTTGTTCATCAGCTCGATGCCGAGTTGCAGTCCGTGATGCCGTCCCAGAAGCTGACGCCTGCGTGCCAAGCGCGTTTCGACTCGTCGACCAGCCGATAGACCGTGCCGTCGCGGTCTAGGACCCAATACTGGTCAACGCTCGCGGGTTCGGCATTCTTCCGTTTGGTCATGCGCTATCCTCTGATAAAGCGGTTGTGGACATGGCGCAAGAAGCAAAATAGAGCCAAGCCTGAATTAGCGAACCAAAAACTCCTTGAAAGTGATAGGAAACACTAAAGACTTAGGTAATAATGGCTTGGGAGGAATTGGCTTATAACGATGGGCCTGAAAAACCTATTTTCACCGAACATTGCGACCATGATATGGGTCATAATGTCACAACTTTGTTTAAAATAGGAGAGATTTGTGACAGAAAAACATGTTACATGACTTCAAAAGCCGTGGCATGCCTTTTGCTTATGGAAATTGCATGGACAAGCAAGATTCTAACAGCTATCTATCATTCATAGAGAAAGTTGAACACCTACGCCATTCGCTTAGCAATGTTCAGGAGACAATCCGTTTTCTGGATGCAAAGGCCGCAGGGTGCATCGCTTTTGTCGCCATCATTCTTGGCTTTACCCTCTCAAGGCCTGTCTTGGTTGAGCAACTCAAGGAACTGAGTTTCCCTTGCTTTCGATGGTGGCTATTGTGGGGACTTTTCGTTTTTCTTGTCTTATCGTTTATTGCCGTTCTCACTTTCATAGCTCTAGCCCAATGGGCTAGGAAAGGCGAGGGCAAAGAGGATGAATTAACGCTTCTTTTCCCGATTAAGCCCAAAGATTTGGGCGGTAAACACCTTATACGCGAATTGGCTGGCAAAGTTGAAAAATTGACCGACTCAGATGTCATATCGGAATACTGTAGTCAACTCGCGATTAACGGTACGATAATGACCGTAAAGCTCAAGTGGTGCAAATGGGCATTTCGAGCTGTCCTGACCTTTACAGTGATTGCACTTGCCTTGGGCACCGCTTCCTTGTTAATGATCTTGCAAGACGGCATAAAGTGAGGAGTACACAATGGGAAGATGGCAACCTATCCAAAGAAGAGACCTAAATTACATCTTACGGAATGAGCTTAGACGGTCGCCTGGAGAAATCGCCCTAAACCAACAAAATGCCTATGCCGCCGAAGAGGACATAGACAAACCGTCCTATGAGACGGCACATGGCTGGCATTTTTACGCCTATCTTTCGGTAGCCAAATTTTTACAACAGGCCGAAACCGAAGCCCTAACGACTAAACTCGTAAACATATACGCCGACTACACAAGAGCGGCAAAGGTGGCAACGGCGATAACTCCCGATGACAAGGCATTCCTCCTGGAACATCAAGGGGTGCTATTACACTTTTATTTGGATTGCCGTAGGCATGAAATCGACCAGATCATCGCTTTTGCCAACATACTGGCTAGGACAGTGAAGCATGTTCTTTTCCGTGACAAGGAGGATGGTGTCATTGGCTTCAAGATGGCTGCGGAATTCGGATCGAGCGTCATCATAAAAGTCCCTTCGGCTTCTGAGGAGAGATCGGCCCATTCCAGGGTCTCCCTTGGGCCTTGCGCCAATGACCCCGCAAAGAAGCTTCTCGGGAATGATCCACCGAAATCTTGGCACTTTGCGTATAGGGATTCAGACAAGGGAGGTGGCGCGTGGTTTGATGCCGATTGCACGCCTCAAGACATTCCCTCCGCCTATCCCTCACTTGAAGAGTCTCGCGCTAATCGGTATTTCGCGAAAAACAGCAGTATAGAATATGCAGGGGACAATCCTCCTGAAGCACCATCCATCTACTACGGCTTCGTTTTTCGTGCCGATTTAGATGAGTTTACCGTTCGTGTCAAAGACGCGTTCAAATCCAACGACGAGTCGGCAATCTATCGGCTCGCGTGTGATTTTATAAGTTTCATGGAGGATGTCAATGACTGGCAAGAGAACTTCATCCCAGGCAACAAGATCATAGTTTTCCCATGGTCCGGAGATTGCTGCAACATGGTGGCATATCCGGTAAACGCTGATGGCAAAACCGAAAGGAACCTTATCCAGATCAACCTCTCTGATTTTCCCAGCAAGATGATAATGTCATGGAACGAACATCTTGTGAAGAAGAACCGGCAAAAGAGACTGGCTGAGTGGACATACAGCATGGCCAGCGGAAGTGTCAAGGTGTTCTCCGTATCCGTGGATGACATCCCATACAGGCTTATGGCGGGTTGGCCTGTCGGAGTTTCGCAAGAAGGAGTCAACCTTGATGGAACACGGCCCAACTACCTCATCATGCATGACGATGATGTCAAGGAGATGGAGGATTACGCCAAAAAAACATTTTCGGAGTTTAATACCGCCAAGCCCTATAAAAAGCAGGACGAGGCGGCAAGACGGGCACTCTTCATCGCGAAACAGAAGCAGCAGGCAGATGCAACAGTCTATTGTGGATTCTCCGTCCCCAAGTCAAAACCATACTCCCCATTGCCGTCAAGACGCCACAAATGAACAACGCATCCTTCTACGCCGAGACTTTCAGGCAAGCAATCGTAACGTATGCTTTTGGAGGGACGGCCTTGTCTCCGCCATGCTCTGCGGATGGTTCCCTAACCATCCAGGGACAGATTAATGTAGAATCCGACCTGGGATTTGATGTCGCCCAGACACGAATCCAGTTCAATGCCCACAAGTGGGATGTCGAACCACCTGAAGTGTGGGTTGATGCGGAGTGGCTTCAGCCCCGAGGGGAGAAGGACTGGAATCTCTGTGCGGATTGGCATAGACAACCTAAAGGCAAGCTGTGCTGGATAAGGCCCGATTGTTGGATGGAGGAATGTAAAAATCTTCCAGACACAAGGGCGGTAGAGCGCGCTGCCGCCATTTTGACCAAGGATGTGTCATCTCTGTTAGGCTATCATCTGCTGGCCGACAAACTCAAGCTGAAAACATGGCCGAAAGAATGGGATGCCTGGCCGCACGGGAGCATGAAACAGCTTTAGCACGCCCAGTGGCGCCGACGTTCAGAGCATTCCGTTTTCGACGAAGCTGAAATAGTCCGTCCGGTTGAAGATGACATGGTCGAGAAGCGGGACGCCGACGATGGCGCTGGCGTCCTTGATGCGGGCCGTCGCCTCAACGTCCGCTTCCGATGGCTGGATGCCGCCTTCAGGATGGTTGTGGGCGAGAATGACGCCGCTCGCCTTTTCCGCAATCGCCTGCGAAAAAACTTCGCGCGGGTCGAGCGGCGCCTTGTCGAGCGAGCCGATGGCCACGGTGTGCATCCCCATGACTTCGTTCGCGCCGTTGATGGTGATGGCCACAACGTGTTCCCGCCGCTGAAACGCGAAGTGCCGCACTAGCGGCAGTATGTCCCTGGTTTCCAGAATCTTTGTTTCTGACGGCTTGATGCGCCGCCTGACAAACTCGATGGCGGCCAGGATTTTCGCGGCCTTGGCCGTGCCGACGCCAGGCATCTTCAGATCGTCAATCGTGACGTCCAATCCCTTGCCGTCAACATGCCTGACGAAAGTCCGCGCCATCGCCATGACATCCATCTGCGCATTCCCGCTGCCCAGGAGGATGGCGACAAGCTCTTCGTCCCTGAGCGCGGCGGCCCCAAGCCGCACTAGCTTTTCGCGCGGACGGTCGAACGCCGCCATTTCCATCACTTTCTTCGTCATATCACGCAGCCCTCACAACCTGTATCACGATAGTCGCCATGCTGTCGAAGATGCCGCCGTCAGCCGTGTACTTTTCGTCGCCCGCTTCCGCATACTTGCCGTTCTGCTGGTAGATGTCGCTGATCTGTTCGTGGACCTGCCTGCGGTACGTTCCGAACAGGTAGTCCGAATCCGCCTTGTTCTGATCGACGACGTCCTTCACTTCCGGATCCTGAATCTTCTGCTCCGTCACTTCGCGGATGAAGAGGGCCTCCTCGTCCGAAATCTTGAACTTCGCGGCGATCTCCCTGATCATGTCCTGCACGGTGGTTTTCGCCGGCGGCGACCCAAGGCCGCCGCCCTTCCGGCTCGGCTTGAGGGCCGTGACGCCCGCGCCCGACTTGACGCCGTTGAACTGGACGCTCGCCTTCGTCACCTGGGTATGGCGCATGGCGTACATCAGTTCGCTCATGGTCCCCTGCTTGATCAACTGGCGTCCGGCGACGTCCGCGAACACATAGAGGTTCATCATGTCTTCGCCGAACTGGTATTCGCGCCGGAAGAAGTCGATCTGCCTGACATACCGCGCCAGCATCAGGACGTACGCCTTGCGCTCCTCAGGGGCGGGGACGCGGCCGAGGAACTGCGTTCTCAACGCGGCGACATTGTACTGGACCACGGCGTCGGACGCGCCCGACTTGACGAGCGCGGCGAAGTTGTCGATCTCCCCCTTGGAAAACACCCCCTTGCCGAGAATCTCGTCGAACAGGGCCTTTGCCCGCTCGGGGTCCGGCGGGTCGGGCGTGAACGGCGTGCCCTCCCTGTATTTCGCGAACGCCTTGAGGATCGCGTCCGCGTTGTTCGTGAAATCGACGACGACGACACGGTCTTTGCCGTCGCATTTCCGGTTGAGGCGCGACACGGTCTGCACGGCGTTGCGGTCCACAATGGGCTTGTCGATGAACATGCCTGCGAGAAGCGGCTGGTTGAAGCCCGTCTGGAACTTGTTGGCGACGATCATCAGCCTGTACTCGTCCGTGTCGAAGCGGTCCTCTATCTTCTCGCCGTCGGCGAGCCCGTTCACCTGGTGTTCCGTTATGACCTCGTTCGTCTCGGGATGCGTGAAATCCGCGAAGGCGAAGAGCGCCTTGTAGCCGGCGCCGCGCTGCCGCAGCTTGTCGGCGATGATCCGGTAGTAGAGCAGTCCGGTCGGACGCGAGGGCGCGACAATCATGGCCTTGGCCCGGCCTCCGATGAGCGGCATGACCTCGCTTTGGAAATGGCGCAGCATGACTTCGGCCTTGTACTGGACGATGCCGAAGTCGCCGTAGGCGATGTTCTTGAGGGCCTTGGCGACAAGCCCCTTGGGGAATTCCTTCTCGTCGCCCGGCGGGGGGACATACGAGCAGTGGAGGTTGTAGAGGGTCTTGTATGAGACGATGCTTGAGGCGACATCGACGATGTAGCCCTCCTGTATCGCCTCCGCCTCGCTGTACGTGTCGAAGGGTTTGCCGAAGAGATCGACCGTCGCCTGTGACGGCGTGGCCGTGAACGCGATGAACATCTGGTTCCCCGCCTTGGCGCGGATGATTTCGGCGTTCTCCTCCTCGGGATCGTCATCCTCTTCCATGCCGTCCTTCGTGAACGGCTTCTTCACGTTCGCCGCGCGCTTGCCTTCCTGGTCGCGGTGGGCTTCGTCGATGAGGAACGCGACGCGGCGGTCTTTTAGCGTCTCGTCCGCCATGAGCCTGTCAAGGATCCAGGCAAGCTTCTGCTGCGTCGTCACGATGATCTGCCTCTGCGTCACCTTCTTCTCGAGGTTGCCGTGCAGGAAGTCGTCCACGTCCTCGGATTTCGCGCTCAGTCCGACCTTGTCCTTGATATGGGTGAATTTGACGATGTCGTCCTTGATGTTCGTGTCGAGCGACTTCGCCGCCGTGACGATGAAAACGGTGTCGAACAGCTTTTCGTCCGTGCCCGGCTTGTAGAGGCTTTCCAGCCTTGCGGCCAGCCAGCAGATCGTGAGCGTCTTGCCGCTTCCCGGCGCATGGCTCGCCAGATATTTTCTGCCGACGTCACCGGTCGCCGCGAAATGGGCCGTGATGTCGGCGGCGATGTTCTTGACCGTCCGCGACTGGTGCCAGCGCGGGTAGATCGTGAAGGCGGGCCTTGCCGCCTCCTTTCCCGTCGCCGGCTTCTCCGGCGAACGGACGAGAAAGAACGCGATGTCCTCCAGCAGATTCTCCGGCGCGAGGACTTCTGCGTAGAGGTGCTCAACCGGATACTCGCCCGCAGTCGCGGGCTCGTTGACAAGTCCCTTGTTGTGCCAGCGGAAGTTCTTCTCCCGGCTCGGGTCGGTCGCCAGCATCACGTCACTTGTGTCGGCGGCTATGTAAGCAAAGGGGTGCTGGAAGATTTTCTTCGTGTGGTCGCGCCCGACATACTGCAGGACGGCGTCATGGACGGTCTGGTTCTTTTCGTGCTTGAGTTCGAGCGTCACGATGGGGAGCCCGTTCAGGAAGAAGACAAAGTCAATCTCCTTGTTCGTGTCGCCGAAATAGAAGTGGTGGCGGAACGAAAAGCGGTTCTGCCGGTAACCGTTCCACGATTCGCTGCCGGCGGATCGCGGATGGGCGAAGTAGAGACGGAACATGACGCCCCTCGCTTCGATGCCGTCTCGCATGGCAAGCCACAGGGGCCTGCGGCAGAGTTCCGACCTCAGCGCCTTGAAGAACTCGTCGCGCGTGTCGTCGCCGTAGTTCTCCCTGACCTTCTCCACCGCCTCCGGCTGCGACGCAGTGATGAACGCCCACAGCACATCCTCCGCTATGAAATTGTCGGTGTCGGTGATGTCGGACTGCTCCAGTTGGGTGTACGGGAGCGTGTCATGCCTGAACCTGCGCAGCAGTTCGGCGGCGACATGGTTCTGGAACGCAATTTCAGGAGGCGTCTTGCTCATGAGACTGTCCTTTCTCCCGTCACGCATTCGTGAATCAGGCTTTTACGGTATTGCTCCAAAATCTCGATCTGCCGCTGAAGGTTCGCTTTGAGCTTGTCAAATGCCGCTCTGCGTCCGTCAAGAAATGCGACAATCCGCTTTTGCTCGGGAAGCGGGGGAAGCCAGACTGTCACACCGTTCAACACTCGTTGCGTTAGGCTGTAAACCTTAATCCCGCTTACTCTTGTCCGCAACTGCCAGCGCCATGCGTCAGTTTGAAAGAGATACGAAAGGAACTTTGAATGTTCGGGGAATCGAGCCTTGGCGATGATTGCATGATAGCCGCCATAGATCCGTTCATCCGTATCGATAAGAATGCAATTCCCTACGCCTTCGAGGTCTTCCGAAGTGTCGGCGAACACGATGTCCCCGCGGTTCATCCGTGAATTATCGCAGCCCTTGACCGTTTCCTCTTCCACAAAGCGAATCAACGACGGATCTAGATGCGTGCCCGTGTTTTCCTTCGCGTGAATCTGCCCATAGCTGACCACGGCCACGCCCTCGTCCACAAGATCGGCCTTCGTGATGTTCAGCCCCTTTGCATAACTGAACAATTGCTTAAGTCTTTCCCTCCGCCATCCGCGCGGTAACGACATGAGACCCGAACCCCCTGTGACAGCTTCGTGCAGGACGTTTTTCCACATTTTGTCGATGGCGTCGATTTGTCTGCGCTTGGCGTCGATGGCCTTGTCGATGGCGGCGCACTTCTCGTCGAGAAAAGCCGCGATGCGCCGTTGCTCCGGGAGCGGGGGAAGCCATAGATCGACACCGTTCAACACACGTTGCGTCAGGCTGTATACCTTAATCCCGCTTACCCTTGTCCGCAACTGCCAGCGCCATGCGTCCGTCTGGAACAGATACGAGAGGAACTTTGAGTTTTCAGGGAAGCGGGCCTGGGCGATAATCGCATGATAGCCGCCATAGACCCGTTCGTCCGTGTCGACAAGAACGCAATTCCCGACGCCTTCAAGGTCTTCCGAAGTATCGGCGAACACAATGTCCCCGCGGTTCATCCGTGAATTGCCGCAGTCCTTGACCGTCTCCTCTTCCACAAAGCGAATCAACGAAGGAGCTAGATGCGTGCCCGGGTTTTCCTTCGCGTGAATCTGTCCGTAGCTGACCACGGCCACGCCCTCGTCCACAAGATCGGCCTTTGTGATGTTCAGCCCTTTGGCATAATTGAACAGCCTCTTCAGCCTGTCCCGCCGCCAGCCTTTTGGGAGAGTCCGTGTCATTTTGCGCCGCCCCTTCCGTCGAAGACCCAGCGGCCGGACTTTGTCGCGCCTTCATGGCGAAGCCCCAAACGTCGAAGCTCGGAAATGTACTTGAACACCATGCGATTTGACACACCAACGCTCTTCGCGATCACTGCGGCTGTTATTCGTTCGTCGGCAATGATCATTTCATAAGCCTTCCTTGCTCCTGGGGACAATTCGGCAATGCTGTTTTCTTGTGAACTTTCTTGTGAACTTTCTTGTGAACCTCCATCTTCACGCTTTCCAACCACGCTGCCGTCTTGCACGGCCACCTCGCATCTGTCGGTTTCTCTGTTAGTTTCTCTGTCAGTTTCTCTGTTGGAGGTGGCACTTTGTGGCGACTTCTCTGGCGACTCTTCCGTGGCGGGCAATCCCGTCTTTGCGACCATCGCACCCAACTCAGTCAATCTGTATTGCTGGAATCGCGACTGCCTTGCCCCTGGCAATGTCAATTCGACATAGCCCAGCTTGAAACAGGGTCGCAGATAATCTTCACGAAGCGTGGCGCGGTCGCGCAGGTTCATCGACCTTAGCAGATTCGACATGCTCAATGGAGCATCCTTCAGCGCATGGAGAACTTTCGACACTTTTGCATCAACCACCGGATTGTCATGGTGGGTATCATGGTGGGTGTCATGGTGGGTGTCATGGTGGGTGTCATGGTGGGTCTTGTCTGCTTTGGCCGTATCGTTTGCCACGCCATATTCCGAATTGTCGACTGCGGCCACGAGCTGCTCGTCCGTGAATCCGTAGAGAAGATTGGGCAACGTCACGCGGAAGTAGTCGCTCTCGGATTCAAGAGACGGCATCCGCTTCCCAAGATTGACCGACAGTTTCTCGTAATCCTCGTAGAGCTTCTTGAAGCCGCTGCCCTTGCGCTCCATGAGGTCGAGCCGCTCAAACACGTCCGCAAGACACTTGTTGCGCCTGCGCGACGGGATGCGGCAGATATTCGCATACTCCTGCACCTTGCGCTCTCCCGGCATTCCGCCCGGAGAGGTAATCTCGATGCGATCATCGAAGATGTCGACATGAACCTCGCTCCCGGTTTCTAGATAGTCACGGTGGACGAGGCCGTTGATCAGCATCTCTTGAATGGAGCGCTCCGGGTATTCGCGGAAATTCACCCGGTCGGTCGGGCGCTTGTGCCACGCCCTGCGGGAATGGAGACGCACGAAGTCCTCGGCGTACTTGAGCAGCTGAAGAAGCCCCCCACTATACTCTCTGTCATCAGCGGCGTCCATAACGCCCGCTGTCATGTTGAGACCGTTCCAACGTGTACAGAATACACGGGAATGACTGATCGGCGACTCGTCGGCCATCAACGCGCCCGTGTTGGTCATGATGCCGGTCTCGGTAACAAGGCCGAACGACAGCAAATCGTCCTTGGTCAGCTTCTCGCCGCTCGCCGCCTGGTAGCGGTTCTTGAGCGCGATGAAGGTGAAGTCGGATGCGCGATGCCCGCCAGAACACGGAACGCTGTCCCATTGCTGTCCGGACTTCTCCATGAGGAACTGCGTCAGGGCCGGACCAGTCAGCATCATCTTCACGGCACCCGTACGGTAATGGAATCGCCCCTGGTAGCTCACGGGGAACGTACTCGCACGAACCTTGATTCGGATCACGTCCTTTCCCTGCTTCTTGAGAAGGGAGACGTCGGCTACAATGCCCATCGTGTTACGTATGGAGTTCGGGATGTCCTCCATCAACTTGTTGGGGTTCTTCACGCCGACCGGCCTCTTTGTGCCGTCTTTGATGCCTATGTAAAGCGTACCGCCCTTGGCGTTTGCATAGCCGCACACCCATTCGAGATACTTGTCGTGCCACGACTCCTTGTATTCCACCGTCTGGTTCTCGTCGCGCTTCATTCCAGCCCCTCCAGCAGTCTGTCGGCCTCGGCCTCAAGGGCCCGGAACTCCTTGAGCAGTTCCCCGGTCGGGACGGGCGGCTTGTATTCGTAGAAATACTTGTTGGGGAGGATTTCGTAGCCGAGCTGAGGCGAATCCCGCCAGCGGATGAGAGGTTGGACGATTTCACGCTCGAGGAAGGAGGCGATGTCCTCGCCCTCCGGGATGTACTCGAAGTCATCGACGAAGTCCGGATGCCGGAAGAACGTCTTTCCGTCGCGGTCGAACCACTCGACCTTTTCGGGCGCATAGTATTCCTCGGCCTTCCGCCGTTGCGCCCGCGTAGGGGCTTTGGGGAGTTCCTCCTCCACCCACAAGGGCCGTTCTTCGGCGTCGGTCTGCCAAAACGTGACGGAGACCTTGTGGTATGCGAACGCCGAGACGGGAAAGACCTTGTGCGGAATGGTCTGTTGCGGCGACAGCGTCTCCACCTCCATCGCGGCCTCAACCCAGCCCTCGCGATACACCTGGGCGATGGCGGCACGATGCTCTTCGGTGATGCGGTTGCGCTTGTTGCCAAAGCTCTTGGGTTCCTTCTCGTACACCTCGCGGGCGTCGATGATCATGACCTTGCCCCTGTGCGATGCGGGCTTCTTGTTGGTCAGAATCCAGATGTAGGTGTAGATGCCCGTGTTGTAGAAGAGCTGGTCCGGAAGCATGACGATTGCGTCGAGCCAGTCGTGCTCCAGCACCCAGCGGCGTATTTCGCTTTCGCCGGAGCCGCAGTCGCCGTTGGAAAGCGGAGAGCCGTTGAAGACGACCGCGATGCGGCTGCCGCCGTCGGAAGGCGGCTTCATTTTGGCGAGCATCGTCTCCAGAAAAAGGAGCGCACCGTCGTTTACGCGCGGGATTCCCGCCTTGTAGCGCGTCTTTGCCAGTTTGAGCACATCGGCCTCGTAGCCGTCCTTGCCGCCCCACGTGACGCCGAACGGCGGGTTGGAGAGCATGAAGTCGAAGGAATGGCCGGGTTCCTGCCAATGGTCGCCGATGTCCTCGTTCGCCGCCCCGCTCGAAGGGTCGAACGGTATGAGCGAGTTGCCGAAGGTGATCTTGGCGTTGCGGTCGTTCTTGATGAGGATGTCTGAAAGGCAGATGGCGTAGTTTGACGGGTCGAGCTCCTGTCCGTGGACCGTGACGAATCGTTCCACCGCGTCGCGCTCGGCCTTTGAGCGGGCGCGGCCCATGAGGTGCTCCTTGGCGATTGTCAGCATTCCGCCCGTCCCGCAGGCGGGATCGTAGATCGAGATGTGCTTTTTGGGAATGGGGATGCCGAGCAACTCGACCATGAGGCGGATGACCTCGCGGGGCGTGAAGTGTTCTCCGGCCTCCTCGCCGCTCTGTTCGGAAAAGCGCCGCAAAAGCTCCTCATAGACATAGCCCATCTCAAGGGGGGAGAGCGATTCCGGCCCGAGAGGCAGGTTCATGTATTGCCCTATGATTGGCGCGAGGCTCTTGTACTTGGTCATCAGGCCGATGGTGTTCCGGTAGTCGAACTTGTCGATGATTTCCTGAACCTCGTCGGAAAAGCCCTTGACGTATGCGCGGAAATTCGCCTCCAGGCTTGCGCCCTCCTCCTCGTAGACCTTCTTGAGCGTCCAGCGCGACTTATTGTTGAAAGCGAGCGACCTGTCGTTCTTCTCGAGGTTTGCGACCAGTTCGTCGAGCTTCTTCTGGGAGACGCCCGGCATCCTTTCGGAAATCTCCTTCCGCTTCTGCTCGCGCCATTTTTCCAGGACGCATTCCAAACGGCGAATGACAATCATCGGCAGCACGACTTTCTGGTACTCGTACTGCTTGAACTTCCCGCGAAGCCTCTCTGCAGATTTCCATATCTCTCCGGCGAGATTGTCCAGCCGGGGCTTTTCCAGAACGCTCTCCGTTGCGATTTGCTGCATGCTCTTGTCCTTCATTCGTTTCAGTTATTATAGCACTTCATGTCAACCAGCGTGAGACATCGAAACGTTGCGGAACACGCATCATGCCCTCTCCAGGGTGCCATCCTGCAGCAATTCGTCAAGCATTTTGCTGAACGAAGTCTTCGAGATCTTCAGCTCGCCGGACGATTCCCGGAGGTCGCGGACAGGGGTCGGGCCGGGAGCGTCCTTCAGGCTTTGGATGAGGCTGCTGCTGTCTCCCATTCCCTTGGCCTTGTGGGGGAGCGGCCCGCAGAGGATGACGGCGACGGAATAGCTCTCCTTCCATTTCGAGCAATCCACGGACTTGACTTCGTCATAGCCGACAAATTTGAGCCGGTTTTTCGAGATTCCCTTCTGACTCGCAATCGTGCGCAGGATGTTCAGGTCGGTCAAGGAGTCACCTATGACAATGAGTTCTCCACGGGGGTTGTTCTGGACGCCGTAGTCGTCCGTTGGCGAAAGCAGGTGCGACAGCCCGAGCTTTGACAGCAGCTCCGGGAGGGTTCCCTCCTGGTTGGCGAAGAGGATCTTGGATTGGACCTCGTCCAGAATGGGCAGCAGTTCAGTGTATTCGAGCGCCATGGCCTAGCCCTCCGCCGTCATTTCGCAAAGGGCGCCGATTTCGTCGCGGATGCGGGCAATCCGGTCTTTCAAGTAAGCGATTTCGTCTAGTTTCGCGCGATAGGCCTTCGCGGTTTGCCTTTGCTGCTCAAGGGGCGGACACGGCACCATGGTTTCTCTCAGTTCCCTGGAGCCGATTGTCGGAAGCGCGCTTCCGACGGACCGCGCCGCGAGCTGTTCGAGGCCCGCCTCGCTTGAGAGGAACGCGGCCAGAAAATCGGCGTCTGCCTTTGTCTGGTCCAAAGAAACGGCAAGAAGATTGCTTCCGATCAGAATGACCGTGTTATCCGGGACACGGACCACTGCGGCCTTGAAGGGCTTGCCTGTCTTCGTCACGATCAGGTCGCCGTCGCGAACGCAGTGGGAAAGGTGGCGGCGAGGAATCTGTGTCAGATACGACAGGTTCTTCACGATGCGGCCGTCCTGGATGTCCCCGACGGAAAGATAGCGGTATCCGGTTGGGCGGGTCGTCGTCAGTTCGGCCCGTTCGGCTGCGCCAAGGGCCCCTCCCCGCGTAATCGCCTTTGCCAGTCTGCCGAGGGGAACGCCGTTTGCGACCTTCAGCGGCTTGCGCAGAACGCGGGGCGGGAAAAGCACGGCATTGCTCTTCAGAATGACCTCAACTGCCATGTCCCCTGCATTGAGCGGCGAGACCGCCTGACCAGAAACGGCATGCGCAAGCGCGTTGATCTGCTTGTCCGTGAAAGTCGTAAGCCATCGTTTGCTGGTTCCGCCCTCCGAAGCGTCCACGAAACGGACGGACTTGTTTCCGTAGCTAAGAACGAGCAGCGCGGTGGAAATGCCCGTGTCTGAGAAGCACCGTTCGGGAAGGGAGATGACGGCCTTGATCCATCCGCGCTCAAGAAAATACCGGCGGATGGTTTCATCGGATCGGTTGAACATGGCGCCGTTCGTCGTTGCGACGATGGCCGTCCCGTGGTCCGAAAGAGAGGTCATTGCGCGAAGGGCGAACAGCCATTCGCCGGAACACTGCGTGGCTTCGTCGGGCAGAGCGGGGTAATGCTTGGCGAGGAACCGCTTGGCTCCGAGCATCTTCCAGCTCCTCAAGCCCCAGGGAGGACAGCAGAATATCTTGTCGTAAACCTCCAACGGGTCGTATTCGAAAACATCGGCGATGCGAATGCATTTGGGGTCGCGGGTCAGCAGATAGGTCTTGATCGCGGAGATGGCGGCGAGTTCCCGGTTGACCTCGATTCCACGGGCCCTGTACGTGCCGGGCAGAAGCGACCATGATTTGCAATGCGGATTATCTGTCGTTCGGTCAAGCCAATCGCACTTTGAGCGCTGCTCCAAAAATGCACAATTCAAAACTTCGCCGATACCAGACCCGAAGTCAGCGAAAAAGTCGTTGGGGCGGACATCCAGAAGACGGGTGCAAAGCTTGGCAATGCTTGGAGGGGTCGTTGCCCGATAATCGTCGCGATCATAGTGCATTTCAATGCAGTAGGCCCAGACCTCGTCCGGATTGAATCGGCGGAGAAGTTTGCGCCAGTCATCCCAATGGGGCTCGAGCTTGTCCAGAACGAAATCCCGGATGAGGCTGGGGGCGTCCAGCTCGAAGAGAAAGTCGGCAAGATTGGGAACGTCAAACTTGTTGCGGGCGTAGGCCTCGCTCGTCACGTAGCACGCGGCCACGACGCTCGGATAGGGATCGCGGGAGAACTCCTGGGCTATGCTGAAGTATGCAGCGCCGATTTGGTCGAAGTTATCAGACATGGACATAATAAGAACACCTCTTTGGATTCGAAAACATAAAGATCATACGATAACTAATTATCAAAAGTAAAGATATTTTTTTATCAATGCGCCCAATTGTGCAACAATACCATTATTTTTCGCGCAACAGTCATGTGAAACCAAGAGCCTGTCACCCGACGAGGCATTTTCTCTTGACCGCCATTATCGGCCTTGGTATCCTTAGTACATGAGGATTGTCCCTAAATCAGCCGGTGGTTGCGGCGTCGCGGCGTTCTGCAGCCTCCTTGCCGTTTTTTGCTGCGCCGGGTGGGATGCGCCCGTTTGGTGCTGTTCAGTTGCCATTTTGCTAACCGTCATGTATGCGGTGGCCGCCGTTGTCCGCGCCTGCCAGCGACTTTCCGCTCCAAAGCCATCTGACATCACCATTGTTGGTACCGCCGAAACCTTCGAAGTTTCCGTTGAAAAACAGAAGGGCGGCGCGACCACGAAAACATGGTCGCGCCGCACCAATTTCGTCGCCTCTTAGCGAATTGCCAGCCCCCCTACTGCAAAAGAAGCAGAGTTCCTGCGCCGGACTGCAGCTCGTAGCAGCCGATGTCGATGGCCTTGCCGAAGAGGCGCGGGAGGCCGGCGAGGTCGGTGGCGTCCTCCAAGGTGTCAAAGGCTGCGTTCAATCCCGCGTTGCGGCAGGGGGAACTTGGGCGAAGCGTGTAGTCGCGCGCCGCCGCAGCCCTGAAGAGCGGGGCGCCCGCGACGTTTCCATTTGCGTTCACCGCCGCGGCGTTGGCGTAGCAGCAGTGCGAGACGGTGCCCGGTCCTGAGATGTCGGGCGAGGCGCGGTTGTTCCAGGAGATGGTGTTGGCGACGGAGGCCTTGCCTTCGACCCGGACCATCGGGATGGCCGCCTGCGAGCAAATGTTGTCGGCAATGGTGCAGTTGACGAGTTTGCCGCCCGCGACGTTGACCGTGCCGCAGAACGATTCGCCGGAATAGTCCGTGCAGCCGTAGATCAGCGCGTTGCGGAGCGTCCCGCCCGCCACGTAGGCGCCGGCCGCGCCGCAGGTGATGTTGCCGGAGCAGTGGTGGATGACGATTCGTTCGGCGAGGCCGCCGGAGATGTAGAGACCGCCGCTGCTGCCCGTCCGTCCGGCGCAGTTGGAGTTGTCGATTTCAATGTCCTGCGCCAGCCCGTCCGTCATGAAGAGGCCGATGCCGGTGTAGTAGTGGCCGGTGGTGCGGATGAACGACAGATGGAGGTCGCGGACGGTTCCGGCGGTCAGGATCACGGCCCCGGACTCCAGTTCGTTTTCGCTTCTGAAGTAGAAGTTTGAAATGGTGAGATCCGAGAGTTCGGCATCGGCGTGGCCGATGCGGAAGACGCGCACGGAAGTCGTTTGGACAGTCGCGCTGCCTGAAATGACCGTGCGGTCGCGCCCCGCGCCGCGGATGACGACGGGGGTGTTGACGGCGACGCCCTTTCGAATCGCAATGTTCCCCTCCGCCAGATCGACGCGGCTCGTGGCGTTCGCCGCGACATAGAGGGCCGAGATGGCGTCATTGAGGTTCGTCGCGGCGGTCGCCCAGGTGTCGTAGGGAAAGGCCGGCGTCGCGGAGGGGCTTTCGGGGACGACGTAGACGTGAAGCGGCTTCACGGAGAAGGTCGCCTCATCGCTCTCGGCCGTCGAGGTCTCGTCGGAGACGGCGACCTTCACGGTGTGCTCGCCGGCTGACGGCATCGGGAAAACCACCTGCGCGCCGGTCGCGCCGGAGACGGCAGTGCCGTCGAGATACCATGTGAAAGCGAGGTTCTCGGAGGACGCCCCCTCGACGACGGCCGATGCCGTGGCGTCGGTGCCAAGCGGAATCGTTTCGGCGCCGAGCTGGATGCCGGCGGTGAGTTCCTGGGTGGCGACGTACTCGTAGGCGCCGCAGGAAGGCGCCTCGGCGTCGTGCGCAACGCCAGCGAAGTCGAATGCCACGGCGGCCGCAGTCGAGCGAAGCGCGGCGCCGCGCGCGGCGGAGGCCGCGCCGATGTGGAAGTCGTGGGCGGCCACGTCCGCAAACTTCGGGTCGCCGACGATGGAGGAGCCAATGGCCGCCGCCACGTCCACGACGTTGCTCGTGAAGGTGCCGCCCGTCACGTAGGTCGAGCCGGCAGTCCCGCCTGCCGGGCCGTTGCCCCAGAAGATGTTGTTGATCGACGTGCCCTTTGTCTGCTGAAGACCCGAGTAGCCGGTCGAGTCGGAAGTCGTGACGTTGCCGTAGACGGTGCAGTGGCGGACAGTCCCGCCTTCGTTGTAAATCCCCGCCGCCGCGTTTGCGCCGCGGGTGTTGCCGTAGAGGATGCAGTTCTGCGCGGTGCCGCCGCTGATATGCATCCCTGCGCCGTTGGAGCAGTTCCGGATGACACAGTGCGTGAGGGTTCCGCCGCTCTGCCGTACGCCGCCGCCTGAGGGCGAAGAGCAGGAGAAGATAACGCAGTTGCTGACCGTGCCGCTAACCAGCCTGATGCCGCCGCCGTTGCATCCCGTGCTGCCGCCGGACACCTTGCCAACTGCGCAGCCACGGATGGTGCCGCCATTGATGTAGATGCCGCCGCCGTTGACATTGTATTTCCCGCTCTGCGAGACGTTGGTGACGACGCAGTCCGCCACGAGGCCGTCGGTCATCTGGATGCCGCCGCCGGAGATACCAGTCTCAACGCCGCCGACGTTAATCGCGATGTTGGAGATGGCGGCCAATCCGCTCGTCATGTAGAAGGCGGAGGACGTGATGGCGGACGCCGAGATGCGCGTCTCGTTCGTCCCCGCGCCGCGGAAGGTGACGGGCGTTGTGAGCGTAATCGTCTTCGTCAGCGCGTAGTCACCTGGCGCAACGTCAATCGTCGTCGCGGTGGAGGCATTCTTCCATAGGACGTCGTAGGCGGCGTCGATTGTCGTCGCAGCCGTTTCGCGCGTGCTGTACGGAAAGGCCGCGCCGGCAGCGTTGGCGGCGTCGACGTAGACGTGGAGCGGGTAGATCATCCAGGCGCCGGCGATTTCGTCGGACGCCGTCTCGCCGCCGCCGTTCGAGACGACAAGGCGCACAGTGTGGCTTCCGGGCGGAAGCCCCGGGAAGGTTGCGGCGGCAGAGGTCTGGCTGGCGACAAGCGCGCCGTCCACGTACCAGGCGTACGTGAGGCCGCTCTGATCGTCGCCGGCGACCATGGCGGAGGCGGAGGGCGTTCCGCCCTCGGGGAAGTCGTTCTGGAGGTTGACGATGGCGGCCTGAAGGGCGCCGCCGGAGGACGCGAACTCGTAGGCACCGCTCGTGGGCGCGGTCTCGCTCCGCGCCATGCCGGCGAAGTCATAGGGCGCATTCGCCGCGTAGGCCGCGTTGCCGATGGCGGGCGAACCGAGCAGGACGTGGAAGTCGAGGTTCGCCGCGTCGGCGAAGCGCGGATCGGCGCAGTAGTTGGCGGTGCCGCGCGAGACGGGGCTGTCGGTGATGTTGCGGCTGAAGGTGCCGCCCGAGGCCGTCGTGCCGCCCACCGTCCAGCTGGCGTTGCCATTGCCGTTGCCGTAGATGATGTTGTCCGTCGCAGAGCCGCTGGTCATCTCCAGACCGGCAACGGCGCTGGTCGCGCCGGATGCGACGTTGCCGTAGATTGTACAGAAACGCATGGCACCGCTACCATGGGTGATATTGACAGCCGCGTTGTTGCCGCTCTGCCTGTTTCCGTAGATGAGGCAGTTTCGCAGGGTGCCGGCCCCGTTGATGCGGACCGCCGATCCCTGGCCGCCCCTTCCATTGCCGTTGCCGAAGATGCGGCAGTGTGTGACGAGGCCGCCCGACATGTAGACGCCGCCACCGCTGGCTTGCGCCGTCCCGTTGGCGGTGATGTCGCAGTTCGTCACCGTTCCGGACGACATGCTGATCCCCGTGCCGGTGGAGGCCGTGTTGCCGGTCTTGCCGGCCCGGACGGTGCAACCGTCGAGCATACCGCCGGCCATGTTGATGTTGCCGCCGTTGGCGCCAAAGGAGGTCGAGCCATTGTTGTCGAGCAGACAGTTCCTGATTGTGCCACCCGTCATCTTGACGCCGCCAATGGTGTAGTTGAGGCCGGTGGTGGCGTTGTTTGAAATCACGCAGTTCTCGACGAGGCCGGCGGAGATGGCGAGGCCGGAACCCAGATTCACGGTTTTCGAGACGCAGTTCAGAATCGTGAGATCACGCACGACCGCGTCGACGTTGGCGACGCTGAAGGCCAGCAGACCGCTTGCGGCGGTGACCTTGACGCCGTCGCGCGACTCGCCCGAGATGGTGACGCCCTTGTCGAGCGTCACTGTCGCGTCATTAGAGTAGTTTCCGTTGGCGACGTGGATGATGTCCTCTTCCCCCGCCTCCGAGACGGCGTGGGCAATCGTGGCGAAGGGCGCCTCGGCCGTGCCGGCGGCGGTATCGCTGCCGGTTGTGGCGACATAGAAGTCGGCCGCCTCAAGGGATGCGGCGAAAGCGGCCGTCATCGTCGTGTAGGCTAAAACTGTTCCAATTCGCGCAAAAGTCTTTGTCATAGACACCTCGTTTTATGCTACGGGCCTATAGCCTAGCACAATCCGCCAAGTGATGCAATATAATATCGCCCAAATAACGCTCGTTGCGCCAGTATAAAGCGCGCCGGACAAGGATCGCCTTGACTTTTGCATGGCCGTGGTGTATCATGTGAATCATTCTAAACCAAAGAGGTGATTCACATGACTACATTCACCATTCACACCGACGACACATTGGCCGCGGCAATACGTGCCGCCGCCGCCGAGGCAGGACAAAGCATCAACACATACATCAAGAACCAACTGGGGGCGGCGCTCGGTCTCCTCAAGCGCAAGGAACGGCCTTTGCCGGACTTCTTTAACATCACGCCGCTCTCCAAGGAAGCTGCAGATGAGTTAAGGTCAGTCCAGAAGGACTTTGAGGTCATTGACGAGGAGATGTGGAAGTGAAACCTCTGGTCATCGACACAAACGTCCTCATCAAATTATTGAACACGGCCACGCTCAAAGCACTCCCCTTTGCAACCTCTCAATCCTTCAACCTTTCAACCATTGAACTCTTCAACCAAAAACAACGACATGGCGATAGATGCCGAAGGCATCGTCAAGTCCTTCGGCGCCAGGCGCGTCCTGGACGGCCTCTCCCTGCGCCTTCGTCGCGGCGAAATCATGGGCTTCCTCGGCACCAATGGCGCGGGGAAGACCACGACCGTCAAGATTCTGCTCGGATTCCTCAAGCCCGACTCCGGCACCGTTGAAATCTTCGGCGGTGCACCGGATGCGGAATCGACACGGGCCCGCATCGGATTCATGCCCGAAATCGCCTACTACTACCCCTACCTGACAATCGGCGAACTGCTTGAGTTCTATGGCGGTCTTTGTGGAATGTCGCGGACAACGGTGCGCGAAAAGACGCCGGCCCTCATCCGCCGCGTTGGTCTCGAAGCCGCCGGCGACAAGCTCCTCAAGACTTACTCCAAGGGCATGCTCCAGCGCGCCGGAATCGCCCAGGCGCTCCTGCACGATCCCGAATTGCTCGTCCTCGACGAGCCCTTCACGGGACTCGACCCCCTCGCCCGCGCCGACTTCCGCGACATGCTCAAGGAATTGCGCGACGCCGGCAAGACGATCTTCTTCTCGTCCCACGAACTCTCCGAGGCTGAAACCGTCTGCGACCATGTCGCCATCGTCAAGGAGGGCAAGGTCGTCCTCCAGGGCGCGACGCACGAAATCGTCGGCGACGGACGCGGAAACCTTGAGCGCCTCTTCCTCGAAGTCCTTGGCGGCAAACCGCATCTGTGAGGTTCAAAATCATGAAGCAACGTCTTGCACAACTCGCCGCACTCCAGCGGCTCTCCCTTCTCGACCTTTATCGGCGCAAGGACATGATCGTCGTTGTGATCCTCTTCGCCGTCACACTTGTGCCACTCGCCTTCTTCGCGCCATTCGGCGTCTCGGGCGCAAGCCGGCAGATGAACGAGCTGGCCCTGCTGCTCGTGTGGATATTCTCGATAGCCATTTCAATGGGCGTGACGAACCGCCTCATGCCGCCGGAGTTCGACAACCGCACCATCTACCCGCTTCTCGCCAAGCCAGTGTCGCGCGGGACGATTCTGTTCGGAAAGTACCTTGGCGCCGTCACGGCGTCGCTCTCGGCACTGGCGCTCTTCTACCTCGGCTACGCGCTCCTTGCGGGCTTCCGCGAACATTTCTGGTTCCCGGAGGTGCTTTTGCAGGCCTTCATCCTGCACGCCGCCTTCGTGCTGCTCCTCTGCGCCATCTCCCTGATGGGGTCTCTCGCGCTGACGCCCTCTGCGAACTGGACGCTCACGGCGCTCGTCGGCGTCTCAATGCTCCTCTTCGGATCGCGCATCCCGGCCTACGCCGCCACGCAGGGCGCGCCTGTCCGCCAGATATTGCAGGCCATCGACCTGCTCGCGCCGCACCTAGACTTCTTCGACATGCGGCTCCGTGTCGTCCACCACTGGCCGGGAATCTCCTGGGCGCTCTGCGCCTTCCTGGTCCTCTATTCGGCCGCTTATTCGGCGCTCTGCCTCTTCATCGCCTCGCGCCTTTTCAGACGCCGGGCGATTTGAGGGAAGAGGGAACGGGGATTAAGACGCCGCACTCGCGGCACGTGAACGCTTGACGAGCATGAAGATGAGGGCCACGGCGGCGATAAGGAGCGGAATGCCGACGAGCGGGCGGTAGGCGATCCAAGCGATGGCGACCGTAACGAGCCAGAAGACCAGCGCCACTACGAATGCCACGAAGCCGAGGCCCATGCCGACAATTTTGCCGAGGAATGGCAAGATGTCCGTGAGGACACGGATCGGGCGCAGTATGGCGGACAATCCCGCAAAGAAAAGAATGAAGCCAACGAGGCGGAGTATCCAAGTGAGAATCGCGTTTTCCTTGCGGGCGGAGGCAAACATCTCCTCGGCGGAGAGGATGCCGTTTTTCTGCAGGAAGACAGGGCCGTTCTTCGTCGGGTAGGCCGCGATGGTGGAACCGATCTGCTTGGCGACGAACGACACGTCGGACTGCGGGACGCGTCCGAATTTCACGCGTTCGTCGCCGATTTGCGGCGACTGCGGGGTGCCGCCGTTCGCCGCCGCCGGAATGTACCAGCCTCCTGGAATGCGAATCGAGTTTGTTGGAACACCATCCGGTACCGAGGTGGCCGTGAGCGGAAAGTACATGTCGGATGCCGAGCCGATTGCCGCAACGCGCGAGGCGGGGATGGCGAAGGCGCCTACCTGCACGTCCTCGGCGCACCAGGATTCCGGCGGAAATGTGAAACCGCCTGGGTTGGCATGGCCTTCTGGATGCTCGAAGGAGTCTGAACTGACCGGTGTGTCGCTCCATTCCTTCTTGTACTTGTAGGTCGTGGTCGTGGTCTGTGAGCCGCCGGTGTTCGTCTTCGTCTGGGTGTGTTTCTCCTCGACCCACTGGTACATCTCCGCCGAACGGACAAGCTGGAGGTCGCCGGTGACGGTAATGCCAAAGACAGGATCGGCAAGGACGGCGGCCGTAACCGCGCGGCCGGCGAAATGGACGAGGCTCCCCTCATTGGCGGGGTCAACGGCATCGGCCGCAATGGCGACGACGTTCTTTTCGCCTTCGTTGAGGGCGCGGGCGCGCTTGACGGAGCGGCCTTCGTTCCAGACGAGGACGGGAAAGCCAATCAGGAAGATGACGAATCCTCCTACGATTCCCTTGAACGACGAGCCGAGACGGCTGCCGTAGGACGTGCGGGTTGTGGTTGTGAATGTGTCGGGCATGTTGTGTGTCTCCTTGTGCTAGTCGTTGAGGAAGGGGAATTCGCGACGGAGGACCTGCATGACGCCGGCCTCGTCGTTGGACGGCGCCGTGTGGCGGCAGACCGCCTTGACCGCGTCCGTGGCGTTCGCCATCGCGTAGCTCTCGCCGCAAATCTTCAGCATTTGGATGTCGTTGTCGTAGTCGCCGAAGGCCATGCATTCCTCGGGCTTGACGCCGAGGTGGTCGAGAATTATTCTGAGGCCGGAACCCTTGTCGACGCCCATGTTCATGATGTCGAGCCAGTTGTCGCCGCTCAGAGCGACGTTCAAATGGTCGGAGAAGCGGACGACCGCAGGTGCAATGTTCTGCGCGGAGCTTTCGTCGTCAAAGATGGCGACCTTGCAGATGGTGTCCGACGCCGCCTGCTCAAAGGCGTCGTCAGACACCACTCGCCGCTCGTAGTAGCGCGCAATTTCATGCTCGTAGAAGTCTGAGCCGGGACGCATGTAAAGGGCGCGGACTCCTTCCAGAAGGGGATGCGCCGTTGGAATCGGCTCGACGGCCTTAAGTATGGCGGCCACGTCTTCGTCCGACATGCGGCTTGTATAGTAAGCCTCGTCGTCCTCGATGAGCATCGCCCCATTATCCGGCATGACAACTATGTCGTCGCGAACGCAGTCGAAGGTCTTGAGGACATTGTAGTACTGGCGGCCGCTGGCAATCGCAAAGACGACACCATGCTCGCGCAGCTTGCGCACGGCCTCCGGAAAGCCGGGCGGAAGGCGCTTCTGGGAGTCGACCAGCGTGCCGTCGACATCGGAGGCGATAAGTTTGATCCGCGCGTTCATTTTCGGCTTCAATTATACCATATGCGCCCAACTAACGCAGGTTCACAGGTCGACGTCGCCGATGTCCGCCGGCCGGGCCGTGCGCCAGGCGCCGCGCGTGAAGTCGGGGAGTTCCACGGGCGTGCCGCCCTGCCGGTCGGACTCGGCGGAGCATGGGACGACCGAACTCCAGCTGGCGAGGTCGTAGACGTCCATGTCGAGCGGGAGCCCCTTGTGCAGGCAGTGGCACCAGCGGAGGTCCATGATGTAGTCCATGCCGCCGTGGCCACCCTTCTCGCGGGCGATTTCACCCAGCCGTTTCCAGAGCGGGTGCTTGTGCTCCTCGCGGAATTCCGCGAAGGTCTTCTCGTCGAGCCAGTTGGCTTCTCCGCCCGGAACGTCGGAGAGCGCGACCCGCGGCGGGTAGTCGGCGAAGCAGCCCTTTGTGCCCTGGACGAGGTTGATGCGGCTGTAGGGGCGCGGGGTGCACATGCCGACCTGCAGCGTGATTGTGCGTCCGAGCGCGGTGCGGATGATCGAGAGGTTCATGTCGCCCGTCTCCCACCGTATCTGGTTCTGCCAGGCGTCTTGAGGGTAGGTTGCGGCGGCGAATTCCGTGTGGCCTGCGGAAAGCGAGGAGAGCGAGACGACACGTTCCATCCGGTCGCCGCGGTTAATGTCGAAGTAGAGGCAGATCGGACCAAGCGGATGCGTGGGATAGGTGTTGCCGTAGCGGTGGATGACGAGCCCCGGCTTCATGATGCCCCTGTTGCGGAAGTGGTCTTCAAGCTGGCGGGCGGTGAGGTTGTGAAGGTAGCCTCCCTCGGCGTGGGTGAGGGTGCCGAGCAGCCCCTTGCGGACGATCTCGCGGGCGAGCATCTCCATCTCGCCGTAGCAGCAGTTTTCGAGCATCATGCAGTGGCGGCGGACCTTCTCGCAGGTCTCGACGATCTCCCACGCCTCGTCGACGGTCTGGGCACCGGGAACTTCGGTGAGAACGTGCTTGCCGGCCCGAAGCGCGTAGAGGACCATTTTCGCATGGAAAATGGCCGGCGAGGCGATGTAGACCACGTCCACGCCGGGGTCGTCGCAGACGGCCTTCCAGCTTTCAGCCGAACCCGAAAAGGCGTGGCAGACACCGGGGCGGCCAGCCTCGCGGACGGCCTGGCAGGCCGCCTCGACCTGCACGTCCTGCACGTCGCCCAAGGCGGCGACCTCGATGCCGGGCAGCCCTGAGACGCGCTTGACGGCGGTAAGCCCTCGGTTGCCGACGCCGATGAAGCCGACGCGGATCACCTCCATCGGCGGCACGGCGAAATTGCCCATGCTTTCCAGCCGTCCGGCCGGTGCTATTCGTTCAGTAGTCTCGTCATTCATCATGGAAGGCTTTGTTGCGCCTCGGAGGATGCCCCTTTTGCGAGGCGGAAGTGAATATTTACAATTATACATCAGTCGAATCAAACTAGGCGTCGATGGCGGTCGCAACGCAACAAAATGGTTAATGATTGACAGGAGACGCGCGTACTGGCATAATTAGTACAGACATGCCGGAGTGGCGAAATGGCAGACGCAACGGACTTAAAATCCGTCGGTGGCAACACCATTGAGGGTTCGACTCCCTCCTCCGGCACCATTTCCCGAACCATACATCCCGCCATCGTGAAAACCGCACTTACTTCCCTTGTCGCCATTGCGGCCTCCTTGTCGCTCCTCTGCGGTTGCGCCACGCCCCCTGTCGTGGTAAGCGACTCCCAGCTCAACTGGTTGCAGATTACGCGCCGTTCCGCAGATGAAAACATTCTCCAAAGCCGCATCAACCTTATCGGCGTCGGCTACATCGAATTCATCGAGGGACGCAGCCCCCGGGTGACAAACGCTTTCTCCCAGGATGTCGGCAACGCCCAGTGGCAGGATGTCTACCAGGAGAAACTGGGGGTTCACCCTGACGTTATCCGCGACTGGCTACAGCTTTTCGTCGACGCAGGTGTAATGGATTCATCGAAGAACAAGGTCTCTAAAAACAACGAAGCGAAGGAAACCGTTCTTTTCCAGGCAAACATCAATCGCGAGAAGGCGATATGCGTCACGGACGACGAAGAACTTCTGCGACTTGTCCACAAGCTGATTGACGTCATCAAGCTCCACGGGAATCGAAGGGAGCGCAAGTGAAAATCGTACGTGGCGGCCTCTTTCACTGGGCCATCCCCTGCACTTTTTTTGTCGCGGCGCGACTCTTGGCCGGTGACCTGCCGGCCTACCGCCTGCTCACACCGATGGTGGCCATCCACGCCACAAGCCTCGCAGACGTCACACACCTCCTGAACGATGGCCTGGTCGGGGCAGGAATTGAAGTCCAGCCATCTGATTGCACGAAGACACTTGCCGACCTCTGTTTTCTCCCATCCTTCAACGGAATCGACCTCCAGCGCCCCGCACGGTATTTCCTTCTTTCGCAGAATCCTCCGGCCGCCTTGCCGGAACAGGCCGTCATCCTTCCGCTGCAGACCGGCGGATCCTCCATCGTCCTCCGCAGCCTTCGCGAACGCTACGCCAGCGTTGAAGGGGGAAACATCAAAATTTGCTCCGACCCGGTCGACGGCAAGTCTGTCGAACCCCTTTACGTCGCAATGGCCGAAGGAAACGCGATGATTTCGCCCGATGTGGACGCCATACGCTGGATGGCCTACAACCTCCAGTCAAAAACCGTTCCAGAACCTCCGACCTTCCGCCGCACCCCCCTCTCCGCCTCGGCCGATGGAAAATCACTTGGTCTTC
>JAEEGJ010002741.1_pt1 | contig 80443 bp, 86 predicted proteins | sample 8958761 | NCBI WGS metagenome assembly JAEEGJ01 (sample SAMN16246546, study PRJNA631951) | gut metagenome | biome: gut microbiome; feature: rumen; material: RS-attached | host: Bos | place: Iran: Karaj | collected 2018-10 | reverse complement strand
TGGTTGCAATGGTGCGGAATAAACAGAAATACAATCCCGAACACCTTTACAAACCAGTTTGTGGCGTAGCTTAAATATAAAGTGTTAAATATCGATTATCGTTTGGAGTTTACCATAGAATGCGGTTGACTTCGTCGAGCTAAACCTTCTCTTTGGCTACTTTTGGTGACAGTGGGGACACATCTCTTTTAGCGTGCGGGTATCGGACCCCACTTTTGAATTGGCAAGTTGCCGGTTATTTGCTATATTTGCAGTATCTGATACCTTGAGGGTGTTCCGCTGAGGCTTTGGTGTCGGGTTGGGATGCCCTCTTGTTTTTGATATCATGATGTATAACCTAATTAATACTTGTTTGTTATATGGAAAACAACTCAGAGAAATGGGAAGACTTTAAAGACCTTATTTATGTCGTTCGTGGAGTTAAAGTGATGCTTGATGCCGACTTGGCTGGGATAGTACGAAGATATCTTAAGGTTAAAAAAACTGACCTTAGAATTAGATGTAACACACAGAGAATCAGAATACAACACAATTGATTCAAACTTGAGGTCAAAAAATTTGACTTCAAGTTGGGGTGGAACAAGGAAACTCCCTTACGTCTTCACCGAGCAAGGAATCTACATGCTAATGACAGTCCTGAAAGGTGAACTTGCCACGCGGCAAAGCAAGGCACTTATCCGCACATTCAAAGAGATGAAGGATTTCATCATCGACAACCGTTCGCTCATGGGAAGCCAGGAGATTATTCGGTTATCGGTCCAAACCACACAAAATACCGCTGATATCGCGGAGATTAAAAACAACATGGTTACCAAAACTGAACTGGCAAAGGTCATCCATGATTTCACTGACCCCAAGACGCGTCACGAGTACCTTATTCTAAACGGCGAGACGGTTGAGGCTAATCTGGCATTCAGTTCCATCTACGGGGCTGCTAAGCACACCATTTTTGTTGTGGACAATTACATCGGCCTTAAAACACTAGTTTTGCTTAAGAATGCATCGGCCGATATTAAGATTACTGTTTTCAGTGACAATATCGGGAGGGGGTTGCATCAATCTGATTATGATGATTTTATAAAGCAATATCCTGGCGTCAGGATTGTTTTCCAAAGGACGAACGGTATGTATCACGACCGATATATCATTCTGGATTACAACACGCCTGCAGAAAAGATATACCATTGCGGAGCATCATCAAAAGACTCCGGAAAAAAGGTCAGCACTATTATTGAAGTTCAAGATCGTCAAGTGTACCATCCTATCATTGACGCTCTCATCATCCAGCCTCTGCTACAATTGGGGTAAAATGATACAAAAGGGGACAGTCCCCTTTTTTGCGATACTTCAAATGCAAAAAAGTGTAAATTCGTCAGTCGCGACTGGCGAATTAGGCTCAGACACCATTACAGCGAACATTTGACAGTGGGGACGGTTCTTGGACAAGCCAAGCGTCTCCTTCGGAGCCGAGCGCTCTTTGGCTACTTTTGGTGACAGTGGGGACACATCTCTAATTGTCCCATCAGTGACGGGAATATTTTGATATCGCAAATTGCGACATGAAAATCTCGTTGATAATAAGCTGGTTACAAACTTGAAGTCGCAAATTGCGACTTCAAAATGAGATTATAGTGTGCGGGCATCGGGCCCCAAAAACGACGCATTGGGAAACGACCCCTTTGCGTCACTTAAACAATTCTGAGTGAGAGCCCAGACGTACTAATTTGATTGTCTTTTCTTCCTCGTCTATCCAAACAAGCAGATAGTCATTCTCTATATGACATTCCAGGGCTCCACTGTATTCTCCCTTTAATCTGTGGGGCTTATATCTTTTATCAACCTTACCTTTCTCGGATAGTTGTACTAGTACTGTTTCCAAGGATTTCATCTTTTCACGGTCATTCTGATACTTCCGGAGATCTTTCTTAAACTGTCCGGACTGTTTTAGTTTCCACATGGTATCAATTATTCTACATGGATGCTACATATTTCTTAAAAGCCTCTAAATCAAAATCTTCAAGATTCTTGTTTTCCTTTGCGTCTTTTATGGCCGCTTTAGTAGTTTCATTGGGCTCATTGTATGCCACGGACATAAGAACATTCTCAACATAATTATTGAGACTTCGGTTATCTTTCTTGGCAAGCATTTTCAGGCGTTCCAATAAATCTGCGTTTAAACGGAACGCTGTCGCCTTCTTGGGAGTCTGTTGTACAGTTGTTTCCATTGTGTTATACATTTGTTTTGCAAATATAATACAATTATTACAAAACTTGCAATTGAGGGCCGATTCCAATTTGTGCAAAAGAGATGTATAAAAGTGTTCTCAAATTTGTGAACATTCAAAACATAATAATATCTTTGTCCCATAATCGAATAAACAATGGTAGCAAACAACCTGGAGCCACATTTCTTGACTCATCCGGGCGAGGTGATTAAGGAAGAGTTGGAGTTTCGCGGGATAAGCCAGCGTCGCTTGGCTTCGGAAATCGGCATACCCGTAAGTCAATTGAACGAGGTATTAAACGCCAAACGATCTCTCAATGCCGAAATGGCGCTTCTTATTGAGCAGGCGCTTGGTATAGATGCTGAGCCTCTGCTCTCACTTCAGGTAAAATACAACATACTTTCAGCCAAGCGCAACAAATCCTTTTTTGAGCGATTGAAAAAGATTCCAAGAATTGCTGCTGCACTCTAAATGATGCTTGTCGCATAATAAAGTATTGTAACCGACTTAGGTATTATTCTGTTGATTGTTTATCGGCAGCATCACCAGCCTCTTTGAACTTGGCCTTCATTGTGGGGTTGTTATAGGTCAGTTTGCGGATGGTCAGGTCATCGGTGTCTTTTTGTGCCAGACGCAGATAGTTATCCCAAAGCCTTAGGCTTTCCTTTACATCCTGCAGTTTCTTGATGGTATTGTCAATATCGGTAATGGCATCTGTGTATCTGTCATTGGCCAGACGGTAATGATTAAGGAAACTTGACTTGAACTTTTCTATCTTATCCTCAAAGTTGGTGATGTCTATCTCCTTCTGCTGTGCCTGAACAAGCTGTTTCATATATTCCACGCTTTTCTTTGAGGACTGCACCATAAGATTGATGAATGATACAAAGAACTGCGGGCGGATTACGTACATCTTGGGATATAGATGTGACTTGTTCACTATACCGTTGTTATATAGGTCATTGTCCGGCTCCAGAAGGCTTACAAGTACCGCAAACTCACAGTTCTTCTTGCGGCGGTCATCATCCAGCTTTTTCAGGAAGTCATCATTCTTGTGCTTGGTTGATGTGGTATCGGACTCATTCTTCATCTCAAACATGATGGATAGGTACTCTACCCCATCCTCTGTGTCACGGAATATGAAATCACCCTTTGTACCATCTACTGCCTCATTGTCCTTCTCAAAGTATGCATTGGGCAAATAAGGGCGGATGTACTGCTCATACTCTATGTAGCAGTGCTGCTCCAGTGTCTCTCCCACTAACTTGGTTGAGAGTTTGGTCTTGAGGTCTTTGTAATAATCCACCTCTGCCTGCTTGGCCTGAATGGCTTCGGCGTGCTGCTTGATCAGTACTGCCTCGTGATTCTGGGCCTCTTTCTTTTCCAGCTCTACATCGGCTTTAAGCTGAATGATCTCGGCATCCTTCTGCTGCATGGCCTGCTGAGCCTTCTGTTTCTCCTCAAGGACGGCAATCTTCAGGTTGCTCTCACTCTGTGATATGGTTGAGTTAAGACGGGCTATCTCCTGATCCTTTGCAGCCAGAGCAACTGCCAACTCACTCTTTTTCTGTGTCTCTGCTCCCTGCAGCTGGTTCTTTAGGCGCTCTATCTCAGCATCCTTTGCGCTCAACGCCTTCTCCTTGTCACTAAGCTGAGTCTGGAAGTTCTGCTGGGCTTTAGCAGTAGCCAGTTCCTGTTCGGCTTTCTGACGCTCATGAAGTTCATTGATGCGGCGATCAACCTCGGCATCAAACTCTGTATTCTTTACTTGGCTTAGGATAGCTGCATAGTCTGCATCATCAACCTGGAATACCGCTCCACATTCTGGGCACTTTAACTGTTTCATATGTTTCTATGTTAATTTATTTCTGTTCTTTAATTGGTCCCGTATATATAAGTACCTTAATTCTTTCATCAAATATAGTGATTTATTTAATGAATTTCAAAGAAATGTTCAACGACTGTTTCGCGTTTCAGCGTTTCAGCTAAATAAGTAATGTGCAAAAGGGGGCAGACCCCAATTGCACAAAAATCCTTATATTTGCCCAGTTCATTAAGCCAAGTAATGAAGGAAGTAGAAGTTGTAGCCGCAATAATACACGACAATTTGAACCGCATTTTTGCCACGCAGCGGGGATACGGCGACTGGAAAGACTATTGGGAGTTTCCGGGCGGCAAGATGGAGCCGGGCGAATCACCAGAGGAGGCTTTGAAGCGTGAGATCTGGGAAGAGCTTGAAACCCGTATTGTGATTGAGCGCTTTGTCAGAACTATTGAATGGGACTACCCTACTTTTCATTTGGTTATGCACTGCTACTGGTGTCACGTTGAAAGCGGTGCGCTTACGCTCAAGGAGCACGAAGCTGCCCGCTGGCTCAGCAAGGAAGAACTGGACTGTGTCAACTGGCTACCGGCAGATCTGCAGCTGCTGGATGAGATATGACTCAATGGGTATTAAAGGAAATGAGTATATTCGCAAATGATAATGGTATTTTGATATGAGTGCTTTTTTGATAATATTCGGAATTATAACCAGCTCATTAGTATCGGTTCTGGTGGGATTGCTGGGTGCAAGGCGTAAGATTGGCTTTGGGTGGTCTTACCTGATTTCGGTAGTTACGACACCGCTGATAGGGCTTATCGTTACGCTGTTATTTGACAAGCTGCCGGACGGTGAGAGGAAATGGGGGTGCCTGGGCATTCTGCTGGCAATTGTTGCCATTGTACTGCTAATCATGCTGGGACTGGCTGTTGCGGCCGCATATGAAAACGGAGAAATCGGCAGTGAAAGAAAAGCTGTGGCTACATTGGTAAGCAGTACAGACTGCAATAAAAATTTGTTCATTTCAATAAAACACCCCACTTTTGCATTAACTAATTATACTACCTGGTTATGAAAAAGATTTTTGCATTAGCATTACTGGCTGCGGCAACTGTAGCTGTGTCAGCACAGACTAAAAAAGTATCTATCCTGGGCGATTCTTATTCCACTTTCCAGGGAGTAAACCCCGAAGGTTACAATCCGTTCTATCCCAATGACAGGAACGATGTCACAGAAGTATCACAGACATGGTGGGACCTCTACATCAAGGCCAAAGGTTATGAGTTGGACAAGAATGATTCGTGGGGCGGCTCTACAATCTGCGGCACAGGATATGGCCGAATGGATGCTTCACGCAACAACTTCATATCACGCGTGGACAGGCTGGGCAATCCCGATATCATCTTTATCTTTGGCGGCACCAACGATGCATGGGCAAATGCGCCTTTGGGAGAGTATCAGTGGTCTGACTGGACCAAGGACGACTGCAAGAACTTCCGACCCGCAATGGCATGCCTGATTGATATGCTCAAGAAACAGTACCCCAAAGCCAAACTCTACTCAATCCTGAACTCAGAGCTCCGCGAAAACTTCAACGAATCAATGCGTGAGGTTTGCAAACATTGCAACGTACAGCTTATTGAACTCCATGACATAGATAAGCAGAACGGTCATCCGTCAATAGCCGGCATGAAGAGCATCTGCGACCAACTGCTGGAGGCTATCAAATAAAAGACCAGGAATCCCTCGTGGATTCCGGGCCTTTACTTTCTGCCACAAAAAAAGTTAGACATAATTTAGGCATTATTTAGGCAATTTTTAAAAAGCGAACTGCCCTACAGGGCTTGTAGGGCAGTTTTGAGCGGTGCGTATGGGACTCGAACCCATGACCTCCGCCGTGACAGGGCGGCATTCTAACCAGCTGAACTAACGCACCTCGCTGTTTTGCGGTGACAAAGGTAAGCACATTTTTTATTCCCACAAGCGTCTGTGCTGATTTTTTTCAAAAAAAATTCTGCATTATCAGGACATCGCTGTATGACTCATCTTTGACCAGCCAGTCCTTCAGGCAGCCGCTTTTGGTGAAACCATTGCTGGCAAATAATTTAATGCTCTGCTTGTTGTCCGAAGGCACATGACAGAACAACTGGCGCAAGCGCAGTACTTTCTGTGCATACTGTGATACAATCTTGATGGCGGCCGAGGCTATCCCCTGCCCTCGGTGTTCTGACAGCAGAGCAATGCCTATCTCGGCGCGGCCGTTATACGGGTCAATGTCTGTCAGGTCCACACTTCCCAGAACCTCACCATCGGCCTCACGGACAATCATAAACCTGACCTGACGGTCTGTATAGAAGTCGTGCTGTGACTGAACTATATATTTCTTTATCTGGTACCGTGAAAAAGGCACGGCGTTGCCCGATACCATCCATAATGAGGTATCGTTCTCCATATTGAACAATACGTCCAGATCCTCCGGCTCGGGAGCGCGGAGCAGATATGTGCCGTCACTTAGCAATCCCTTCTGTATCATAGCGTTTCGTAATCTGTTATAAGTTTACCTGTTTGTGATGAATAGAGTCCCATGGTATATCGTTTGTTTTCCGATGCACGGGCATACATCCAGTCCAGAATCTCATTGTATGAAAATGCTGATGTATCAAACAACACCGCTTTTATATCTTTGAGGGGAGCATCAGATGACGCTGCTTCCATTCCGGCAAGTGATGAATCAATATCATCCAAAGCCTTGACAAAGCGCACGTTACGCAGCACGGCACTGCCTGCAAGCAAACGCTCCACAGGGGCAAACGTCTCCTGGCGTCCCACGTACAGGCAGTTTTCGGAACAGTCTGCCAGCTTATGCCTGCGGGCCCTGATGTTCTGCATTATGAATGTGGTCATTTTCTTTACGCCCACCACAATCTTAACAAGCAACGCAAAAACAGTGCTGTAATGACGGAAATGCTTGTTGAAGAATATCAGCATGGCATCATAAAACACCTTGGCGTAACGGTATGAGGTCTTTACTGTGCTCTCGCCCTTATAATGGACTATGGGCAGCGGCAGATAGCGGTTCACGTACCCTGACTGCAGTATTCTGTATGAGAGGTCAATGTCCTCGCCGTACATAAAGAATGCCTCGTCAAATCCGCCGGTCTTGTCAATAGCCTCCTTACGTATAAACATGAATGCTCCTGATACAACGTCTATGGGACACTCTTTTTCCCTGTCCAGATACGTGAGATGATACTTGGCAAACACTTTGGAGCGTGGGAATATACGGCCCATTCCGGTCATGTGCCAGAATGACACCGACGGTGTGGGCAATGAACGGCGCGACTCCAGTGCGAATGTTCCGTCGCCATACTGCATTCGCACGCCAACGGCACCTGTCTCGGGGTGTGCGTCCATATACGCGATGCATCCCGGGATGGTTCGCTCTGCAACCACCGTATCGGGATTGAGAAAAAGCACATAGCGTCCTGTGGCTTTGGCAAGGGCTATATTGTTGGCTTTTCCGAATCCGGCGTTCTGATCATTGGCTATGATCTCAACCTGTCTGAAACGTTCACGCAGATACTCTACCGATCCGTCATCGGACTTGTTGTCAACTACCAGTATCTGCGCATCGGGAACCGAACGCAGCACGGAGTGAAGGCACTGCTCAATGTAGTACTTTACCCTGTAACTGACAATTATCACGCTTACGTCCGACATAGGTATCAATAGAAGCCTGTTTCGTGTTCTATACCTGCCTTGGTTGGGATTGCAAACATGGAGCAGATGGCTCCTATGGCAGCTATGTAGAGCCCGATGGAGTCATTTATGAGGTAATACAGCACCACGCCGAACTCTACCACCACAAAGAAAGCGGCCAAACGGAGCCAGGAGCAGGTCATATAGATGTGCTCTATCTTATCTTCGGGGTACTCCTTCTCATCCAGACGGTCCACCATCTTCTTGAACCCGCGAAGTGCTAGCGGTATCAGGGCCAATGATGCCAGCACGCCTATCACTTCCAGCACATATATGGTCTTGGGTTGTGTGACGGCGCCTGACTTAAGAGCCCCTGTCTCAAACAAGAGTGCAGTCACACCGGCAATGACATAGATGGCAATCCATCCGGTCATCAGTTTGATTGACATTTTCTTTGTATCCATTCTTATTGCAAATGTTCTATGAAAAAGGTATGCGGTCCACGATGGAACGTCCCAGTGACACTTCATCGGCATACTCCAGGTTATTGCCCACAGCCACACCACGGGCTATCACGCTCAGTTTCACGCCCAGCGGATGCAGCTTACGCGAAATGAAGAAGTTTGTGGTATCGCCCTCCATTGTGGGGCTCAGCGCAAGAATCACCTCATTGATACCGCCCCCCTGCACTCGCTCCACCAGGCTGGCTATCTGCAGATCTTGCGGTCCTATGCCGTCCATGGGCGAAATGATACCGCCCAGCACATGATACAGCCCGTTATACTGCATGGTGCTCTCAATTGCCAGCACGTCCTGCACATTCTCAACAACGCAAAGCATGGAAGCATCACGCTTGGGATTGGCACAGATGTCGCATACATCGGAGTCCGATATGTTATGACACACCTTGCAGTAATGTATGTCCTGCTTCAGCGTGGAGAACACCCGCCCAAAGGTGCTAACCTCCTCGTCCGGACGCGACAGCATGTGCAGCACCAGACGCAAGGCGGTCTTACGGCCTATTCCGGGGAGTTTTGAGAACTCTCCCACTGCCCTTTCTAATGCCGATGACGGATATTCCTTGTTCATTTTACTTCCAATGCTCTGCAAAAATAACTGATTCGGCCAAAAATTCGTACTTTTGTGGTCACAAAACCCGCACAAATGGAGATAAAGAGTGCCGAATTCATAATCAGCAACACCGATATCAGCAAATGCCCGCAGCACAACCGCCCGGAGTACGCTTTTATAGGGCGCTCCAACGTGGGCAAGTCCAGCCTCATCAACATGCTCACAGGTCGCAAGGGGTTGGCCATGACATCGGCTACACCGGGCAAGACACTCCTTATCAACCATTTCCTCATAAACAAGGATTGGTATCTGGTTGACCTGCCGGGCTACGGCTATGCAAAACGGGGCCACAAGCAGCAGGAAGAACTGAAGCGGATAATCAACAGCTACATACTGGAGCGCCCCCAGCTAACATCACTTTTTGTGCTGATAGACAGCCGTCTTGAACCTCAGAAGATAGACCTGGAGTTCATAGAGTGGCTTGGGGTGAACGCCGTCCCCTTCGGCATAATATTTACTAAGGCCGATAAGCTGGGCCGCGGCCGGCTCACAGAAAACGTAAAGAAATTCCTGGACACCCTGTTGGAACAATGGGAGGAACTCCCGCCCCACTTCATTACCTCATCACTTGACAAATCTGGCCGCGATGATGTTCTGGATTACATATCCACCATCAACAAATCCCTGTAATAACACAATCTTTGCCACCGTTTCTTGCTTTTTTCACAATAATGACCTATTATTGCGGAAAGATAACGGTTTGCCAAATTTGACCCAAAAACAATAGCCCTATGAAGAATCCTTTGTACAAAACCCTGTTTTCAGTCATGTTTATGGCAGCGTTGCTGTGTGCCTGCAAGGGTAATGTCCAGCCCGACAACTCCCTGCAGATAACAGAAAATGACCTGATCCGTCTGGACGGCAGTTTTGATGACAATTTCCTGGATAGCTGGGATTATATCATTCTTGATGACCAACCCGATGCATTCCTGGCAACGGCCGATGCCACCTTCTATGATGACGGCCTCTATTTCATATTCAGCGGCAAATACAGCAACCAGCCACAAATCAAGGTGTTTGACAGTACCGGACATTATCTGAATGACATTGGCCATGTGGGGCGCGCACGCAATGAATATATACGCACAAACAATATCGCAATAGATACCTACAGGAATGAGATAATAGTCCATGACTTCTATTCAAATGCCATCAAACGATACAATTACAAAGGGGAATTTCTGGGACAGACCACACTGGCTCTCACTGAAATGACAGATGGTCTGTATGGAACTGAACTTTTAAAATGTCTTTCTGACGGCAGATTATTAAAGAAAGGCTTTCTCCACCTGCTGCCATCACATGAGTATTATATGGTCCGCCCCGAAGGCACCAATGATGCCCCGTTCAGGAAAACCGAATACCACCTGTATTGCGACATGGATCCGATTGAGTATATTAATATTGTTGGAGACATGCCTACAGTGGAATTAACCGATGCATATTCAGACTACACATCGGACACAACTTACCTTATGCGTGTACTGGACAATCACATATACAGGATAGCCGGCAACACGGAGGAGTGTCTGGCCAATTTGAGTTTTATTCCTGAGATACCGGATAAAGTAAAGTATAATTTTGATTCGGAAGCAGACTGTGACAAATATCTAGGCAGCAGCATTCCAAATTATTTCCATGACATGAAGGATTACCTGCATATCTGGTTCTATTATGACAACGAGTATCTGTTTGAAAAATCAACTTCAAAGGTATATCAAATGAAACGTGACACTCTGCATGTTTCAGTCCCCAACCTGCGTACAGAAAATGTATATGGCAATACCATAATAGGATGCGTAGAGCATTGGGATATACAGGAAAAGAACAGTCAGATGGACAGCAAGGACTACGACCACCGTTACAGCCCCCAGCTTGAGGCGTTTTACCGCAAAATAAGGAACTGCGAGAATCCCGTCATAGTGAGAATACACTACAAGAGCTATACCTCTGCTGTGAAGTAGAAGGCATACTCAAGCTATTCAAATAAACATATAGACCGTTACCGCTATAATCATAAGCAATATAAGCAGGCTTATGAACAACAGGAAGTAAAGACCTGTCTTTACGGTCAGCCAGAAACTCTCTTTGTAACCGATTCCAAACAACTGATGATAATCAATCATTATCAGCAGGCCCATAAAAAGAAACCCAATCTTATTATTCTGACCTAATGACAGTATCAGCACAAACAGCATAAAGAAACTGAACTGGCACAGTACGTACGCCGCAGTTGTGGCCGATGCGGCCCACCCCATGGATTGTTTGCGCAGAACTATGCGCATGGCCGGCCAAAGCAGCAGGAAAAACCCCAGGAAATATTGCAGGCCCTGGCTTCGCAATGCGCTCTCAAATGCAGCCAGCGATGCTTTCTTGGGTGAATCTACAGCTTCAGGATGACTGTCCAGATGCATCAGTATGTCTACCTCTTCAAGGTACGCCATCAGGTTATCTGTTTTAACCTTGATATGCTGGTTGATCTCTGCCATCTCGACCGAATCCACTTTCGAGTAATCCAGATTGAGATATGACCCCGTTTGTAAAATGGAATCTGTATCAGCATCAACCGTTGCAACATCCTTCTTGACATCGAATTCCGGATGAGCGATTGATGAAACCAGTGAAAAGAAAGCATAGAATATGATGAGCGATGTAAGCGGAGCCAGATAAAGGTCATGTTTACCTTTTATATAATCACGTATCATGTAACCCGGACGCAACAGCAGATGCACAAATGTACGCTTGGCATCATCATTCAGGAAAGGAATGCTGTCAAACGCTCCGCGATAAAAACCCTTTACGTTACCCTCTGGCACATCATCGGCCACGGTCCATTCGGACTTCCATGGGTTGTAACCCAATTGCTGCCAGATACGGAATGCCCTTAGCCTTACCTTAAAACTATGTTTCTTACCTTTCATAACCGATGGCAAAAATACAAAAAAAAATGAGTCTTTGCATTTATTAACTAAATAAATCGTTGAGTAACTATTTTACTAGTTATATTTGCATCGTCAATAGTTACGCAACGAATATGAGTAAAACTGAGATAACCAAGTTAAGTGAGAAGAAAGAGGTCATAATGAACCACTTCTGGGATAAGGGCGCACTGTTTGTACGGGAGCTCCGTGAACTCTATCCGGAGCCCAAACCCCATTTCAATACGCTCTCCACACAGGTACGTGAACTGGAATCCGACGGATTCCTGGACCACAAGGCATACGGCCCCACCTATCAGTACTTCCCCATCGTGACGCGCAGCGAGTACAGCAAGTTCTCCATGGGCGGATTCATAGGCAACTACTTTGGTTCATACCTGAATGCGGTATCGGCCTTTGTGGGTGACGGCAAGGTATCCATTGATGAACTGAAAGAACTCATCCAACATCTGGAAAACAACAAGTAACATCTACAGCTATGGTCTCTTTCCTTACCTACCAATTGAAAGTTGCGGTCATAATGGCCGTCTTCTACATATTCTACCGTCTGTTCCTGATTAAGGATTCATGGCACAGACTCAACAGGATTGTGCTTTTGAGTACGGCTTTGCTATCATTTCTCCTCCCTGTTTGCATTATTACAATCCACAAGACAGAGGTATTGACTATGCCGGTGGCCCAACTTGTGCAAGCCGTCTCAAGCACTCCTGCCCAGCCATCCACACCGTGGTGGCATATTGCGCTTATGGCAGTCTATGCCGCAGGCGTAGTCTTTGTACTGGCCAGAGTTCTATCATCGGTCCTGCGCGTACGCAATATTATAAAGGACGCACGTAAAGAGGTTTTGGCCGATGACACCGTTGTGTACATTATGCCCGGCAATGCGGCGTCATTCAGTTGGATGGGACACATTGTAATATCTGAGGCCGACTGGAACAACAATGAAAGCGCAATCATCAGGCATGAGAAAGCCCACGTAGCACTTCGCCATTCAATTGATGTGCTTGTTACCGATCTTATAGCCGCCTTGCAGTGGTTCAACCCCGCAATCTGGATGCTGCGCATAGACCTGCGCGCCGTACATGAATATGAGGCCGATGACACCGTACTGCGCAGCGGCACCGACTTACGTAGTTATCAGTATCTGCTCATTAGCAAAGCGGCCGCAATGAACGGATACACAATAGCTAATAATTTCAATCACAGTATTTTAAAAAACAGAATTTTTATGATGGAAAGAGAAAGAACAACCAGAAGGAGTCTGCTCAGAGCACTCTATCTTCTTCCCTTAGTTTGCATTTGTCTTGCTGTAAACGCACAGACCAAAGTGCAGTACCAATATGTATATGATCATTCTGTCCTGGGTGACAGTACAGTGACCACACCTGACAACAAGTTTGTCATGAGTGCGTATAAGATTCCGCAAGGAACGGACATGGATTCTCTCATCAGGTCTCTTCCGGGTGTTGAAGTTAATGACAACGGAGATATTACCGTTAACGGCAAGAATATAAGCAGAATCCTGGTTAACGGTCAGACTATTGACTGGAGTGTTGACTCTAATTTTACGTTCAACAGCTCCAACTACAAGCTACCTGCCGGGGAATCTGTTGAAGATCTCATAAATAAACTACCTGGTGTAGGAAGAGATGATGACGGCAACATAACAATCAACGGCAAGCCGGTTTCAAAGGTCCTGGTAAACGGAGAGCCATATTATCCTAATCAGGATGCAAAAGATATACCTGACCACACCGTTCATATCAATTCCAGTAAAAGCTCACCGGAATACGTATCATATTCCGATACAATAGTTGAAGCACTGCCTAACGGCGCAACTACAACCAGAGTCAGTAGCGGAATGTTCCGTCCCGATGCTACTAATATTAATGGCAGGATCAACATAAATGTGGTACCCTTTGATAATGTAACTGTTGAAGACATGCTAAGGAGTATGCCTGGAGTTGAAGTTCAGGATGACGGCACCTATACCGTAAACGGGAAAGCGGTAAGCAGGATACTCGTCAATGGCGAGGAATTGAAACAGGAAAAGGATGCGGCAAACTCTTCCTCCACAATTTCAATAACCACCGCTACAAAGAGCATTGACGAGAACGGCAACATCACCATTGACACCCAGAACGGCACCAGAGTTAACCTCAACGGAACTCAGGTAACCAAATAAAACAACTAGTGACAAAGGGGACGGTTGACTCCGTCCCCTTTGCCAACATTTATTTTCTTGAAGTGAATTTAGTTTCTTAAGGAATACCTATGAGCCTCAACAACGGCGTCTTAATAGCTCTGTGTCCATAACTTTCACATAATACTGACAAAATTAACGGTCATACGGGCTGCAATCCATAATCTTGGTTAAGGGATTTGGTGGCAAGAAAAATGAGTGATATGTTTGAGCCACAAAACAACCTGTTATGAAAAATCAGCTGACAATCACTTTGACTTTACTTTTGTTTCTTGCAGTTTCATGCTCATACAACAAGCCTGCGCCTGGTAGCAACGAGATATTTGTTGATTTCAAAAGTGAAAGCCCAATGGTGGTAAACGGTCCGGAGGACATTTTCAATTATTCAGACTATATAGATTCTGTTGTCTATGTCCCTCTGGAGACATCTGATGAATGCCTTGTAGGTGAAATAAGTGACATGCATTTTGTCAATGACCGTATATTCGTAAAGTCCGGGTTCAGTATTTTCATATTCGGCAAGGATGGAAAGTTTATCTCAAAGATATCCCGGCGCGGCAGAGGTCACGGCGAATATTCCAATATGGCCGGTTGGGATGTGAATCCGTCAAATAATGAGATCAGTATTTACTCTAATGCCGATGAAACAATTTACGTTTATTCCATTCAAGGGAGTTTCTTGAAAAGCGTCAAGCTGGAAGGTATTCACCGCGATTTCTGCGTGCTGCCTAACGGTAATTACCTGTTCTATACGCCGGATTATATGAAGAATCATTATCGCGGCGTGTTGCAGACTGACCCTGAGGGTAATATAATTAACCAACCATTGGTTTTATCGGGTTCTGCAAGAAAATGTATTCATTTTAGCAAGAACTTTGTCCACCTCAGTAACGGACAAGTGGGTGTAATTGGACCGTTTGGATTTGACAATATCTACCATATCTCCACCGATACATCAGAGATTGCCTACCATATCACCACTAATGTAAAAATTGCCCAAAGTGTGCTTGAAGATGACACACCGGGTAGTTTTATGGAACAGGAATTGTATTGTCTGGAAAGTTATCTGGAAACGGACAATATAGTGTCTTTTGAAATGAGTAACATGAAAGAAAAAGGAGTGGATGTAAAATACGACAAACAGACAGGCAAAACATTTTGCCGTTCCTGGAAATGGGAAAACAACCAACAACCCCAGTTGTTAGGCACACACTTCCTGCCTGGCGACAAGATGCTGTTGGACGACAGCGGACGATGGGCTGATTATGGCGTGATTTTGTCAGAAATCAGCGCCTCTTTCCTAATGCAGATACCGGAAGAGATGCGGAATCAGATTGCTCCCGATTGCACAATGGACTCCAACCCTGTTGTCTGCCTGTACTACTACAAGCGGTAATACCAATCCCTTGATAGTCGTTTTTTAAGCATTTATGTATAGTTTTATAACTTTTTTGTCGTGTTTTGTTGTTTTATTGTAATGTATTGTTTACTTTTGCAGCATCATTAACCTTTAAAACAACTTGAATTATGAGAAAAAAACATCATCTCCTGGACCACAAATGGCAGAAAATAGGGTTTGTAATCTTTGCAGTTTGTGTTCTTTTATGTCTGGTATTCTGGCAAGCCATTATCAATGACCTGTTCCCGTACGTATTCATAAAGGATATACAGACTGACCCGGCAGGATCCGGATGGGCATCGGCACTGGTATTGTTGTTAACGCCAATATCATTCGCCCTAATGGCTTTGTCACAGGAAAAACTGGAAGATGAGAGAATTGTTGAAATCCGTCATCAGGCACTTGTGACTATCGTTATCATATACATTGTCTGGTCATTATTAATGTTTCTGTCTTCTCCTTTTTTAGTCCGTTTTGTTTCACCCACCACGTTTGGCAAAATCAACATGATTCTAAAAATTCCAACCGGAGTAACAGCCTTTATGGGATACTACCTGCTGATTTTCAAATTATCTTTGTGGAAACAAAACCGGGAGTTGAGCTATGAAGAATAATCTCAGAGTGGAACGCGCCCGCGTGCGCATGACCCAGCAGGATCTGGCCGACAGGACCGGCGTGACCCGCCAGACTATCGTAGCCATAGAGCAAGGTAAGTTCAACCCCTCCACCGTACTGGCCCTGAAGATGGCCCGTGTATTCGGTGTAACCATCGAAGCCCTGTTTGAGCTTGAAGACACCGACTGACCTTTATGAAAGAACTATGAGAAAAGAACCGTATTGTCTGTTTTCTGCCATAATGGATACATTGTTTCTTTCCAGAACCTTTTTATACTTGCGTGTTTTTTAATGATTATGTATAACATTTCAAAGCGTCCTACGTCATTAAAAAAAAACAAGATAATGAGTACATGTAGTCATCTTAAGGGATTGATATGCTTTGTCATAAACCTCTCTTTCGTCTGTCATATTTGCAGTTGCGAAGATGTAGGGAACATTGTTGATGTGGACAATGTAGATATAACTCATTAAAAGAAAAATAAATAGCTAAATTACGGAATTATTATACGAAAGCATATGGCCCGTGTATCGTTTTTGGTTATCTCCATTGCTTGTATTGCTATCGGTTCATGTAATGACAACCAGCCAGCTCCTATGGAGCAGGCTGACATTATCATGGACCTATCAGCTGTAGAAATTCGGAATCCGGAATCCACTAAACCAGCCATAATAACGGGCCATATAAGGAACCGTCAGGTGTATCCCGATGTAAATAACATAAGGATTACTATTCCAACTTTTGGAAATGTCCCCATTATCATTACATCGCCTATCTGGGATGATGACTCTTTCTCTTTCCAGTTCTTTCCGTTCGCAATGCGACAAGTATCTATTTCACCATATATTGAAGAGATGATAATCTGTCCGGGTGATTCCATTAATCTGGAGATTGATTTTGCGAATCTTCTGGATGTGGCCTGTAGCGGCAACGGAGCAGACAACAATCAGAAACTAAGCATATTCCACAACAAGTATTACCTAAAGAACTGGTCCGGTCTTAATCCAGCACATGAAAATTCCGGACAGGAAGCCGTAAACAGGATGTTAGATGGATTCAAACAACGGCGGCAGGAATACCGCGAGTGTCTGGATCGTTTTATCAGGAATGAAAAACCAAGCAAGGAACTGGCGGAGTTCTGCCGCAAGGAGATAGAGACAGACTATTACACCTTTGTACAGTATCTATATACATGTGAGCAGATGAGCGGAAAGGTTGTTTCCCGGATGTTTGATGTAAAGGAGGTTGAACCGCTGCTGGAAGACCCATGCCTGAACGGCAACCTGTACAAAATTGTATCAGCCATAAACAACTGGCTGCAATATTGTTATTACAAGGACCATAAAGACGAATCGTTTGAACAACACTTTCTCAGCTACATGGAACATATCAAAAAGATAACCGGAAACGGCATACTGCGGCAGATGCTGGTATCGGATACTTTCAATGAAATGATAGACCGGAATGACACAGAAAGTTTTGAAAGATTCTATTCCTATTTTACACAAGCCGTAAGCAATCCGATACTTAAAATGTCCACCAGAGACCGTTATCTATCCAGGAAATCGTTCAAGGATAATCCAAGACTGCTGTCCGATGCCATTCTCTACCCCGAAAGGGGCGGTGACTCAAAAGACGTTTCATTCCAAATAAACCCGGGTATAATGCTCATAAGAGACATATTGGAACGGAATGAGAGAAAGGTCATATACATAAGCATAGGTGCCCACTGGTGCAGAGGATGCGTTGAGGAAAGGCCGTACCTGAAGGCTCTGGCGGAGGATATGAAAGAAAAGCCTCTCAAGATTGTGGATTTGCTGATTAGTGTAATCGGTTTTCAGGATGCAAACAACACAAATGCCATAGGAAACAATATTGAGGACCATCTCCTGACTGATGAGCAGTACTACGGTCTGGAACCGATATTCAAGACAGGCGACAACGGAATTCCATACTATATCCTTATTAACAAAGACGGAGTGATTGTGGACTACGGTGGGCACCTGAGGCCGTCAATACCCTCCACCTACCAGAAGATTGAGGAACTGCTATCGCAATAGTTTTCTTAAACAGAATATAAATTGAATTACATTCTACATTTTGAGCTTGTCTTCTTCTTTCTCGCCTCCGGATATTCAAGCGAGTTTGATCATCCTTGGGGCGTGGCGTCAGTTCTCGCCACGACAGAGTAAACAAGTTACCTTTGTTCGTCTGGCTTTACCATGGGTCGGGAATGAAAGATTGGAGTTGCTGTTACAAGTTAAAAGACACATGCTTTGACGGATTAAACGAGCTGTGCTCTCCATGAAAAACGTAACCAAGCTGGTTTGAGACGCATTGCGTTTTACCTATCACGCCGTCCATGTTCCTGTGCGAATGACCGTAAATCCAGTATTCTGCGCCACAATACTCAATAAAACCGCACTCCTCTGATACAAAGGCTCCGTTTATACGACTTCCTTTGAAATCAGGCGATGATAGCTTAAAGGATGGTACATGATGAGTTATAGAACTCATGATTGCCTGGAATCACCAACACTTGCTGATACTGGTCGGCAACCATATTCCAGAATGGATGCATTGAGTAGTTCTCATCGCCTATATATCCTATGTCTCCGGCAAGCACAAGTATATCGCCAGCCTTTTCAAGCGGGTTTTGTTTCAGATAGCGCCAATTGTCCGCAAACTCCAAATGCAGATCAGATGCGTATTGTATTTTCATTGATTATCTTGTGTAAATAAGCTCTCCAAAGTGTCAATCAGCATATTAATATCATCATCATTCACTCCTAAAGCATCTCTTAATGACTGACTTGGCATCATGGCGCGGATGTGCTCCACATATTCGCGGTTTGCATTGTAAATACCCGAACTGCAAAGATATGGGACAGGCGTAACGATTGCCGCCAGTTTCAGGACATCGTTCCTATGCTTGGTTATATCTTTGGTATTTACATTCTTACCGTTTTTGCGTTCTGTGGTAAGATTTAGGAAGGCCTTCTCTTTAAGACCGATGAGGGCAAGCGGGGATGCCACCTTCAGTCCGTCCACAAGTTCACTATTACTGACAGTCAGATTATAGTAGTCATCATCAAGTATAATTGCCGACAGGCTGTATTGCTCCTCATCGGTAGGAAGAGGCTCTATATGAAAGCCTGTAGGCTCCCCAAGCGCGTTTCTATGCCTCGCCAGAAGTTCAATCTGGACAGGATAGCCATCTTTAGGCTCGGTAAAACGATATAACTCATAGACAGGTTCCTTGTCCTCTCCACACTTCCGTTTGCCGTTTTTGTAGCCGCCCTCAAAAATGAATTTCCAGAACGCATCCACGAACTGGGGAGTAAGTCTTTCCACAACAATTATCATGTCTATATCAACGGTTGCTCTGGCACGCATGGTACTTCCCGCCAGGACTACATCGCAAGCGGTTCCTCCAATCACCACGTAGTTATCCTGGAATGCCGCAAACGCTTCTTTGAATTTTTCTATTCCGTAAACCATATTGTGTTAATCATTTGTTCTATCTCCTTCTGTACTCGCTCATCTTTGTCATCCTTAAGTGAAAGTGCCAAGGATAGCCTATCCACCCATCGCCCCCCGCCTATAGGAGGGTACTTCCAAATCTCAATCCTGTATTTACCATCCTCATATCCCAATCCGCAAGGAGCGTCCTTGCGCTCCACCACCAATGTCTGCAATTCTTCAGGGTTCAAGTGTGTATAATGTGACAGCGCATTTATTCCACCTATAATGCCCACACCAGCATAAGAGTCCAGATATAGCACAGACAGTATAGGAGAAACAAGGAATGGCTGTGCCATATCCCATAGTTCCCTACCGGATGCGATAAAGTGTATCATCTTATTCTTACCATCTCTAACATTCTTACATAACCCCAAATCTTCCAAAGTGGTCACGGCTCTCGATACGGTAAGATAAGACTGCGGTACAAGTTCACAGACTTCTGAAACGTTCTTCCCCTCCAAACTGCCTTCCTGCAAATGATGGAGAAGAATGTATTGTGCCACAGGTGTAATTACCTTTGCCCTGATTCTGTCTGACATTTTCTTTCCGGCATATAGGAAAGGGAGTCTTGCATACCCCTTGTCTGGCATAATATAATATATACCCCGTTCTGCATAGCGGGCTCTCTGGTATCTTGGAGCATCTGGTAGCAAGAATACTATCGGCTTGCCAAAGAAGGCCTCCAGCCTATCTGTAAAACGCTCCAAATACAGTGGAGTTAGCTCTTTGCTATCCTTAATGGATGCAACGACAAAATCAATGCCACATGATGTACAGTTGTAATAAGAGAACATCCATCTGGCTTCTGCCCATAATCCTTTTTCAAATGACTTGTCCAATGGAAACAATTCCAGGATATTACCGTCAATATCAATCTTCATTATCATTTCGTTTTGCTACACTTTCATAAACAATGAAAACGTTGCAAAAATAACGAAAATAAGTTGATGCACAAAATAAATCTTTATAAAACCGCAAACTATAGGAACATGCGAGCAATATTTATTATGTTTGCACCACAGATATAGTTCCAATCAATAGATTATGAAATCCTTTAGTACTGTTATTTGTTCAATGTCCTTAGTGATGCTTGCCTGCGTATCATGCGGCAGGAAAGATACGGGTGTGGTACTTATTGACCCGGATAAGGCCGTAGAGGCGGTATTGGAAGACGTTGCCTCTGACATCAGGATTATTCCCCTGAAATCAGACAGCCCTATTCCTGGCATCAACATGTTTTTCTTCTATGACGACTATTTCTTTGGTACCAACGTGAACCGCGATATGAGTAATGATTTAGTCTTCAAAAATCTAAGTGTATTTGATTCTGACGGTAATTGTCTGGGAATCATTGACAGGCTTGGACGCGGACACGACGAGTATCTGGCGCTGAGAAACTTCTTATATTTTGAAGATGAGCACATGTTGACTCTATACAACTCTGATCGTATGAACAGTACAAAATACTCCTATAGACTGCCCAGTATGGAGTATTTGGGCAGTAAGCCTTCATTTTTCATGGTCGGATTGGATCAGTCAGTACACATGGGCGATGGCCGCACCCTTTTGCAAACATTCAGAGGGGAGGAGACAAAAAGAGACTTGACGATGGCAATTTTCCGGCCCGATACAATACTGATGGCTACCGATTACGGTGAATTTGTAGGCAACCGAATTTCGTCCACATTCTACCATCATAAGTTTACAAATTACAAGAATCCGCTGTTAGGTTTCTTTGGCTACAACAATGAAATATACAGCATTGACAATGATGACAGCCTGAAACTTGAATTCAGCTTCACATTCGGAAACAAAGGATTACCCAAGTCGTATACAGATGATCCTAACCATCCGGGGCCATATATAGTAAGCCCTATGCAATACATGGAAGACGGTTCTTACATTCTCTTTTATGTTCCCGTAAAGAACGGTAATCTGATCAGTTTCATCTATAGTCGGCCTCAATATGATAACGTAGAAGGTTTCATGAATTATTACGTAACCAACGGAAACAGGAGTGCCAACTATTCAGATCTGAAAATCCCGGGACTGAAATTTGAGCCCACTCTGGCTGGAGTAAACGGAATATCATACGTCTTTCAAATGACAAGCACTCCTGAAATAGATGAGTCTGTGCCGATGTCCAGACTAGGCAAGCAGATTCTGGATGCGTTCAAGGCTCAGAATGATGACAACCCCATCCTGCTGCAGTTCCGGTTCAAGGACCTGGATTAAGCGGCGCTGATTTTTGCTGGTTTTATGACATTATATACCCCAAGCGCACCAGGTCGTCACGGGAGTGGATTTGGTATGTGAAACCGTCGCGGAGCAGGAACAAGTCATCGGCCACACGGAGTATCTCCTCATAGATGTGGTCGGTTATAATAATACCCTTGTTTGCCTTCTGCTCTTGAATCAGGGCACGAATCTTCTCATCATAAACGGGAGCTATGTTTGAGAAGGGCTCGTCAAGGATGCAGAATTCGGCATCGGAATTAAGAATCAGATTGAGTTCCGCAATCCTGCGGTCGCCGCCCGAAAGTTCCTTTACCTTATGGTTTCGGTAACAGTCATATTTATCGTCAAACCGGATCAGGTCCTCATAATCAACGCCATACAACTCATATGCCTGCGGCAGGGTTATGCCTGGCGGAACAAAATGTTCTTGCGGCAGATACTTTACCCGTAGTCCGATGTGCCCGTAGTCGGTACGCGGTTCATCATTAAGACGAACATACTTGTTCTGTGGCCTTATGCCACCCATGATGCACTTGAACAGGCAGGATTTACCTGTACCGTTACGACCCAGCACTCCCGTCACCCTACCCTTATAAGATGTCACGAATGCGCTCTGCAGAACCGTATTATCACCAAAACGCAGCTGCACGCTGTCTATCAGCAGTTTTCCGTTTTCATTCTCCTGCTCCATCTCAATTCAGTTGTAATAAAGTGAACAACGGTGGCGCCACAAATATCAGCAGCCTGAAAAACACATATTCTATCACAATGGGGATGACATAGTACTCCGTCCTGCTTATACCAAGATTGAGCCAGAAGTATATTGCACTGCTACGGTCAAACTTACGGAACAGATAGATTATTATGGGAATAGAAAGTATCTTAAATATCTTGCACAGGAATATTCCTTCCGACAACCCTTCTGTGTCACCCGAATTAATCCCCACAATGACAAACGCGCACAATGACACCAGACCGGCCACGACAAAATATCCGCTGCCGTATCTGAATGACAATCCTATCTTACGCAACAAGGTCATGACTCAGTTATTGTGAAATGTACAAATATAGGAAAAACAGGCATAACCGCAGGACTGACAGTAACATTTTATATTTTTGTCAAACTTAATAACATTTTATAGTCCTGTGCGTCTATTGTAAGACAACTAAACCTTAAAACTTATCTCAATATGACCGTTAGATCAACCTTTAAACGTGTGTGTGGAGTAATTTTGCTTATGATTCTTGTTTGCATTCCGCAGTCAGCCGGTGCAAGAAATACTGCCACATTAAGTAGTGATACAGTTAGCTTACCCAAAAGTCTAAGCAATCTTAATCTCAGCCAGATGCTTCAGTCGGCAGAGAATCTTATCAATCAAATCTCCGTTAAATTAGCGGCTGACATAGACCCCGCAGACCTGAATCTCAAACTTGATTTTGACTTTGATATTAAGAACAGTCAACCCTTCCTGCTTGTTCAGGTAATCTACAACACCCTTGCCGGCGACGACGGCATGATCAACCAGCTGAAAGACAAGGAGATAAAGAAATTTGATAAAAAGACTCTCAACAAACTGAAGAGGCAGTTCACCAAGAGGTCAAACAAGGAGATCAGAGAACTGTGTGAGGGAGACCGTCAAACCCAGAAAGAGCTCAAGAAGAAAATCAAGAAACTGCTTGACGGAATCCAAATCAAAGAATAAAAACAGTACAATTGGGGTCTGACCCCTTTTGTACTATTTTCAAAAATGATACAAAAGGGGTCTGACCCCAATTGTATCATTTTTAAATGAAAAAGTTCGCTGCTGTGGCGAACTTTCTTCATTTTTGCGTGTATGCATTCGTGAAGCGCTTCAAACAAAACTGAGTGTATCACGTAAAAGAAGAAAAAAATGAAAAGAATACTGTTCCCAATGATAATGTTGGCTGTTTTCCTGACAGCCTATGCATCAGCAAAAACCGATAAACCTGACTCCCAGGACAAGCCCCAGCAGATTGTCTCATTCGTAAAGACAGAGCATGATGCCGCATGGTACGCACGCCAGGCTGAACTTTGGAAGGCCCAGGTTACATTGACCCCTGATAATGACGACGCCTGGATAAACTGGTTCCATGCCACCCGTTACAAACTGATGTTTGAGAGTGAGGACGGTGATTATGATGACACCCCCCTTATTGAGATTGCCGAAAAGGCACGCAAGGAACGCCCTGAAAGCTATGCCCGATATTGTCTGGATTACTACAGCACCATGTGGTTCAATGGATACGACGACCTTGAGGACAATATGGAGAAAGCCATTAAGATGCGTCCCGACAACGCCTATATGTATAAGGATTACGTTGTTTATCTTCTCAATAAGGGAAATACGGAACTGATGACTGACATCCTGAAGAAATGGTACGAAACCGGCGAGTTCTCATACACCTTACTCTCCTACGCCTATAATCAGCTGGCCGGAATGGAACATGACGGAATACTGTTTGTAAACGGTGATGTCCCTACTTTCTCAAGTCTCATGATTCAATATGGAAAAGGACTGAATACTGACAAGACGGTCATATGCATAAGCCTTCTCTATTCACCCGAGTACCTCAAGAATATCTGCAATCAGCTGGGTATAGCTCAGGTAAGCGGTCCTACAGACTGGAGCGAGGAGGGAATGCAGAAATGGGAGGAGGAGTTCTTACTTAACGTAGCAAACAAGACCGGACGTCCCATCTATTTCTCAACATTACTGTCAAATCTGCCTTTCAAAGACAAATTGTATTCTGAGGGTCTTGTCTATAAATACAGCCCCAAGCGTTATGACAATCTCTCTGTAAAGCGCCGCAACTTTGAGGATATCTACCTGACAGACTATCTCTATGAGACATTCACCCCAGAAACATACGAAGCATCGGCCTACAGACTAAATCTGAATTATATACCATGCTTCAAGTCTCTGCTTGATTTCTACAAGGAGAACGGTGACAGGCGTCAGATGCGCAAGCTGTACTCAATGATGAAACGCATTGTTGCCCGCACGGAGAATATCAGTGATGAAGAACGCAAACGTTATAACGATGAAATTGACCGCTGATACGTTCCGCAACCTTTACCTTGAGCACGGCCCACGTGCCCAAGGTTTCTTCATGAGGATGACCGGCTATGACCGTGAACTGGCCCGTGACCTGACCCAGGACCTGTTCATGCGCCTTTGGTCCGCCAGATTCAGTTATGATCCCAAGCGGCCGTTCCGTACCTGGATGTTCGCCATAGCATACAACATGCTCAAGAACGAGTATCGCCGTCAGATGACAGTCATGGAGTATGTAGAGAATGCCGATAAGGAGGAACCTGTTATAGAAACCGATAATCTGGAAAAGCAGCAGCGCGATCAGATTCTGAGTGATGCCATCGGCCGTCTTCCGGAACCGCAAAAGGTTGTATTCCTGCTCCGTTATGAAGAGGAGATGCCTCTGTTAGAGATAGCCCGCGTATGCAGCATCCCTGAGGGAACTGTAAAATCACGTCTGTTCAGCGCGCTGACAGCCGTGCGTGAATATTGTAAAAACAATGAAAATCAATAATATGGACAAACTGACTGAACTTGAAAAAGAGAGCCGTGAACTTCTTTCCGCCATCAAATCCAAGGCTGATAAAGAGAACCTTGAGATGCCCCTACCCTCACTGGACATCACGGAAAACGAGCCAAAACTACTTCGTCGCCGCATACCGTCTTGGGTAGCTGCAGCGGCCATGATTGCAGGCATCGCGATAGGTATCGCACTGCCCCAAATAGGCAGTACAGGACGAGACACTAAAACATCCTTCAACTACGCAGACACCTGCCGCAGCGTAGCCCAGAACGATGTAAACCTCTCCCTCCTCATAACCTCTCTGTAAAAACTTTAAAAATTCTAATACCTACAGGAAAAAAATCATTGTTTTGCCGAACCTTTTTTATGTTTGTGTGTGTTTATATATGAAGCGCTTCTTCAAAACAAAAACATTACACATAAACATAAAAAAGTAAGAAGACAATGAAAAAGATACTTGTTCCAATAATCCTGATAGCGGTTTTCTCTACTGTCAAGGCATGGGCACAGACAGAAAGGCCGGCATCAATTGAGGCTCTCCGTAGCGAGCATGATGCTCAATGGTATGCACATCAGGCTGCACTCTGGGAGAAAGAGGTGCAGAAGAATCCCAATGATGATGAAGCGTGGTATTACTGGTTCACCTTCACCAAATCCAAGTTTGCCAATGTTGCAGCCAGAGATGTTGATCTGGATGCAATTAAAGAGATGTCAGCCATTGCAAACAGACTGCACAAGGAACGGCCCGACAGCTATGCACGGTATATAATTGATTTCAATTACAGCAGCATGTTCAGAAACTGGCCCGATTATCTGGACGAATTGGTGATTATGAGCAAGACACCTGATGCAGCCAAACTGGACGACATTCAGGACAACATGTTGAAAGCCATAAAGATGCGTCCTGATTTTGAGCCGATGTACCCGGGTTATGTAGCCTATCTTGTAAAAACAGGCAGGACAGACCTGATGACCGACATCCTTAAGCGCTGGTACAATACAGGCAGTTATTCATATACCATGCTGTCATACGCATACAACTGCCTGGCAGGCTTGGAGGAGAACGGAATCCTGTTTGTCAGTGGCGAGGAGGAGACTTTTGCCTGTCTTCTGGTTCAGTACGGCAAGGGACTCTTTCAGGACCGTCTGATAATAAACCTCAACCTGCTACAGGAGCCTGACTATCTTGAGTATATTTGTAATCTGTTGGGAGTTGAAGCTACACAGCCGCCTGCTGACAAGACCAACATTGACTACATGAACCCGTGGCGCGAGAACATTATATTCTCCATAGCCCACACATCAAAGCGTCCGGTCTATTTTACAAGCTATTATATACCTGAGATTTTCAAGAATTTTCTCTATTCCGAGGGGTTGGTCACCAAATACAGCACCAAGCGTTATGACAACCTGGCCGTAAAGCGCAGGAACTATGAATCAGTCTATCTCACAGACTACATGTATGAGACCTTTGTTCCCGATACCTTTTTAGATGAACGGATTTACACCCTCAATCTGAACTTCATTCCTTGTTTCAAATCCCTGCTGGACTTTTACAAGGCCCAGGGAATGAAAGCGGAGTATGACAGGCTGCGCAACCTAATGGTACGCATTGTGGAGAACTGTTGCAGAATGAAAGATGTTGACTTTGAAGATCATGAGTATATAATGAAACTGATGGAGAGATACCTGAATGAGATTGACCGCTGACACATTCCGCGCCCTGTACCTTGAGTACGGCCCGCGTGCCCAAGGTTTCTTTATGCGAATGACAGGTTACGACATTGAACTGTCGCGCGACCTGACACAGGACCTGTTCATGCGCCTGTGGTCAATCAAGGAAAGATATGACTCCCAGCTACCGTTCAACGCCTGGATGTTTACCGTAGCGTACAACATGCTAAGGAACGAGCATAGGCGTCAGATGACAGTTATGGAATATGTATCGAGTGTTGACAGGGAAGAGCCGGTTGAAGTGCCGGAAAGACTTGAACAGGAACAGCGCAGAAACATGATCCATACTGCCGTAGAGAGATTGCCGGAACCGCAGAAAGTGGTATTCCTGCTCAGATATGGAGAGGACCTGACAATTACTGAGATCGCTAAAGTGTGTGACATTCCTGAGGGTACGGTAAAATCAAGGATGTTCAGTGCCCTGAATGCCGTACGTGAATATTGTAAACTAAATGAAAAGTATTGATATGGACAAACTTACCGAACTTGAAAAAGAGAGCCAAGAATTGCTTTCGGACTTCAAATCAATGATCAATGATGAGAACAACGAATGGAAACTTGCCCCATTGGATGTCACTAAGCAGGAGCAAAAACTGTTCAGGCGCAGGATACCGTCATGGGTTGCAGTAGCGGCCATGATTACGGGTATTGCCATAGGTTTTGCCATGCCTCACTATAAGACACCTGCAATGGGCAATCATGCGGCATTCAATTACGCAGATACCTGTCGCAGCATTCAGGATGATGTCAATATTTCACTGCTTGTATCAGTTTCACAAAGATTTTAAAACATACAGAATATGAAAAATAATAATGTAATCAACAGATCCTTTAGAGGGTTATTTGCTGCCATTTCAACTACCGTAGTTTTACTTATGGCCGGCAGCGTGAACGTAAGTGCACAGGATGAACCTATGCTCCAGCCGGAGATAGCACCTGAATACCCGGGTGGCACTGTTGCAATGCTTTCATACATACAGCAGAATTTAAAATACCCGGAAGGAGCAAAAGAGCAGGAAATACAGGGCCGCGTAATAGTCCAGTTTACAATTGAGAAAGACGGAACGGTATCGGACGTAAATGTCGTGAAATCGGTTGATCCGCTGGTAGATGCCGAAGTGGTCCGTATCGTTTCGGACATGCCCGCATGGAAGCCGGGAATGCATGAGGGAAAGCCGGTACGTGTAAGCTACTCCATACCCATCCGTTTCAGGCTTCAAGCTCCGCCTAAGGATATCATTCTGGTGCAGTATGCAAAAGGAGAAGATGGCAAGAAGGCCGTAACCTGCACCCTGACCAGCCAGAAAAAGCTCACTGAGCAGGAGCTGGCATCAGTAATAGAGATGAAAGACCTGAATTCCAAGCTAAAGGAGGTGAGCAAAAAGAAGACCGAGGGATTCTTTGCCCTGCCCAACAACCCCGATACAATGGACGAGTTCAACACTCTTGAGGAGGCTCTGAACAAGGATGATAATCTTAAGGTCACCTACAAGCAGAACTGAAAATAATCAGATTGCTTGCAACAAAAGGAAACAGATCCTTGTTTGAATATTGAAAAGTCAGCCATAGCCAGCAAGAAAGTTGGTTATGGCTGACTTTTAGTTGGTTATGTACTTGAATCCAACCCACCATGTATGTTTATATTTACAACAAAAGTATAAATAATTGTCAAAATGTTTTGTGGTTTTTACAAAATGTAATTTATTTGTGGGCAGAACCCGATAAGGATACAACGATATGAAGAAATTGACTGATAAAGAAGCGGCGATTATGAATGTGCTCTGGGATAACGGAGAGATGTCTATGAGAGACCTTTTGGACAAAATGCCGGAGCCACAGCCTAATTTCAATACGCTTACCACATTTGTGCGCCGTCTGGAGATGAACGGTATGATTAAGCACCGCGAACTGGGAACACGTTTATTTCTGTATGAAGCTGCTATGGGACGTGACAAATATGTTGAGGCGATGAACAAAGAGAGCGTGGCTCGTTTCTTTAACGGCTCATACAAGGATTTCATATCATGCCTTGTGCAGCAGCAGGAGGTGAGTATAGATGACCTGAAGGATCTTATCCGTATGGCCGAAAACGCAAAGTGATATGGGACGTCTGGTATTATATATAATGGAATGGGCATTTGCCCTGATCATACTGCTTACCATTTATAAGGCGGTATTCAGCGGGACCACGTTCTACCGGTTCAACCGGTTTTACCTGCTGGGAGCAACCGTGCTCTCAGCACTTCTCCCCCTTGTTCATATTACTATCCCCGAGAAGACACCAGTGGTTAGCAGCATGGCAATATCGGACACTGATTTTGCCCAGGAACTGTCTGGTACATTTTCACTGATGAATGAACCACAATTAGAGATTATGGAACCCGCTCAATCAGACAATGGTTCCAGATTGTGGGCTGTAATCCTTGTTTGCATGTACTCCGGTTATGTACTTATGCTCATGATTGGTTGGATAAGAAGCATAATCAGGGCAAGGCGGTTCCTGCGCGGCAAACCCCGCCGCCGTATCAGCCGTACCGTATGGCTGGTAACTCACGATGAGGAGTTCGGCCCGTTCAGTTGGATGAACTACATTGTAATATCGGATACCGAGAACGGATTTGCTCGCCGTGCAAGTTTGAGACATGAATATTCACATGTAAAGCTGCTGCATTCCGTTGACCTGGTATTCCTTTTGGCATGCACTATCTTTAACCCCGTTTGCTGGCTTGTACTGCAGGAGATTAAGATTGTTCACGAATATGAAGCTGACCATGAGGTTATCAGTCATCACGGAATACGTAATGGGGACTATCAGAAACTATTGATAATGCGGACTGTTGGCGCAGAGGCCTATGCGCTGGCCAGTTCGTTTAACCTAAACATTAAAAAGAGAATTAATATGTTGAACAAGAACCAAACTAGGAAAAGACGCCTAATGTGGCTTCTTATCCTGATTCCCGCACTGGGAATCACATCAGTCCTGTTTGCACGCTCGGAGAAATCACTTGACATTAATCCCTTAGGCATAACAATAGGTGCAGATAATATTGATGAAAATACCTTCAGCGTAAAAGTAGTTGATGAAAACGGTAAACCCGTAGAGGGAGCTATGGTGGTTGAAAACCCATCTCAATCAATTGCAGTTTCTTTAAGTTTCCTTGGTTTTACTGATAAGAATGGAGAATTCTCATTCAGTACCCCTGACGGTAAAGATTTCTTTAGCATTGCAAAAGAGGGTTACAAGGCCGTCAAAATAAGATTTGAAAACATAGACCATGATGCGGCGATAACCTTGAAGAAGACAATACCCGGACATGAGATTGAAACCAGTGATGAACAAGAAATACCCGCATTCCTTGTAAAAGAACGCAACATGATGCGTGTCATAGTGATGAAAGACGGAAAAGTACGTGTAAGAAACGGCGTAGTTGACAAGACAGTCAGCCTTGAAAAGAAATCCGGTCTTCCCAAACTGACTGAAATAGTCAAGCAGTTTGTGGCCAATCCCAAGAATGACGGCAGGTTGCCTATTGTTGAGGAGTATGATGTTCCGGGATTCAAGACTGTGAGCACCACATTAAGGCATATGATCAGTCTTGAGCGGGAACCGGATGCAAGTCTTGATACACGTGATGCCGCATACGGCATAATTGCTAACGCCTATTATGAACTCAGGGATGAATGGTGCCGTAAAGAGTTCGGGAAAACGTATGATGAATGCACGCAAGAGCAACAGGGTTATTCCAGAGCCATGTATGCAACAAAAATCCTGGCCCCCGAAATGAGATACCTCTGTGACGTAACAATTGATGTGAGGAAAGATGCACTGATGGCACATGTGGACAGAACAGATGCAAAAACTGGTACTCCTACAGATATAAGAAACGCTCTGGATTACGGCAGAATTCTTAATGATGTAGAGGAACTTGAAGATTACATCAACAACGTGATTGATGCTTCAAGCCGCTTGCGTAGCGTAAAGGTAAGGTTCTATCCCGGCGGCTCAACGGATATAGTGCCGGATTTAAAGAACATGCTGATGAAGAAAAGCGCAGCCGTAGGCATCAAGTATGAGAGTGTTCAGGAAAAAGAGGAAGATTCAGATTTTACGGTTGTGCCACAATCAGTCGGAAATACGGCAAACCTTGATGTCAGTTTTACGGATCCATCTAATGGGCAGCAAATGAATCTTACGAAGGACGTAACCGAATTTCCTGTATTGCTGGTCTATGACTACGACATCATAGAGAAAGACAATGATTCAAAAGATGAAATTAATTTAGACAAGGGTTCTTACACACAAAAAGAACTGGCAGCTATACTTGGAGTTAAGCCGGAGCAAGTCAAGGCGTTCATGATACGGAAAGGAATTGATGCCACTTCTATATGGGGATCGAGAGGAAACAACGGGGTGCTTGAGATATTAAGCCCCCAAAAGTACAGTCAACTACAGAAAGAAGACAAACTGGATGTCCGATACAAAGTAGCAGAATAAAAATGAGAAAAAAACTGAATTGTTTGTTTTATGCCATAATGGCTACATTGTTTGTTTCCTGCAACAGCAACTCTAATCTTATGTTCCCAACCCATGAGGTGGATTTTATGAACAAGACCGGCGATGTTGTTAATGGCAACCCATTGAATATTGATGTAATGGGCGCACGCGAAGTGCTTGTGTGTGATACTCTCTTGGTAATACTTACAAGAGACCATCAAGGCTACTTTAAGATTTACAGCACCAATACCCACAAATTATTGGCCGATATAGGCAAGCAAGGGAGAGCCAAGAATGAATTCAACAATCCCATGAGTTCCTATGGCTATGCCTATAAAGAGGGCAATGACATTATTTTGCCTATAATAGACAATAGGTCAACTCTTAAGAATATTAATCTGATCCAGTCCATAAAAGAGAAAACAGCAGTTATAGCATCAGATTCTGATTATCCAACGATTGCTGACGGTAATATCTTTCCTTTAAACAAAACTCCTGAAAGGCAGTTTATATTCAACCAGGCACAACTATTATCTTCAAGTGATGAATGTGAAGCCCCTAAATACTATGTCAAGGATGGCGATAGCAAACGAGAGATCAAGGTATTTGCCAAGACTGTAAATGCAGACAAAGCCATAACAGCTTCTGCAGTATATTCAGGTGGTTTTATCCGCCATCCCCAAAAAGACATATTCGTGGAGGTTTTCAATTATATGGATTACTTGTTCTTTTTTGATTTTGAGAGTGACAAATACTACTCTATACATCAAAAAGGTTCTTTGTCATTTGATGATTACCTTGATTCCAAGTGGTCAATGATTGGCGATAAGGATGTATATCATTTCAGTTCAGCAACATGTACAGAGAACTTTATCATTTTCCTGTATGGTGCAGGTGATTATTGCATAAAAGCAAAAGACTACGATCCCAATTCAACTCCCAAAGAAATCCTGCTGTTTGACTGGAAAGGGAACTACCTGGCTGGAGCAAAACTCAATGTGTATGTAAGTTCAATTGCATACGATGAGAAGCATAAAGTCCTTTATGGCCTGAACAGGAGAAACGAAAGTGTTTATTGTTTTGATCTGTCAGGGCTTGTAAAAGGAGTCCAATAAAAACCCTCTGGATATTATGAAAAGAAAGACGTCAACTCGTATATGCATTATCCTGAGTCTGGTCAGCGCAGCACTGCTGATGCCGGCATCGTGCGGAGATGGAGGCGAGAGAGTGTTTCTGGTCAAGCCCAAGGTCTATAAGGCCGCTCCTGCAGCCGATACGCTGAGCTCCACCCGCATCATTCAGGGCGACACACTCATCCTGTCGGTTGATGATGTCATGTTTTTCAACGACATGTTTATCATCCAGTCACTTGAGACAAGCACATCGGTATTCAATCTGTTTGACTTGAACGGACGCATGGTAAGCCATTTCGGAAACATAGGGCGTGCAGAGAATGAGTTTTCAGAAGGGGCAAGCCTATACGGCCAGTATGATTCCAGACACATCTATGTGAATGACGTGAACGCCGCAGCCATAAAGTTCATTGATATACCGGCATCGGCAGAGCAAGGCAGATGCATTGTAACCGGTAAGATTCCTACCACTGAACGGGTCATCAACGCCGTCGTGCTGGACGATTCTTCACTTGTATATGAGCAGATGAGTGCCGATAATTTCCGCCTAAACATAAGACCGGCCAATGAGCCAGACCCCACCATGCAGATAGACCTGTACGTTCCATCCGACGACCCGTTCGGCACATACCGCAGCTTCATGAGAGTCAACCTCTCCAAGAGGATTGTAGCGCTGGCAATGAACCGCATGAACCAGATTAACTTCATATCATTGGACAACGGCAAGCGGGCATCCAGTTCCCTATACGAGCCTCCTGTCTTGCCTGATGAAAGACAAATGCGGTACTACTGTAACATTACCGCGTCGCGTAACTACGTCTATGCCCTCTACATGAACCAGGCCTACGATGACTCATACGAGGTTGAAAAACCCATGGAGATTCACGTCTTTGACTGGAGCGGCCGCCACATAAGGACCTACGCCACAAGGGAATACATCTGGCGCATATCAGTCTCCCCCGATGACCGTACCCTGATAGCCTGCGATATGGACAACAGCGTCCTCAAGTACTCTATATCACTCTCGCCACAATCAAAAGGCTTAAACGAATGATCTGCTGAGAGTCTTACTATTTTCATAACTATCAGAAAGAAAAAGTAAGGAGCGACTGTATGAAAGATGCTCCTTTACGCACCCTCTCTTTCTCTTCATCAGAAGCCTTACGCTCCTTATCCATCTCGGCAACGAACTCAAATGCATCGTCGCCCTTCAAAACTGGTGTTGGTTCAATCTGTTTTGCCATGACTACTAAATTTAAACTATAATACAAACATATCTTTACTCTTCTCATCGCAAATATAACACATAATTCTCAATTTACAACACACAAAATGTCACAGTCCCTTATGTATGCCTATATTTACAACAAAAAGTATAAATAATTGTCAAAATGTTTTGTGTTTTATATATATTATCTGTAAGCTTGCAACAAATTAAATAATCAACCAAATGAAAAAATCCTTTTCCAGTTTGACTCTGTTGTGGCTTTTGGCTTTGACAATAAGTTGCAACACCTCTAATCCTGATGGTGTTTCAGAATTCAAGTACAATATTACAATGACAGAATTGACTGAACCATCCTGGTATGATCTGGTTGACTCAGTCTCATACATAACCCTCAAGTCACCTGACAACACCGCTATGGGCGAGATCAAACAGCTCATAGTGAATAATGAGAGAATCTATGTCTTGGCCAATGGATTCTACTGCTTTGATATGGAAGGCAACTGTCTGTTCAAGCAGACTACCAAGGGACGTGCCAGGAATGAATTCATGGATGCAAGTTCAATGTCCGTATCAGACGGACTGCTGTTCATTTACGATAGGATGCAGTATAAAGGCTTGTTCTTTAATGCACTGACGGGGCAGTATATCAGTACTCTGAACAGCACGCTTCACGGACGTGCCGGTTACTGCATAGGTGATCATGTCATTATCCATAACCTGAATGATGTAGATGAGGCAAGGTTCATAGTTCTTTCAAAGAAGAACCCTGAAAATATTCTGGATAATTACTTCTCAGAAAAGGAGCACCTGTCATCAATACGCGGTACAGACTCATGGGTGGATGACGGTCTGATTTACTCTTCATACAGGAGAGACCTTGCCTGGAAGATGACAGGCACGGAGTGTATTCCATATATCAGTATCACCGTTCCTGAGGAGCAAAAGCTGCCTGATCGACTCATTGATGAGATGATTGACAACGGAACGATTTCTCCCCAAGGAGATGTAAGGGGAGATTACACCTATGGATTATCTGAGATAAAGGAATGTGACGGCTTTATTACGGGTCAACTTAATGACGGAAAGAGTTTTATATATTTCATATTCGATAAAGGTTCCGGTAATTCACGCTTCTTTAAATATCCTGCAAAAGAGGTGTGGCAGCAACTGCCCATAGGCGAGAATGTATGTGCCGGCTATAAGGATTGCATTTGTGCCATAGTAAAACCTGAGAGTGTACTATTTGCAAAGTCCATCTTAGGCAGCATCGGAAAAGAACCTACTCAAGAAAAATTCCGTCAGGCATATAACGCAATCAGCTCCCTCACAGAAAACGACTACGCCATTGTTGCACGCATCTGGCTTAAAGAACAATAATAGTATGAAATCATTTTTTCCGAACTTGTTACAGAAAGCATTCAAATTTCTGTGTGTGGCGATGATTACACCGCTGTTGCTGACATCGTGCGGCAAGGGCAAGAGTGTTCAGGTCATTCCTGTGGAGGAGGTGGAAGACACATATTTCCTTGATGAGATTGCTGACAGCCGCAGCTATGTGCTGCTTGATGACAGCTCCCTGGACGCTATTGTAGGTGACATTACCCAGGTTATGGTTGATGACGAACTGATTTTTGTATCGCACATCCCTAATGCTAAAGGCAACGATATTGACCAGATAATATCAGTATATGACAAGGAGGGACGGTTCCTGAACAAGATAGGACAAAAGGGGCGTGCCCGGAACGAGTTCTTGCGCATTCAGTCATGGTGTATAGATAAGGATAGCAAAGAGGTTCTGATGTATGACCTGGACGCTTACGCCATAAAGAAATACACGTATGACGGGACATTCATCACTCAGACCTCAATTCCCAAAGAGATTGATTTGATGAAGCTTTTCCTTACTGACAAAAGGATGTACGTTCAGTCAATGGTTCCCAATGACGTATCGGATGACTTTATGGAGTTAAGGGAGGATGGTTCATATACGCCATTACTGCCTATGAGGCAGATGGCAACTGACGGAGGCTGGCGCGTAGGTATTGTCAGCCATTTTAGAGACCAGGACCTGAAAGATTTCTACCATCTGCGGGCGTTTGACAACACGCTCTACAGGATCTCTGATGGCAAAGCTGACTCATGCGGATATTTTGAGTTCATTGACGTGCCGCCGGCCAACAAACTGGAGAACCTGTCTTTTGATTATCTGATTACCCTGAAGCAGCCCAACGAATGTTATGAGACTCCCGCCTATTTTGTGGCAAGTGAATTTGAGGCTGCCGATTATGTGTATCACAAGCCCACGGGCAAATGCACCTGTTACAGGTATGACATAGCCAAACTGCCCTACCGCCGCAAGATTGTAGGCGTGGCAGGCGATGTTCTGATAGCCGGCGTTAGCGCATCAGATGCACAGACTGCACTTAGGGAACATCCGGAACTTATTCCGGAGCGGGACAAGGTCATGCTGGAAACTGTTGCAGGCAGAGAGAATGATGCGTTGGTGTTCTATCACTTGAAATAGGCAGAAGAGATATTTTCTCAAACTGCTTTCCACAAATGGAAACAGATCCTTGTTTGAATATTGAAAAGTCAGCCAGAACCATTGAAATCCATTGATTCTGGCTGAATTTTCAATATACGATTCCAGTGATAGAACACCAGTGCATCATTCTCCCTATATGCAATGGCCTAATCCTTCACTCTCGAATAGAAAAGGACGGGATTGGAGTCATCGTTTATATCGGGAAAGAGAGATTGATATAATGAATCATTACGTATTGCGGCTGTAGACAGGTAACCTATGTTCAGGCCATTCTCACAAGTAACCATGAAATGTTCGTACAGGTCTGATGCTCTGCTCTGCATAAGATCCGGGCATTCGTCAGCATATAATCTGTATAGTTTCCTGGTTTTCTTGTCATAATATGTTTTGGCCCAGTTAATTGTGGCTACAAGATTGAATTCCAGGTGCCGTTCTGTTTCAATCATTTCAATTATATGGTAATAATCATATTTTCGCATATCTTCCATTTCCAATAAATCCTTTTGCAAAACATCCTTATCATATTTTGCGTCTGTTACAATATGATATGCCTCATATATTGTGTCTTCAGTGATATGGTAAATAGTATTCATATAATCCAATCCCCGTAAGGATAACAAACTGTCATTTATTCTGCATATGCACTTCCCGTTATGCGAATAATACCTGGCGGATTCATCGTATGCAAGCAGATGTTTCCTGATTTTACCTGTGGAATCAATCTGATATAATCCTATATGCGCATCCTTTTCATAATCCGGCCTGTAAATCAGATAGTCTCCATTAGGCAAAGCAGCAAACTCTCTGACAATATATTCATACTCAAACTGTCTCAAGAAGTTGCCTTCATAGTCATAAATAAGAAACCTATGAGTCCCTTGGTCATAAATTGTCAGTTCCTTTCTGGGCCTGTTCAAGTCAAATGACAGCAATCTGATATATTCTCCGGGGCCACGCCCTTTGCGTCCGATGTTTCTCACAAAACGACCCTCCATATCGAACACATGGATTGTATTCAGATCCTGAATGAAGATCAGGTTTTCATCCACGTGTATATCTTTCACTATGCTTACCAATCCATCAATTGAATCTGTACTCAACCGGATTGTTGTAAGGGAGTCAAACACAGAGAAATAGTCAAAATGCTCCGTACGCTCCTCATGTATCAACGGCACTTTTATGGTGACTTCCGCATTTGATTCATGAGGTTGTTTACCGCAAGCCAAAACGGCAAAAGCCAATAGCCACAACAAGGTTAATTTGGAAAAGGTTCTTTTCATTTGGCTGAATATGTTATTTGTTACCAGGGAAAACCAACCGGCGAATGTGACAAAAAGTAACCTTATACAAGATTAAGCTCCGAAATCTCGGAAGCAAAAGCTTTCATTGTTCTTTCTATTCTGGATGCTGTGCGTTTGGAGGGATGCCTTACGCCTGTGACATAATGACTTAACTGACGTTGGTTTATGCCGGTTATACGCTCCAGTCCCGCCAATGAAAATGCGTATGAGTAGTAATTAAGGAATGAAGCCACATCATACTGGAAAACGAACTTGACATTGGGGAATGGTTTGCCTTCTGATGCATAGACACGCTTCAAATCCTCTACTCCAGCCATGAAATCCTCCTCGGTTTCACGTGCGGTGTTTCCTTCACCTATGCAGCCAAATTCACAGTTGTTGCTTGAGATATAAGCGGAATAATCACCCTTAACACCTCTTTCTATTGTTACTTTTACTGTTTTCAAGTTCATTGTATTTCATAGCAAAGATAGTAAAATTAATATCAAATTAAATCATGTTTCTCAAAAAAAAATGTGTTTCCGGTTTACGCAAGCAAGGTCGTAAAACACGTTTTTCACGATGCTAAGATAGTGAATAATGATGTAATTACGTCTAATAAAAATGGTTAAACGATTTGGAAACGATGAAATAGAGCACTAATTTTGAAAGACAAAACCTTATAACTTGATTAGTCCTGTTTCTTTATGAGAAAAGCAGTCCAGTATCTGTGTGTGGCGATGGTTGCATCACTCATGTTCTCTTGCAAGGAAAAGAATAACAACGAATACTACACCCCGCGTGAGATTACGGCCGCTACTGATGTACCCAAGTACAATCTGAAACTGAGTCAAATAGATTTGGAATGCTTTGGAGTACATGATATCATTGCTGTGGACTCCATGATTGTGGCTATAACAACTAACAATCAGTCATTGATTCAGGTTTTTGACTATTCGGGCAAGCCCATAGCGATGCTGTCGCCCAGCGGACGTGCAGGAAACGAGTTCCTTCAGGTCCATTACACCAATCAGAACACCGTAATAGACGGTGACAGGTATCTGTATGTGGGAGATCATGATAATCTTTATCTGTACAACCTTTCAGGCTCCATCAGGAACGGGGCAAACCTCAAGCCGCAGAAGCTGTTGAAAATCCCTGATTACAGAGACAGAGCCAACGGATTCAACATACTGTTCCGCAGCGACGGCTCTTATTTCGAATATGTAGGCGTAACATATAATGAAGTTATTCTTTCGGCTTCTGACTACACCGTCAATCCTGACGGCAGTATTTCCATAAACAATATGCCGGAAATCAAATACAACCCCCCGACATATACTCTGGTAAAACCGGACAGCAGCATCACGACATTTGACATATATCCCCAACTCCCTGATTTCAAAGAGGATATCTGGGCACAGAGACTTTATCATTCTAACGTAAGATTGTCCCATGACGGCCAGAAGGTAGTTGTTGCGGATGCAAATCAGGACCGAATGACTTTCATCGACCTTGAAACCGGCGATATGTTCGGCGTAAGAGGTCCGGATTTTATAGATTTTGTTGATATAGCAGATACGGGTAGTCCCTCAAAGATAGTTGAAGGAGTTTGGCAGGTAGTAACCTACGGGGATCATATTTATGTGCTCTATGACCATAATACCATCTATGAAGAGGCTCATGAAAACAAGCCCGCAAATACCACCATACGCGTATTTAACTGGGACGGAGATTTTATGGCAGACTTCATCCCCGATGCCCCCATCACCAATTTCTACATTGATGACAAAACCGGCAAGCTAATCGCCATAGACGATGACGAGCAGTTCTACATAGCCGATATCTCATCGTTGACAAATAGCCTTCCCGGTGCCAGATAATAAGTTCAGGAAAACAAGATGAAAAATTATTTTCTTGCAGCAGTTGCCATAATGGTTGTACTTGGTTGTTCAAACCAAGCAGTAATGGATGGTGATGTTCAAATCATTCCCATCAGGTTTGACAAGTTTGAGAAACTGAGCATGAGCGACATCATTTCAAGGATGGAGGTCATAGAACTGGAGGGCGGAACTGAAGCGTATATGGGTGATCCCGGTAAACTGGATATTGAGAACAACCGTTATTACATAATTGATGATGCCGTTCATTCCATATTCGTATTTGACAGCACAGGGCACTTTCTGTACAACACAAAAAGCCGTCGCGGAAGAGGCCACAATGAGCATATAAATCCCAATGACTATTACATAGAGGATGGAAACATTTGCATTATGGATTATGACGGTACAGTAAAAAAGTATGACCAGTCACTCAATATGGTGGAAAGCTTTTCAGCCCCAATAGCAGGTGTTTACAGAGACATAGAGAGATTATCTGATGACATTGTGGCCTGGTCATCATCACAAGACTGGGTTTTCTACTCTATCTCAAACGATAGTGTTATTGGAACATATAAAGCGCCAGACCGGAGACTGGGCGGCATAGGATTTGGCCGGGAAAGATACTATCAGAATGACCGTCAGGTCCTTTACCGCTTTAATGACAACGGTTATTCGCTGTATCGGGTTGACAAAGATGACTGTACTCTAAAAGAAGCCTACAGATATAAGGTAGATAGGGATGAATTTGACGCCTCGCTGGTTGACGAGACCGAACGCGTGTCAAGCTATCTGACCAAGCATCACAGTGAATACTGCATTCTTATGGATATGGCCATCAATAACCGGTATCTTGTTTCCCTAATTGGCTATCTGAATGATGAAAATGAAGATGTTATAAACTATTGTCTCAAATCCGGTAATCTCAGATTGTCGTTCTATTCTCTGGAGAACGGCAAGCAACGGCTCATAGAAAATGCGTTCAAGGGAGATAAGTTTATACTTGGTATTACCGGCATGGATGACACAGCCATCTATACATTGCTTCCGGTAATTGACAACTTTACAGACTTGCTGCCATACATGTATGATAACAGTCTTATAGACGATGACTCCCGCAAACGGATCAAAAACGCGGGCGAGAACACCAACGCCCTTATTATCAAGTACTACTTAAGGGATGACATACTCTGAACTTTGATTATTCTGTATTATCCTTAATCATTTTCATATTCCTCCCTTTGGAAAACAGGTTTTTGTGCCATATAAAAATCTGTCACTGGGGAGGAATTCTTTATTTTACGACGTGAAATGTACATTTTACGTCGAGAAATGTACGTTTTACGTCGAGAAATATACATTTTACGCCGTAAAATGAAGTTTTAGTAAGGCAGTAGCAGAAAACATATAAGGCTACGCTTAGGTATAAATAATGGAAAAATAATTACCGTGACTACATATCATATCGGATTTTTGCAGTATCTTTGCATCCGTAAGCCGCAATACAGTCCTGTTCAAGGATTATCGATAGCGGTGTTCAATCCGATTTTTCATATACTCATACCTTACGTAATATCAATGCGCACGCTGTGCGTTATAGGTATTGCAAAGGTCCAATAAAACAATGTACGACATACTGCAATTAAAGAGCAAGAGTCTGGAAGAGCTCCAGGCCATTGCAAAGGAGATGGGCATCAAGGCCAAGGATGACAAGAACCAGCTGGTGTATGACATTCTGGATGAGCAGGCTATATCGGCCGCCAAGAACAAGCCCGAAAAAGAGCGCCGCGACCGCAAGAAGGTGGCCCGCAAGAACGCGCCTGAGAAAGTCTATACCGCCGATGAGAACGGCAAGGCCAAGTCCCTTGAAAAGAAAGACAATGCCCCCAAGCCCGAACCAAAAGAGCAAAAGGAAGTAAAGGAGGCCGAAAAGCCTCAGGCAGTCAAGGATGACAAGCCACAGCAGGAAACCGCTCCGGCATCACAAGGCAAGAAAAAGCGTGGCCGCACCGCAAGCAAGCAGGCCAATGCAAAGGCATCTGAACAGGAGCAACCCGCCAAGCAAGAACCCGCCAAGCAACCTGAAACCGTTCAGGAACAGAAGGAGGAGCTCCCCCAGCCCGCCCCGCAGGCTAACGCATCAAAGCGTCGTGGCCGTCCGCGCAAGCAACAGGTTGAGGTTCCTCTGCCCGAGATAGATGATGAGAATGTAACCCAGGCTGTTTCTGACAATTTTGATTCTGATGAAGAGCCTGTTCAGAGACCTGTTGAAGCCGCACCTCTGCGTCAGGAGCCCGTTCAGGAAGGTTTCCAGGAACAGCAGGAGCAGCCCCGTCAGGAGCAGTTCCGCGCAGAACAGCCTTACCAGCAGAACGGACAACAGAACAATCAGCGTCAGCAGAACGGACAGCAGAACAATCAGCGCCAGCAGAATCAGAATAATCAGCAGAACCAGAACAATCAGAACGGACAGCAGTTCCAGCAGAACCGCCGCCAGGAGGAGCGCATGTATGACTTTGGTGACGTACTGCGCGGTGAGGGCGTGCTGGAGATAATGCCTGATAACTACGGATTCCTGCGTTCATCGGACTACAACTATCTGGCATCACCTGATGACATATACGTTTCACAGTCACAGATCAAGCTCTTCGGCCTCAAGACCGGCGATGTTGTGGAGGGTGTCATCCGTCCGCCGCGTGAAGGTGAGAAGTATTTCCCGTTGGTAAAGGTATTCCGTATAAACGGTCTGGAGCCCTCCGTGGCACGTGACCGCGTTCCGTTTGAGCACCTTACCCCGCTCTTCCCAGATGAGAAGTTCACACTGTGCAACGGCAAGAATGACAACCTGTCGGCCCGCGTTGTTGATATGTTCGCACCTATAGGTAAAGGTCAGCGTGCCCTGATTGTAGCACAGCCTAAGACCGGTAAGACCATTCTGCTTAAGGATATTGCAAACTCAATCGCCGCAAACCATCCTGAGGCATACATGATAATGCTGCTCATCGACGAGCGTCCCGAGGAGGTTACCGATATGGCCCGCAGCGTTAAGGCCGAGGTTATTGCTTCAACCTTTGATGAGCCCGCCGAGCATCACGTAAAGATTGCCAGCATCGTTATAGAGAAGGCCAAGCGTATGGTTGAGTGCGGTCACGACGTTGTGATTTTCCTTGATTCAATAACCCGTCTGGCCCGCGCCTATAACACCGTAGCACCTGCATCAGGCAAGGTACTCTCCGGTGGTGTCGATGCCAACGCTCTGCACAAGCCCAAACGTTTCTTTGGTGCCGCACGTAACATTGAGAACGGCGGATCACTCACAATCGTGGCTACCGCCCTTATCGATACCGGCTCCAAGATGGATGAGGTCATCTTTGAGGAGTTCAAGGGTACAGGTAATATGGAGCTCCAGCTGGACCGCAACCTGAGCAACAAGCGTATCTTCCCGGCCGTAAACATCGTTGCATCAAGCACCCGCCGCGACGACCTGCTGCTTGACCAGACCACTTTAGACCGCATGTGGATACTGCGCAAGTACCTTAGCGACATGAATCCCATCGAGGCAATGGAGTTCGTCAAAGACCGTCTTGAAAACACCCAGGACAACGCGGAATTCCTTGCCAGCATGAATTCCTGACCCGGTGCACAAAGGGGCACAAAAGGGACGGTTCTTATTGTGCCCTTATGACACTTTAAGAACCGTCCCTAATTTATTACTATTAGCTGATTAACTCAAAAGGGCACAATAAGAACCGTCCCTTTTGTGCCCCTCAGAACGGCAGATCATCCTTTTCATTTGAGGGAGCGAAGGGATCCGGAGCGGCGGCAGGAGCTGCAGCAGCGGGAGCATAGGGCTGTGCTGCAGGAGCAGCGCCGTTCACATCGTGGCTTACGCGCCATGCGCGGATGTCGTTGTACCAGCGGCCGTTGAATTCACGGGCGTTGATATCGAAGCTCACTACAACCTCATCACCTATGTTGATGGCGGCCTGCTGTATCTTGTCCTCACCAAAGATGCTGAACATCATCTTCTTGGGATACTGCTCACCGATTGTCTCCAATACGTACTCCTGAATTTTCCACGGATTGCCTGATGCCTTGGCCACACCTGAACGGGGCTCAAGGACTGCGATAATTTTACCTGTGATATCCATTATTCTGAATGTGTTTGAAAAAGTTTTCCGCGAATTTAAGTCATTTCCCTTTTCCACCCCACATTTTTACATTTAATTTTTCCACATTACCGTTACTTTTCACTATCTTTGTAAGACGCACAAACGGATAAATAACAAAACAGATCATATATGAATTTCACAGTATCAAGTCAGGCTCTTTCAAGCCGTCTGCAGGCCATCAGCCGCGTAATTAACCCTAAGGCTATCTACCCAATCCTTGAGGATTTCCTGTTCCGTATAGAGGAAGGAAAACTGACCGTAACCGCTGCCGACAACGACACCACCCTGGAGACCGTTGTCGATATAGTTGAATCCGATAATGACGGCCAGATTGCACTGCCGGCCAAGACCCTTCTGGATGCCCTCAAGGAGATTCCCGAGCAGCCGCTCAAGTTCATAGTGAATGACAGCACCTATGAGGTCACTGTGAAATACCAGAACGGTGAGTACCAGCTGGTAGGCCAGAATGCCGATGAATACCCCACCCCCGCCGTACTCAAGGAGGATGCCGTATCACTCACACTGTCTGCCCAGATAGTTTCCGACGGTCTGGCACGCACCATATTCGCCACTGCCGATGACGAGCTCCGTCCCGTCATGAACGGCATATTCTTTGACATAAATGAAGAGGGCGCCACATTCGTTGCTTCCGACGGCCACAAGCTGGTTTGCAACCGCAACAGCAACGTAAAGGCCGACGGCAAGTCATCTTTCATACTGCCCAAGAAACCCGCGTCACTGTTCCGCTCACTAATAAGCAAGGAGGCCGAGGAGATAACAATAGAGTTTGACAGCCGCATAGCACGTTTCTCACTTCCTGAGTTCCGCATGGTTTGCCGCCTTATCGATGGCCGCTATCCCAACTACGCATCGGTAATACCTCAGAACAATCCGCATCACCTGATTATGGACCGCCAGACCATGGTTACCGCACTGCGCCGCGTATCGGTGTTCTCACCTGCCAGCAGCGGTCTTATCAAGCTGCGCATAGAGAAAGACAAGGTTGACATATCAGCACAGGATATAGATTTCTCAACATCGGCCAAGGAGAGTCTCACATGCCAGTATGAAGGCGTTCCCATGAGCATAGGTTTCAAGGCTACCTTCCTGATTGACATCCTGAACAACATACCCAGCCAGGAGATAACCATCCAGCTGGCTGATCCTTCACGCGCAGGCGTGATCGTTCCTACCGAGCAGGCTCAGGGCGAGAATCTGCTCATGTTGCTTATGCCAATGGTTCTGAACGACTGATGAAACTGAATCTTGACAAACCCATAGTCTTCTTTGACCTGGAGACCACAGGCACCAATACTGTACAGGACCGTATAGTGGAGATTTCATATCTCAAGGTCTCACCCAACGGCAATGAGGACATGCATACCCGCCGCGTAAACCCCGAGATGCATATCCCGGAGCAGGCTACCGCCGTTCATGGCATAACCGATGACGACGTCAAGGACTGCCCTACATTCAAGGAGATGGCCAAGGAGATAGCCCGTGACTTTGAGGGAAGTGACATAGCAGGTTTCAATTCAAACCGTTTTGACGTACCCCTGCTGGCCGAAGAATTCCTGCGTGCCGGTGTGGATATAGACCTGAGCCGTCACCGTTTCATTGATGTCCAGGTGATATTCCACAAGATGGAGCAGCGCACACTGTCGGCCGCCTACAAGTTCTACTGCGGCAAGGACCTGACCGATGCCCACAGCGCCGACGGCGATACCCGTGCTACATATGAGGTGCTGATGGCACAACTTGACCGCTATCCTGATGACCTCAAGAATGATATGGGATGGCTGTCGGAATATTCATCTTTTACACGCAATGTTGACTTTGCCGGCCGCATTGTCATGAATGACAAGGGACAGGAGGTATTTAACTTTGGCAAATACAAGGATATACCTGTAATTGAGGTGTTCCGCCGCGACCCGGGATATTACTCATGGATACTCCAGGGTGACTTTGCGCTCAACACCAAGCAGGTACTGACAAGAATAAAATTACAGTCTCGCTGATGGAGATACTGAACGGAAAACATATCGTACTGGGAGTGACCGGAAGCATAGCCGCCTACAAGGCAGCTTATCTGGTACGTCTGCTCATAAAAAAGGGGTCCGAAGTTCAGGTGGTAATGACGCCTGCCGCCAAGGAGTTCATCACACCCCTAACCCTCTCAACACTTACCCGCAAGCCCGTGGTAAGCGAGTTCTTTGACCGCCGTGACGGCTCATGGAACAGCCACGTGGATCTGGGACAGTGGGCCGATGCCATGCTCATTGCCCCCTGCACCGCATCCACCCTGGGTAAGATGGCAAGCGGTGTAGCCGACAACATGCTCATAACCACCTATTTCTCAATGAAAGCCCCGGTATTCATTGCACCCGCAATGGACCTGGATATGTACAGCCACCCCGTAACCCAGCGCAACATCCAGACTCTAACCTCCATAGGCAACATCTTCATTGAGCCCGCCAGCGGCGAACTTGCCAGTCAGCTTGTAGGCAAAGGCCGTATGCAGGAACCAGAGGTGATTGTAACCGCCCTTGAGGAGTATTTCTCAAAACAGGCTCAGCTTTCAAAAAAAAAAGTCCTGATAACGGCGGGCCCCACCTATGAGGCCATAGACCCCGTTCGTTTCATTGGCAACCACTCAACCGGCAAGATGGGATTCGCACTGGCCGAGGAGTGTGCCGCACGCGGTGCCGACGTAACGCTGATAGCCGGCCCCGTGAATCTCAAGACCGTACATCCCGGAATAACCAGGATTGACGTGACATCGGCACAGCAGATGTATGAGGCGGCCATGAAGCATTTCCCGGAGTCCGATGCCGCCATACTGTGCGCTGCGGTAGCTGATTTCACACCGGCAGAGGTGGCACAGAGCAAGATAAAGCGTAAGGGAGAGATAACCCTGACATTAAAGCCCAACCCTGACATAGCCGCATCACTGGGAGCCATCAAGCGCCCGGGCCAGCGTATGGTTGGATTCGCGCTTGAAACCAATGACGAGTTCAGCAACGCCCAGGATAAGCTGGAGCGCAAGAACCTGGATTTCATAGTGCTCAACTCACTGCGTGATGAGGGCGCCGGATTCGGATATGACACCAACAAGGTCACGCTGATAGACCGTAACGGAAGCGATGAGCTGCCTCTGCAATCCAAGAAAGACGTAGCCAAAGCCATCATCAATAAACTTGCCGGCCTGCTCTTCTGTCTTGCTTTCCTGCTGATGCCTTTCCGGGCACAGGCTCAGGAACTCAACCCTACACTTACAATCAATACATCAAAGATCCAGGGTACGGACAAGGATGTTTTCAAATCATTGGAGAGCGCCATTAAGGAATTCCTGACCCACCAGGTATGGACAGAATACCATTTTGCCGATAACGAGCGCATTCAGTGCAGCTTTAACCTGATAGTCAACCAGTATGAGAAAGAGAGCGGCAAGATGAATTGTGAACTGACTGTCCAGAGCAACCGTCCCGTCTATGGTTCCACCTACAATACTACGGTTTTCAATTTCCGGGACACCGAGGTGGAGTTCAACTATACCGAGCAGGACCGCATTGAATATTCGCCGGGCATAACACCGGACAATAACCTTACGGCAATTCTGGCCTACTACAGCCTGCTTATCATCGGACTGGACTTTGACACCATGTCGCCCAACGGCGGCACGGATATACTGCGCCAGGTTGAGAACATAGCCGCAGGCGCACAGTCTCTGGGCAGCGGATGGCGTTCTTTCGATACCAAGGCCAACCGCTACTCCATCATCAATGACTATATGAACGGCACTCTGGCAGCATTCCGCCAACTGCAGTACAAATATCACCGTCAGGGACTGGACGACATGACCGCCAATGCCGACCGCGGCCGTGCCACTATCACGGAAAGCCTTAGCCTTTTACAGCAGACCAGACAGGCCAAGAGCACATCGGCCCTGCCCACATTGTTTACCGAAATCAAGAAAAACGAGCTTTTAAGCATATACAGCGAAGGGATAAGCAAGGAGAAACAACAGGTCAAGGAGTTGCTGAGCCAGATAAATCCTTCGCTCTCAAATGACTGGAATACCATAAAGACTGACTGATGCTAAAGGAAGTACACATTAGGAATTACGTTCTCATAGACCGTCTGGATATTGAATTCAGGGACGGTTTTTCTGTAATGACCGGTGAGACCGGTGCCGGTAAGTCCATAATCTTGGGTGCCATGAACCTGCTTCTGGGTGGCCGTGCCGACTCCAGGACCCTGCGTCAGGGAACCGACAAATGTACCATCGAAGGAATCTTCTCAATTGCGGGATACGGACTGGAGCAGTTCTTCCAGGACAACGAACTGGATTTTGACCCCGATGAAACCATAATGCGCCGTGAACTCTCGGCATCCGGCAAGAGCCGCGCATTCATTAACGATACTCCCGTTACGCTTACCCAAATGCGTGACCTGGGGTGTCGGCTTATAGACATCCACTCGCAACATCAGAACCTGGCACTGGGTACACAGTCATTCCAGCTGGATGTCGTGGATACAATTGCAGCCAACAATGCAGTCAAAGCTGCATACGAGCAGAGTTTTGAAAAATGGACAGAACTCAAGACGCGTCTGGCACGCCTTATAGCAGAATTTGAATCCGACAGTACAGACCGCAGTTATCTGCAATATCAGTTGGAAGCATTGGATACTGCTTGTCTCAAAGACGGTGAGCAGGAGGAGCTTGAACAGGAATCAGATATTCTGGACCATGCCGAGGAGATAAAGCAGGAACTGTTCAGTGCCTGTCAGACCCTGACGGCCGATGAGGACGGATGCCTGCAGAAACTGCGTAGCGCACTGCAGTCTCTGCGTACAGCCAGCAAAAACTACCCACAGGCCCAGGAGCTTGCAGAGCGTCTGGACAGCTGCATCATAGAACTTAAGGATATTGCCGATACGGTTGACGATGCCCAGGAGGAGATAATATTCGATCCATCACGTCTGGAGAAGGTCAATGAGCGACTTGACCTTATCTACTCACTGGAGAAGAAGCACAAGAAAGAGAATATAGCCCAGCTTCTTGAAGTTGCCGATAGCATACGCGCCCGTTTAGAGCGCTCTGATTCTTACGAATATGACATAGAGCAGCTCACCAAGCAGACCGGGAGCGCACGCGTTGAGATGGAGAAACAGGCTGCAGAGCTTTCCAAGACCAGAAAGAAAGCAGCAGATGTCATAATAAAGGATATAAAGGAACTGCTTGTACCGCTGGGAATTCCCAACGTACAGTTCGGCATAGACATAAAGTCCTCTGCCAGTTTTGACCGCACCGGACATGATGACTTGAAGTTCATATTCTCGGCCAACAAGTCCGTTCCCATGCAGGAACTGCAGGCTGTGGCATCGGGCGGTGAAATAGCACGTGTCATGCTCTGCATCAAGTCGCTCATGGCCGGAGCACGCGCCCTGCCCACCATCATATTCGATGAGATTGACACCGGCGTATCCGGTGCAGTGGCCGAGCGTATGGCATTGCTTATGAAACAGATGTCCCAAGGTGACCGGCAGGTTCTGGCCATAACCCACCTGCCGCAGATAGCCGCACTTGGCCAGACCCACTACAAGGTATTCAAGACCGATGATAATGACGCCACACATACACGCATTTCGGTGCTCAGTGGCGATGACCGCATACGCGAGATTGCAGGCATGATGAGCGGTGCCAAGCTCACACAGGCTGCTCTTGACAACGCAAAAGCACTTTTGGAGAACAATGGAAGATGAAATGATATTCGGCATACGCGCCGTCATAGAAGCTGTTCAGGCCGGAAAGGAAATTGACCGCCTGCTCATAAAGAAGGATATGCAGGGTGATTTGTCGCGCGAGTTGTTCGCAGCAATCAAGGGGCTGGACATCCCCATCCAGCGCGTTCCCGTTGAGAAACTGAACCGCATAACCCGCAAGAACCATCAGGGCGTAATAGCCTTCACCACCCAGATAACCTACCAGCATGTTGAGGACCTTGTACCGCTAATTTTTGAGCAGGGCAAAGACCCGTTCTTTGTGCTTCTGGACGGTGTGACCGATGTGCGTAACTTCGGTGCCATAGCACGTACCGCAGAGTGTGCAGGCGTTGACGCCATCATCATCCCCTCCCGTAACAGCGTAAGCGTAAATGCCGATGCCATCAAGACATCGGCCGGAGCACTCCACACCCTGCCCGTCTGCCGCGAAAGCAACATAAGCCAGACCATCAGGTTCCTAAAGAACAGCGGAATACGTATTGTGGGGGCAACCGAGAAGGGTGACAAGGACTATACCAAAGGTGATTACACCGGTCCTATATGCCTTATCATGGGAGCCGAGGACAAGGGTATCCCTCAGGAGCATCTGGCCCTTTGTGACGAATGGGCACGCATCCCTATCCTAGGCAAGATAGAGTCCCTGAACGTCTCTGTTGCAGCGGGAGTCCTTATGTATGAGATAGTTAAGCAAAGACTCTCATAAACAATCCCATTTTTACGCTAAAGCGCTGATTGTCAATCTGTCAGCAGCACATTCAAAATCTACGACATTTTGTCGCAGAATGGCTCGTGGCTTACTTGTTGCGTGTCATTCCATAGAAATTAAAACATACAACTATGGAATACAACCAGAACAATCAGAACAAACCACAGAACCTTGAGCAGTTCGCCATTAACCTTAATGAGCGTGCGCGCAAGGGCAAGCTCGACCCGGTTATAGGCCGTGACGAGGAGATTAGGCGTGTTCTCCAGATTCTGAGCCGCCGAACCAAGAACAATCCTATACTTATAGGTGAGCCGGGTACCGGTAAGACCGCCATTATAGAGGGTCTTGCCCAGCGTATTGTACGCGGTGACGTACCCGAGAACCTTAAGTCCAAGACAGTATATTCACTTGATATGGGTGCACTGGTAGCAGGAGCCAAATATAAAGGTGAATTCGAGGAGCGTCTTAAAGGCGTAATCAATGAGGTAATACAATCCGATGGCAATTTCATACTGTTCATAGATGAGATTCACACCCTGGTGGGCGCAGGAGCCGGTGAGGGCGCCATGGATGCCGCCAATATACTAAAGCCTGCCCTGGCCCGTGGTGACCTGCGCGCCATTGGTGCCACCACCCTGAACGAGTATCAGAAATACTTTGAGAAGGATAAGGCTCTGGAGCGCCGTTTCCAGACAGTAATGGTTGATGAGCCCGATGTACAGAGTTCCATCTCCATTCTGCGTGGACTAAAGGAGCGCTATGAGAACCACCACAAGGTACGTATCATGGATGAGGCCGTGATAGCCGCTGTGGAGCTATCAAACCGTTACATAACCGAGCGTTTCCTGCCCGATAAGGCCATTGACCTTATGGATGAAGCCGCAGCCAAACTGCGTATGGAGCGCAACTCGGTACCCGAGGAACTGGATGAGATTACCCGACGCCTAAAGCAGCTTGAGATAGAGCGTGCCGCAATAAAGCGTGAGAATGACTCCGTAAAACTCAAGCAACTGAACGCCGAGATTGATGATCTGCAGAAGCAGGAGAAACAGATCCGTGAGAAATGGGAGTCAGAAAAGGCTCTGGTAGCCAAGATTCAACAGGATAAGCAGCATATAGAGCAGCTCAAGATAGAAGCAGACAATGCCGAGCGTGACGGCAACTACGGCCGTGTGGCCGAAATCCGTTACGGCAAGCTTAAGGATTTGGAAGCCGATATAGCCCGCATCCAGGAGGAACTTCACACCAAGCAGGGCGACAGCGCCCTTGTAAAAGAAGAGGTTACCGCCGATGACATAGCCGAGGTGGTATCGCGCTGGACCGGCATACCTGTAAACCGTATGCTGGAGAGCGAGCGTGAAAAGCTTCTGCATCTGGAAGAGGAACTTCACAAGCGTGTTGTAGGCCAGGAGGAGGCCATAAGCGCCGTAGCAAACGCCGTACGCCGCAGCCGTGCCGGACTGCAGGATCCCAAGCGTCCTATAGGCAGTTTCATATTCCTGGGCACCACCGGTGTGGGTAAGACAGAGCTTGCCAAGGCCCTGGCCGAGTACCTGTTCAATGATGAGAAGCTGATGACGCGTATCGATATGAGTGAGTATCAGGAGAAATTCTCAGTGACACGTCTTATAGGAGCGCCTCCAGGATACGTGGGTTACGATGAGGGTGGCCAGCTGACCGAGGCAGTACGCCGTAAGCCCTACTCCGTTGTGCTGTTTGATGAGATTGAGAAGGCTCACCCCGACGTGTTCAACATACTGCTGCAGGTACTTGATGACGGCCGTCTGACCGACAACAAGGGCCGTACGGTTAACTTCAAGAACACCATCATAATCATGACCAGCAATCTGGGCAGTGACTACATACGTGAGCGTTCCGCACAAGTGGGCACAACCGATGAGAGCCGTCAGCAGTGGCTGGACGAGACCCGTAAGCACCTGCTTGAGATGCTAAAGCAGACCATACGTCCAGAGTTCCTGAACCGTATTGATGAAACTGTAGTATTCATGCCTTTGCGTGAAAGTGAGATTCGCCAGATTGTAAAACTCCAAGCACAGGGTGTATGCCGTATGCTTGCCGAGAGCGGAATCAATCTAACCATTGACGATTCTGCAATTGACCTGATATCAAATGCAGGTTATGATCCTGAGTTTGGAGCCCGCCCTGTAAAACGTGCATTGCAGACACTGCTGCTCAACAGGCTCTCAACTATGATCCTTTCCGGAGATGTTGACCGTAACAAACCGGTTACAGCTTCAGGCAGCAACGGAGAAATAATATTCACTTAAAAATAACAATCCCCTTATGGGGTTTCATAAGGGGAATGTTACTTTCAATTATTGGAAAAAGTATCTGACTAGTATTTCTGTATTTTTACATTGACAAAATTAGTTACTGAAATATTCACACACAGAGTTTTTGTTTTCAAAATGATTAATCAATGTTCCATTTAAGTTGTTAAAAAAACAAATTCACACTTTTTATAGATTACAAAACAGATTCTTAGTGCAATTGAAAGTTTTTTTGGAGGCAAAACAAGCAGAATAAAAAAATTCCATTACCTTTGCAACCGCAAAAGCAAATGGTACCTTGACCGAGCGGCTAGGTATCGGTCTGCAAAACCGAGTACGGCGGTTCGAGTCCGCCAGGTACCTCCAAAGCAAGAATCCGGCCAGAGCCGGATTTTTGTTTTGGAGGCACATGGCCAAATACCTTTTAAAAAATGACTTCAAAAGCAGTTATTCGTTCAATGCGTTTGCGCACTTTGCCGCTTTCTACGGCGGGGATTGTGCTGGGAATTATGCTGGCTTGCGCCGGGCATCGGGTTGCCTGGTATGTCATTGTGTTGACTATTCTGACTACAATTTCACTGCAGATTCTTTCAAATATGTCCAATGAGCTGGGCGACTGGCTTAGCGGAGTGGACGGCAACGGACGCGAAGGACCTAAATACGGCATTGAGGGCGGCGGACTTACCGAGGATGAGATGCGTTCCTGCATCAGGATAATGGTGCTGGTCTGCTGCATTCTTGGCCTTGGAATGATAAGAGCATCATTCGGAACAATACTATGCGTGGAATCAGAGTGTCTTGTAGCGTTGGGCGCCGCAGCAATCTGGGCAGCAATGCACTACACCCTGGGCAAACATCCTTATGGCTATATCGGGCTGGGCGACATATTCGTATTCATTTTCTTTGGCCTGGTGCCTGTAGCAGGAGGTTATTATGTATGCTCACACCAGCTGGATTTAAGTACGCTTCTTCCCGGAACCGCCATCGGTCTCTTCAGTATGGGAGTGCTTAATGTGAACAATATGCGTGACATGAAATCGGACGCAGGCACACGCGTTACGGTTCCTCTCAAACTTGGAGAAAAAAGAGCCAAGATATACCACACTGTTCTGATTTGTGGTGGCTGGTGCCTTATGCTGCTACACACCATACTGTTCACGAAAGGCTGGCAACCATACCTTTATATATTGACCATACCTCTTTACATAAAGCATCTTAACGGGGTGTGGAAACGCTCCGGCCGAGAGCTTGACCCCATGCTGCCGCTGCTGGTCATATCGACATTCATTTTTGCCCTGCTTGCAGGCACCGGTCATATTCTGCAATAGCTATGCCCAAGAAAGAAGGAATACGTGAACTTTTTGATGACATTGCGGTCAAGTATGACCGTTTCAACCACATCTCATCATTCGGCGCAGACCGCTCATGGCGCCGCAAGGCAGTACGTGCCATAGCCGATACGGACCAGCCCATACAAGTGCTCGACGTGGCCACCGGCACGGCCGATTTTGCCATAGCCGTATCAAGAAAGGCAGCCCAAGGATCACAGATAACCGGAATTGACCTCTCTGACGGAATGCTTGAGGTTGGCCGCAAGAAGTGCCAGGGCCTCCCAATAGAGCTTGAGGTTGGCGATGCCGAGAACCTGCGCTTTACAGACGGCTCCTTTGATCGCGTATGCGTGGCTTTCGGGGTCCGTAACTTTGAGAACCTGATGCAGGGCCTTAAGGAGATGCTGCGCGTATTAAGACCAGGCGGAAAGCTGGTGATATTGGAGCTATCCTACCCCAAGAACAGGCTGATATTCAGTTTCTACAAGTTCTATTCTCTCAAGGTCCTACCCAGGATAGGAGCCGGAATGACAGGCAACAAAGGGGCTTTCACCTATCTGCCTGATTCAATACTCAAATTTCCCCTGCCGGAAAAATTCATACCGATGCTTACGGAGGCCGGATTCTCGTCGGTAAAAGCCCGTCAGTTCATGTTCGGAGTCTGCCGCATGTATATTGCTGTCAAATAACATTCTATTTGAACAACAATAGAATAACCAAACGACTTTTTTTCTAAATTCGCAGTCACAAACAATAATAGAATAATATGAAAAAGTATTTGCTCACCCTGTCTGCTGCATTTGTTGCATTATCCGCATTCTTCCTGACATCCTGTGAGAAAGAAGACCCGGATGCCATATCCATTAGTGATGCCAAGAAAGGCGTTCAGATAATCAAAGGAAAAGACGGTAAAGAATATGAGGTTGTCAACCTGGGTCTTCCATCGGGCAACCTTTGGGCCGTATGCAACATAGGTGCCTCCAGCCCTGAAGAAACAGGCAGTTTCTTTGCTTGGGGTGAAACCGCGCCCAAGAACAACTTCACCTGGACAAACTACAAATGGGGCGAGAGACTGGAAATAACCAAATACTGTTTTGACGAGGAGAAAGGAGACATAGACAGCCTGTCTGTCCTTGACATATCCGATGATGCAGCCAATTATATTATGGGTGATGGCTGGCAGATACCTTCGGCCGAAGATTTCAATGAGTTACTCAGGTCAAGGAACTGTGACAAGAAATGGTGTAAGCTGAATGGAACAGGAGGATTCCTTTTTACCAGCGTAAAGAAAGGATATGAAGGCAACAGCCTGTTCATTCCCCTGTCAGGAATGCAAGACTATGAAAAGATTCGTTTCCAGGATCAATACGGCTACTATTGGTGCAATGAACTCTATTTTGACAATATAAACAGGAAATATATGTCAAATGAAGCCAGCGTGCTTTGGCTTGAACATCTGGAGGATGTTGACAATAAGCTTGTCGATTTCAGGACCCGTTATCTGGGATTGCCTATACGTCCTGTTTACGTACTACCGCAGTGAGTCAACCGATTTTATATTTGAGCCTTATATAAAACAACAGGAAAATGGCAATTAATTTCAAGGAGATAGCAGGAGCATTCGTGGTTCTGTTTGCCATTCTGGATATCACAGGCTCCATACCCATCATAATAGACCTGCAGCATAAGACGGGTAAAGTTCCCGCCTTAAAGGTTACGCTCATTTCATGGATAATGCTCACCATCATCTATTTTCTGGGTGACGGTGTCCTTTCACTTTTTGGAGTGGATATTGAATCATTCGCTGTGGCCGGTTCCATTATAATTCTGGCCATAGGATTTGAAATGACATTCGATATAACCATATTCAAATATGATGCAGGTCCTAAGGAGGTTTCATCTTTTGTACCGTTGGTTTTCCCCCTGATTGTAGGCGCCGGTTCATTCACCACCCTGCTCTCTCTAAAGGCCGAGTATTCAGCCATCAATATCATGATTGCATTGGCGTTGAATATGCTGTTCATATTCATTGTACTCAGGTCTATCAGCAGAATTGAAAAGATTCTGGGCCCAGGACTCATCTATGTGCTCAGAAAGTTCTTCGGCATCATTCTGCTGGCCATCGCGGTCAAGCTTTTCACCAGCAACATAGGACATCTGATAGGATAAACAAAGCATGATAGAAAAGCACCTTGTCCTGAACGATGCCGACCCCGCAGTATTCTACGGAGTCAACAACACCAATATGCAGCTTCTCAAGGCACTGTTTCCCAAGCTGCGCATAGTGGCACGCGGCAATGTGCTCCGTATCATGGGCAGCGAAGACGAAACCACCCGTTTTGAGCAGGCTGTGCTCAAGCTTGAACAGTACTGCTCCAAGTACAATTCACTCAAAGAGGAGGTGATTGTAGATATCGTGAACGGTCAGGAACCCGGTGGAGAGAAGAGCTCCGATGTGATTCTGTTCGGAGTGACAGGCCGCCCTATCCTGCCCCGCAGCATAAACCAGAAGAAACTGGTCACTGACTATGAAACGCACGATATGCTTTTTGCCATAGGTCCGGCAGGATCCGGTAAGACATACACAGCCATTGCACTTGCCGTACGTGCGCTCAAGAACAAAGAGGTCAAGCGCATAGTTTTGTGCCGCCCCGCAGTTGAGGCCGGTGAGAAACTGGGATTCCTGCCAGGTGACATGCGTGAAAAGATAGACCCCTTCCTGCAGCCCCTGTATGACGCCCTTCAGGATATGATTCCTACAGCCAAGCTTAAGGAGTACATGGACCTGAACATCATACAGATTGCGCCGCTGGCTTTCATGCGTGGCCGTACGCTGAATGATGCCGTAGTGATACTTGATGAAGCTCAGAACACAACACCTCAGCAGATCAAGATGTTCCTCACGCGCATGGGCTGGAACACCAAGATGATTGTCACGGGTGACCTGACCCAGATAGACCTGCCTCCCACACAGATATCGGGTCTGGTACAGGCTCTGGATATTCTGGACGGTGTTGAAGGTCTGAGCATAATCCGCATGACCAAGAAGGATATAGTGCGCCACAAACTGGTAACACGCGTTGTAGATGCTTATGACCGTTACGAGCAAGCGCATAAGACTAATAAAAAAAGAACAATAAAACAAAATAAAGATGAGTAACGCACTTACAAGAACTGACTTCAACTTCAAAGGACAGAAGAGTGTTTATCACGGTAAAGTCCGTGACGTGTATAACATTGACGATGACCTGATGGTCATGGTTGCCACTGACCGTATATCGGCCTTTGACGTTATCCTGCCCAAGGGTATTCCCTTCAAGGGCCAGGTTCTGAACCAGATTGCAGCCAAGTTCCTGGACGCAACCGCCGATATCTGCCCCAACTGGAAGCTGGCTACTCCTGACCCCATGGTCACCGTGGGACTCAAGTGTGAGGGTTTCCGCGTGGAGATGATCATCCGCGGTTATCTGACCGGCTCTGCATGGCGTGACTACAAGGCCGGATGCCGTAACCTTTGCGGAAACATCCTGCCCGAGGGTATGAAGGAGAACCAGAAGTTCCCGGAGCCGCTTATCACCCCCACCACCAAGGCCGAAGAGGGTCACGATGAGAACATCTCCAAGGAGGAGATTATCCGTCAGGGACTGGTAAGCAAGGAGGACTATGAGGTTATGGAGAAGTACACCCGCGCCCTGTTCCAGCGCGGAACCGAAATCGCCGCTCAGAAAGGCCTGATCCTGGTTGACACCAAGTATGAGTTCGGAAAGCGTGACGGCAAGGTTTATCTGATTGATGAGATCCACACCCCCGACAGCTCGCGTTATTTCTACGCTGACGGCTATCAGGAGAAGTTCCTTAAGGGTGAGCCCCAGAAGCAGCTCTCCAAGGAGTTTGTACGTCAGTGGCTTATTGAGCACAACTTCATGAACCAGCCCGGTCAGGTTATGCCAGAGATTACCGATGCATACGCAGAGAGCGTATCGGACCGTTACATAGAGCTTTATGAGCACATCGTGGGTGAAAAGTTTGTAAAGGAGAGCGGCACAGACCTTGCCGCCCGTATTGAAAAGAACGTGACTGACTGGTTGGCAAAGAGATAATATGCTGTTTTCCCTGTTCGTGCTAGGCAGTGTGCTGTTGTTCCTTGTCAGGACAGTGAACAACAAGCTGAATAATCCCGAAGACACCTCTTTGGATATTGATGATGCTGAATCTGAACCTAAGGAGGATCTTAATCAACCGGTAAGCGAGCCCCTCGATACTCCCTCAACTCCTGAACAACCTACAGTTCATACTGAGACTGCTCCTATCTTTAAGGATGAGAGGCCCGGGATGAATGAAACTGGCGCACCAAAAACGGACAGAAAGGACAATGACAATATTCCGGTGCGTCCCAACAGCTCTTACGGCCACCTGTTCGGACTGATAGGCAAACCTCTGGCCCACTCCGCATCAAAGGTACGTTTCAACAGGATATTCCGCGAGCAGCATATCGATGCTCACTATGAGAACTTTGAACTGGACAGCATAGAACAGGTCAAGAATCTTGTTGAAAGCAATCCCAACCTGTGCGGATTCAACGTGACCATACCCTACAAGCAGGATATAATCCCCTACCTGGACCGTCTGGAGAAGACTGCACAGGCCATAGGCGCAGTAAACACCGTCAAGGTGCTTCACCGTGACGGAGGCGTGGAGCTTGTAGGATACAATACTGACTGGATAGGATTCTGCAAATCATTCGGACAACTTATTGAAGGACATCACAAGGCGCTTATTTTGGGAACCGGAGGTGTCTCAAAAGCCGTAAAATACGCCCTGGACACCCTTGGGATAGAGAATAAGTTCGTATCACGCAACTCCACGTTCGATATCATGGGCTATTATGAACTGTCGCCCTCAATCATCGATGAGTATGACGTGATAGTAAACTGCACTCCCATGGGAATGTGGCCTGAAACCGAACAGTGTCCCGATATACCTTATACTTTCCTTTCAGAGAATCATCTGCTTCTGGATGTGATTGCCAACCCTGACGAGACGCTGTTCATGAAAAAAGGCCGCGAGCACGGAGCTACCGTCAAGGGAGGTAAGGATATGCTTGAACAGCAGGCAGTTGCCGCATGGGAAATCTGGAACAGGATAGGAGAATAAACCGCATGAGAAAAATTGTCATAGCTGTTTTATTTGTCATAAGTACCGTGCTGGCATCGGCCAAGGTGTATAAGCCTTCCGATATCCAACCCGTACACCTGCAGGACCGCGACCGCTATGTGTGCAATCCTGACGGGATACTGTCGGAGGCAGCTGTGGATAGCATCGACGCGGCATTCCGTATTATCGAGGACAGCACAGGCATCCAGACTCTGGTGGCCGTATTGAGTGAGATAGACCCTGATGACTGCTTTGAGTTTACCCACCAACTGGGTGAAAAGGTTGGTGTAGGCCGCTCCAGCTCCGATAATGGCCTTGTCATTCTGCTCTGCACCGGTGAACGCTGCATCCAGTTCGCTACCGGATACGGCATAGAGGGCGTTCTGCCCGATGCCATCTGCAAACGCGTGCAGGAACGTTATATGAACCGTTATTTTGCCGATGACAATTGGGATGCAGGTATGATGGCCGGTACTGAGGCACTGAAAGAGATTCTGCTCAAGGGTGAATATGATGAGGACGACGATGATGATAAAGCCGCCATAGCCGGGATATCTGTTTTCCTGGCCATGATCCTTGGGGTCATCATTCTTATTGTCATTATTGACCGCAGGAGCCGCAAGTGCCCCAAATGCGGAAAGATAGCTTTGAAACAGGTTGGAGTATCAACCATATCAAAGAGAAACGGGGTTAAGAAGGAACTGCTTACATTCAAGTGTACCCACTGCGGTTACATCACATCAAGGAACCGCACATCATACTACTCTACCGGCACCAGCGGCGGAGGCCATAACCTGGGCGGCGGATTCGGTGGAGGATTCGGCGGAGGCGGAGGCCATATAGGCGGAAGCTACGGCGGAGGCCATTTTGGCGGAGGCGGTGCCGGATCGCGTTTTTGAACAGAAAAAAACTATAACACATAAAATTAAAGGATTATGAAAAAGAAAAGTACTTGGATTATCATTGCTGTCATAGCAGTTATCGTACTTTGGGGTATCAAAGTCAACAACAGCATGGTTACTATGGAAGAGGGTGTGAACACAGCCTGGAGTAACGTGGAGAACGTATATCAGCGTCGTGCCGACCTCATCCCCAACCTTGTAAATACAGTTAAGGGATACGCACAGCATGAGACATCGACCTTTGAAGCTGTTGTCAATGCCCGCGCCAAGGCCACAAGCATCAGCGTTGACCCTGAGAACATGACAGCAGAGCAGCTCAAGGAGTTCCAGAAAGCCCAGAATGAGGTAGGCGGAGCACTTGGACGCCTCATTGCCATAAGCGAGGCTTATCCTGAACTCAAGGCCAATGAGAACTTCAAGGAACTGCAGGCCCAGCTTGAGGGTACTGAGAACCGCATTGCCGTAGAGCGCAAGAATTTCAATGAGGAGGCCAAGAAGTTCAACACATACATACGCAAGTTCCCGCAGAGCATCATTGCCGGAATGCGCAACTTTGAGAAAAAGCCCTACTTTGAGGCCGATGAAGGTGCAAACAAGGCTCCTACAGTACAGTTCTGATTATGAATGAAAGATATATGCTACGTGGCGTATCGGCATCGAAAGAGGATGTCCACAACGCCATAAAGAACATAGACAAGGGCCTTTATCCAAAAGCATTCTGCAAGATTATCCCCGATATCCTGGGCGGTGATCCGGAGTACTGCAACATAATGCATGCCGACGGAGCAGGCACCAAGTCATCACTGGCCTACGCCTACTGGAAAGAGACGGGTGACCTCTCGGTCTGGAAAGGCATAGCGCAGGATGCGCTCATCATGAATATCGATGACCTGCTCTGCGTAGGTGCCGTAGATAACATTCTGGTAAGCTCCACAATAGGCCGCAACAAGAACCTGGTTCCCGGCAGCGTAATAAGTGCCATAATAAACGGCACCGATGAACTGCTGGCCGAACTGCGTGAGATGGGCGTAGGAGCCTACGCCACAGGCGGTGAGACTGCCGATGTAGGCGACCTGGTACGCACCATCATAGTTGACAGCACCGTGACCTGCCGCATGAAGCGCAACGACGTGATCGACAACGCAAACATATGTCCGGGCGATGTTATTGTAGGTTTGGCATCTTTCGGTAAGGCTACATATGAGAAGGAGTACAACGGCGGCATGGGCAGCAACGGCCTTACCAGTGCCCGTCACGACGTTTTCGGCAAGGAGATTGCAAAGAAGTATCCGGAAACATATGACCACGCAGTACCCGAGGATCTGGTTTATTCAGGTGGTCTGAACCTGACTGACATGGTTCAGGATTCACCCCTTGATGCAGGAAAGCTGGTACTCTCTCCCACCCGCACCTATGCTCCGGTGGTAAAGAAACTGCTTGATGCGCTGCGCCCGCAGATTCACGGTATGGTTCACTGCTCAGGCGGTGCCCAGACCAAGATACTGCACTTTGTGGAGAATGTACATGTGGTAAAGGACAACATGTTCCCCATCCCGCCATTGTTCCGCACCATTCAGGAGCAGAGTGGTACTGACTGGAAAGAGATGTACAAGGTATTCAACTGCGGTCACCGCTTCGAGGTATATCTGCCCCAGGAGTATGCCCAGCAGGTAATTGACATCAGCCGTTCATTCGGCATCGATGCCCAGATCATCGGCCGCATAGAACCCTCTGACCACACCCACCTGACCATCCACAGCCAATACGGCACCTTCAAGTACTAAAATGATACAAAAGGGGTCAGACCCCTTTTGTACTATTTTGAGAGAAACCGGAAATTCGCCCAATTTCCTGCAGGTTGTAAGGAGTTTCCTGATAGACGTAGTAGTTGAGCCAGTTTGAGTAGAACAGGTTGGCGTGGGCACGCCAGCGGTCTACCGGTCCCTTGGCGGGATCATCGTCACGATAGTAGTGCTTGGGCTTTTCTATGGGCAATCCCTTTGCCAGATCACGTTTGTACTCATTGTCAAGAGTATTCGGTGAATACTCCATGTGGCCTGTAATGAATATCTCGCGTCCTTTGCGGGCCGATACCATGAATACTCCGGCCTCATCGGACTCAGACAGGAGTTTCAGTTCCTTATGAGCCAGAATATCATCTTTCCTGACTTCCGAGTGACGGCTGTGCGGAGCATAGAACTCATCGTCAAAACCACGGAATATAGGTAGCGGCTCGTCTATGGTCTTGTGCTTGAATATTCCGAACATCTTGGACGGCAGCGGATACTTGGGCACGCCGTAGAAATGATACATGGCGGCCTGAGCTGCCCAGCATATATATAATGTGGAGGTTACGTGAGTACGAGCCCAGTCAAATATCTCCTTAAGTTCATCCCAATATGAAACCTCTTCAAACTCCATCTGCTCCAAAGGCGCACCTGTCACTATGAATCCGTCAAACTTCTGGTCACGCATGCTGTCAAACGTCTCATAAAACACTCTCATATGCTCCACCGGAGTGTTTTTAGATGTGTGACTGCGCAATTTCATCAACTTGAGCTCAATCTGCAAAGGTGTGTTTGATATCAGCCTGATAAGATCCGTCTCGGTGGTAATCTTAATGGGCATCAGGTTGAGCACCACAATGCGCAGCGGACGTATGTCCTGGCTTGTGGCACGGCTGGTATCCATCACAAATATATTCTCACCTTTGAGAATCTCAATTGCAGGCAGTTTATCGGGCAGTTTAAGAGGCATCTTGTACTATGTTTTATAAAACCGCATATTCACCACCCCTTTTAGGAATGGTGAATACACAGCAAAATTAGCTAAAACTTAAAACAACTAGGTATAAATATCATATTTTGGCAAAAGCCTGGTCAAGGTCAGCGATGATATCATCAATATGTTCAACACCTATTGAAAGACGTACCGTAGTAGGAGTGATATGCTGCTCGGCAAGCTCCTTTGAGGTCATCTGAGAGTGTGTGGTGGTGTAAGGATGTATTACAAGGCTCTTTACATCGGCCACATTGGCAAGCAGTGAGAATATCTGCAGGTTGTCAATGAATTTCCATGTATCCTCCAGGGTACCGTTGACTTCGAATGTGAAGATTGAGCCGCCACCGTTAGGGAAATACTCCTGATAGAGCTTGTGGTCCGGGTGATCCGGCAGTGAAGGATGGTTAACCTTTGAAACCTTGGGATGCTTTGCCAGATACTGAACCACCTTGAGGGCATTCTCAACGTGACGCTCTATACGCAGAGGCAGAGATTCAACACCCTGAAGAAGTATCCATGCATTGAACGGGCTGATGGCTGCGCCGGTGTCACGCAGTATGACCGCACGGATACGGGTTACGAATGCGGCAGCACCGGCTACATCGGCAAATACTGCACCATGATATGAGGGATCGGGCTGTGCCAGGGTTGGATACTTGTCGGGATTGGCCTTCCAGTTGAATGAGCCGCCGTCAATGATCACGCCGCCTAATGATGAACCGTGACCGCCGATGAACTTGGTTGCGGAGTGAACCACGATGTCAGCACCGTGCTCCAGCGGACGGATAAGTATGGGAGCGAATGTGTTATCCACAATAAATACTATTCCGTGCTTGTGGGCTATGCGAGCCACCTCATCCAGATTGGTAACGTCACTGTTGGGGTTGCCGAATGTCTCGGCATAGATTGCCTTGGTGTTGGGGCGGATAGCGGCTTCAAGGGCTTTCAGGTCATTCACCTTTACTATGGTATTTGATATGCCCTGAGTTGAAAGTGTGTGGGTGATAAGGTTGAATGAACCGCCGTAAAGGTTGTCGGCAGCTACAATGTGGTCACCGGCCTGGGCAATGTTCTGCAGGGCGTATGTTACGGCTGCTGCGCCTGATGCCACTGCCAGAGCTGCCACACCACCCTCAAGGGCTGCGATACGCTTCTCAAGCACATCCTGTGTGGAGTTGGTCAGACGACCGTATATGTTACCGGCATCGCGCAGGCCGAAACGGTCAGCTGCGTGCTGTGAGTTACGGAACACGTATGACGTGGTCTGATAGATAGGTACTGCGCGTGCATCTGACGCGGGATCGGGCTGCTCCTGGCCTACATGAAGTGCCAAAGTCTCAAGATGTAATTTGTTGTTTGCCATATTCCTTATATTTTTAATTGTTTTCGTTCTTATTTCTGTCGCAAAGGTACTGCTGATAGAAAAATCCACCAAACATAATGTGTTATTAAGGAAAAACTAACTACCTTTGTGCAAAATCGCAGAAAAACAAAACGCAAAAACATACAATTATTATGGAAATGGAGAATAAATCAACTCTGATTGAGCCTAAAGCCGGCGAATTGGACGCCACGGACATCAAAATCCTGACTTGCCTGCAGGATAATTCACGCCTTACTACCAAGGAACTTGCCGCCAAGGTACACCTTTCAACCACCCCCGTATTCGAGCGTCAGAAACGTCTGGAGCGTGAGGGTTATATAAAGAAGTATATAGCGGTGCTTGACCCCGAAAAACTTAATCTGGGTTTTGTGGTGTTCTGCTGCGTCAAGCTCCGCATGATGACTCGCGAGACTGCACGGAGTTTTGAAGAGTCCGTACTCAGCATGGGCTCCGTGGCCGAATGCTACAACATATCGGGTGAGTTTGATTACCTTCTCAAGGTCTATTGCCCTGATATGCGTACATATAAGGAGTTCATTATGAATGTGCTGGGTACTACCGATACTGTCGGATCCATTCAGTCTATGTTTGTTATGAGTCCTATCAAGAAGACTTTCGGACTCTCTATCTGAATGTGATAGAAAAGATTTATTCCAACAATGATAAATCGGTTTTTTTACATAATTTTGCTAACAAAGTATTAATAAGGACTTATAAAAAAACCTATTATGAGATTCAATCATCACTTTCTTATTAAGAGCATAATTTTACTTTCATTCCTGAACTTTTCAAATATGCCGTTAATGGCAGCCAACCAATATTATTACTACAATGGTGAAGACATTGTAAATAATTGGAAATTTGAAAATAATGGCAAAAAAAACATTCAATGGGCTTATAAACCGGTAGGGTCTGATTGGCAAACTAGATTTAACAAATATGATGGTTCTGAGGTTTATCCCTATGCATATAATATATTCCGTGGCATGGAGAATAATTCCATTTGTTTTAGTTTGAGTTCACTTCAGGATTATGAAAACCTCAGTTCAATAGAAATAGGATTAATCGAACCATTTGATGAGATTGTAATTGACTCCATTCAATTTTCTTTTGGGGATTATAACGGGAATTTAATTTCAACCTATTCCCAAGTGTCTGATAGTATTGCTGATAACATATATTGTTTCCACTCATTATGCCAAAGCAGCGGTAATATAGAGATGAAATTTAATGTACATCGCACCAGTGATACAATTCTCCATGCTCCTTTTGCTGTTAAATATATCAAGATTACGACTTTTAATGAATTTGAATTTGATATGGCTGCAATCACAGCTACCATACATGATGCCATAACATTACCTAAACTATCAGAAACCGATGACAGCGTCTGTTATTCGAGCAGTAATCCTTTGGTCGCAACTGTTATGCAGGATGGCAGCATACTTCCTGTAAGCGAAGGAACTGCTACTATTAAGGCCATTAATGCAGTTACCGGTGAAGAAGCCAGCTATTATTTGACTCTTGTCAACCAATCATCGTCAGAAGGTTCAACGGATACAATTTTCGTTGAAACCCCGGGAACACTTAACATGTTAGTTGCAGATCTGGAATCAACAAACATTAAGAATCTTACAATTAAAGGCAATATCAATGCCAAAGATTTAAATACGATTAAATCTGGAGTAGGACGTTTCAAGGATTTGGAAAGCATAGATTTGTATGAAGCCAAGTTCATAGTTGGATCGGATTCTTATTCTACATTAACATTAAGTTCAGATATAGGAATGGGACATACCACATACAATTACTATATTTCTGATGACAACAGGATAGAAAAATCCTCTGAATTAACAGGATTGGGTGGCATCAATACAACAATAAATGTTTATAACAACCGATTAGACGCTCTATTTTATGGAACCCGGAATATTAAAAGGGTTGTACTTCCGCCAACAATTAAAGGCTTGGGAGACTATATGTTCAAAGGTTGTACAGAACTGATTTCTGTTCAGTTTCCTGATGATATCACATTTGTTGGGGATGAGGTGTTTTCCGGATGTGAGAAACTGACTTCCGTAAACATACCATCTACTGTAACAGAGATTGGTGTAGGCTTTTTCAGTGACTGCCAGTCATTGGTAAACGTAGGTGATTTGAGCCAACTTAAAAAGATTGGTGCCAAAGCATTCATGAATTGTTCAAATCTTGTTGGCGATGTTGTTGATATGACAATTGACTTATCAAGCCTTGATACAATTCCTGAATCGGCGTTTGCCGGATGTGCACATTTGGCAAACATACGTTTTTCTCCCATGCTGAAGTATATAGGTGATAATGCTTTTAATTTAAATGATAATCAAGATTATCTCAAATGCATTGATCTGCCTGACGGTTTGAAGTTTATTGGAAATGATGCCTTTTCCGGAAGAGAATCACTTGATAAAGTCAGAATCCCTGAATCGTTGGAACGTCTAAGTTATTATTCATTTTGGGGAACAAAGTTTCAAGAAAAAATACAACCTGACAATGATATTCTCTATATAGGCCTGATTGCCATCTGTGAAATGAAAGAAATGGGAGAGTTAGTTTTCCGTGAAGGAACTGTAGCTATAGCTGATTATTTCTGGCGAACCAATAATTATGAATCCATAACTTTGCCAACATCACTTAAGTATATCGGAAAGTACGCTTTTAGCGAATCCGGCATAACCGATCTTGTTTTACCTGAAGGACTTGAAGAGATTGGTGAACAAGCATTCCGGCAATGTGAGAATATGAAAACCTGTGCACTTCCATCAACTCTTAGAATAATAAAAGACCGTGCTTTTCAGGGGTGTAACAATCTTTCATCAATTACAATTCCTGAAAATGTGGAAATAATAGGTGCTTGGGCTTTTGAAGGTTGTCCTTCCATTGTACGAATAAGGTTTAACGCAATCAATGCATCCATTATCCAATATGGGAATATTATTACAGGAGGAGAATATTATTATCGTCCTTTTTACGGTTGTACAGGCGTTGATAAGGTTATTGTAGGCAGTAAAGTCAAGACCCTCCCGAATGGATTGTTCGATGGATGCTCTAATCTTGTAAAGGTTGAATTTGAAGAAAGGTTAGGAAATGACTCCTTGACAATTGGCAAAAGGGTTTTTTCTGATTGCTCCCTGTTAGTTGGTTGTTCATTGCCAATGGGTACGACACACATTGGAGAATATGCATTTTATAATTGCTCATCGTTACCTTATGACAATCTTTTGCCTGAAGGTTTGGAAATAATAGATGAATACGCTTTCATGAATTGCAAATCTTTTTCTACGGTATCTTTACCTGAAGGATTGATCACATTGGGAGATGGAGCATTCGATGGTTGTGACGGAATAACATATTTGGAACTGCCTGAAAGCCTTGTCTATTTGGGGGGTTCCATTTTAGGAAACAACTCAAAATTGGAAACTTTAAAAATCAATTCAACAGACCTGGATTGTAATTATCATCTGCTTAATTATGCTATATATTCAGAATTTGGCGCCATTCCCATAGAAGTCTATGGTTGTTTTGAAGGAATAAAGAGTCTTACAAAAGTTGAGATAGGTCCCAAGGTCAAGAATCTTAAGGGCAAAATGTTTTTCGGATGTGACAGTCTTGTGAACGTTGTTTTTGCCGATATTGACAAATTAGAATATATAGGAGGTGATACTTTTGGATACATTGATTCACCTATTCCGTGGATTAGGGACAATTTCAGCTCTACTGAACCCGTTTATATAGGTCGCATTCTTTGGAGATATTCAGACAAAGATAATAGTACAAAAACAAAAAATACAATTGCAGTTATTAAGGATGGCACTGTATGCTTGGGAGGAGGTTCATTATATTATTTCCTGGGTGATTCCATTATCCTTCCAAATTCGCTTAAACATATTGCAGAGTATGTTATGTCTGGAAATAATTCCTTGAACACCATAGTTATCCCGGAGGGAGTGGAAACAATTGGGCGTAATGCATTCTATAACTCTGATTTGGATGTTATATATCTGCCATCTACGTTGAAATACATCGGGACTAACGCATTTTACACCGAACCTAATAAACGTATAGTATTAACATGGTCATATACGTCAGATTTCCTTCATTTTGACTTATATTCGGCAGCTCTAGTTCCACCATACATTGATGAACCTGTAAGCAGCTGGGACGGTGTTGACGTTTCACATTGCAGAGTATTCGTCCCGGAAGAATCCATGTATGATTATGATGCATCAGGTGTATGGGGAGTGTTTAACATCTATCCATACCCCAATTACAGTAACATAGTTGAAGAAATTCCATTTGAATTACATAGTAATGATAATTTGTATGATTTGTATGGACGCAGTTTGGACCAGAATCCTTTAATTCATGGAATAAAGATACAACAAGGTAAGAAATATATCATCCGCTAACATAGGCTGAAATACTAATGAACTCTTATTAAACTTACGTGAATTCTAATTTAAAGTGCAACTTTTTCAAAGTCAAAGTTAAACATAGTTTTGCAATATTCCAACGGCGTCTTGTAACCTAATGATTTTCTTGGCCTGTTATTAAGTTTCCATTCAATCTCAGACAGCATTTCATCCGTTATATTGCTAAAGTCTGTACCCTTGGGTATGTACTGGCGCACCAGTCCGTTCAAATTCTCGTTGGCGCCCCGCTCCCAAGAGTGATACGGTCTCGCAAAGTAGAACTGTATGTCCAGTTCCCTTGATATTGTGGCCTGTGCCTGAAGCAGTACCATAATCGTATATCTCTGTTCCTTTGTCAAGTGCTTATATCCCATTTCGTGCAATCCTTTTCTAATTCATGACAATAAAGTTATCTATTATCTTATCGTCAACATTCCAATTGTTGCACTTTGAAATAGAATTCAGCTTATCATTAAAAAAATATAGTATAATTAGCAAGAACAGATTAACAAAAACTCCACTGTTTCGTCTTTATGGTGTATTTGGAAATTGGAACTAAAACATCATAGAAATGAAGACTCGATCTTACTTTGTTTATGCTTTGTGTGCTTTGTTGCAGTCTTGCAACATGGTTAATGCACAGGTTGTATGGCTTTCTACCAAGAATATGGACTTTACGGACTGTGACCGTGAGGAACGGCAGGTGAAACCGTTTGACGCTGTTTCAAACTCCTGCCCGTTTGATGTCTATTATGAGCAGTCCGATGAACAGTATGTTGTTGTTGAGGGCGATAAAGAGTACTTCGGGCGGCTTCATACTGATGTCAGGCGCGGAGTTCTGGAGATTACCATCGACCCTGCACGTTACCGCAACGTGCGTTTGAGAGTCAAGGTAGGATCTCCTGAAATCAACCAGATTTCCATGGCCGGAAGCGGCAGCATCCACTGCACATCCGATATTGTTGCAGACTCTGAGTTAAACGTGCGTTTGGCCGGAAGCGGTGACATAGTTGCACAAAAGATCAAGTGCACCACCCTGCAGAGTACCGTATCTGGATCGGGTGACCTTAAGATAGCCGATATTGATGCCGGTGATGCCAGCATCAGCATTGCAGGCAGCGGCGACTGGAGTGCGGCACGCATCAAGACAGGTAACCTTACACTGTCAATAGCCGGATCGGGCGATATTGAGATTGTCCATGCCGAGGTTGAGAATACCCTTACAGCAAACGTGGCGGGCAGCGGCGACATCGATGTCAACGGACGTGCCCGCAACGTTAACGCCAAGGTGGTGGGTTCAGGCGATATTTCCGGCAGACTCTCTTACGACAACATCAGCAAGAGCAGATCCGGCAGCGGAGATATTGACTGGTAAACAGCCTTTATCAGGGGATATTGCGCAGGATAGCCAGCAGATGCTCAAATACCATAGGCACTGTGGCCAGTTCCAGACGCTCTGACGGAGAGTGTACGCCACGCAGCGTAGGCCCTACCGATATCATGTCCAGGTCCGGGTATGAGGTAAGGAACAATCCGCACTCAAGACCGGCATGGATAGCCTTGACCTTGGGGTCACGACCGAACAGCTCCTTGTACGTGCGCACAGAGATATCCAGTAATTCAGACTTAGGATTAGGTGCCCAACCGGGATAGCCGTCATTACGCTCCACCTTGGCTCCGGCCAGACGGAAGCAGGCTGCAAGAGTCTCCTGAACGGCATATTTGGCAGATTCCACGCTGCTTCGCTGGCTGGCCAGCATGGTAACCTTACCATTCTCCGTGCGTATGCGCGCCAGATTTGAACTCGTCTCTACCAGTCCCGGTACATCCATGCTCATGGCATACACTCCATTGAACACGGCATATATGGAACGTATTATGTTACGTGCCACAGCAGGTTCAATGCATTCTGCCACAGCATCGGTACTCTCCATAAAGAACTTGGCCTCACGCTCAGTCACGTGATACTCATCCTGTATCTCCGATGCAAACACGTTGAAATCAACCCGTATCTTCTCTCGGTCAGCATAAGGAACGGCTATGACTGCCTGTGCATCACGCGGAATGGCATTGTGCAGGTTACCGCCGCTTATTGAGCAGAGCCTCAGGTCATACTTGTCAATGGCACCGTTAAGGAAACGTGCCAGAATCTTGTTGGCATTGGCATAACCTTTGTCTATATCATCGCCCGAATGCCCGCCGTGAAGTTTATCTACGCCCACGCGCAGGAAGAAATACCCATCGGGCACTGAAGCAGGCCTGTAATCGAACTCTACCGAAGTGTTTATGCCCCCTGCGCAGCCTATGAATATCTCACCTTCATCCTCCGAATCCAGGTTAACAAGCATCTTGCCGTTCATCATGCCGGGCTTGAGGTGAGTGGCGCCGGTCAGTCCGGTCTCCTCGGATACCGTAAACAGGCACTCCACCGGACCGTGCTCTATCTCCTTGCTGTCCAGCACAGCCAGAGCCATAGCTATGCCCATGCCGTCATCGGCTCCAAGAGTGGTGCCGCGGGCCTTGAGCCAGCCGTCCTCCACATATGTCTCAATGGGCTGGGTCATGAAATCATGGTCCAGGGTAGCGTCCTTCTCGCATACCATATCCTGATGAGCCTGCAGTATTACCGTCTGACGGCCCTCATAGCCCGGAGTTGCCGGCTTGCTTATGAGCACGTTGCCCACATCATCCTTGCAGGCAGCCAGTCCGCGGGCAGCGGCAAAACCCATCAGGTACTCTCCCATTTTCTCCTCACGACCCGACGGACGCGGTATCTTACATATCTCCAGGAATATGTCCATCACTCTCTTTGACCAGTCAATCTTTTCCATATCTCAAATATTAAATTCTAACAAAATATAATGAATTCTTAACAACTCCAAAAATACATTATTATTGGCATTTTATCAACTAAAATCAATATCTTCGCGCCGCGTATGTGGAAAACGTTTCTGACAGTTGTACTTTTACTTCTTGCTGCGGTTGCCCTGCTATCGGTAAGCATCCTGATCAAGAAGAACGGCCGGTTCCCCAACATACATGTAGGCAGGAATCCCGCCATGCGCAAGCGCGGCATAGGATGCGTAGAGTCACAGGACGCACAGGCACAGAAGAGCAATCCTCTGGCCGTAAATGAAAGGAGTTAATAATTAACAAGAACAATATGAAATTTCAATCCGTTTCTTCAGTTGTCATTTCGGCAATCGCCATTATGGGTTTCAGCCAGTGCAAACAGCAGCCTGCAGCAGTCAGTTATCCCGAGCAGCCTGCCACAATTGCCGTATCAGGAATCAAGATTGCCTTTGTAAACGTTGATTCCCTGCTGGCCAACTACGCACTCTATCAGGATCTTGCCGAGGAGATTACCCGTAAGGAGGAAAACTATCGTCTCCTTTTATCCGAAGAGGGCAAGAAACTTCAGAAAGAGATAGATGACTTCCAGAAAAAGCTGGAGAACGGTGTCTATTCATCCAGAGAACGTGCCGAGTCTGAGCAGAACCGTCTGGCCAAGAAGCAGCAGGCACTTCAGGAAAAGACTGTAAAATACAGCCAGGAACTGGATAATGAAAGTGCAGCCAACTCACAGAAGATCAGTGAGACAATTGATACTTTCATAAAGGAATATAACAAGACTCACGGCTATGACCTTATTATAAGCAAAGGAAGCCTGCTGTTTGCACAGGAGACAATGAACATAACGGCAGATATTCTTAAAGGTCTCAATGCCGAATACATTTCACCGGAAAAATAAAGCTGTTTAAGGACATATATCAAGGGAGGGTTAAGAATCTTAGCCTTCCCTTTTGTTTTTGTCTATTTTTTCATCATCTTTGCCCTAACAGAAAAATCTCAACAAGTAATGAAAAAGACCATTCTTTTAGCCGCAGCAATTATTGCCTGCATCCCATTGACAGTAAACGCACAGTTCATGTTTGGCGGCGGTGGCAACCGTGCCGCACAGGACAGTCTGCGCAAGATTGCAGCTGCCGATTACGCCGACATGCTAAGCAAGCTCAATATCCAGCCGCCCCGTGAGGGACGTCAGCCCAACAGCCAGGACGAGAGCAAGCACCCCAACTATGACGAGCTTATAGCTAACCCCTACCCCTTCTACCCCGATCCGCTCATTACAGAGAGCGGCAAGAAGGTCAAGAACGCCAAGATGTGGAATAAGGTTCGCCGTCCTGAGATTGTAAGGCTCTTTGAGGACAATGTCTATGGACGCATTCCTGACAACGTACCGGGCGTGAAATGGGAAGTTACCAATGAGGAGAAGAAAGACTTTGCCGGAACACCGGTAGTGGTCCGTTATTTAAAAGGTGTGGTAGATAACTCCAGCTATCCCGCCATCACGGTAGAGATACAGGCCAATGTGGTATATCCCGAAGGAAAGCAGAACATGCCCGTAATCATAGAGTTCGGATTCGGTGCCGGTGACCCCACCCGTGTCCGTGCAGGCTCCACATCATGGCAGCAGATGGTCATAGAGCGCGGTTGGGCAGCAGCCACCATCAACCCCTCATCAATCCAGGCCGATGCAGGTTCAGGTCTTACTAACGGCATCATAGGTCTGTGCAACAAGGGAGAGTTCCGCCAGCCTACAGACTGGGGCTCACTCCGCGCATGGGGCTGGGGCGTATCCCGCCTGCTTGACTACTTTGAGACCGACAAGACATTCGATGCCACCAAGTGTGCCATAGAGGGCGTGTCCCGCTACGGCAAGGCTTCGCTCGTGGCAATGGCATTCGAGGAGCGCATAGCAGCCGGATTCATAGCCTCATCGGGCAAGGCCGGTGCTGCAGGCTGGCGTCGTGACTGCGGCGAGAGCATAGGCAATATAGTGTCAAACGAGGAGTACCACTGGGTATGCGGTAACCTTATAAAATACGGTGCCGACCCGCTTACCGAGAATGACCTGCCCGTTGACCAGCATGAGCTGATAGCCCTGTGTGCCCCGCGTGCCTGCTTCATCTCCACAGGAAGCTGGAGCGGCGACAAGTGGCAGGATGTGGTTGGATCATTCATATCGGCCTCCAAGGCATCACCTGTATATGAGCTGTTCGGTTACAAAGGCGTTGGAACAGACCTGTTCCCGGGCATGGACAACGGCCTTATGGACGGCCGACTGACCTACCGCCAGCATCACGGCGGGCACGAGGCCGGGCCAAACTGGCCATTCTTCCTGGACTTCTTTGAACGCGAAGTCGTTAAAAAATAAGTTAAAAAGAAACGTGGATTTAACAATCCGCGTTTTTTTGCGTCTTTAAGATAGAGAACCACTTAAAGACTACAGCTATGAAAAAGAATTTGATGATGATTGGCATAGCAGTTGCAGCGCTTCTGCTGGCTACAGAGAATGTTCAGGCACAGTCCAGGGAAACAAGAGGAACACGCACAGAGCGCAGGAATGAACGTATCATCCGTCAGGAAGACCCACGTCGCTCTGAAAGAGGCAGGGTAATCATACAGGGGCCGGCGCGTCGCGTCAAAGTGGTTGACCATGAAGTTATCCGCGCATTTGACCGCGAATCATTTGACTCCAACCGTCTCAAGATGGCCGATATGGTGTTCAGCACCGGCGGTTTCATGACTGCAGCACAGATAAGGGACGTATCGGCAATGTTCGATTTTGACAGCAACCGCATCAAGTTCCTTAAGAAAGCATGGCTCAACTGCGTGGACCGTTACAACTTCTACCGTGTACTTGAAACGCTTGAGTTCAGCTCCAGCCGTGACAAGATAATAAAGTACATAATGGATACTCCCATAGATGATCCGCGTGACCTGGAGCCTATCCACAAGGTAAACAATGCCGAAATGAACGCCATTATAAAGATGCTCAAGAAAGAGGACTTTGATTCCACCCGCGAGAAACTGGCAAAGATGATTGTAAGCGGAAGCATGCTCACATCACGTCAGATTGCCGATATGGCCAGGACATTTGACTTTGACAGCAACCGCTATGAATTCCTGCTCTACGCATATCGCAGCAGCGTTGACCCGCAGAACTACGTGATTGCAGCCAATACACTTGAGTTCAGCACCAACCGCAACGACCTTATGCGCAAAATCACACGCAGACCGTAATCCATACTAATTGGGAATTATAAAAAGCGCTTGAAAATATCTCAAGCGCTTTTTTATGTCGTGAGAATTAACGCAAGTGATTGTCAATTCTCAATTCAGAATCCTCAATTCTTACTGAAATAGTCCTCCAGAGCATTCTCCAGCTCCTTGTCACGGAGGTTACGCCCTATTATGGTACCCTCGGAGTCAATCAGGAAAGTGGCGGGAATGGCCGATATGGAGTATTTCATGGCAGCCGAATTCTCAATGTCATCCTCACCGTTCCACAGCTGAACCCAATCCATACCATTGTCCTTAACAGCCTTAATCCACTCATCACTCTCTTCATCCACCGATACGCTCACAATCTCAAATCCCTTTGATTTGAATCTCTTGTAAGCAGCCTTAAGGTTAGGCACCTCATTCATGCAGGGAGTGCACCAGCTGGCCCAGAAATCCAGAAACACCAGCTTGTTACTCTTAATATACTGTGACAGCTTTGCCTTGTTGGTAAAACCGTATTTCTTATCCAGAACAGGTGCTTCAAAGTCAATATAGGGATGTCCCAGACTGGTGCTCAACTGTGCATCTATCATAGCCTTAAGCTGAACAAACACCACATCATCGCCAAACGCAGGCTCCATTTTCTCTATCATGGCCTGGGTCTCATCAGGTTCAAACAGGCTGTAATTGTCAATCAGCTGCCTGTAGGCATAGAGCTTGTCGGCATTGTCAGTGATGCTTTTGGCAAGCAGAGCCTTGAAACGGTCCTGCAAATCACCCATCTGACGGTAAAGGTCTGTGCAGTCACCCTGTGTAGCCATTGTGGCCCTTATCTTATCCTCCAGTTCATCGGCCTCATCGTTAAGTACCTGTGTATCATCGTAGAATCTCTGGAAAGCGTCATTGTTAGGCGTGCCGGACACATGCTGCTCGCCCGATATGGCACTCACGCTCACTTCAATGTTGCCGCTCTCCACAAAAAGTTCGCAGCCGCTTATGTTATCTTCAACCTCAAAGGTAATGACAGCAATGCTGGGAGACTCTATCTCACCCTTAAATGTAAACTTGCCGTTCTTGAGCACAACGGAATCCAACGTATTCAGCCCTTCAAGGTCCAAAGTGCTGAGAGTCATCATAGTTCCGTCTTCAAGACCCTCGGCGGTACCCTTTATCCTGAATGAGTCCTTACTGCCGCAAGATAAAAGCAATAATGATGCAATAAAGGCAATTAAAAGTTTCTTCATAAATTATTTGATTAGATATTGTGAGCTGATAGATTCGTTAGAAATCACCCTGCGGATAGTCTCAGCAAACATCTGTGCAATAGAAATCTGCTTGAGTTTCTTGCATGGAACGGGATTGCGGTAAGGTATGCTGTTGGTGAATACAATCTCCTCCAGTTGTGAGTTATCCACGCGCACGGGAGCGTCACCAGACATCACGCAATGCGATGCAAGCGCACGCACAGACTTGGCACCGGCCTCCATCATCACGTCACCGGCCTTGCAGATGGTACCGGCAGTATCAACAATGTCATCCACTATCACCACATTCTTGTCCTGCACGTCACCGATTATACGGATGTCATCCACTACATTGGCACGGGTACGGGTCTTCTGGCAGAGAACCAGAGGCACATCCAGAAACTTGGCATACGCGCTGGCACGCTTACTGCCGCCTACATCGGGAGCGGCCATTACCAGTTCATCCAACTTAAGGCTCTGGATATAAGGCAGAAACACCATCGATGCATACAGATGGTCCACCGGCACGTCAAAGAATCCCTGAATCTGGTCGGCATGAAGGTCCATGGTGATGAGGCGGTCAATACCGGCGGTACTCAGCATATCGGCCACAAGCTTAGCGCCAATGGATACACGCGGCTTGTCCTTACGGTCCTGACGGGCCCATCCGAAATAAGGAACCACGGCGTTCACGGACTTGGCCGATGCACGCTTGGCTGCATCAATCATAAGCAGAAGCTCCATCAGATTGTCCGATGACGGGAATGTGGACTGCACCAGAAACACATCGGCTCCACGCACGGATTCCTCGTAAGAAACCGCAAACTCGCCGTCAGCAAAGTGAGACACATTCATGTTGCCCAGGGGGCAGTTAAGGTAATCGCATATCTCTTTGGCCAGGTACATGGTGTTGGTACCGCAAAAGACCAGGAAAGGATTGCTAGGGTCCATTAGGATGACTGTTGTTTAGTTTGGTTTTACGGTGCAAAGTTACAAATAATCAGCATGCACGCTCCACCCGTTTTGTCCTATTTTAAGAAACTTTTCAACAGATTCTATTCCTGGTCAGAAGCTGTTTTGCGCTTGGATACCTTTGATGGGTTGCTGTTTATAAACTCCTTCCAGCTCTTGGGGCCTTTCTTGCCGGTGTCGGGAAGTCCCATCTGCAGGTAATGGCAGTAGGCGGCGGCCAGCGCATCGGTGGCATCCAGGAACTTAGGCATATCGGCAGGGTCCAAATGAAGCATACGCTGCAGCATTCCGGCCACCTGCTCCTTACTGGCGTTACCATTGCCTGTTATGGCCATCTTTATCTTCATGGGCGCGTACTCAGTGATTGGCACGCTGTGGTTTATGGCTGCGGCAATAGCCACACCCTGCGCCCTCCCCAGCTTGAGCATGGACTGAACGTTCTTACCGAAGAACGGAGCCTCGATGGCCATCTCATCGGGTAGGTATGAGTCTATAATACCGTTCACGCGCTGGAAAATGTGGCCCAGTTTAAGGTACATGTCACCCTCCTTGCGCATGTCTATCACGCCCATGGTCACTATCTGCGCCTTGGTACCCTCTACCTTGATTACGCCGTAACCCATAACGTTCGTGCCGGGGTCTATACCCAGTATTATTTTCTCTACAACAGGCTTAATCATTCGTGTCTGTAAGCAAATGGTCCCGATGAAAATTTTCTTTCGCGAAGATAGCAATTATTCAATCCTATTAGTTACCTTTGCACCCGAAATCATCAACAGCGGGGCATTAGCTCATCTGGCTAGAGCGTTTGACTGGCAGTCAAGAGGTGACGAGTTCGAGTCTCGTATGCTCCACTGAAAACCGCTTCACAGGCTTTGTGAAGCGGTTTCGTTTTAAAAACCTTGTTAAAACCTTGTTACATTTGAAAAAAATTTGGCCGGAAACTGTCGCAGCTTCCGGCCAAGTAGATAATTAAAACACAGTCTTTATGTCAACACTGTGTAAGTACAAAGATACTCAATATTTTAATCCCTAAGGGCAATATCACCTATTATAATATCACTTAATAAACAAACACCCCCTCCAGCAATCCTTCCAACTAAGCCCATCAAAAGCATAGTCATCCAGCCGGCTGTCCAGATACTTGAAGTACTGCCTCCAGCCATCCTCAAACAGCCACTCAAAGTCAGCCTCAGCAAAATGCGGATTGTAAGCACAAACAAATGATGTATAGTCAGCCAGGGCATCAGCCACTGCCGCTTCATCATTCACCAACTTGATCACCCCCTCATCCTCGGGGACAACCTCCTCCCTATCTTTAAGCAAGAAAGCCAGAGTAATATTCGCCAGAATCTCAATGACTCCATCCTGGTCATCATCAGCAATCAGTGTCTTCATAGCAGCCGGAATCTCCTGATTGACTTTCGCAACATACCTCTCCATCTCCGGAGTCAAAAAAAAGGACCTCTTCAATATCATAGAATTAAAAAAAATAATGTGGGCGCACCCTGCGTGAGTTTCCAGTATCGGCAAACACTGTCTTGAACACTGCAGAAAAGCACGCCCACATTACACGGGCGTTCTTTCCCTAATCGCGTAGTGTTCAAGTTCTTCAATTTGCCGATTTCGAAACCCACATGCGAATAGTGAAATTCACTATACTTCCAATATGTCTCAACCACCAGCCAAGGCCGATGATTACGGAGCAAATATATACATTTCCTCAAATATCCAACAATACTCAGCAAAATCTATTTTTCAACCGAAAAGTATCTATTGCACACTTTTTCCGAATTTGTTACCTTTGCAATAAATGATAAGCACCATGAAGAACACAAATCTCCCGATTCACGTAATCGTGGCCATCCTACTTCTGATGACCATCAGCTGCCGCAGCGCAAAGCAGATGAGCAGCACCCAGTCCACCATCTCCAGCAGCTTAACCCTGTCGATGGACAGCACCGCCCAATCCATCCTGAACACCCGGAAGACCACAACCACCATAACCTTTCTTCCGATGCAAACACCTGCGTTCCCCAGACCCGCCGCACCCGATATCGCCCCGGGGCCGATGCCCTCACGCCAAGAAGTCCCCGCACCAATCCAGGATCTCGCCGCCGCCCTCATCGAGCAGGGAGGAGGCACCATCATCATCACCCAGGAAGAGCAGCTGCAGAAGGATACTACCACAGTAACCCATACTACAACCGATGAACAGACTCAAGATGAATCAGAGAACCATGAAACACAGTCGCAATCCAACCCGCCCAGAGCCTCACCTTGGATAGACCGCATCTTCTACACCTTCCTCCTTCTGGCCTTCATCATACTGTTACTCCAGGGGCGGAACCGACAATGACACACCGTTCAAACAACCATATAAACACTACACAACCATGAAATCAACAAACTATGCAATACTATTAATCAAGAGTTTTGAGCAGCTACGCCTCAACTCGTACCTATGCCCAGCAGGCAAGTGGACAATCGGCTATGGCCACACCGATGGCGTAAACCGCGGTATGCTCATAACAGAAAAGACAGCTGATGCCTTCCTCAAGCAAGACATCAAGCATGCTGAAGATGAAGTGAACAAAGTGGATGCAGACCTCACACAGGAACAGTTCGATGCTCTGGTCAGCTTCGTCTTCAACATAGGCGTTCAGGCCTTCCGAGTAAGCACTCTGCGCAAGCTCGTAGAGCGTAATCCCAACGACCCAAAGATAGCCGATGAGTTCAGAAGATGGGTCTATGCCGGAGATAAGAAACTACCCGGACTCATCAAGCGCCGGGAGCAGGAAATCAAACTCTATTACTCATAAACAATGAACAACCATGGAAACACCAATCCTGAATTTGATAACCGACTGCCTGGTACCATTGGTAACGGCAGCAGCAGGTTGGCTTGCCGGCAGCAGAAAGCGCCGCAATGATGCCCTCAAAAGCATGCAAGACTCCATCGATATTCTCAGTCTGGAGAATAAACGCCTCATAGAAGACCTGACCACAGTGAATCGTGAGGTCGTAGCTCTAAGGAAAGAGAATGGCGAGCTTAAGACAGCGGTAGATAAACTCTGCCAAGAAAACTCCCAACTCAAGACCGAAGTCCAGGATCTGCGCAAGCAGATGACCCAAGCACCTGCGTAACCTCAGCCGCTTCGCGTCTGTTCCGTCCCGTAACTATCGCCTTTCACGAAAGCCGATAATTACGGGGCGGCCAAAAAGAAGGTGCATCTGGCCGTCCGATGATAGCCGATGCACCTTTTCTATACACCCTAAACAGAATCTATTTATCAATCTTTCTGATAAGCGAGAGGTCGCCGCTTGACAGGGCCTCAAAGTTGGCCTCAATCTTCTCAATCTCCCAATCCCACCATTTCAGGTCCAGCAGATAAGCAATGAACTCATCATCAAAACGCTTCCTTACAACACGGCAAGGATTGCCTACGGCAACTGAATAAGGAGGAATATCCTTCGCCACAACAGAGTTGGTACCTATAATGGCACCGTCGCCAATATGAACACCAGGCA
>JAEEGJ010002740.1_pt1 | contig 80445 bp, 62 predicted proteins | sample 8958761 | NCBI WGS metagenome assembly JAEEGJ01 (sample SAMN16246546, study PRJNA631951) | gut metagenome | biome: gut microbiome; feature: rumen; material: RS-attached | host: Bos | place: Iran: Karaj | collected 2018-10 | reverse complement strand
GCGCATTCAGGAGCTGAACGTTGGTTTCCAAGAGAAGAAGGGTATTGTGGAAATCATCAAGGTCTGCTTCCGCAAGCCGGCAGAAGGCGAGCACGTGAAGTCGATGAATACCTCAGAACTGCTGGGCATCATCCAGAGCAAGTACCCTTCGCTTCCTGACAACATGAGTACGAGGGTCCGTCTGGGTCAGGCCATGAAACTGATGGAGTTCGACAGCACCAGTCGAGGCCATGTGTCCTATTACAAAGCTGTGCCCCTGAAAGCAGCATGAGTGAGGGGTGAGTGTAGGGTGAGTGAGGGGTCAAGAGCACCCATCACTCATCCTCAAGCCCTTTCTACAAAGGCATTCCCAAAGATTTGAGTGAGGGGTGAGGGGATTTTTGATTGCTTGCTTCTTGATGACAGCGTGCTTGCTTCTTGATGACAGCGTGCTTACTTCCCAAGGGCCGCGTGCTTACTTCCCAAGGACCACCTGCTTACTTCCCGTTGGTTAAGTTTAGCGGCACTAAACTCCAAGTTTACCGTCACTAAACTTCAGGTTTACCGCCACTAAAGTCGGGGTTTAACACCTTCTCGGCACTTCGCCGACTCCTTACTGGCTCTCCGTCGGTTCCCTCCCTGCTCTTCGCCGCAGAGCCCGTAGCTCTCCGCCGTTCAGCCCGTAAGGTGACAGCAGGACTGGGATTTCAGATGACAGACAAATCCCCATTGTAGAAATTTAAAGCGAGCCGTTGTTCATCAGCGGCTCGCTTTGTGTGAGTATTGACTTTCATTCGCCACCTACCCCACGCTGATAATGGCATCAAGAGAATAGGACTGTGTCTGATAATGTTTTCCGTCAGAAGCAGTTATTTCCAAATCTTTTCTCGAAAATCTTGCAATTGTATAAATTAATTTGTATCTTTGCATCATTAAAGAAGTAAACAATGGGGAGTGTGCACAGAGGGACTGTCCCCATGTGCACATGGGTTCTGGCCATCCTGTTCGTCTGTAAGTACATTTTTATATAATTCTGGGAGGATATTGTTATGGCAACATTATTATTATGTCTTCAACTGGTCGTCGTTATAGCGATGATATACATCGGTGCCAAGGTGGGTGGCATCGGTCTGGGTATCTACGGCATGGTAGGTGTTTTCGTCCTGGTGTTCGTCTTCGGACTGAAACCTGGAGTCATTCCCGTTGACGTGATGCTTATCATCGTAAGCGTCATCACTGCCTCGGCAGCGTTGCAGGCTGCAGGCGGACTGGACTATATGGTGAATGTAGCGGCACGATTCCTAAAGAAGAATCCCAGCAGAATCACTTTCTTAGCGCCACTCATTACTTGGCTTTTCGCGCTATTGGCCGGCACGGCACATACTTGCTATGCACTTCAGCCCATCATCGCAGAGATAGCCCGCAAGGGAAAGGTTCGCCCAGAACGTCCGCTCAGTGTCGCCACCAATGCAGCATCGCAGGGCATTGTAGGTTCTCCCGTGTCAGCAGCTACGGCAGCCATTCTCTCTGAGGAACTGTTGGGTGACAAGGGCATTGGCATGACGGAGATTCTTGCGATTACCATACCATCCTCCATCATTGCCATACTGGTGGCCTCGCTGGTACAGAACTCCGTCGGCAAGCCTCTGGAGAAAGACCCCGAATATCTGAGGCGCATCCGTGAAGGATTGCTCAGCGCTGACGAGGATTTGGCCAGTGATGAGCAAGCAGATAATCCACGTTCAAAAATGGCTGTGTTGGCTTTTCTGCTGGGAGTGGTAATGGTGGTGTTGTGTGGCGTCTTCCCCGATTTACGTCCATCCTTTGACGGAGAACCGCTGAACTTGAGTACTTCCATCGAGATCATCATGATGAGTATTGCCGCTCTGATACTGCTGGTGGGTAAGGCCGATGTGCAGAAGGCCATGAAAGGCAACGTGTTTACTTCTGGCATGAATGCCATGGTGTCGATTTTCGGTGTGGCATGGATGGGCAGCACCTTCTTTAAAGGTCACCACGAGATGATACTGGGTAGCGTAGATGGCATCTTCACCAGCTATCCCCTGCTCTTTGCCATTCCGCTGTTTCTTTTCAGTATCATGCTCTTTTCTCAGGCTGCCACGGTTAAGACGCTCTATCCTGTAGGATTGGCGTTGGGTGTGCCCCCTATGATGCTGCTGGTGCTGTTTCCTGCGGTGAACGGCTACTTTTTCCTGCCCAACTATCCCACCTCGATAGCTGCCATCGGTTTCGACCGTACGGGTACTACCCGCATCGGCAAATATGTGTTGAACCACTCCTTCATGTTATCAGGATTCATCATCACCTTTGGCAGCTTTGCCATTGGTTATCTTATCATGATGTTACTTTACTAAAACATCAGGATAATGTGCACAGATCACTTTTTCAAACTCCCAACACCACAGCAGGGCCAATGTTCAGTTGACGTTACTCGTAATCGTCGATGACCGAATTGATAAAGTCCATCATGGGCTTGGCGGTTTTGAACATAAGTTCAATCTCGTCAAGCCATTTTTTACCTTGGTAGAAGTCGTCAGGAACCTGATGCCAACAGCAGTAGTCCTTCATCCGCAGATACTTGATGTGAGCCCAGTCGCGAGGAAATCCTGAGGGACAGGTCTTCAGTTTTTCCAGTCCGAAGCCCTGTGGCTGGTCCCACGAAGACACATCCGTAGGCGTCTTGAAACTGCTGGCTTGCGGACTTCCGAAATACTTCTGGAACGTCTTGTTTTCCACACATTTCAGCCAATCGTCGGCATTGGCCATGATTTCATTTCTGCATGAGGTCAGGATATTTGTGGGCAACCAGTAGTTGCCACAGGCCACCATACAATGGCCAGGCTCCAAGTGCAGGTAATAACCCCCGTGCAGCGCCTTCTTGCCGTGGGCAGCAATGTAAGCCCCCAAGTGGTTCTTATAGGGCGACTTGTCATTCGAGAATCGCGTGTCGCGATTGAAGCGGTAGGTGCAGTCCTTCACGCTCAGATGGGCAATCGACGGGTCGAATCCAGCAATCCTTCCAATCGCCAGCTTCACGCCTTCCTCAAAGTCCGCCCTGATGGCGTCATACTCTGCCTTATTGGCCCAGTACCACTCGCGGTTGTTGTTGGCCATCAGCTGTTTCAGGTAATTCAATATTCGTTTTGCATCCATACGTTATAGAATTTTGCTTGCAAAGATACGAAAAAAGCCTGGAAATGAAAAAAAATATTCTTTCATTCTTTCTTTATTTCTTTTTTTATTATCTTTGCGGCTTGAAATCAATCATTAATTATTTAACATATGAATTACTTATTAATCAAATCGAAAAAAACCTTAGCATTAGTAATACTGATGCTGTTGTCTCTCAACGTTGATGCCCAGACGGATGGTCTGGAAATCAAATTGCCCGATGGAGCGTGTGCCTTCTGGAACTGAGGATCTTTACAAGAAGGACAAAGGCTGGAAAAAGTTCAAGCATATTGAAGGTTTCTAACCGATATCGTCCTTGAATGAAAAATCCCTGCTGAGCACTATAGCTTAGCAGGGATTTTCATTTTTAATTCTTATACTTGGGGTCAGCAGTTAACGTAAACCTCTTGAGAGTACTCCAATCAGATGTGTTACGAGAGGTCTGCAGTTTGAATGTTCCATCAAGCATCTTGTTGTTGTACGTGTCAACGACGCTCTGGGTCATATTAATAACATCGTCGTCAGTGACTACACGCGACTGAATTGAAGAGAGAACACCTGTCAGGGCCGCAACAAAAGCCTTAGCCTGTGCCTGACCTTCTTCAGTCGGGACAACCCCCACGCTCTCTACATCTGCATACCTGTAGTAAACAACAGTCTTATTGTTGTCATCCTTGTCGTCACCACAAGAGGTAAATACAGCACATGTCATTGTCATGCAGATTAAGGCAACTGCGGCCATCAGAATCTTTTTCATAATTGTTTGTTTTAATTAATTAATAAATAAAAGGAGTATAACTTTTCTTCTTATTGTTCGGCTTCAGAAAATCCGCAGGGATTGCCCGTAGGCGTCTGTTCGTTCTTGGCAAGCCAGTCTCCCCAGTCGGTATCGACGTGGAAGTCGTTAATCTTGTAGGAATCGCCAAAGAGGAACTTCCAACCGGTATCATCAGTCAGTTCCATGTTAAAGGTGGTCTTGTCGACAATAGTCACTGACAGCGTATAAGCATTAAGGAAGCCAGGAAGATTATTGACTTGGGCACGGCTAATGAATGCCTTGTCGAAAGCAGCACGGAGATCCTTGCTGATGGTTTGCAACTGGGCATCGCCAGTCTCGCGGGCCAAACAGTCAGCATAGTCGGCAGCATCGAACAACGGTTTCGCAGGATAGGGCTGATAGACTTTGCATGTAGCTCGGTCGATGGCTTCACGCTGTGTTGGGTATAGTTCACAGAGACGGTAACAGAGCTCACCTATCTGATCGTTGACCTCATCGATGGCCTGTGCCTTCATGAAGAACAGGTCGCCATTGATGCTGCCAAAGCTTTCAGTATATCCTGCTTTCCAAGGTTCCAAATTCGCAAACATCTGCTTTGTGGCAGACTCGATGTCTGTAGTCTGCAGCAAGTCCTTGACAAACTCGATGACGATGTGGCCGGTGCTGGAGAGCACATGTTGTGAACCTACAAAATAGTCGGTCACGTAGCGCAGGGTGGTCAGCGATTCCAGATTACCCATCAGGCAGTTTTGGAAGTATATCATTTGAGGATGCTTGATGGCAGAAGCCTCGATGCCCTCCTTGAACTCATACATATTCATGCCCCTGCCATTGAAACCCTCGTCGTAGAGCACGGCGCGCCTGGTGGTAATAGGCTCCTTGAGATAATCATCCTTGGCACTGAAGCCTGCACCATGGCCATAAAGCATAATGATATAGTTCTTCGCAGGTGCCGTCTTTGCCACCCAGTTCAGTTGCTCAGTCACGTTCTGCTGATCGTAGAGCTGGAACTTTGATTTCTCCTCAAAACAGGCATCCGTGCGCAGTTTGCTAAGGTCGGTTTTCGACGTCAGTTCAAAGCGCAGCACCTCGTCCTCGTTGGCATACTTGCCAGAGAAAGCAAAATCTTGGTCTTTATGCCCATACTTATAGAAGAACAGCACGCGCAGCTTCTTGTTATCGGTCAGCATGGGTTTCACCTTCTCATACACATTCTCGATAATCCAGTCCATGCGTCCGCCAGCGTGGCCGTAGATGAACAAAGTATAGTCTGCCATATCTTCCGTAGGCGATGGCGTTGGATTGTCACTTTTGCTACAGCTCTGCATGGTTAATGCGATGAATGCAACAAGCACCATCAGCATCATTGATAAACCTTTTTTCTTCATTGTTTATTTCATCTTCAGTTTTAGTATTCGGCGGACGCTCTGGTTGATGCGCTCCTCAGTGATGGTGCCCTTCTCCACAGCAGCCATTACGGCATCGAAGGCCTCTACCAGATTCTTCGGCCCCAGCACAATGTCAACGCCTGCCTGTATGCTGCCCACGGCAGCCTCGGCACTCGTGTACTGCTGTGTGATGGCTCCCATCTCCATACCGTCGGTAATGATGATGTTCTGGTAGCCCAGCTCCCCACGCAGCTTGTCCTGCAGGATGATGGGCGACATGGTAGAAGGCACATCCGAGCCCGTCACCTTGGGCGCACCGATATGAGCCGTCATCACCAACTGGCAGCCCCATGCTATGCCCGCCTTGAAGGTCACCATCTCGCAATCCTGCATCTCGGCCCATGTCTTCTGGGTCGATGCGTAGCCGAAGTGCGTATCGACCTTCGTGTCGCCATGACCGGGGAAGTGCTTGATACAGCCCGTTACACCTGCATCCTTCAGTCCTTGCAGATAGTTCGTCACCATGGGCGCTGCCACGGCAGGATCGTCGCTGAAAGCCCTCGGCCCGATGATAATATTCTCTGGATTGGTGTTCACGTCGGCCACAGGCGCAAAGTCTATGTCGAAGCCATAGCGGTGCAGATAGGTGCCGATGGTGTTGCCACACTCGTAGGCATTGTTCGGATCGCCCGTAGCACCGATGGCACTCATCGACTCATATTTCTTCACGTTGAAGTTCGGGTTATTGGCTATGCGGGCCACTCGTCCGCCTTCCTCGTCGATACACAGCAGCGGCTGCCCGTTGAGCGCCCGTATCTGGGAGATCAGTCTCGACAGTTGGCTCTCGTTATCGATATTCCACGCATAGAGGATCAATCCTCCCACGGGATAGCGTTCGTTCACATCGCGCATGGTCTGGTTCACCTCGAGGAGAGGATTCTCCTGCAGGTCGGCATAGGTATTCCAGTGGATGGTGGTATCGAGCGTTTCCATACGTACATAGAACATCTGCCCCACCTTCTCGCGCAGCGTCATCTTTGCTAGTTGCTCTTCCACCTTGTCCTTCGGCGATATAGGGTCGTCGTTCGAACAGGCTGTAACCATCAGGCCGCAGATCAGGATGGCGGCTATCATCCACAGAATGTTCTTTCTCATTAGCTTTCTTGTCATAGTTAAAATATTAAAATGCATTTCGTTAAATTCAGGACGCAAGGCTGCGATTAAGCGAGAGCCATTAAAACTTGTTTAAATGGCCGAGCGTGAGCAGTCTCGCGACTTTTCAAGCCGCGAAGGTACAACATTTTTTTGTCTTTTTCGCAAAAAAATCGCAACAATCGCTCCAAAAACTCCGTAAACCTTTGCATATATCAAGCCCCGCCCGACTTACATCACCTGTCCCCTGAAAGGATACATGGTTTGAAATATCTTTACATCACAAAATCTCCATGAGTGAGGACTATTCTCTGCATGGGTTTGAACTATTCTCGCTGGGGGTTTGAATAGTCCAAAGTGGAGGTTTCCTCGGAGGAAAGTCGGACTTTGCTCGGAGGAAAGTTCCACCCCTCTGAAACGCCCATAAACAGGGCATTCTGAGCTGTCAAAGTGGGGCCTGACGCAACGCAAAACAACACATTAGAAATTGAATTATATTTACATATACAAGAGACATTCAACACACAATCATGGCGAATTTGCCGAATGTTGTATTGTTGCAATGTTGCATAAGGACTATCCACCTACCCTAACGGAGTAGGATTACAAGTGTAATTTGAGATTATGATAAATAGAATATATTTATCTATCTTAAATACTACCTATTATACTCCTTATGCAACAATGCAACATCGCAACAACTTTCGATTCATCGTAAATTAGGGTTAGACGGCAGTTCTCTCGATTCGCACTACCTTTGAGGCTTGCGCCTCGAAGGTACTCACGTTCGGAAATGCAAATAAATCGAGATTTATTTTGCATTTCTCTCACTTATTCGTACCTTTGCAGCCGCATATATAATTAGGTATACATCTTTAATAAGAGATATGAAGCACGTGAAGATCATGCCCATGCCTGAGTGCGACAAGCTGATATACAGCCAAGGGGCAATAGCAAGACAGATAGCAACCATGTTCGTGGTCGACGATGAGAATCCTCAGGCGGCCGAGAGCTACCCCATCGTGGCTGGTGGAGAAAAAGAGGCCGACGGATGGCCCATGACTGATACGGAGTGTTTCGAAACCCCCGTGGTGTGTCGTCGTGGACAGAAGATATCACCCAGGCTATTTGCCTCGTTCGTGAAGCGGGCCATGCACGAAGAAGTGCCTGCAACGGCTTGGGAACTTTACAGGCAGCTACGTGAACAAGGCAGCGACTTGCAACTGCCCGTTTGGGCCAGCAACAAGGAGACCATTCGCGAGTATACCATCGAGCTTGAGTTCAATGACTTCAACGAAGAAGCCACGTGCATATCCACCGACACCTCAGACTTCTACTTCGAGGCTTATTTCGATCGCGACGACAAGGATGAGTTGTATGCCCAGCTTGATTCGCAGCTGATGGACTACCTCAACATACTCGATACGGAGGAGCTGCATTGCAAGCTGACATTCACGACGCTCGATTTTGACTATGCCGACGTAGTGAACCGACTGAACACCGAACCCATCGACACACGCTTCTGCGATATGTACGAACCCAGAAAGTAGAACCAATGGCCAACTTTAGAGAAATACCCGTAAGCTTTGTCGTAGACCGAGCAAGGGCTCAAAAATGCGCTCTTGAGGCTCGCCCCTATCGCTCGTTGCTGAAAGACTGGTTCAGCGAGATTCATTGCGAGATTCAGGGCTATGAGTCGCTCCACGCCATCGATGTGTGCTTTCCTGAGCTGAGTCAGGATGCCAATACCATCAGCATGGGCCCGGCGGTGGTATTGCCAGGATGCGTGCTGGGCCGTTTCCGTCAGGAGAAGGGTTCAGCAGCCTTGCTCGTCAGTATCATCCACGAGATTCATCGCCGCATGACCATTCCCCTGGATGAGAGTCGCAAAGCCCAGCGCCCCGAGGATGTAAGGCAGACCACATGGACCTGGGCTCACGTGATGCGCGTGATGATAAGAAGAGGTATCCTGGCCGAAGGCACCAGCAAGTCGGTATTCGGAGCCATGATAGAGCAGGTTCTGGGCGAGAAGGTGAAGGCCAACTCCATCCGTCGTGCCCGACATTGCAATTTCGATATGGTTCTCAAATACGATTATGACTTGAGCGATGCCGATAAAACCATTTGTGCAGAGATTTTTTCGCTTTTTATGCCATTGTTTAAGACACAAATTTGACATCAAATTGACATTTTGACACCGACTTGACACAGCCTTGACATACCCCTCTCAAGGCCTAAAGTTATTTGCATTTCGTTGTTTTATTTCGTATCTTTGTAGGCGAATTCACAATCAAACGTGCAGGCGCCGCACAAAAGTTAAACATTAAAACAACAAAACAGAATGCAAAGTTTAAAGCTTATCGCACTTAATTGTGCACAGAATCCCAACCGAGGCATCGCCTTCGAGAGCAGCCTCGACAAGTACAACGATTTGATCGGTCAGCCTTGGTTGGCCGAGATGGTCAGCCGTATCCAGCACGGAGAGGAGAGTCTGAAGGACTCTCTCCCCATTCGCTGCTCGCACTACTACCGATTTAATAATAATCATCGTGCGCAGGCTGACATGGACCCAGAAGCTTTCCTGTTTCAGACTTGTGTCGACATTGACGATGCTGCCATCGTAGAGCAGACCATCGCCAAGGCTCGCGAGCTGGATTCTCAGGAAGGTTCTCTTTGGAAGGGCATGCTGCTCCACATGGAGTATTCTGCCCGTAAGAAGCTCCACATTGATATTCGTATCCCCGTGGGACTGACTATCGAAGAAGCCCAGCAGCAGTATTGCGAAGCCCTTGGAGTGGCTTTCGATGGCAGCTGTGTGTCGCCCGAGCGATTCATCTTGATTACCGATGCCTCGCAGACCATCTACTGCTCTGAACATTGGTACGAGGTATTGCCCGAGGAGGAACTCAAGCTGCGTCGTGAGGCCTATCTAAAGCGAGGACTCACCATCGACGGACGACAGCTGAAAAATCAGCCCTCATCCAACGAGCGCAAAATTGCGCCCGTTGCCCAGCAAACCGAGCTCTTCCCTATTAATAATAAGGTGGAAGCCAACCCCTCTTGCCTTCGAGCCTTCGATCTCTGCATGGAAGAGGCCGGACTCACGGAGCGAGCTCTGCAGATAGAGGGTGTTCGCCACAACTCGCTGCTTAGCATCTTCTCCGTTGGTGCTTGCCGCCTGATGACCATCGAGCAGATGACGGCTGTGGTTAAGACTCGTATGCCCGAGTATGCCGAGGAGGCCGATTGTCAGAAGCTGATTCAGGACTTCTATCAGAACTATACTGAGATGAACAAGCCCATGAACAAGCGTCTGCGCGAGATTCATGCCGAGGCTTATGGCGACGACCCTGAGGCTGAGACCATCGAGGCTGAGAACGAGGAGGAAGAGGCCGCCAAGCATCGTCGTAAGCTCATAGCCAAGCTGTTGCCTCCCGGACTTCGTGAGCCCGTGATGGCCGCTCCCAAGGAGCAGCAGATGAATGTGCTCTGCGCCATCATGCCCATCGCCGCAGCCTATGCCGACAAGGTGGAAGTGAAGTATGCCGATGAGAAGACACAGTATCTGGGACTCATGTCGCTCATCATCGGTCGCCAGGCTGGTGGTAAGTCGGGGTGCAAGGAGGCTGTGGAGTGCTGGATGAAGATTCTCAAGGAGGAATCGAAGGCTTTCCGCGAGCAAGAGGATGCTGTAAAGCAGCAGAACAAGTGCCGCAAGGCTAACGAGCGCGCTCAGGAAATGCCGAAGTACCCCATCCGAAAGGTACCTATTACCATCTCGTGCTCCACGCTGCTGAAGCGTTTCAAGAACGCCCCTGAGCGTTGTCTCTACTCCTTCTGCGAAGAGCTCGATACGCTGCTGAAGACCAACTCAGCCGGCAACTGGAGTGCCAAGTACGATATCTATCGTTACTCGTTCGATCGTGCCGAATGGGGTCAGGATTTCAATAGCGATCAGGCCGAGTCGGGCGATGTGAACGTCATCTACAACTGGACCATCTTCGGCACCTACGGCTCATTCAAGAAGTGTTTCCAGCGCGAGAATGCCGAAAACGGACTCGGAGGTCGTGTGCTCATTTCAGAGCTGCCCGACACACGATTCACCAAGCTGCCCAAGTATCGTGCACTGAACGCCGAGGAGCAGGAAGCCATTCAGCAAGCCGCCCAAAAGCTCAGCGAGATGAGTGGATATGTTGACACGCCCCGTCTTCGCAAGGCCATTGCCAAGTGGGTTGAGGAGAAGCGTATAGATGCTCTGAAGAACGCTGATGAGGTAACGGATAACTTCCGTCGTCGAGCCGCTGTCATTGCCTTCCGCTGTGCCGTAGTCTTCCATCTGTTGTCAGGACAGGAGCGCGAATCGAAGGCTTGTATCGACTTCATGTTGATGATGGCCGACTACTGTCTGGAGACTCAGGTTCGCTTGCTTGGTGATATGATGGCGAGTCAGCAGGCCAACAACGAGCCTCTGATGAAGACCATCGGCAACAAGAGCGCCTACGACCGTCTGCCCAAGGTGTTTACCATGGACGACTTGCGACTGGCCAAGGGTGCCAACTTTGAGGAGTCATCCTATCGAAGCATCATCAGCAAGTGGAAGAAGGACAAGATTGTAGAAGAGCTTCCGCGTGAGGAACTTGGCAACGGCAAGCAACTCCGCTGGAGGAAGCTTGTAGCCTAGCCGATCAGAAAAATTGTTGCGATGTTGCAATGTTGCATAAGGACTCTCTTAACAAACTAAAGCCCCGCCAACCGGCGAGGCTTTTGTTGTTTATAGATAGAAGTCCGATGTATTATTTACGGCTTCGTGCGGATGTAATGCTTGGTGGAAGAAGTGCTGGTAATCGTTGTCCAAGAGGTTTCATCGTCAGATTCCTCCAGGACGCCTGCTCCAGCGGTGATACTACCAGAGACAGCCTGGTCTTGTCCGGCAGTAGGTCCTCCATAAAGAGAAACGGTACCACCAGCAACGGTCAGGTTGCCAGAGATGGCATAAGCATTAGGACCATAAGATTTAACACTTGTAACAGTCAGTTTGCCACCATGGATCTCTACATCACCAGCTATTCCATTACAATAGTACGAAGTACCATCACCTGTTTTCTGGGCTTCAACGATCATTTCTCCGCCATAAATAGCAAGTTTTCCTGATGTGATCCACACCGTTTTGATATTACCATCTCTATGATTGATTGCTGTTATTTTTCCACCATAGACATAAGTGTTTGTAAGGGTCAAATTATAATCTGAGACATTATCTTCACCAACCTCAATGACTCCACCATACACATACAAGGGTTCAAAACCACCCATTCTTTGTTTTACTATGATTTTCCCGCTATTTTCACTCTGTCCATAGATGTTCAGTTTATGGGAGTCGCCATCACTGCCAAAGAATGAGGCATCAAATGTCAGAGTCTTGCCATCGCAGAGGATGATATCCACATCGCCCGAGAGCCTAATAGTATTATCTAAGGTCATATCCTCTGCGATGATATACGTGCCTCCGGGAAGCAGTTTGGAACTTAAGATACCATCTACAAGCGTGCTCTCTGCGGGCATTAAATCGGCTGTCGTTTCATCGAGTGGGTCGGCCTCGACAAGCTTCTTGGTGGCATCATCCCACTTTAAATAAGGATAGTTCACCTTGAGGGTATATGATATCTTCTTCGTTTCGTATGTGGTTGTCTCACCATCGGTGATAGTAGCCGTGATGGTCACTGTTCCAGCTTTATGTGGTGTGATGACGCCCGTTTCAGGATCAACCTCGGCAATGGTGGGGTCGCTTGATGAGTAGGTTACCTTGCCATCGCCTTCAATGGTGATGGGGTTCACGAAATCCATCACATTGTTACCAACGGTCTGGCTGGTTGTGGCATAACTGATGCTGCCGGCTTTCTTCGTTATTGATTGATTAGTTTTTGCGGGGTTGTCCCACTCGCCGAAGATGTCGTCGAGCGTGCCTTCGCATGATGTAAGTGTAGCAGTGGCCATCAGGGCACACAATGCCATTGAAAAGATGTTTTGCTTCTTCATTTTGATTTTAACTGTACATTAATAATGAGGTTGATTGAATAAATCGGGTGCAAAGATACGATTAAATGAGCACAAAACAAAGCAAAAAACGATTTTTTTGCTTTTATTGTCGAACCGAATAAGCAGCGAGAGCCAGTAAGCTCGCTTAAATGACCGAGTCGCGTTTGAGGTCGACGAAGTCAATGTGAGTATCTTCGGCAAAGCCAGAGGTACGAATAATTTAGTTAATCGCTGCTCACACCCTTAAACTTTATTAAAAGGCGGTGGATTTGCTGATTGTGGAGGATTTTTTTGCTATATTTGCAGCAAGAATCAACTAACAACTATTCACAAGATGAAAACTAACTTACATTTAAAAAGCATCCTTACAGTAGTTATGGCCGCTATGACAATCCTGCCTGCTTCAGCAGCAAAGGCAAAAAACAAGTTCCAAAATTTCAAGGTTTCCACCTACATCCGTGCACAGGATGTGGCGAGGATGGCCGACGACAAGTTCCTCAACCAGACATGGGAGACCGTGAGTGCTCAGGTGGATCTCGACAAGATCTATCTGGAGACCCATCGTGATGCCTTCACCGTAGACGAGAAAACCATGCTGAAGGTGAAGAAGTTCTTCCTCTCGAAGGGACTGGAGGTGGGCGGGGGCATTACCTACACCCGTAGTGAGCCTACTGATTTCGAGACTTACAGCTATGCCCGTGCTGACGAGCGCCAGATAGTAAAAGAGGTGGCCGAATACACCGCAAAATTGTTCGATGACTTTATTCTCGACGATTTCTTCTTCATCGACCTGAAGAACGATGACGAGATAGCTGCCAAGGGCACGAAGAGTTGGACGGAATACCGACTGCGTCTGATGGCCGATGCTGGTCGCGAGTTGGTGGTGGGTCCGGCCAAGAAGGTGAACCCCAAGGTGAAGGTGATTGTGAAGTACCCCAACTGGTACGACCACTTCCACGGACTGGGATTCAACCTGGAGGAGGAGCCCCAGTACTTCGACGGCATCTGGACGGGCACTGAGACGCGCGATCCCGGATCGGCCCAGCATCTGCAGAACTACCTGAGCTATAACGTGGTGCGCTACTTCGATAACATCGCCCCTGGCAAGAACGGAGGCGGATGGGTGGATGCCGGTGGTATCCACATGAGCATGGACCGCTATGCCGAGCAGCTGCATCTCACCATGCTGTCGAAAACGCCAGAAATCATCCTGTGGAACTACATGCAGCTCTACGAGGTACAGATCACTCCTCAGCAGCGTGCCCCCTGGCAGGAGGCCGGCAAGAGCAGCTTTGACTACGACGCCATGGTGGCTCCCTTCACAAAGGACGGCAAGACCATTACACCCACAACAATGGCACGCTATGCCAATGTGACGCTCCATCAGACTGACAAGCTCATCGGACAACTCGGCAAGCCTATCGGACTCGCCTCATACAAGCCCTATCACTCCTCGGGCGAGGACTTCCTGCAGAACTATCTGGGCATGATAGGTCTGCCCATGGATATGTATCCGCAGTTCCTCACCGATCGTCAGCAGATTCTGCTTACGGAGCAGGCTGCCAAGGATCCGCAGATTGTAGAGAAGATCAAGGCTCAGTTGAAGAAGGGCGGCGACGTGATCATTACGACCGGACTGCTGAAGGCCATTCGTGAGCCGTTGGGCGATGTATGCGAGTTGTACTGTGGCGACCTGAAGGCCATCGTCAATGACTTCGGCTATTCGGGCAAATCAGCACGCGAGTTCATCATCCCTCAGGTGAAGTACTTTACCAACGATGCCTGGGAGGTGGTCAGCGCAGGACGTCCGTTGAACGGTGGCGTATCGGGCTACCCCATCCTACTGCGCGACACCTATTCCAAGGGTATGCTCTTCGTGCTTACTATTCCCGATGACTTCGGCAACCTGTACGACTATCCTGCTGGCGCCCTCAACATCATACGCCGTGCCATGAGCAAGGACACAGGCGTCTACATTGAAGGTCCCTCGAAGGTGGCACTCTTCCCCTACGACAATAAGACGCTGGTGGTGGAGAACTTCAACGACGAGACTGTCAGCGTGAAGGTAGTAGTGTGTGAACAGGTAGGCAGTCTGAACAACCTCCTGACTGGCGAGCAGCTGAAGCCCATGGTGCAGAAACCCGTTCAGGGCTTCTTCGGCCGCAATCGTTTCTTCGGCTATCCTGAAGGCGCGTCAGTCTTCGAGATCAGCCTGCCTGCACACAGTTACATCGGATTGAAATACTAACTTCACCCTCAACAACGGCTTAGAGGGGATAGTCCTCGAAAGCGTAGAGCACGGTTGAGAGGTAACGCTCGCCGGTATCGGGCAGCAGCACTACGATCTTCTTACCTTTGTTCTCGGGACGCTTGGCAACCTGGATGGCTGCGAAGAGGGCAGCACCAGCAGAGATACCTACGAGCAGACCTTCGCTCTGGGCAATCTCACGACCTGTACGGATGGCATCGTCGTTCTCTACATCGAACACCTCGTCGATCACATCGGCATCGTAGGTCTTGGGCACGAAGCCGGCACCGATACCCTGAATCTTATGAGGACCGCTCTGACCACCATTGAGCACGGGGCTCGACTTGGGCTCTACAGCGATGACCTTGACATTGGGATTCTGTTCCTTGAGGTACTTACCTGTACCAGAGATGGTACCACCGGTACCTACACCACCGATGAAGATATCGACCTGACCATCGGTATCGCGCCAGATCTCAGGACCCGTGGTGGCATAGTGCTTAGCGGGGTTGGCGGCGTTCTCGAACTGCTGCAGGATGACAGCGCCAGGGATAGAGGCACGCAACTCCTCGGCGGCGCGGATGGCTCCGGGCATGCCGTCTTTACCAGAAGTAAGGCGAACCTCGGCACCATAGGCCTTCACGAGATTACGACGCTCAATACTCATGGTCTCAGGCATGGTAAGGATTAAGTGATAGCCCTTAACGGCTGATACCAGGGCCAATCCTACGCCCGTATTTCCTGAGGTGGGCTCGATGATGGTAGCGCCGGGCTTCAGGATGCCCTTTGCCTCAGCATCCTCGATCATAGCCAGGGCGATACGGTCCTTAACAGAACCACCGGGGTTGAAAAACTCTACTTTGGCAATCACGGGAGTGTCAAGTCCCTGTGCCTGTGAATACTTGTTGAGCTCAAGAAGTGGGGTGTTGCCGACGAGCTCAGTCAGCTGCTTTGCAATCTTTGTCATAATCCTTACCTTTTTAAAATTAATATAATTTTTAATGTTTAATCTATAACTTTTTAAACTATATAAGTTTCTGGGTGCAAAGGTAGGGGGTTTTTGGCATTACCACAATCCCACGTGCGTGGCATTCCATATACCACATTTATGGTATATTGAAGAAAATGGGCCTTTTTTAGGGGAAAATTTGGTTTTCTGCTTACTAATTCGTACCTTTGCAGGCAATTATGATAGTATGCATTGCAGAGAAACCCAGTGTGGCGAGAGACATTGCCCGCATTATCGGCGCAACGGCCTCACACGATGGGTATATGGAAGGAAACGGATACCAGGTGACATGGACCTTCGGACACCTGTGTACACTGAAGGAGCCTGGCGACTACACCCCAGCGTGGAAGCCCTGGGCTCTGACGCAGTTGCCCATGGTACCACAGCGCTTCGGTATTAAACTCATAGACGATAACGGCATTAAGAAGCAGTTTGCCACCATAGAGCGCCTGATGCAGGCGGCCGACGGTATCGTGAACTGCGGTGACGCAGGACAGGAGGGAGAACTGATACAGCGCTGGGTGATGCAGAAGGCACAGGCCACTTGCCCCGTAAAGCGACTGTGGATATCGTCGATGACCGACGAGGCTATCCGTGAGGGCTTTGCCAACCTGAAGGACCAGCAGGACTATCAGCCGCTTTATCTGGCAGGACTATCGCGTGCCATCGGTGACTGGCTTCTGGGCATGAACGCCACACGACTCTACACGCTTAAGTACGGACAGAACAGACAGGTGCTCTCGATAGGTCGCGTGCAGACCCCTACTCTGGCGCTGATCGTGAATCGACAGAAAGAGATAGAGAACTTCAAGCCGGAGCCTTACTGGGTACTGGCTACGATATATCGCGACACCACTTTTACAGCCACCAAGGGTAAGTTTACATCGAAGGAGGAAGGCGAAAAGGCCTTTGCCACCATTGAGGGCAAGCCCTTCACCGTGACGAAGGTGGAGAAGAAGGAGGGCAAGGAACAGCCCCCACAGTTGTATGACCTCACCTCGCTACAGGTGGACTGTAACCGTAAGTTCGGTTTCTCAGCTGAGATGACGCTGAACCTGATACAAGCGCTCTACGAGCGAAAATTCACCACCTATCCACGTGTGGATACACAATATCTGAGTGACGACATCTACCCTAAGTGTCCGCAGACGCTGAACGGACTGTACCAGACGAAGTTTGCTGGCATAGCACCTTATGCGGAGCTGATTAAACCCATCGGTGGCAAGCCGCTGAAGAAGACGAAGCGCGTGTTCGACTCATCGAAGGTGACAGACCACCATGCCATTATTCCTACGGGAGTGATTCCACAGGGACTGAGCGACGCCGAACAGAAGGTGTTTGACCTCGTGGCAAGAAGATTCATCGGCGTGTTCCTACCGGATTGTAAGTTTGCCACAACGACGGTACTTGGAGAGGTAAGAGGATCTTCAGAGGTAAGTGGTGAGGGGTTAGAGGTTAGAGATATCTCAAAGGCAGAAGATGTGGTGGAATTTAAGGTGACAGGTAAAGAGATCTTGGATCCGGGATGGAGAGTTGTTCAAGGTAAGGAGAAAAAAGAGAAAGAAGAGGAAGAGGAATCTCAGAACACATCTCTCACCTCTAACCCCTCACCTCTCACCTCTGATCCTGAAAGGATCTTACCGACCTTCGTAAAGGGAGAATCGGGCGAGCATAAGCCTACGCTGACGGAGAAGTGGACTACACCTCCACCTTATTACAATGAGGCCTCGCTGCTGCGCGCCATGGAGACGGCTGGTAAGTTTGTGGAGGACGAAACGCTGCGTGCTGCCATGAAGGAGAACGGTATAGGACGTCCGTCATCGCGAGCCGGCATCATAGAGACGCTCTTCAAGCGCCACTACATTAAGCGTGACAGGAAACGACTCATTGCCACACCTACAGGCATAGAACTCATTGACCTGATTCGCGAGGAACTGCTGAAAAGTTGCGAGCTGACAGGTATCTGGGAGAAGAAACTGCGCGACATAGAGCATCAGAAATACGACGCCAAGCAGTTTATTGACGAACTGAAGGAGCAGGTGGCTGAAATAGTGCACGAGGTGATGACGGACACGAGCAATCGCAGAGTGACGGTACTGACGGATGCCGAACTGAAGAAAATAAAATCGCCTAAATGACCCATCAACGCAACCTCTGGCTTGGGAGCAGCGCACTGATGCTGCTTGTGGGTGGAACCATCTACGTTCTGCTACGCTCACGACAGACATTGCTGAACGTGCTTATCGATGCCGCAGGTGCCAAGGGGATAGAGGGTGCGAGAGAGAAAGCAGCGGAATGGACGATTCCGGAATGGATCGTATACAGCTTGCCAGGAGGTTTGTGGAGTACAGCCTATATCCTGCTGATACACGCTCTGACTATGGGTGAACGCCCTGGAAGGCGGCTGCTCTGGGCATCGTTGATACCTGTCATAGGCGTCCTCTCGGAACTGATGCAACAACACAATCTGCTGCCTGGTGTGGCCGACCGTTGGGATGTGTTCTTCTACGCACTACCCTACTTTATCTATTTTGTGTATATATCACTAAAAACTATAAGATCATGAATGTTAACATTAACAACAAGTGGGCTGCAGCCATCGTATTCGTACTGCTGGGTATCTTCACCCTACTCGTGCCCACAGACGAGGACAAGAGTAATGATGAATCGACAAGCGAGACCACATCGACTCCACAGCAGGAGGAGAAGAAAGACAGTGTGGTGATTAACCCTGTGCTCGACACGGATCCTTACGAGGAGCTGGAAGACCTGATAGGTCTGGACAACGTGAAGCAGGAGGTGAAATCGCTGGCCAACTTCGTGAAGTTGCAGAAACAGCGTCAGGAGAAGGGCATGAAGACGCCTAAGATGTCGTACCACCTGGTATTTACAGGTAGTCCTGGTACTGGTAAGACGACCGTGGCTCGTATCGTGGCACGCATCTACAAGGACCTGGGTATCCTGAAGACAGGTCATACCGTAGAGACGGACCGATCGGGACTCGTGGCAGAATACGTGGGACAGACGGCGACGAAGACAAACGCCATCGTAGACTCTGCCCTGAACGGTGTGCTCTTCATAGACGAGGCCTATGCACTGGTGCCTGAGAACGCGAGCAACGACTACGGACAGGAGGCTATATCGACCCTGCTGAAGCGTATGGAGGACGATCGCGACAAGCTGGTGGTGATCATTGCCGGATACACCAACGAGATGAAGCGATTCATCGACTCGAACCCAGGACTGCAGTCGCGCTTCAACCGTTATATCAACTTCCCCGACTACACGGCGAAAGAACTGGTGCGCATCTTCCACATGTACATGAAGAAGAACCAGTACACCATCAGCGACGAGGCCGACGAGATGCTGAAGGAGAAGCTGGACTATGCCGTGGAGCATAAGGACAGGAACTTTGGTAATGCGCGATACGTGAGAAACGTATTCGAGAAGTCGATACAGATGCAAGCTAACCGACTGGAAGGCAAATCGAACCTCTCAGACAGAGAACTGACAGAGATTACTGCCTCAGACATAGAAAAGGCCTTTGCACAGGTGAAATAAAGGCTTAGGAATATAATAATTCGCATGCCTCGCGCGTTATTAATAAGGTATGCGAAAGTATCTCTACACAATATACACACTGATCTGCTCCGTGCTCCTTTTGAGTTGCGGAGCAGATCAGGCTGTGAAGAAGGGTGATAAATACTATGCCGTGGGCGAATACTACGACGCGGCAGAGCAATACAAGAAGGCATATTCGCAGACGCCCACAAAGGAGCGCAACCTGAGAGGCGAGCGCGCCCAGAAACTGGCTGAGTGTTATCGCAGAATCAATGCCACCACAAAGGCCATCAACGCCTATAACAACGTGGTGCGCTACAAGAAGGCTGACTCGCTGACACATCTTTATCTGGGACAACTCTACCTGAAGAACGGACAATATAAGGAAGCGGAGAAGCAGTTTGCCATTGCGATTGACAGTTTAGAGACAAGAGGTGAGGGACGAGAGGTGAGAGATTTGTTGAAGCTGGCGAGGAACGGACAGAACTCAGCGCAGAAGGCTCCAGAGTGGAAGAAGGCTGGATCGGACTATATCGTGAAACGCATGGATGTGTTTAACTCGCGGCGCGACGACTACTCTCCGATGTTGGGTGGAGATGAGCACAACCAGTTGTATTTTACATCCACACGTAATCAGGCGCAGGGCGACGACCTCAGTGGAATTACTGGTGCTAAGGCTGCCGACATCTTCCTCTCACAGAAGGACGATCAGGGACGTTGGGGCAAGCCACAGAGCATAGACTCGGAACTGAACTCCGACTTTGACGAAGGCGCCTGCTGTTTCTCGCCCGATGGACACACGATGTATCTCACCCAGTGTAAGACGCATCCAAACTATCCCCGTTATGCCACCATCGTGGTGTCGCAACGTACGGATGCTGCCTGGAGCAAACCCACAGAACTCGTCATCTCGAAGGATACGGCCTCGAGTTTTGCCCACCCTGCTGTGTCGCCCAATGGCGAATGGCTCTACTTTGTAAGCGATATGCCTGGTGGTATGGGTGGTTTGGACATCTGGCGATGCCGACTGCTGAGTCACGGCGAAACGGGTGTGGTGGAGAATCTGGGGGCACCCATCAACACGCCTGGTGACGAGATGTTTCCCACTTTCCGTCCGAATGGTGATCTGTACTTCTCATCGAATGGTCACCCAGGTTTCGGAGGTCTGGACATTTTCATCATGAAAGCAGAATCTCTCACCTCTCACCTCATTCCCGAGCAAAGCTCGCCTACCCGTAGTCTTTCACCTCTCACCTCTAAATTAGAGCATTTAGGGTGGCCATTAAACTCTCAGGGGGATGACTTCGGGATGACCTTTGAGGGAAAGAGGAATCAAGGCTACTTCTGTTCGAGTCGTGGCGACCTGAGGGGCAACGACCACATATACAGTTTCTACAACCCTGAGATAGTACAAACGGTGAAAGGATGGGTGTACGAGCAGGATGGCTACGAACTGCCTGCAGCCCAGGTGTATATGGTGGGTAATGACGGAACCAACCTAAGACTCAGCGTGCGTGGCGACGGATCGTTTACGCAGGAGGTGAAGCCTGGTGTAGACTATGTGCTGTTGGCCACCTGCAAGGGCTATCTGAACCATCAGCAGGAACTAAGGGTGGAGAGTTCCAAGGCGTCGGAAGAGCACGTGCTCCAGTTCCCACTGGCTAATATCTCTGCACCTGTGCTGATAGAAAACATCTTCTACGACTTCAACAAGGCCACCCTTCGTCCGGAATCGGCTACAGCACTCGACAAGCTGGTGAGGACACTCAACGAGAACCCCAACGTAACCATAGAACTATCTGCCCATACGGACTGCAGAGGTTCGGACGAGTATAATGAGAAACTATCGCAACGAAGGGCTGAGAGCGTGGTAAACTATCTGATTCAGCACGGTATCGCTGCTGACCGACTGACGCCCAAGGGATATGGCGAGGGCAGGCCGAAGCACATCAAACGAAAGGTGGCAGAAAAATATCTGTTCCTCAAGGAGGGCGATGTACTCAACGAGGAGTTTATCAGCACGCTCCCAGAGGAACAGCAGGAACAGTGTCACCAGTTGAACAGGCGAACAGAGTTTACTGTATTACGTACAACTTACGGGCTATTTGATAAGGCAGGAAAACTAATACGAAAGCCAGCACCAGCACAACCACCCAGGGATTAACTGAGAACTCAGTTGTGGGAGCTGTTACCATAAATACTTCGAGCCATCCTAACATCATGCGCAAGCCTCCGTAGAACAGGCCCTGCGCAATCTGCCAGCCTCCTAATACGAAGAACAACACGATGCCCACAACGCCACAGAACAGCGTCCACAGACGGGAAAGTCGGCGTACGCGCTCCTGACTGGTCTCAGGCAGGTTCATCATCACCCGCTCTGTAAAGCCGTTATCTTCAATCTGCTGCTGGGCAGCCTGCTTGAAGAACTCCTCAATCATGATATTGTCTTTATCGGTCATAGCCATTTTCTTTTAAATAGTTTGCCATTTTATCTTTTCCTCTCTTCAAGTGAGATTTCACTGTGTTATCATTCATCCCTGTGATCTTGGCAATCTGGTCAATCGGATAGCCATCGATGAGTTGCAGGGTGATACAGGTTCGTTCATCAGGTTTCAACAGGGCCAGAGCTGCGTGGATGTCTATCTGGAGTGAAGAATCGCCCGAGGACGTTTTCGTCTTCACAGCTGCGCTGTTATCAATATCGTCAGTTTGTTTACGCGATCGTATCTCGTCGTAGAACACATTATAGGCTATTCGCATGAGCCATGTGGAGAAGCTTGATATGCCCTTAAACTTGGTAATATTCACATAGGCCTTGATGAATGTCTCCTGTGCGAGGTCATCACTCAGCTGCTCGTCTCCCAGTGTCTGATTCAGGAAGAAACGACGCACAGGCGACTGATACTTCCTAACAAGCTGGTCGAAGGCCTTCTTGTTGTGGAATACCGCCACCTGGGTCACTAGAGAGATATCACTGAGCTCTGCCATTCTCTATTTATTCAATTATCAATCTTCATTGTTGAATCCATTTCCGCTCAGGCATCACAATCCAGAGTACGATATAGAATATCACTCCGCTAAAGCATGTAAAGAGCGTGAGGAAGGCGTAAGCCAATCTTACCATTACGATGTCGAAATCGAGGTACTCAGCTATTCCGCTGCAGACACCTGCTATCACTCTGTCGTTAGAGCGTGTCAGTTTCTTGTCCATTGTTGCGTGAATTAAAGTTGTCGTAGTTGTTATTATCCATAGGGGCGTCGTTCTTGGCCTGACGGGCTACGAACCACTTACCCAGTCCGATGAAGAATATCAGTGCACCGATACCTATGCCGAGTTTGCCGATGATGATGCCCAGGAAGATGGCGAGGCCGATACCTGTGAACATCTGTCGAAGGCCAGTGTTGTAGTCATCCTTATTCACCATAGCCGAGGCTGCATTTTCCTTCAGCAACTGATCGGGGATGGGTTGGCCGTTCTGCATAGCCATCTGTGCCAGTTTGTACTTTTCGCGTCTATTCTTATTGACGAAGTAGAAGATGGCGATGATGATGGCGATAGGTGCGATCAGGAAAATGATGGCCACCACTGAAAGAACGAAGATGATGCCTACGAGATCCTTCCCATCAAAGCCGTCCCAGCCAGAGAATTCGAAACTTGATCTGTGATGACGGCTGATGTACTCGTCGTCTTCTGCGTCGTCTGCATTAGCAGCTGTTGCGGTAGTGTCAGAAAAGGCCTCGATTGCGTCCTGATTGTTTTTGGTAGAGTCCACCTGCTCCGTACGAGGAGTATGGCGGTGCTTCTGTGCTGTGGCGTTAGCATTCATGCTAAGCGTGAGCACCATGGCGATTGCGATTAAAAACTGTTTCATATTAAAATCTCCTTTTACTTTAATGTCGTTGAACTTGTTTCTTTTGTCTATTTGACGAAACAAAATATAAATTAGTTGCAAAGATAGTAATAATTCCCATATTTTTTTTAATTTTGTAGCCAAAATATTCATTCATGGTGAATTTACCTGAGGATTTTGTCCGTGAAACGAGGCTGGTGATGGGCGAGGAACGCTTTAACCGCTTCCTGGGAGCCTTCGACGAAGAGGCGCCAACAAGCATTCGCGTGAATCCTAAATACGCTCTCGCCGTTGGTGAGAGAGAAAGAGTAGCCTGGTGCGAAGAGGGCTATTACCTCGAGGGGCGCCCTCAGTTTACGTTCGACCCACTCTTCCATGCTGGATGCTACTACGTGCAAGAAGCCTCCTCCATGTTCATCACCCACGTGCTGAGAACTCTCACCATTCCCGAGCAAAGCTCGCCCGCTCGAACTTGTTCGCTTTGCTTGCAAAGAACCCGTAGCCTTTCACACCTCTCATCTCTAAATTGTCTTGACTTGTGCGCTGCTCCTGGAGGCAAATCTACAGCCATGAGGACTGTTCTGCCTGAAGGCAGCACACTCGTGAGTAACGAGCCCATCGGCAATCGTGCGCAGATTCTACTGGAGAACATCACCAAGTGGGGTTGGCCTGATTGCATCGTGACCAATAACTACCCACGTGATTTCCGTAAGGCAAAGGCAAAGTTTGACGTGATTCTCTGCGATGTGCCCTGTTCTGGCGAAGGCATGTTCCGTAAGGATCCTGCCACCATCAGCGAGTGGAGCTTACAGAACGTGGAGAAATGCTGGCGATTACAGCGTGAAATCGTGGCTGATGCGTGGGAGTGTCTGAATCCTGGTGGACTGCTTATATATAGTACATGTACATTTAATACAAAGGAGAACGAGGAAAACGTGCGCTGGATACTCGACACCTACGAGGCCGAAGCGCTCGAGATACCTATAGAGCCAGAGTGGAACATCACGGGCTCATTGGTTTCAGGCTTCGATGCCCCTGTGTATCGCTTCATTCCTGGCATCACACGTGGAGAGGGACTCTTCCTTTGTGCGTTGCGCAAACAAAGTGGGGAGAAGCTAGAAGCTAGAAGTGAGAGATTTGATGAGAGGAAGATGAAAGGCTTGAGTATTCTCTCACCCCTCACCTCTCACCTCTCACCTCTAAAAATTGACGTCAGCTACGCCGATGCCTTGAAGTATTTGAGGGGCGAGGCACTGGTGCTACCACCTGATACGCCTAAGGGCATGGTGAATATCTGCTACAAAGGTTTTGCACTGGGGCCTGCCAAGAACATCGGCAATCGCGCCAACAACCTCTATCCGAAACCCTGGCGCATCAAAACCACTCACCTACCCTCTGCCGCCCCTGAAATTTTAAAATTGTGAAATAGTAAATAGTCAAATCGTCAAATAAAAATATGAAACAGTATTTAGACATTCTTAATCGAATCCTGACCGAAGGCACCGAGAAAGGTGACCGAACAGGCACTGGAACCATCAGCATCTTCGGCACCCAGAGTCGTTATAACCTCGACGACGGATTCCCCTTGCTCACCACCAAGAAGCTCCACCTGAAGAGTATCATCTATGAACTGCTTTGGTTCCTCAAGGGCGATACCAACGTGAAGTATCTGCAGGATCATGGTGTACGCATCTGGAACGAGTGGGCTGATGAAAATGGCGAACTGGGTCCCGTATACGGACACCAGTGGCGCTCATGGCCTGACTACAACGGAGGTACCATCGACCAGATACAATACGTGCTCGATCAGTTGAAGACAAACCCCAATTCGCGCCGTATGATCGTTTCTGCCTGGAATGTGGCTGAGGTTAATAAGATGGCGCTGCCCCCATGTCATACCATCTTCCAATTCTATGTGGCTGATGGACGACTCTCGCTCCAACTGTATCAGCGCTCGGCTGACACTTTCCTGGGTGTGCCTTTCAACATTGCCAGCTATGCACTGTTGCTCCAGATGATGGCGCAGGTAACGGGTTTCAAGGCAGGTGACTTTATCCACACTACAGGTGACACGCACCTCTATCTGAATCATATTGAGCAGGCTAAGCTCCAGTTAACGCGTGAGCCTCGTCCGCTGCCCAAGATGATTCTCAACCCTGATGTGAAAAGTTTGTTCGACTTCCAGTTCGAGGACTTCCAGCTTGAGGGCTACGATCCACATCCTCACATCAAAGCAGAAGTAAGCGTATGATTAGTATTATAGCTGCGGTGGCGAAAGATCGCGCCATTGGATATAAGAATAAATTGATCTACTGGTTGCCCAACGACCTAAAGCGCTTCAAGGCGCTCACCACTGGGCACACGATTATCATGGGTCGCAACACGTTTCTCTCGCTCCCTAAGGGCGCTCTGCCCAATCGCAGAAACATTGTGCTGAGTCGTAGTACCAAGGCGTTCGAGGGTTGCGACGTATACCCCTCGCTCGAAGAGGCTCTGCAGCATTGTGCCAAGGACGAAGACATCTACATCATTGGAGGGGCCTCAGTCTATCGGCAGGCTCTGCCTCTGGCCGATCGACTCTGTCTCACAGAGATTGACGACACCCCTGCAGAAGCAGACACCTTCTTCCCAGAGTACAAGGACGACTGGCAAGAGTCAGAGCGCGAAGATCACGACACTGACGAACGCCATGACTTCGCTTATTCATTTGTAGATTACATTCGAAAGTAATTAAGAGAAAAAGCAATCATCCCTCGCAGATTTGCGAGGGATGATTGTTTAAAACCTACAGGGGAGATTCTGAAGTTGATACATGAGCGTAAGAGCCATTCTTCGATGGCCATCATCGTTTGGATGGAGGCGATCGTTAGAGGCGCTCTTGAAGTACTGGGCATGCTCGTCCATGAGGGGATAGAGTCCGCAGAGGGCATTCAGGTCGATCACAGGAACGGCCCAGAGGTTGCCAGCCTGTTTCACAGACTCTACATAAGCATCGAGGTACTCGCCACACTTGTTGGTATAATCCTCACGAGGTTGCCAATTGCTCTCGTTGGCATAGAACTCTGCACGATGGATGGGGGTCAGAAGTACGATCTGTTTCGTGGGATACATGCGCTTTACGTAATCGAGCGCCTTGTTGATACGACCACGATAGGTGGAGTCGCTCATCACAGGATAACGATGCATGCGATCCACCATGTGCTTGGGCTCATGGATGCCTGCCATCACCTGCTCAGGTTGCTCAGTGAACCACTCGCCAATGGGTACACCAGCATTATAATCGTTAGTACCAATAAATATGAGGATGGCATCAACGGAGTCAGCATGTTCGGCCTTCAACTTATCGGCCTGGTTTCTGATATCATTCCACTGACGACCGCTAACGCCATAGACATAAGGAGTAATCTGAAGCCAATCCTGAAGGAAACCCCAATACTTAATCTTGGAACCACTATTGCGAGGATCAGTGATGGAGTCGCCAAAATAAGCTACACGCGCTCCCTGCCAAGGGTGGCGAATGAGTGACTGAGAAAAGGATGGAACTGCCAAGAGGGCTATGAGCAGAAAGGTGAGAATTCGTTTCATTTTTGATCTTGATTTAGTAATTTTGGGGGCAAAATTAGTGCAAAATGAGCGAAATGCCAAATTTTTATTTGAGCTTTTCCGAATTGGAGCCTAATTTCATCAAAGAAATTGATAAAGTTATAGCTTTTTCTCAAATTATTTGTACCTTTGCAGTCGTTTTGCAGGATAGCAGGACTTATTTAATTATTTTAATCACTCAATGTACAAACCAACATTCAACATCAGGCGCCAGGTGCTCGTGTTCCGACATTTCGGAAATAAGGGCTATTCGCTCTTTGCATGTTTGGGTCGCGAGGTGGTATGTAGTGTGCTCTCTGTAGCCACTCTGACATACGCCTCGGCTGAAAGCGTCAGCACGAATCCTGTGGTGACGGATTCTGCCTCGATGACCACAGCGCGAGAGATGATGCTCGAGGAAGTCAGTGTGACAGGCTCGAGGGCGCCCCTGACAAAGAGTCAGGCTGCGAGAATGGTAACTGTACTGGATCGTGCTGAGATTCAGCAGGCGCCAGTACAAAGTATTAACGACTTACTGAAGTACGCCATTGGCGTAGACGTGCGTCAACGGGGTCCCATCGGAGCTCAGACGGACATCTCCATCCGAGGAGGTACGCAGGACCAGATTATCCTGTTGCTCAACGGTATCAACATCTGCGACCCTCAGACGGGTCACAATGCCATGGACTTGCCCGTTGACCTGAGCGATATCGTACGCATAGAGGTGCTCGAAGGCCCAGCAGGACGCATTTATGGGTCATCAAGTCTCGTGGGGGCGATAAACATCGTGACGAGTTCTAGAGGTGAGAAAAATGCTCATAGTCTCCAGATGCACGCGGAGGGAGGATCTTACGGATACGCCAAGGTAGGAGGAAGGTTTGGATTCGAAAATACAAGTTTTTCGAATGCCGTTTCTGCGAATTATGCTCGATCAGATGGTTACTCACGATCGAAAGCTGGCTCACTGAATACTGATTTCAGTGGATCGAAGGCCTTCTATCAGGGGCAATACATGGATGAAGACATACGTATTCGCTGGCATTTGGGCATCGCAGACAAGGGCTTCGGATCGAGCACGTTCTGGGCCTCACCTAAATGGCAGGCAGACGACCAGTACGAGCATACCACAAAGATCTACTCAGCCATTCAGGCAGAAACACATTGTGGACGATTAAAACTCATGCCCAGCATCTACTGGAACCAGAACAAAGATCGCTACGAAGGCTATCGTGATCAACCTGAGAAGATGAAGTACAACTACAACCGTACGGACGTGTATGGTGTGAACCTAAGCAGTTATTTCGACTGGGTAGCTGGACGCACAGCCTTTGGGGCAGAAATCAGAAATGAGGATCTGGTGAGTGGCAACTTGGGTGAACCTCTGGCGCAGACACATCATATCAAGGGTACGGACAGGGACTATACGCTGGGCGTAAATCGTACGAACATCAGTGGCTATCTGGAACATAACTTGCTCTTAGAGCACCTTACTATATCTGCTGGATTCGTGGCTGTAAAGAACACGTGGAGCAATATGAACATGACGATATATCCTGGTATTGATGCCAGCTATCGTCCTAACAGTCATTGGACGATACACGCCTCGTATAACACCTCGCTCCGCATGCCATCGTTTACAGAGATGTACTATAAACTTCAAGGCTACGCAGCTGATCCTCACCTGAAACCAGAAGAGATGCGAGCCTTAGAGATAGGTGCAACCATCAATTGTCATCTGTCATCTGTCATCTGTCAACTGTCAACTTCCATCTGGCATCACAGCGGACGTAACATGATCGACTGGATCATGGATACTTCGAAAGGCGATGAAGCCGTATGGCAGAGCGTCAACCACACAAAGATTAATAGCATCGGCTTTGAGGCTGATGCCAGATTGAGAATTAAAAATTCAGAATTAAGAGTTTCGTATTCCTACATCAATCAGGATAAGGAGCAGGAAGCAGGCATCGTGTCGCAATATGCGCTAGAGTATCTGCGCCACAAACTAGTAGCCTATGCCCTATTCCCTCTGTGGAAGCAGCTGACATTAGGGGTGAACTTCCGCTGGCAGGATCGCGTGGGTCAATATACGGACTTCGACGGCGTGGTGCACGACTATCAGCCCTATGCTCTCGTAGATACCAGACTGACGTGGGCAGAGCCCAAATGGAAAGTGTACGTAGAGGCAAACAACCTCTTTGATAAAGATTACGTGGACTTTGGTCATGTGGAGGAGCCTGGGCGATGGCTCATCGCAGGCTTCGCATTCTCACTCTAAAGAAAATCCCCATCCAGCCGGATGGGGATTCTTTTTATTTCTTAAGTTTAAACGATGTTTCGATGCTATTGAGTTCTGCTACGAATGCTTTGTCGATCTTCAGTCGTTTCTCAACAGTGTTACAACTATGAATAACTGTGGAGTGGTCGCGACCACCAATCAACTGACCAATACGAGCAGCCGACATCTTGGTATGCTTCTGAGCAAGATACATAGAGATCTGACGGACCTGAACAACAGGCTGCTTACGACTCTTGCTGAACACATTCTGCTGGGTGACACCAAAGTGATGGCACACCTTCTCGAGGATATCGTCGATGGTAAGCGGACGATTATCGATCTTCACAGAGCGCTTGATGACACGCTCAGCCAGACGCATATCGAGACTAGTGTTATAGACAATAGAGTAAGCCATGAGTGAGTTGACAACACCCTCCAGATCGCGCACACTACCATTGGCGGTTTCTGCGATATAGCGGATCACTTCCTCTGGAATGTGGAGACCGTCACGACGACACTTGGCATTCAGAATGTCGACACACAATTGTACGTTGGGCTTCTCCAACTCAGCAATCAGTCCACAGGCAAAGCGTGTCAACAGACGATCCTTCATACCCTGAAGGTCCACAGGAGGACGATCGCTGGCCAGAATAATCTGTTTACCATTGCGGAACAGATGGTTGAAGATATGGAAGAACGTATCGAGCGTCTTGGGAGAATTCATCCACTCCTGAATATCATCGACAATCAGTACATCGATAGACTGATAGAAGTTGATGAAGTCGTTAGTGGTGTTCTGGCGGACAGAATCCGTAAACTGCACCTGGAACAGACGGGCGCTGACATAGAGCACACGCTTATGAGGATAAGTCTCCTTGCAACGTACGCCAATGGCATTGATGAGGTGAGTCTTACCACAACCCGAAGGACCATAGAGGAAGAAGGGGTTAAAGGTGGTCTTACCCGGATGCTCAGCAATGGAGAGTCCAACGGTGCGTGACAACTTATTACTTTCGCCCTCGATAAAGTTCTGGAATGTCTTCTTAGGATCGAGCTGTGGATTAAGCTGCTGGGGAACAACAGCATCAAGCGTTGTAGGCGCCTTATTGCCACGATTAGAAGCCTGTGGAGCCTCAATCTGTGCAGGCTGGTCACTCTCGGCCTCAGTAATACCCTTATTATTGCCTGCTACCGTAAGAATACGATAACGAAGCACCACATTAGTTCCAAATACGCGTGCGAGTACCTTACTTAATAGTCCCACGTAGTACTGCTCCAAGTACTCGTACACGTACGGACTCGGAACCTGCACCAAAAGCTCATGCTTCTCTTCGGAATAAGACTCGAAGATAATTGGTGCGAACCACGTTTTAAACTGCTGCTCTGTTACGTTGGCCTGGATCAGTTGAAGGCAGTTGTCCCAGAGCGCCTGGTGACTATCTTTCATTTCGGCGTTATACTTTGTTTTTGTTTCTAATTAAATACAAGACGTTGGCTTGTGATTTATAATTGCGAGTGCAAAGTTCGCACTTTTTTTTCAATCCTGCAAATCTGTATTTTCTTGCGTCGTGTTTACAATCATCCGTAACTTACTGGAATCAACCTAGTTAGCGTGTTTCACATATAAATATGCATTATTCCATACTTGCAGAAATAAAACCTCCTGAGATTCAGTATGTTAGCATGTGTGACACACAAAATCGCAGGAGATTTTCCCTATTAAATGTGAGTTATCCACAGGGGGGTCTTATTTAGACGATTTTTAAATTATTTATCTTTTTTGCCGAAAACCGAGAAATGTACATAACGTTTTGGATGCTGTTTCAAATCGATCATCAGTGAGTCGGCATGCATCATCGTAGCATTCAGGTTTGAGTAGAGACTTGGGTCTCTCATCAGGAGGCCTAAAGTGCCCTCGTTGCTATTCAGTTTGGCTGTCATCTGCTCCACATTCTTCAAGGTAGAATTAACGTTAGCCATGGTAGCAGCGATGTCGAGGTTATTCAGATTCTGCGTGAGCTGGTTGGTATTAGCCAACGTACCATTGGCATTCTCTATCACCTGAGGCATCTGCTTGTTCAGGGTCGATGCCAACAGACTCAGCTCGTTAGAAGTCTGGGTGAGCGAGGAAGTAATCTGCTCAATATTATGGAGGGAGCTTGCAATGGCAGGATCAGCCAGAAGGGCATTCACGCTGGCAAGAATAGAATCAAGTTTTGGCAGCATCTTCTCGATGTCAGGCACCATACCAGCAGCCTGACCCAGAGCACCTACATGCTGATTACCACGGATAGTATCTCCAGGAGCAATAGCAGCACCTGAGCCCAACATCAACTCTACCTTCACATTGCCCATCAGGTCGGCAGAAATCTCTGCACGACTGTCTGCTGGCACGCTGAGTTTGTTGTCGACACCAATCTTGGCTATGATCTCGCCCTGCTTATCGTAGTTGAACACAATCTCCTCGACTGTACCCACACGATAGCCGTTGGCAAAGATAGGACTTGCCACTGTGAGACCACTGACATCCTGGAACTCTACATAATAGCTGTTATCGGTAGAGAAGAGCGTCATACCCTTCAAAAAGTGGAGTCCGAAATAGAGCACCACGATGCCCACTACAGCCACAAGGGCTATCTGAATCTCCTTTGAAAACTTCTTCATATCTACAAACTTTATTTCTTCTTAGCTTTATACTCTCTAATGGCTGCATTCACATCGGTACGTACGCCATCCTTAAAGGCGATAATAAAGGCCTGAGGGAATTTTTCGGCTACCGACTTACGGAGCTGATAGATTTCCTGATAGTTTTCCGAGTTGCCCACGGTATACTTGTACATGCCACCCTCCTGATAAGACTCCACACCTGAGAGACCCTTGAAACGGGCATCAGAGGCTTTCAGCTTGGTGGAGCTGGTCAGAATCTGGACCTTGAACACTGGGGCAGAGGACTTTGAATTCTGAACGGGTTTTGATTCCTGCACAGGCTTTGATTCTTGTACGGGTTTCTGGTTCGTTACAGGCTTCTGTTCGGCAACCGGCTTCTGCTCCCGGATAGGTTTCTGTTCTTGTACGGATTTCTGCTCCTGAACGGGAGTAGGAGTACTCGAGCGCTCTACCATCTTAGCCTCTACAGGCTGAACCTGCAAAAGACTATCAGGCTGTTCTGCTGCATAAGGCTCTACTGCCACTGCCTCGGGTTCTGGTTCGGCTACGGGCACAGGTTTTGACTTGCGGGCTGGAGCAGGCTTTGGATCCTCTGCTGGCATATAGGGGATGGTGAGATTGCCACCATGACGCTTACGATAATTCAGGAAGGCATTAAACACGCCACGTGCATACTGACTCTCAGCAGCTGCAGAGTTCATATACTGCTCCTCATCGCGTGTGGAGATGAAGCCCAACTCAATCAGACATCCAGGCATAGACGTGAGACGCAGCACTGCCAGATTATCCTGCTGGGCACCCATATCCTGACGACCTGTAGATTGACACACGTACTTCTGCATATACTTGGCCAACTCCACGCTGTATTCCATGTTCTTATCCTGAATGAACTCAAACATGATGTTGCTCTCTGGCGAATTGGGATCGTAGCCATGATATGTCTGCTGATAATCTTTCTCAAGGAAGATCACGGAGTTCTCGCGCTTGGCCACTTCCAGATTCTCAAGCACACCTGTCTTCTTACCCGTTCGTTTGCTAGTACCTAAGGTATAGGTCTGGAAACCACGAGCCACACGTCCTTTTGGGAGGGCATTGATGTGGAAGGAGATAAAGAGGTCGGCATCCACCTGATTGGCTATCTCTGCTCGACGATACAACTCCACAAACTTATCCGTCTTTCGCGTATAAACCACCTTGACATCGGGACATCTCTGTTCTACCAGTCGTCCAAAAGCCAGGGCGAACTTCAGCGTGAGATTCTTCTCCTTAGAGATGGCGCCTACGGCACCTGTATCATGTCCGCCATGTCCAGCATCGATGACCAGTGTAAAGTTAGTCTTTGTGGCAGCGCCAGCCAATAAAGGTAAACAACTGAAAAGGCAAAAGAACAGAAGAACTTTCACCCAACCCGTTAACTTATATGTATATCTTTTATTCTGCACTTCGTTTATTACTTATATTTGTTATTTTTTGAAGTGAACCTCCACCCCAGCGCCATCACAATCAGCACCCATGGGAGGATTCTTTTTCGTCAGCGTCAGATCGATGGACGACACCTTGGGAAAGTCTTTCTCAATGGCTTTGGCGATACGACCTGCCACATGCTCCAGAAGCTTCGAGGGCTGATGCATCTCATGCTCCACCAGTGCATAGAGTGAGGCATAGTTCAGCGTATCATCCACCTCATCGCTCTCCAAAGCCTTTTCCAGAGGATAGCCCACGCGGAGATCAATCACAAAGTCGCCTCCTACCCTGCCCTCCTGAGGCATCACCCCATGGAACGCATGGAAACGGACATTCCGCAGAAAAACATATCCTTCTATCTGTTTCAATTTTCAATCTTCAATTTTCAATTCTTCATCAGCACCAGGAATGTACTTCTTCAAAGCACGCTCCACACCCGTCTTCCAAGTGTTGATACTCTCATCCTTCAACGAGAGCGAGGCCACGAGCTTGATGACATGCTCCAACGGCATGCGATAGCGAAGTACGCCAGAGATGAGCTTGGCATAGTTCCAGTACTCAGGGTTGAACTTCTCCGAGAGACCCTCAACCGTGGTCTTGTAGCCGCGCTTGTTCTCGAACTGGAAGTCGTATCGCTTGGTACCATCAGCGTTCACCTGCTTGATGATTTTACCATGCGTCACAGTCTTAGGCAGGATAATACCCTCCTCGTCGTCCTGAAGACCCGTAAATATCTCATAAGGATAGCCATCGAGCAGACCTACGAGAGCCACCCACTTCTCTTTGTTATTCTGGAAACGAACCACGTCGCACTCCAGCGTCTGGGGTCTTACCTCAGTCACCTCAGGAATCACAGTCATCAGTTTCTCTTCCAACAGGGCAGAAATCTGCTCCTCCGTCAGGGGGGCGTTCTGCTTCTGACCTGCCACTGCCAACTCGTGAGCAACGCGTTTCAATGTCTCTTTACGAATATCCTCTTCCATAATCTGATATATTTTGGGTGCAAAGATACAAATTAATTAAGAATTAAGAATTAAGAATTGAGAAAAATCCGTATCTTTGCAGCAAAATTTGACATAATGAAAGCAATATTGACACGTAGAACGATCCGTAAGTATGCTGATCGTGATGTTTCAGAGACATTACTGAACCGTTTGATGACGGAGGCTGCTCGCACCCAGACCATGGGTAACTTACAGCTTTACAGCGTCATAGTAACCCGTAGTGACGAGATGAAAGCTAAGCTTTCACCCGTTCATTTTAATCAGCCCATGGTGAAAGAGGCTCCTGTGTTACTCACCATTTGTGCCGATTTTAATCGCACCAGTTTCTGGGCTAAATGCAGGAAGGCCGAACCAGGCTACGACAATTTCCTCTCGTTTATCAATGCTGCTACCGATGCACTGCTCTATACACAGACACTCTGTAACCTGATGGACGAGGAAGGACTGGGTTATTGCTACTTAGGCACTACCGTTTATCAGCCCCAGCAGATTATTGACATCCTGCAGTTGCCCAAGCTCGTGATGCCTGTAGCCACACTGACCGTAGGTTGGCCAGCAGAAGAGCCCCCACTCTCCGATCGTCTGCCTCTGGAGAGTTTCATCCATCAGGAGACTTACCAGGATTATTTGGCTCAGGATATCGATACCTATTACAACTTCAAGGAGAACCTGGAGGAGAATCGCAACTTTGTGAACATCAACCACAAGGAAACCCTCGCCCAGGTGTTTACCGATATCCGCTACACCCGTAAGGATAACGAGGCGATGTCGCGAACACTCTTCGAAACCTTAGTCCGCCAAGGTTTCCTGCCCCATACTATCCTGCGAGGACATATTTAGGCACGGATTACGCGGATTACACGGTTTTTTAAGGCACGGATTAACACGGCTTTTTATAAAAAAGACACGGCTTTAGCATTGCAACTAAGGTCGTGTCTTAAATTTATTTAAGCCGTGTAATCCGTGCCTAAAAATTATTCTATTACGATGGGCTTGTACTTTGGTACGAGCGTCTTCATGATGCACCAGCCTATGAGATAAGCCACGGCACAGATGCAGAACACCACCATGTAAGCAGCAGGTTTACCCTCGAAACCAAAGAACTGGAAGGCGCTACCCTGTTCAGCGGCCCAAGTAAAGAACTTACCCGAACCCATGTTGATAGCCATCGAGCCAAAACCACCCGTCATGGTGCCCAGACCTACAATCGTACCAATGGTGCTCTTGGGGAACATATCACCAATAGTAGAGAAGAGGTTGGCACTCCAAGCCTGATGTCCTGCGCCCAGCAGACCAATCAGAATAGCAGGCCACCAAGCGCTGTAGGCACCCAGAGGCTGCGCCAGCAATCCTAATACGGGGAAGCAAGCGAAGATCAGCATCGCACGCATACGACCCAGATAAGGGTTCATGCCCTTCTTATCTACGAAATAGGTAGGCAGATAACCACCACCGATACTCAGAACAGTTACGATAAGATAGAGGGTGAAGATCAGGGCGATACCCATGGGAGAATCAGAGGTGTAGCCATACTGGTCTGAGAAGTAGGCAGGAGCCCAGAACAGGAAGAACCACCACACACCATCGGTCATGAACTTTCCTACGAGGAAAGCCCAGGTCTGACGGAAGGTAAAGCACTTCATAAACGGGATAGCCTTCTCCTCCTTCACCTTAGTACGATCCTGCACCTCAGCCAGATCGCTATCCTGCTCGATATAGTTGAGCTCAGCCTGATTCACGAACTTATTCTTGCGGGGTTTCTCGTAGAGCCACATCCAGAGGCCCATCCACACATAACCCAGCACACCAATGATGATGAAGGCCATCTCCCAACCCCATGCACGAGCCAGCAGGGGAATCGTGGCAGGAGCAGCGAGCGCACCTACAGAGGCACCACTATTGAAGATAGAGGTAGAGAAAGCGCGATCCTTCTTGGGGAAGTATTCGGCTGTGGCCTTAATGGCAGCAGGGAAGTTACCAGCCTCACCAACAGCCAGAATCAGACGACAGCTCAGGAACAGCCATACGGAGATGGTGGCGATAGCCACAGCTGCATCGCTACCAGCCTGAACCATGCGCAGGGCCTCGATAGAATCGTAGCCCTCGATATTCATGGCCACCCATCCGCAACCGGCATGCATCACAGCACCAGTGCTCCATACGAAGATGGCGATGAGGTAACCCTTCTTGGTGCCCATCCAGTCGATGAACTTACCCGAGAACAGGTTAGCGATAGCATAGAACAGGGAGAAGAGACCCGTAATCGTACCATAGTCGGCATCCGTCCAGTGGAAGTCTACGGCGATAAAGTCTTTCCATGTGAGCGACAAGACCTGACGGTCCATATAGTTAACGGTGGTTGCCAGGAAGAGCAACGCACAGATGACCCAGCGGAAGTTGGACATCTTAGTAGTTTGTACAGGAGCCATAGTTATCTGATATCAATTACTGGGATATTGTCCTTATCATTATAATACAGGTTCTCGCCAGCCATACCCCAGATGAAGGTGTAGTAGTAAGTACCTGCTGCAGCATGCATGCTCCACTCAGGGCTCATGATGGCCTGCTCGTTGTGCAACCATACGTTGCGACTCTCCTGAGGCTGACCCATCACATGCGAGATGGTCTGACCCTCGGGCAGATTGAAATAGTAGTAAGCCTCGATACGACGTCCATGGGTGTGAGGCGGCATCGTGTTCCATACAGCACCAGGATTCAACTGAGTGAGACCCAGCTGCAGCTGACAAGGACCTTCCTCCAGCACATCGTTCACGATGAGCTTGTAAACGGTACGATTGTTGGCTTCCTCTACAGTTCCTACAGGACCCCATACAGCAGCCTTCAGCGAACCCTTACGTCCGTCGAGGGTGATCCATTGAGTCTTATAGTGCTGATGGGCTGTGGCAGAGTTCAGATAGAACTTGGCAGGATTCTTAGGATCCTTCGAACGGAACTGAACCTTCTTGTTCACATCCTGATCCTTACCAATATGGCCACGACCGATATAGAGCGCCTCCTTTGGAGAGAGAGCGTACTCCTTACCATCCACGATGACCACGCCATCGCCCTGACCACAGTTCACTACACCCAACTCACGATTATACAAGAAATACTTCTCCTTGATGTTATTGTCCACATCGAGACCCAACTCCCAGAAGTTCTCCAATGTCAGGGTTTGGTTAACGGGCATGGCGCCACCAAAGATAAAGCGATCGTAATGTGAGTAAGTCAGCAGGATAGAGTCAGCCTCCATCACCTTCTCCATCACAAAGCGCTCGCGCAGCAGTTTCGTGTCGTAGTGTTTCACATCCTCGGGATGACAGGCCGTCTGGAACTTCACATGCTGAGCCCCAACAAACCTATCGGCCTCCTGCGCATTGGCAGAAAGCGAGAGGGCCATCGCCCCCACAATAGTTAGAATTGTTTTCTTCATTTTTATAAATAGTTTAAGTTATTCGATATATTTATTTGGCACGAATTACGCGAATTCACGCGAATTTATTATTCTTTTCGTGATAATTCGTGAAATTCGTGCCTTATCATTATTTAGCGGCTTTTTCATCGGCTACGATGCGACGACGATTGATGAACACCATAGCGATGGTGATGAGCGTCAGGATACCAGCACCCACGTAAGCCAGATTGTTCACGCACTTATAGATCACCCAACCAAAGAGGCTCGATGCAAAGTCGAGCGCACCAGCCTGGAATCCCTCAGGAATCTTGGCAGCAGGATCCTGTGTCTGGGCATAGACTGTCTGGGCAGCCTGAGAGAAGGCTGGCGCCATATCAGTCACAAACCACAGTCCGATACCCACAGCCACAATACCAATGATCAGGGTCTTCACCACATTACCCTTGGTATAAGGCAGCACCATCACAAACACATAGAACATACCTGCGAGCGAAGCCAGCGGCAGGAACTCGTTGCCAGGCAGAGCCACAGCCATCAGCAGAGCCAGAGGAATCAGGATGAGTGAAGCCACCAACGTAGTGGGATGACCAATTACCAAGGCTGGCGACATACCGATGTACACCTTCTTACCAGCCCACTTCTTCTGCACCACCTCCTGCGTCTTCTCAGCGATAGGCTTCAGTCCGTCGATGAAAAGCTTGGTGATACGAGGAATCAACTCCATCACAGCACCCATGGTTACACCCAAGAACAGCACCTTCTTGATATCCAACTGAGCTACAGCACCAATCAAAGCGCCTACGATGACACCAAGCACAATGGGCTCACCCAGCACACCAAACTTCTTCTTCAGGCCCTCAGCGTCGATATCGAGCTTCGAGAAACCTGGAATCTTGTCGAGCAACCAGTTGATGCCAATGGCAAAAGCCGTGAAGCTCTGGCAGAAAGGTTGTGGGATGCTGATGCCATCCATATCGTCGTAATAACCCTGGAACTTCTCGGCTGTCAGATCGGCCATCACCAGCGTGATGATGTAGCACACGATAGCTGCGAAATAACCCCAAGCCAGACTCTGATCCATCACGAAATATGCCACAGCACCAATGAAGGCGAAGTGCCAGTAGTTCCACAGGTCGATGTTGACCGTACGTGTACATTTGGTTATGAGCAACAGGAAGTTCACACCCAGACAGATGGGAATGATCAGGGCACCTACAGCCGTATTGTATGCCACAGCTGCAGCAGCAGGCCAACCCATATCGAACACGCCCAACTGGAGATTGTAAAGCTTCGAAATCTCGCTCAGCGGACTACCGAAGTTGTTGGTCAGCAGGGCTGTCACAATACCCAATCCCACGAAACCGACACCCACGTAGAGTCCCGATTTCAATGACTTTCCGAACTTCATGCCGATACACAGACCGATAATGGTAAAGAGGATTGGCATCATGACTGATGCACCCAGGCTGATAATGTAACTGAATACTTGTTCCATTTTTCTTTTGATTTTAGTTTTAGCTGACAAGGCCAGAGCAAACCGAATGCAGAGAGCAAGCTCTCTGCTGAGGTGCCGCCTGGACTCGCACACGTCTCTTGACGGGTGCAAAGGTACAAAAAAAAGGCGAAACGCATTGCATTTCACCTTCTTTTTTTACGTTATCGTTAACGTTGAGTGTTTTACCAAACCTGTGCGCGCTTCTCCTTTGGCACGAACATCTTGTCGCCCTCCTTAATACCGAAGGCATCATACCAGGTATCGATCATAGGCAGGGCAGCCGTCACACGGATGCGGTTGGGTGAGTGAACGTCGCTGTTCACGATCATAGCGGTATACTCAGGTGTGCTGTTGCTGGCCCATACACGAGCGTAAGCCAGATAGAAACGCTGTGCAGGTGTAAAGCCCTCTGCATCCTTCAGAGGCTCCTGCTTCATGCGGTTCTCAAAGGCGCGATAGGCAATCTTCAATCCACCGTTATCACCGATGTTCTCGCCCAGGGTCTTCTGTCCGTTCACCTTCAGTCCGGGCACAGCCTCCTGCTCACTGAACCAGTCGGCCAGCACCTTGGTGCGCTCATTGTATTTAGTCTTATCGTCAGCCGTCCACCAGTTCTTCAGGTTTCCGTCCTTGTCGAACTGACAACCCTGATCGTCAAAGCCGTGACTCATCTCGTGTCCAATCACCACACCGATGGCACCATAGTTGGCTGCATAATCGGCCTCAGGATCGAAGAACGGGGGCTGCAGAATGGCTGCAGGGAAGTTGATGCTGTTGAACAGCGGGTTGTAGAAGGCGTTCACAGTCTGAGGTGTGCAAGCCATCATGGTCTTGTCTACAGGCTTGCGCCAGTACTTGCGGAACTCAGCTGCACGAGCTTCCTCGTTGATGCGGATGAAGTTCTCCACCAGGTTCTGATCCTCGCGAATGTCCACGAACTTCTCCATGTCCTCCCACTTGTCGGGATAACCTACGTTGATATACATTGAGTGCAGTTTCTCCAGAGCCTTGGCCTTGGTAGAGTCGCTCATCCAGGTGTTCTCTGTCAGACGATCCTCGAAGGCCTGCTGCAGATCCTTCACCAGACGAACCACGCGCTGCTTGCTGCTCTCGGGGAAGTACTCAGCCACATACAGCTTACCGATGGTCTCACCCAGTCTTCCGCTGATGGTATTCACAGCACGCTTCCAACGGGGCTGCTGCTCCTGAACACCTGTGATCACCTTGTTGGCCTCGAAGGCGCGATCGGTGAATGCGTCAGAGAGGAAGCCACTGTAGGCCTGAATCACGTGAAGCTCCATGTAAGCCTTCAGGTCCTCCAGACTGGTGTTAGCCAGAATGTTTTCAACCTCATGCAGAGGCTCCAGCTGACTGATGTTCACCTTATCGATATCCTTAGGCATGTCGAGAGCGTCGCGATAACCTACCCAGTCGATACCCTTGAAATCCTGCAGCAGCTGCTCCCACGACATGATGTGAATAGTAGCCATGGGGTTACGACGAGCCACCTGATTCAGGGTCTTCACACCAATGGCGTGCTCAATGGCCCACTCGGCCTCCATCATCTTCTGAGCCTCTTCGTCGCTGTGGCCCACCATCTTAAGGTAGTCCTTATTACGGGCCTTGATGGCTTCTACCGTCTTCTTCTGCTGCTCGTTGGGCTCGGCATAATACTCCTGAGCCAGTGAGGCACCACCATGTCCGCCACCAATCATAAACTCTGATGAGTTGAAGGGGTTCAGACTCAGGCTGATACCGAAGGGAGCCGTATTGAATCCCTTGGCGTCGAACTCGCACATCAGCTTCAGGGCCTCCTCGCGGGTCTTTACCTCGCGCACCTTCTTCAGGTAAGGCAGAATAGGCTCATAGCCCATCTTGTTGCGACCTACGCTGTCCATGTAGAGACGATAGAGCGTGCCGATCTTCTGTCCGTCGCTGCCCTGAGGCAGATCCTTCTTCTCGGCATACTTCATCACGAGGGCGTTGATGCGATCCTTGTTCAGTTCCGAGAGGTCAGTGAAGGCACCGTTCTCAGGATGCACCTTGTCCAGCGGATTGTTCTTCAGCCACGTGCCTACGGCATACTGCCAGAAGTCGTCACCTGGTTTCACACTCTCGTCCATGTTTGCTTTCAGGTTTTGTGCCATGCCAGCCATGCTCACGAAGGCCAGTGCTACGGCAAAAATTAGTTTCTTCATTGTCATTAATATGGTTTAGTTGAACATTTATATTCCTTAGACGCATGCAGCAGTCGAAAAACTACACACTCCACCTTATTTTCTTTATAATAGACGCAGAAACAACCCCAAAAGTTGTGTTTTTATCATTATTTAACACACCAACCTACCTCAGAACTCCACGCGATAGGCTATGTTGGGGAACGTCAGCGAGGTGTATTTATCCACCAGTTCGTGGGTTCTCAGGTCGTAGGTCTGTCCCTGGAAGGTATTCATCTGCAGATACTCCAGTATGAAGTGGTGCGAGGTGTGCTTCTTGTTGATGGTGTACTTCACTGAGAAGGCATAGCCCACGTTCATCTTCATCTGCTCGCTGAAGGGATCAGCGCCATCAACCAAGGGAATCGACCTGTCAGCACGCTTGGCTATATCCTCGAAGGTCACACCCTCAGGCACAGGGGTATAGCGATCGCCACCCATCAGGGTCAGTCGAGCGTTCACACCCAGCACATTCTTCTTCGACTTACCTACCATCCACTCCTTACCACCCAGGATGTTGGTAATGTAACCACGATCCTGACGCGAGTGGTGCCACTCGCCCTGAGCATCGCGATACTCCGACTTGAATACCGAAGCCGTCAGCATGCCATAGAAGCCGTCCTTCAGATAGCGCTCCAAGGTCAGGTCGATACCATAGTTACGGCCTGCGCCCTCGTTTACCAGCGCCTTGTCCTGGAAGAAACTCCTGTCGTTAATAATGCTATAGGTGGTTCCCTGCTCCACAGGCACATCGAACAGCCATTGCCAGTAAGGCTCAATTTTCAGCATGGCGTTCTCACCCAGTCGCTGGGCGAAGGAGGCTGAGATATGATGCGAGCGGGTGAGTCCGAGATCCTCATTGGGCAGACGACCATCCATCGTCACGAAGTACGTATCCGTTGATTCCTTGCGGCTGTTCAGGGCATAGGCGATGGAGAGGGTGCTCGATGCCGAGGTCTTGTACTGGAAGCTCACGCGAGGTTCCACCAGCCACTGGTTGTTCAGGTTAAACCACATCACATTCACACCAGCCACTGTTGAGAGTCGGCTGGTGAGCGCCACCTTATGGTTGGTATACAGGCGAGTCAATCCGGTATTACCCTCCGACTCATACACACGATACAACGGGCCACCCGTTTCGTGAATCCAGTCGAGCCACGTATCGAAGTCCAGATGCTGATGCTCAAAGCCGTTCTGCATGGTGTAGCGCGAAGAAATCTTCTGCTGATGCTGAGTGCTGATAATCACGTTCCATTGCAAGTTACGTCCGTCCATACCAGGCATCTTCGTCATCAGTTCGTCGTAGTTATTGATGCCCAGCTTGCGATAGGCACCCGTATAGGCCACACTCGAGTGGAGCGTACCACCATTCTTGAACCTGTAGTTATGCATTACGCCCAGAGCCCAGTTCCTCTGGCGCGACCATGAGTCGTTCGTGTCCCAGAGCGTCTCCCAGTCCTTTACATCGGGCACATCGTTCTCGTAGTTGTCTATCAGGCCCGTGAACCATACGGCAAAGGTTCCAGCCTTCTGCGTTGGCATGTTCACCTTCAGACTCAGGTCCTGATAGTCCAGCGTCTCGTTCTCCATATTGATGGCGTGGATTTTCTTGGCTATTTCGAGGAAGCTGTAGCGATAGTTCACTAGATAAGAGGCCTTCGAGCCCTTGCCCAGCGGACCTTCCGAGGCAAAGTCGACACCCAGCGTACCCACCTGAATGGCATGCTCGTACTTGGTATTATTACCCACACGCATCTTCATATCGAAGGCACCCGAGAGGGCATTACCAAACTCGGCAGGCATGGCACCTGTAAGGAAGTCGCTGTTAGCCAGCACCGTTCCGTTGAGCGAAGTAAACACACCTCCGCCAGCCTCAGTAATATCGGCAAAGTGGTTGGGGTTGTTCACCTCCACACCCTCCACACGCCATTGCAGCATCTGGGGGGAGTTACCATGAATCGAGATGCCGTTGGTGGCGCCACCCGTAGCCACACCAGCAAACATCGAAGCCGTACGTGCAGGATCGGCCATACCGCCAGCATAACGGCTGGCCTCCTCCACACTGAACATACGAGCGCCCACCTGAGCCATCTCATTTAGTGGCAGCTGCTTGTTCACACGAGGCTTGATCACTACCTCGCCCAATTCCGAAATGCTCTCACGCATACGCAGGTTCAGCACCAGCTCCTTACCCGATGATACCAGCTGCTCCTTCAGCAGCACAGGCTCGTAACCAATGTATGTGGCACGAACGGAATGTCGGCCTACGGGTACATTATTAATAACAAAGTTACCATCTACATCCGATACAGTGGCCAGCGTCGCTCCGTTTTCCACCGTTATCGTCACACCAATCATCGGCTCTCCCGAAGCCACGTCGCACACCTGTCCTCTGACAATCTGACCTACGGTCGAGCTCTGCGCCCTCATCTCCGAGGGGGCCAGCAGCATGGTCATCATCGCTGCTCCTAAAAACAATCTTTTCATCTACCTTTTTCGTTTATGTTTTAATTTCGTTTTTTAGCTAACCGCATTATCTCACGATTGCGGATGCAAAATTACAATGGCGGAAACGCAACTCGGTTGCAAAAGTTTCCCAAGCACTTTGTCACTTAGACGCCGCAAAACTATAAAAAGTTGCGCACCACGGCAAATTTCTGGGATATTCGGCACGAAAATGTGACGAATGGCAAATAATGTCACCATTTGCTTGCAAGTTTCATTTAAATTGCGTACCTTTGCCGGCAAGTTTAACAATTACTACTATATCATGGAGTATTTTTTAGTCATTATCTGCGTATTACTGATTGGTTTTGCATTTACTTTTGTCCTGCTTTACCAGCATTATGAACGAAAGGTCAAGAATCAGGTTAGGCGTGCTCGGATGAGCGAGCAGATGAGGTCGGCATTCCTCTCGAACGTGAGTCATGCCTTGCGCACCCCGCTGGCTGCCATCGAGAGCTACAGCAAGATGATCCTTGACGAGAAGGACGCCTTAATGCGACCTGCTCAGGTGAAGGAGATGGCATCCCATATCCATCAGAACAGTAAGGACGTGATAGAATACATCACACAGCTTCGCGCACTCTCCAACTTCGAAGGCGATACACCCGCCTTTATGATCGTTCAGGTTAATCTGGCTGAGCTCATGGCTTCTTATCGTCGCGAGACAATGAGCTTGACGAAGCCTGAGATACAAGTAAAACTCAGAACCGACCTGTCGCCCTATTGCAAGGCTTTTCTCGATACCAACTATATGCACCAGCTCATGATGCACATGCTGTCTAATGCCGCCAGGTTTGCCGTTCAGGGCGATATCAACATCAATTACGGCTATGAGCGCAGAGGTCTGAGGGTAAAAATCACCTATACGGGCAACGGACAGGCCGACCTGCTGGGCAGCGATCTTTACTCATTCCTCCAGAAAGAAGATGCGCTGACCTCATCAAAGGACACATCAGCGCTCGGCATCTCCGTCTGCAAGGCCATCCTCGACGCCATAGGCGGTGATTTCGAGATGGATACCGAGAACGGCCGCAAGACAATCATCTCCTTCTGGTTCCCCTGCAAGCTCAAGGATAAGCACAAGGATTATTGATTTGCACGTCAAGTCCCCAAGTCCCCAAATTGCAAAATTGCAAAAGCGCAAAAACAAAAGAACAAAAGAACAAAAGAACAAGAAAAATGACGAATTAATATATTATTATATATTATATTATAATATAATATATAATAATAAGAAAAATCTGAGTGTTTTAATGTTTTACGAAAAAACATTTTGCAATTTTGCAATTTTGCAATTTGGGGATTTATGGAGCATAGAACAAGGCATTACGTATACTTGAAATTTTTTATACAATTCACGCAACAACACCCTTTCTCTCATAAGGGGCTCCGAGCAAACTCGGAGAAAGTACGGAGGAAAGTGGAGGTTTCCTCCGAGGAAAGTCCGACTTTACCCGGAGGAAAGTCAGAGACCACGAAAAGCCCACTAAAAGGCCACTTCAAGGCTTATTTGTGGACAAACAAATAAAGTTTACAGAAATCCGTAAGCAATTCAGTAATAACGGAGAAGAAAGCGATCTTCCCTCCGTATTTATGTGCCTAAATCCCGAGGGTTTTGATGCGGCGTTCGAAGCTCTCGCGATTGTCGAGGGCTCCGTTTTTGATGCGGGCGCGATAGTTGTAGATGGTGTTGACGGAGTAATGCAGGAACTCGGCAATCTTTGAGGAGTCCTCAATGCCCAGGCGGATGAGGGCGAAGATACGGATCTCGGTGACAAGGCGATTATCGTCCTTGGGATGAATCTGCATATCGGGTTGCAGGAGGGCATTGAAATCGTCGACGAAATGGGGGAAGAGGTGCAGGAACACGGAGTCGAAGTTCTGCAGCAGTTCCTCGAGCTCCTTCTCCTTCAACTCGGTAGACTTGGATATCTGGAACAACTCGTCGAGCTCCTTGTTCTTCATCTTCTTGTTCACCATCTTGCGATAGTCGTCGAGCTTGTCGATATACTGCGAGCAAAGGCTCATGAATCGGCCGATGTACTCTTCCTTGACGATGTTGCTCTCGGAAAGTTGAGAGTTGACAGTTGACAGTTGAGAGTTGAGTTGCGAGAGTTCCTCCTTCTGCTTGGAGAGTTGTGAATTGAGCGTTGAGAGTTGGGCGTTGGAAGCCTTGAGCTCATTACGGGCTGTGTCGAGCTGACGATTGCGACGATGGAGGAACAGGAGCACGCCCAAGAGCAACAGGGCTAGGATGCTAACCACTGTGATGGACATGCGGAGCACCTTGGTGTTATGATCGACGGCACTCTGATAATTCTTCTCGATGACATTCAGTATGGGCGCTATCTGCCAAGAACGCATACGGGTGTTGAAGCGGTTGTTGCAATCCCACGTAAAGCGGATATAGCGATAGGAGCGATCGAGATCGCCATCGGCATTCAACAAATCGGCCAAGGCAAGAAGCGAAGCCTGATCCATCACAGCATGGCGCACATCGCTCAGAGCCGACTGGGCCAGCCAGGTCTTACGATCATCATCGGTATCGCTGCTGAGCGAGCGATAGTAACAGGCGATAGCATAATCACGACTATCGGGACTGAGCTGCTTGAACCACTGATCGCTCAACTTACGTGCCTCCTCCATGCGCTTCTGCTCCTGCAACTGATACACACGATACATGAGATAAATGGGATCGCGATGGTCGATGATGGAGAAAAGCGAATCGCGATAAAGACGCTGGAGCTTGAAGTATTCTTCCTTCAAAGAGGGGATATTGGAGTAATAGCCCAATTCGCCATACACATGCATCTGAGACTGGTAATAATTGCGAAGTCCGACGCTGTCGAGCTGTTGTTTATTGATCTGACGGAGGAAGGCGAGCGACTCATTGTAATAGCCCACAGTGGAACACTGGAAAGCCTTCAGCGCCAAGCAGTTACCTACCAGAGCCTGCTTACCCTGACGCTCAGCCCAGAACTGGGCCTCCTCGAGGTAATAAACAGCCGAATCGTTCATAAACGACTTGTACTGTTCGTAGAGTTTGAAGGCCAGACGATACTTATCGTCAGGACTGGAGGCAGCACGATATTGTTGGTGGGTCTCATCGAGCTGACGCTCGTAGGCTTCGACAATCTGGGGCGACTCGTTGATGGCTTCGTCGATCTGACGGAGCGTAGCGGAAAAACTCATATCCTGGGCACCAGAAACAGTGGTGATAGCAAGGAAAAAACTCAGTAGTAGCAGTCTAATCATGTTAAGCTTGTTATATCGAGGGCAAAGATACAAAAAAACTCGGAAAATATGCAATTTCTAACATTATTTTAGAATAAAGGGCCCATACTCACGTACAAGCCCTTTATTTGTTACCATATCGAGCCCGCTTGGCTCAACTGGAAACCTAAAAACAAACTCTTTACTTACTACTAACTAATTACTTCATTACTTTATTACCAACTAATTAACTTATGTACTTAATTTTTCAATGTAAACGCGAGGCGCAGGGGCAGACGATCGGAAGCCGTACCAACAAGAGCCTCGAAAGCACCAGGCTCAGCCACCCACTCGCTACGAGCCTCGGAGTAGAAACTCAGGGCACGACGATCGATGGTCAAACTAACCTCACGCGTTTCGCCAGGCTGGAGATACACTTTCTGGAAGGCCTTGAGCTCCTTGTAAGGACGATCGACGGAGGACTTGACATCGTGGATGTAGAGCTGGATGGTTTCAGCACCTGCCACCTTACCCGTATTGGTAACGGGGAGGGTGAAGGTAATCTGATCATCCTGTGTCATCTCCTTCTTATCAGCCGTGAGTTTGCCCAGTGAGAAAGTGGTATAGCTCAATCCATGGCCAAAGGCGAACAATGGCTTTGAGCTTTTACCATTGAGCTTGTCGATCCAACGATAGCCTACGTAGATGCCTTCCTTGTATTCCTCGTCGATAATCTGATGATCCTCGCGCCAGATGCCCGGGAAGGCGTTGAGCGCATGAGCACCACACTGATTGAGACTGGTGTACCACGTGAAGGGCAACTTACCCGAAGGATTCACATCGCCAGCCAGCACGGAAGCAATAGCCTCGCCAGCCTCGGAGCCAATAAACCAGCCCTGAACAATGGCCGGAACCTTGTTGAGCCAAGGCATGGCGACACCATTACCACTAATATTAACATAAACCAAATTCTTATTTGCTGCAACCAAAGCCTCGATCAGGCGATCTTGAGCATAAGGCAGCTCATACTGCTGGCGATCGTGACCCTCGCAATCCTGATGATTGCTCTTGTTGAGTCCACCAAAGAGGATGACCACATCGGCCTGACGGGCCTTCTCCACAGCCTCAGCGATGAGTTCATCGGCAGAGCGCAGATCATAGAGCGAACGGCCTACTGTGACGCCATTGTAACTCTGGATGGTGTCGCCCACGTAACCACGAGCAAAGTCGACCTCAACACCCTTGAAGCGATCGCGGATGCCGTCGAGCGGAAGGATCTCCTTCTGCACCTTCAGCGAGGAGGAGCCTCCGCCTACGGTCATCATTTTAATGGCATTCTCGCCCACCACCAATATTTTTTTAAGAGGTGAGAGGTGAGAGGTGAGAGGTAAGAGATTACCCTCGTTCTTGAGCAGCACGATACCCTCCTGGGCAATCTTCAGAGCTGCATCATAATGACTCTCCGAGCAGAGGAAGCCATAAGGCTTATGGCGATTCATAGTTGTGCGATAGAACAGACGGAGTACACGACGAACCTTTTCGTCGAGCTCCTTCGTAGAGTACTTTCCTTCCTGAATGAGTCGCTTGTAAGGCAGGGCGAGGTAATAGCTATCGTAAGCATTGGTAGCACCCATGGTGAGACCATCGGTCCAGGAGCCAAACTCGAGGTCGAGACCATTGGTGATGGCCTCCTCAGTATGATGGCATCCACCCCAGTCGCTCACTACGACACCATCGTAGCCCCAGTCCTGTTTCAGGATCTTGTTCAGGAGGATATGATTGTGGCAATTGTGTTGGTTTTTATACAGATTGTAGGCGCCCATGATGCCCCAAGTACCAGCCTCGGTAACGGCTGCCTTGAAGGCGGGCAAATAGATTTCGTGCAAAGCACGATCGGAGATGACGACATTCACCTGATGGCGATACTCCTCATCATTGTTAAGAGCATAGTGCTTGACGCAAGCAGAAACGCCCTTGGACTGAAGGCCCTGAATATAAGGCACCACCATGCGAGAGGCCAGCCAGGGATCTTCGCCCATATACTCGAAGTTACGACCACCCAGCGGGGTGCGATAGATATTGACGCCAGGACCCAGAATCATGGCTTTGCCACGATAGAGGGCTTCCTCGCCAAGGCTCTCGCCATAGAGACGGGCCATCTGAGGATTCCAAGTGGCAGCCAGACAAGTGAGGGCTGGGAATGCCACACACGAATCATTGGTCTGACCAGCCTGTTCCCACTCGTCCCAACGTACATCGGGACGTACGCCATGAGGACCATCATCCGTCCACATATCGGGGAATCCCAGGCGTTTCACGCCAGGGCTGGAGAACTTAGACTGGGCATGAATCACGGCTATCTTTTCTTCGAGCGTCATACGACTGAGTGCATCGTCGATACGTTGCTCTATTGGCTTACTTTCGTCGAGATAGACAGGTATGTTCTGAGCCATAACTTGGCTCAGACTCATACTTGCTATGACTGTTACTAACAGTTTCTTCATTGTTTATTTCTTTTGGAATACACGAATATAATCAACTTCCATTGTTACAGGGAGGGCATTCTCGTCGACACCCTGTGATCCACCCCAGTCACCACCCCATGCGAGGTTGAAGATGACGTAGAAGGGATCGTTGTATGGCCAATCATCGCGACCCAAGCCCTTGTTGTCGTAAGAGAGCTGCACCTTACCATCAACGTAGGTGGTGATGTTCTGAGCCGTCCACTCGATGGCGTAGGTATGGAACTCGCCCTCAGCACCCTTGCAATACATCTCGTGAGTAACCTGGGTATTGTTAGAGTGTACATGGGCATTGGCGTGCAGACTCGATGATACGAAGTCGGGGTGATAGCCCACTTCCTCCATGATATCAATCTCGCCATCGGCAGGCCAGGAGTGGAAGTTCACAGGCATCATCCAGAAAGCAGGCCATGTGCCCTTACCCTTGGGCAACTTGATGCTAGCCTCGATGTAGCCATACTTCCAACCTTCCTTCACATGGGCATACACACGACCAGAATAAATCTTGCCATCCTCCTTGAAGCAGTGGATGAGCAACTTGCCATCCATCAGCTCCGTGACGTGACGTCCTTTGGGGGTAGTGTGGTTCACGTAGTTTTGGAGTTCGTGGTTCACCCAACCGCTGTTCTGCACCTCGTGGGTCCAATCGACCTTGTTCAACTCCGTACCCTCGTTAAACTCATCCTGCCACACCAGGTAGTAGCCCTCGGGGGCATAATAGGCAGCTTTCTCAGCAGCAGCCTGGGTAACAGTAACCGTTTTACGAGCACTTCCCGACATCACCGTAACAGCACCAGAGCGGGCCTCAGCCACAGGATTAGCAGGAACCGTAATGGTAAGGGTACCCGCCTGGGCTGTCGTACCCTGGGTTTTTACAGTGAAGAAGTCGTTGCCCACAGCTGTGCCCCACTCCTGTCCCGTAGTCGAGACATTGACAGTATAAGTACCACCCTCAGCAGGGGCGCTGATACTCTCGGGCGAGACGGTCAGAACGATGCCAGCAGGCTCGGAATCCTCCCCGCTCCCACCACAGCCGATAAAGGCTGCGGCGAGAGAGAGAATAATACTATTCAACATGAATTTTTTCACTCTAAAATCTTAATTCTTAGATCTTAATTCTCTTTGAATACAATCTGGCTGATCTTGATGTGGGTGCCAGCAGGTGAGCCACCAAAGTCGAAGAACAGACGGATGGCTGAGGCATCGGTACCTTCCTTCAGGGAAGCGCCCTTCAGGGTGAAGATGAACTTCTCGCCACCAGGGATGTCATGACGACCTTCGCAGAAGAAGTTAGTATCGCCAGCATCAGTCAGTTTAATGGTTACACCAGACATATCCTGATCGGCCTCCATCACCATCTTGAAGTTGTAAGTCTTCGAAGCTGAAGCAGTGAGTTTGGTATCAATGTGGAACTGACCCTGCCACTGGCTGCCACCAAGACCCTCTGGGAGTGTGAGCTCGTAAGCGTCACCACTATGGGTAGCCTCTGTGTAAGCGATGGGGCTCCAGTTGTTATCAGCGAAGTAGTAACCCATCTCCATGCCTACAGTACCATCGTCGACACCCTTCCAGAGGTTATCGGGATCGTCGTAGTTCATGGGAACAGCCTCCTCGAGATAGATCTTGCTGATCTTGATATGAGAACCAGCGGGAGAGCCTCCGAAGTCGAAGAACAGACGGATGGCTGTGGCATCGGTTCCCTCCTTCAAGGTAACGCCCTCGCGCTTCAGCACGAACGGTGTGCCACCAGCAACATTGTTGCGCTCCTCGATGAAGAAGTTGGTATCGCCAGCATCGGTAAGCTTGAAGGTTACGCCAGGCAAATCCTGATCGGACTCCATCACCATATAGAAGTTATAGGTCTTCGAAGCTGATGCTGTGAGCTTGGTATCGATGTGGAACTGACCCTGCCACTGGCTGCCACCAAGACCCTCGGGGAGTGTCAACTCGTAAGCATCGCCAGTATGGGTAGCCTCCGTGTAAGCGATAGGACTCCAGTTGTTGTCAGCGAAATAGTAACCCATGGCTTCGAAGGCAGAGCCCTCATCGACAGCCTTCCAGAGGTTAGCAGCTGATGCATAATCCCAATCAACCTTAGCCTCAGGCTGAGCTTCCTCGCCCTCGTCCTTGCTGGTGAGCATGAAGCGCCAAGTGATACCATTGCCCTCATAGAGGAGTACCATCTCAGTATTGGTAAGCTTAGACACTGTGAAGACGGGGTTAGCCAGCTGATCGTCGGCAGAGATATAGGGGAAGTAGCTGTTGGGAGCCAACTTAAGCTGAATCTTCTCACCATCTACATCGAACGAATAGCTGGTAGTCTGCTCGTTGACATCGGCCATAAAGTCATTGCCATCATTAGTATTGAACTCAGGGAATACGGAGCAGCCCGTGTTCACATACATCGTGCCACCATCACCAGGATTGTATGTGTAAGAACCAGAGGCATCGAAGGTGATGCGATCATCGTAAACGCCCCAGTCGGCCTTATCGTTGGGGGCTGCACTCCACCAGTTGCTACCATCGCTACCCGGTTCGCCACAACCCATGTGACCCTGCTGAGCATAATCGATACGCCATGTGCGAGAGATGCGATTGATGTAAGGGGTAAAGTCGACCTGTGACTTCTCGAAGGTAAAGCTCTTGGTGATGCTACCCTGGCTAAAACCATTGCGATTACCCAGACGAAGTTCAACATCGTAAGTACCAGCCTTGCTGTTCGACCAGTTCATGGGGTTCAGTGTAGAATACTGAGTGCCATTGATCACCCAGATGGGATAAGTTTCCTTGGGCATGTTGGCCACTTTGAAGGTGGCCTGGTTCACGCTCTGGTCCACATTCATATCGATGTCCACATTCGAAATGGAGGGGATACCACTCTGCTTAGGCTCGTCGAAGGTCTCAGGCGAACAGGAAACAAGGGCCATGGCCACCATCAGTGAACTGCCTATGTATTTAAATATCTTGTTCATAATTATCAATTTTCAATTATCAATTTTCAATTCATTAATAGCTTCCATTCTGCTTGAGTGTACCCTGGGCAGCGTCGATGTTATCCTGCGGAATGGGCAGATAACGTACATCGGTGCTCCAAGCCTTGGTGCGATAGCCACCACCATCGTTGGCAGGAGTCAGCACGCTGGCAGCCTTACCAGTACGAACGAGGTCGAAGTAACGCTTACCCTCGCCCATGAACTCATGGCGACGCTCGTTGATGATATCGTCCTCAGTTACACCATTGAGAGCCTTCAGACCAGCACGAGCACGAACCTCATTCACATACTTGGCTGCATCGCCAGCATTTCCACCAGTCTTCAGCAACAGCTCAGCAGCATTCAGCAAGGTCTCAGCATAGCGGTATACGCGCAGGTTATTGTTGAAACCAAGGTCGGCATCGGCCTTCTGATCCTTGTTATTGCTCTTGCGACACATATACTTATAGAGGCAGTAGCCTGTAGCCATCCAACCCGGATCATCGCTGGTGCCATGGGCATTCAGATCGAAAGCAGAGAATTCCTTACGGATATCGCCCTCTTCGAAGCTGGCAACAGAGTGCAGGGGGATAGCACTGAAGCCCCAACCAGCATCAACATCCTCGAAAGGATCGCCAGCATTAGCCTTCCAGCTACGTGGACCATGCAGACGGGGGTATACGGCACCACCTGCTGCCAACTGGTTACTCCAACCACGTACGGAGTTATCGTCGAAGTAGTTGATCTCAAAGATTGACTCAGCATTCCACTCGCTGGCCTCATCCCAGATGGCCTGGTAGTCAGGAGTCAACTGATAGCGACCACTGCTGATGAGCTCCTGCATATAACTCAGAGCCTTGCCATAACGACTGTTATCGTTCTGGATCATCACCATCTCAGCATAAATCATATAAGCCAGAGGCTTTGTTACATGGCCCTTTGCCTCAGCGGGATAGTCGTCCTTCAGGGCACCTGTAGCGATGACGCTCTCAAGTTCCTCAATCACCTTGGCGTAAACCTCGTCAGCTGTGAGCTGCTCAGAGATGTAGGGAGCCTGCAGATTCTCAAAATAGCAAGGAACGTTGCCATAGAACTTCCAAAGCTGCAAGTAATAGAACACTCGGAGCAGACGGGCCTGAGCCTCGTAGTCAGCACGCTCGGCAGCAGTGATGTTACCAGCCTGCTCTACCCAGTCGCAATACTGCAGTACATCGTTAGAGCGCTTCACACCACTGTAGCTGTCGCTCCACACACCTGTGAGACAAACCACGGGAGTGCAAGAGTAGTTGAACATCAGCTGCAGCATGGGCTGGTCAGTATTACTACTGCCATTGGGATACATATCGTCGCTCATGAACTCAGAGATGAAGTTCAAGGCATTATACTGATAGGTTGATCCATAGTCGTACCAATGGAGGGGGGCGTATGCAGCCACCAGCGCCTCGTCGAGTGAGGTCTTCGTGGTGTAGTATTCTTCGATGAAGGTATCGGTAGGACTTGTCACCTCCAGGAAGCTGTCTTGACAGCTGGTCATGGCCAAGGCTGCAAGCATTCCGAATAATATCTTATTTGCTTTCATAACTCTTAATTCTTAAATCTTATTTCTTAAATACTTAGAACGTGAGGTTAAATCCTACGCGCAATGTGCGAGGCTGGGGATATACACCAAAGTCAACACCACAAGAGGTGGCAGCTGAAGAGATTTCAGGATCGAAGCCCCAGTACTTGGTGAAGGTGAGCAGATTCTCAGCTGCTACGTAGAGGCGCAGACGGCTGATGAAGGCCTTCTTTGTAAGATACTCGGGGATGGTGTAACCCAGCTCGATGTTCTTCAGGCGAATATAGCTGCCATCGTGGATATAGAGATCGGAAGCCTGCCAGTTGGTAGCATCGCCCTGGATGTAGATGGGATACTTGTTAGAAGAGCCCTCACCCGTCCAGCGTCCGAGGAACCAAGAAGGAAGGTTGATAGAAGGCAGGTCAAGACGACGGGTAGCATCGAAGATGTCATTGCCGTATGTTCCCTGCCAGAACATCATGAAGTCGAAGCCTTTCCAAGCTGCATTGAATGTAGCACCAAAGGTCCAGTCGGGCGTACCCTTACCAATCTTCGTACGATCGGCATCGTCGATGACACCATCGTTGTTCACGTCAACGAAGCGTACGAATCCAGGACGTGCATCGGGCTGAATCATCTGTCCGTCGTGAGTATAGCTCTGAACCTCCTCCCAGTTCTGGAAGATGCCATCGGTCTTATAACCCCAGAAGTATGGGAAAGGCTCTCCAGCCTCAGCACGAGAGATGTTGCCTAAGTTAGATACGTTATCGTATGTAGCGAAACCAGCAGCATTACCCAGCTTCACCAGTTTGTTCTTCAAATAAGAGGCATTACCCTTGATTGCGAATTTAGCGTCGGAGATGTTGAACTTATAACCAAGCTCGAACTCGATACCAGTGTTCTCCATATCACCTACATTACCGATAGGCTTCGACTCACCTACGTATGAAGGGATGTTCATATCCTTCAGCATACCATTGGTCTTCTTCTTGAACCAGTCGACGGTAAAGGTCAGTTTGTTATTCAGGAAACCGAAGTCAACACCCAGGTCGTACTGCTCACTCTCCTCCCACTTCAGGTCGGGGTTAGCCAGTCCGCTAGCCTTTGAGCTGGTCTGCTCCTTCTCGCCACCAGCCATACCAAAGCCGTAGTTGTTACCACCCTGTGTCAGCACGGTATAGCGGAAGTCACCAATGTTATCATTACCATTCTTACCCCAGCTGAAACGCAACTTCAGGTTGTTCAGCCAGTCGTTGGTCTTCTTCATGAAACTCTCGTTCATGATGTTCCAACCCAGTGATACTGAGGGGAAAGTACCATACTTATTATTGGTACCGAAGCGGCTTGAACCATCACGACGGATCGTAGCCTGAACCATGTAACGCTCATCGAAGTTATAGCTCAGACGGGCGAAGAGTGAAGACATAGTGTGTTTCACGCCAGGACCACCCCATCCGTCGCGATCGCCATCAGCTGCGAGACCAGTGGCAGCATTGATCCAAGGCTTGCTATAGTCCTTCAGGTTATTACGCGATGCACCCAGTGTCCAACCAGAGTTCTCGAAGGCACTCTGACCTAGCACGATGTTAAAGGTGTGCTGCTTGATGGTCTTGTCGTAAGAGAGCACATTCTCCAACTGCCAAACAGTACCACGATCGCTCTCCATAGAAGCTGAAGAATAGTTGCGATGCTTGGTGGGCGAGATCCAGTAAGGAACGGCGTGACTCTCGTTACCCCAGAATGACATGTCTGTGCTGTAGCTCACGCGATACTTCAGACCGTCCCAGATACCAAGGGTTGCAGAGAAGTTGCTCACGAACTTATGGCTCCAGTAATTAGTGGTAGGCAACTGGAATGATGCCAGCGGGTTGGCCATCTCGTTGAAGCCAGCGCCAGGGATGTTCAGCAGCTTGTCGCCATCGTACATGGGCACATACTCATCGGGATAGGTAGAAGAATAATAGTTTATCTGGTCTTGAGCATCCTGACCATACACATAGGGAGCAATCACTGGGGGAAGAGCAAGGGCAGAACCGATCTCATTACCCCACTGAGAGTTCACATCCAGTCCGGCATTCTTAACACGGGCATAGCTCAGGTTCACCTGTACATCGAGTTTATTGAGCCAGTTGCGCTCCTTGGTAACATCGAACACGTTGAAGTTGAAGTTACCACGCAGTGTCAGACGGTTATAGTTTGAATGACCATAGTTACCACCTACGATACCTTCCTGATCGTAGTAACCAAGTGAGAAGTAATAGTTCACTTTCTCAGAGGCGCCACTCAGGGTAACCTCATGATTCTGTACAGGAGCGTTGTCATTGAACAGCAGATCCTGCCAATCGGTATTGGTGGTTACATTGTAAGGATCGGCATATTTAGGAGCCTGTCCTGCGTTTACCAGACCTTCGTTCTGCATAATCATATAACCGGTAGCGTCGAGCACATCGCGATGCTTCCAAGCTGTCTGCCAACCCTGAGAGAAGTTGTAGTTGACAGTCATCTTACCCAACTTACCCTTCTTGGTAGTAACCAGGATAACACCGTTAGCAGCACGAGCACCATAGATGGCACCTGAGGCTGCATCCTTCAGCACCTCGATACTCTCGATATCGCTGGGATTGATGTAGTCGAAACCTCCCTCAATAGGCATACCGTCTACAATGTAGAGAGGGTCACTATTATTAACGGTACCCACACCACGTATGCGTATGCGCGAGGCAGCACCAGGCTGACCTGACGAAGAAGTAACGTTTACACCGGCTGCCAAACCCTTCAAGGCGTTGTCCATACGAACGGGAGCCGTACCATTCAGGTCGTCTGCGCTCACCTTAGCGATGGAAGCCGTTACCACACTCTTCTTCTGCACACCATAACCGATGACCACAACGTCCTGAAGTGTCTGGGCGTCTTCCTTCAGCGTAATGCGCATGTTACTACTGGCCTTCACTTCCTGAGAAGTGTAACCAATATAACTAATAATAATAGGTGTACCCTCGCTGACCTTCAGCGTGAACTGACCATCGATGTTAGTGATGGTTCCGTTCTGAGGATTACCTTTCTCGACAACGGAGGCTCCGATAACGGGTTCTCCGAAATCGTCGATCACAGTACCCAGGATTCCCTGAGCGAAAGATGCCACTGACACCATCAGCGCCAACAACATCATCATTAACCTGCTTTTTTTCATACTTTGTTTATTAAATGATTTAATTATAAGTTAGAATTGACCTCTAATTTGGTTTTCTGGTGCAAAATTATGAAAAAAAGCAACCCAAATCTCGGCGATTAAACCGAAAAGTGGATAGATAGAGGACATTAAAAAATGTAACGACCTGTTTCCCAGATCGTTACATTTACAATGTCTCATCCAAAAAGTGGACGGAATATAGAGGTGTAAAAACTACATTTTTCAGTAATTTTCCAGTTTTAATCCTGGAAATAGACTCGTTTTACGCGATTTGAGACACCTGTGAGCACCTCGTAAGGGATGGTTTCGAGCGTGTCGCTGAGAACGGTAACGGGGAGGTTCTCGCCAAAGATCTCCACCTGATCGCCCTCAACGCAGGGGATATCGGTAACGTCGATCATAGCCACATCCATACAGATATTACCCACGTACTCAGCCTTCTGACCCTTCACCAAGCAATAGCAGTGGCGATTGCCCAGATGGCGATTCAATCCGTCAGCATAGCCAATAGGAATAGCAGCAATCACAGAGTCGCGCTCTATCTTGCCCTTACGACTATAACCTACTGTTTCACCAGCAGGCACATGGCGCAACTGAAGAATAGTGGTCTTCAACGTAGAAACGGTATGGAGGATGCGATTGTCGCGTGGATCAACACCATAGAGGCCAATACCCAGACGACACATATCCATCTGACGCTCGGGGAAGTGCTCGATGCCAGCGGAATTATCCATGTGGCGCAAGATATGATGGCTGAAGGCTGCCTGCAGCTGATCGCTACCCTCCTTGAAGAGTGTAAACTGCTTGGCAGAGAACTCATCGAAGCCATCGCTATCGGAACCTACGAAGTGGCTGAATACAGAACGGGGAATGATCGCTGTCTGATGCTTCAAGCGATCCACGAGTTTGAAGATATCATCCACAGGGTCGAAGCCCAGGCGATGCATACCTGTATCAAACTTAATATGTACGGGCCAACCTGTGATACCTTCCTTACGAGCCGCCTTAATGAGGGCATCCATCAGTCGGAAGCTATACACCTCAGGCTCCAAGTCGTAGTCGAACATGGTCTTGAAGGCTGTCATCTCAGGATTCATAATCATGATATTGGCTGTGATTCCTGCCTTGCGGAGGGTGACACCCTCATCGGCCACAGCCACAGCGAGATAATCCACACGCTGATCCTGCAGCGTCTTGGCTATCTCCACAGCACCAGCGCCATAGGCATCGGCCTTGATCATGCACACCATCTTGGTATCGGGCTTCAGGAACGAGCGATAGTAATTCAGATTCTCCACCACCGCATTGAGGTTCACCTCGAGGATGGTTTCGTGCACCTTCTGCTCCAACTGCTCCGTAATCTGATCGAAACCAAAGGGACGAGCACCCTTTAGCAGAATCAGTTCATTGCGCAGGGCTGAGAAAGCCTCGCTGGAGAGGAAATGGGGCACATCAGCAAAGAAGGCCTTATCGGCTATCTGAATCTTATCGGCCTGAGCCGTGAGTTCCGGACCAATACCAATGAACTTGTCGATACCACGTTTTACAGCCAACTCGCTTACCTGGGCATAGAGGGCCTCAGGGGTAGAACCCGTCTGGAAGATATCGCTCAACACGAGCGTCTTCTTGGAAGCCTCTCGACGATTCATGAAGTCGAGGGCGATATCGAGCGAATTGATATCGGAATTATACGAGTCATTGATGAGCACGCAACCACGCTGTCCCTGTTTTACTTCCAGTCGCATGGCCACAGGCTCAAGCTTGGGCATACGAGTGGCTATCTGGCTGGGGGTTAATCCCATGTAAAGTGCCACAGCGACACAGGTGATGGAGTTCTCGATAGAGGCTTCATCGATGAAAGGAATGGTATAACAATTCTCCTCCTGCTGCCAAATGTAGGTAATCTGAGTTGACAGTTGAGAGTTGATAGTTGACAGTTGCTTGACTTCTTTGACGAAGAGGGCAGCCTGATCGTCGCACATAGACCAGGAGATCTTCTCACCCTTATAGTCCATCCTACGGATGCAACGACTCACGATGTCGTTATCCGAGCAATACACCATCGCCTCGGTATCGTGCATCAGCTCGAGTTTCTCCATACATTTCTCCTCCATCGAGCGGAAGTTCTCCTGATGGGCAGGACCCAGTGTGGTGAGTACGCCAATGGTAGGCTGGATGATATCGCGCAAAGCAAACATCTCTCCGGGTTGCGAGATACCTGCCTCGAAGATACCCACCTCCGTCTGCTCGTTGAGCAACCATACCGAGAGGGGCACACCTATCTGGGAGTTATAGCTACGAGGCGAACGTACAATCTTCTGCGAGGGCAACAGCAACTGATAGAGCCACTCCTTCACCATGGTCTTACCATTAGAACCCGTGATACCCACGATGGGTACATCGAACTCGTCGCGATGACGCTCAGCCAATCGCTGCAGGGCAGCCAAGGGCGAGGGCACTATCAGGAAATTGGCATTCTGATAAGAGTCAAGCGATGGGAGGTGAGTGGTGAGCGATTTGCTTTCTACCACAAAGTTGCGCACGCCACGACGATAGAGGTCGGCAATATAGCGATGACCATCGTTGCGCGATGAACGCAGGGCAAAAAACAGCGTTTCCTCAGGGAAACAAAGTGAACGGCTATCCGTCAACAGCCATCCTATCTGGGCGTCGGCCTCGCCAATCCTGCGAGCACCTATCAACGTCGTTACTTTCTCAATACTGTATTTCATCTTTCCTTTTTATTTTTCTATTGCAAAGGTAGGGTATTTTTTCTGTAACTCGTCTACTTTTAACATAGTTTTATGCATAAAAGCCTTATAATCTTCCGATTCTGCATCGAAAGGCCTGTGATTCAGGGCTGCTTTCAGGGGAGCCCATTCCGTTAGAAATGCCTTGGCCTCATCGCTCAGGTACACTTCGGAGAGTCGTTGCCAGATGTATTCCACAGCCTGAGCCGAGGGGTGCAACATATCTTCTGCATAGAAACGATAGTCGCGCAGCTCGTCATTCACAATCTCGTAAGCGGGGAAGTAGCAAACATTGACCATTGAACATTGACCATTGACCATTTTATCGATTGCGAGTAACAGCGTAGCTTTCGATAGTTGTGAACCATGATAACCATATTTGCGATAGCGGATGGGACTGACGGTAAGAACCACTCTTACCTCTGGGTTCTTATCGCGAAGAATCTTGATGGCCTGCTGCAGATAGTCCGCACACTCATCCACTGTGAGTTCTTCTTCCGTAAAGAGCGAGGCTGGACGCTTCTGACAATTATCCACAATTTCGCCCGTTTCCTTCAATCTATATACGTGATTAGTGCCGAGGGTGAAAAATGCGGTTTGGCATTTACCCTGCCATTTCTCTATCGTATGCAGGATGCTGGCGGGGTTATACATCACGCCAAAGGGATTCACCGTGGCACGGAACATCTCCTCTTGGAACCTCTTGCCAATGCTATCGGCAAAGCAAGATCCCACGAAGAGTATCTCCTCGCCTACCCCGATCTCAAAATCAGGCTTCGGAACATCAATAATAGTTCGAAATTCCATAATACTGCCTCCAGTCATTTCTCTCACCACTCACCTCTCACCACTCACCTCTGAATAAAATCAGCTCCTGCTGATTTGCAGTCCACTTGTCGACAACGTCATATCCACGAAACGGGCATTCTTATTCAGTCGATGCTCGCCCAATATCTGTTTGATACGCACAGCAGCCTCAGGATCCTTGGCTATCATATAGAGATAACCTCCTCCACCAGCACCTGGGAGTTTGTAACCCAGACATAGGTCATCAATCAAATCCGTCAATGCAGCCACGGCTGGGGGATTCGTGCCATTGTCGAGCTGCTGGTTCTGCTGCCACGTCTTACGCACCAGCATACCCATCCTTGCGAAATCGTTCTGCTGAATGGCTTCGTACATATCCATCGTGTGCTCCTTCATCTCGCGCAACAAGCGCAACTCGTCGCCATGGTTCAGGAACATCCGTCTTACAATCTCTGCCAGGATACTCTTGGCAGTTCGTGTAATACCCGTATAATACAAGAGGTGACAGGCTTTATACTCCGGTTGCGTCCAGAGGTCGTTGGGCAACCAGCGTACCTGCGGACTCTGATGAAAGCCCTTGCCCGTCTGCAGCAGTTTCACACCTCCGAGCACACCACCAAACTGATCCTGCCAACCACCACCCGTGGTAAGCATCTGCTCCAGAATCAGTGTACGCCTGCCTATCTCATTCTTATCCCAACCCAAACCGCAGAAATCGTTCAAGGCTCCCAATACGGTCGAAGCCAGAATGCTCGATGTGCCCAGTCCGCTACCAGCAGGGATGGCAGAGAGCAATGTCAACTCAATTCCTGCGCCAAAAGCTTCCAGTTCCTGCTTCAGGTTCTGGCGTCCAAAGCCTGCCAATACCAATGCAGCCTTGGGGATGGAGAAGGGCGAGCCCACATGCATAAAGTCTGTGAGTTGTTCAGTAGTCTCCACCACCTCCACAGCACCCAGATCGATGCTACGGAGCACGATACGAGGTTCCTTTGAGGGACGAACGTATGTCTGCAAAGGCGGTTGTCCATTCAGTTCGATAGCAAGGTTAATCACATGTCCACCTTCCATCAGACAGTATGGAGGTGTATCCGTCCATCCGCCAGCAATATCGATACGCACAGGTGAACGACCCCATACTATTTGATCGTCTGCCACGCTCAGCACTGGTTTCTGTTCCTGCCGAGAGGCTGGAACAGAACATAATCCCTCACGCAGCAAGGCAAACGCCTTCTCGCTGTCGCCACGGAACATAGCATCGTGGATACGCGTCATCAGGGGTGCATCCTCTGGCAATGCTGGTGGCATGGGGATATGATTCTTTTCAAACTCAAAAGCAGCGTCAGCAAGGTCGAGCTGATAGAACACACTATGGTTCCAGTTCTTGGCCAGCTCACTCCAGTTCTGCTTACGATACTCACTCCGCTGGGCAAAGAGTCTGCGCAGGTTAGCACGCTCAGCCAGCTCATTGCTATTCAGGGGTTCGTCAATCTTATAACGACGAACCTCGTAATCGCTCTCGCCCACAGGCACCACGTCGATACACTCTCCTGGCTCCAGACAGATCTCCCAGTCGTTCTCAGGCACACCCGTTATCACGTGGTCGTGCGTCAGATGCCACTTCTCACCCACGTAGCTGTTCTCTATCCAAATATCGCTATTCTCCTCCGTAAAACCAATCTTCGTCACAGCATTCTGCACAAAGATCGAGGGATGGGGCTTGCGATCCAGATGCATAATCTCGCGCTGATCGTTCACCAGATTCTGAAGCCTCAGCGTCGAGGAGATCATCTCCTTCGACGTACCGAAATGATAGAACTCACCACCATTCAGGGGCACAATAGCCACACTCAAATCGGATATTTCACCATCGGGCTTGGTAGGATCAGTGCCCAAGGCACAGCCAAACTCGCCATAGAGGTCGTATTCTTTTAGAGGTGAGGGGTTAGTGGTTAGAGGTGAGAGATTACCTTGATCCGCTGAAGAGCGTTTTGCCAATAACTTTACAGCTTTATCAGACAACAGCCATACGCCGATATCCGTCAGGAAGAAGTGGTCCTTCTGAATCTCTGTCAGCGTCTGAACAGAGGGTTTTTGTAGCATTTGCTTCAGCACAGAGGGCGTCTGACGACTGCTCACGAAAACACCATGATTCTTGGCGATGGAGGCATCGAGCCACAAACCATAGCACACCACATCAGCCTCAGGGATGGGCTGTAGGGGTTGCGTAGCACGAATCAGCACGTCGCCACTCACCACCATCGTATGAATGTTCTCAGGTGCCATCGCCATCATCTTCTCGTAGAGAGGCAATTGCACGCTCAACAGGTTCTGCGAGAGCTTCTGTCCTCGCTCCCAACGGAACACGGGCAGAGGCATCAGCACCTTACCCGAAACGGCATAGCTGGGCAGACGCTTGCTCTGTCCACCAGCATGAATCAGAATGCGCTTCTCGCTAGAGAGCCATTCGTCAAACGACGAAGCTGCCTCAGCCCGACAAGCCTCTTCCAATAACCACGTGGTGCCTCCACCACTACCTAAGCGATGGCCTACGGGATCGCAGGTGGCGAAGTATTCCTCACGATTCAGTCCCGTGACGTCATGAAATGCATCCACCAGATTCGGTGGCAATGACAAGAGTTTCTTCATGCCTCCTTCTTTTTGCGCCAATACATTACGCCCATGCCTATCATCAAGAGAAGCAGCAAAACATACGCCACATAGGCGATGGTTTCCGTCGTCTTCACCGTCTTGGGGAAGAAGGCCAGTTCCACCTGGTGCTTACCAGGCTTGATGTTCATGGCACGGAGGATATAGTTCACACGTCCCAGCTCTACAGGCTCGCCATCAACGGTAGCCGTCCATCCGGGATAGTAAATCTCTGAGAATACCAGCACACCACCCTTGCCACTGTTCACTTCGTAGTTCAGGCGATTAGGCTCATAACCCGTTATCTGTACGGTGCTGGCTGTATCCTGTACCACAGCCTCACCCAATTGCTCCTTGAATTTTGCATCAGCCACAGCCTCATGCCTCAGGTCTATCTTACCCACAGCGTCCATCTCCTCGTTGGCATTGCTGACATAGCTCAGTTTATCCACCAGCCACGCATTGCCGTAAACATACGGATTCTGAATGGGCACGGTCTGTCCACCCTCCAAGGGGAAGATGAAGTACTTGGTGTTCAGCATGTTCAGCACGGGATAGATGCTGTCGCCATTCACCTGCGTCATATCGCCGCCAGCCTTCGACACAGCACCAAACAGCGCCTGCATCTCTGGCGAGATATACTGCTCTATCATCTCCTGATAACGACGCAGCTTGGCAGCATGATAACCGCCGATGCTCTTATGGTAATAGCTGGTCTCGTTCTCGTTAAACGTGTTCGAGGCGAGGTTCAGCACACGATAGTCCAGACTCTGATCGCGCAGAATCAGCTCGTCCGTCTGCGTCTTAGCCTGCGGAGCCTCACGCTCTGCCTCAGGCACAAACATATCATCGTTCAGATAACGCTTATTCACGGTCCACAGGTCTACAAGACAGAGCACCAGGATAATACCCACGGCATACTCCTTCTTCAGTTTGCCGAATACAACAGCCAGCAGCACACCTGTACCCACCAGAATAATATAGAACGAACGCATGGCATCAGCCGTAAACACGGCCTTACGCATCTCTGTCAGATTAGCCACCAACGGCTGGATATACTCAGCCGGCAGACTCTGGATGGCACGCAACTCGCTCGACGAGATAAAGCTGTCGAAGAACATCGACGGCATCACCGCAAACAGCAGGGCAATACCACCCGTCAGCAAGAAGCTAATGCCAACATACTTCATTCTTGGCTTCAGCAGCTCGGGCTTGTCCATCAGCTCCTTCAGCGCCAGCATGGCGAGCAGGGGTATCGTAAACTCTGCGATGACGAGTATCGACGCCACCGTACGGAACTTGGCGTACATCGGCACATAGTCGAGGAAGAAATCCGTAAAGCCCATGAAGTTCTTACCCCACGACAGGAGTATCGACAGAATGGTAGCTGCTAGCAGCGCCCACTTCATCGGACCCTTCACGATCAGCAGTCCCAATATAAAGAGCATCAGCACAAAGGCACCCACGTAAACGGGCCCTGACGTGCCAGGCTGCTCGCCCCAGTACTGTCCCAACTGCTGATAGATGGGCATGAAGTCGCTCTGGGCATGCTCCATCGCCTTCTCACTCTGCGATAACGACATCGAGGCACCACCCTTGGTATTGGGCACCAGCAGCGTCCATGTCTCGCCGATGCCATAGCTCCACTGGGTGATATAGTCGCGCTCCAGACCGCTGTTAGTCTGATTGCTCGCGTTCTGCTTCACCAGCTCACTCTTGCCACGCATCGACTCCTGACTGTATTCCCATGTATGGTAGAGGTTCGACAGGTTGATGCACACACCGATGGCAGCACCCAGTGCCACCACACCCGTGGCCTTCAGGAACCTCGCCATCTGCTTCTCCTTGATAGCCTCCACCAGCCATGCTATGCCCATCAGCAGAATGATGAACAGATAGTAATACGTCATCTGCACGTGGTTGGCATTGATCTCGAAGGCGGTAAAGATAGCCGTGAGCAACAATCCCCAGAGGTATTTGCCCCTGTAAGCCAGCACGATACCGGCTATCATCGGTGGCAGATAAGCCAGCGCCCACACCTTCCAGATGTGGCCCGCAGCAATGATAATCAGGAAATACGTGGAGAACGCCCAGATGATACTACCCAGGGCAGCCAGATGCTGACGGAAGTCGAAAGCCCTCAGCAGGATATAGAAGCCCAGCAGATAGGCAAACACATACCACACGTTCTCAGGCAGCCACAGGTGATAGGCATTCACAGCCTTCGTCAGCACCTCCGTCGAACCATACGAGGGCGCCATCTGGTAAGTAGGCATACCTCCGAACAGGGCGTTTGTCCATCGGCTGCGCTCGCCCGTCTTCTCTCTGTACTCAATACCCTCCTGACCAGCACCGCGTCCTGCAGAGGCATCGTGGCGATACAGAATTCTCCCCTCGATATCAGCGGGGAAGAAGTAGGCAAAGGCCAGAATGGCAAACAATAACACTGCCAACACATCGGGCAGACATTTCTTTATTGACGATTGAATATTGATCATTGAATACTATTTTTATTATTTCTGTGTGCAAAAGTATAAAAAATCTGTGTAATCCGTGTAATCCGTGCCTAAATTTTTGTACCTTTGCAGCAAAAATATGGAAGAAACGATTATTAGCAGCGTTCAGAACGCCCGTATCAAGCACGTTGTGGCCCTTCAGCAGAAGTCATCCTTGCGCCGCGAGGAAGGCCTCTTTGTGGTCGAGGGTCAGCGCGAAATCGAGCATTGCATCGCCTGTGGCTACGAGATCAAGGAACTCTTCGCCCTCGAGGGCCTCGCCATCGATCGCCCCCACTCCGTCGTCACCCCTCAGGTCTACGAAAAGATGGCCTATCGCGGCTCCACCGAGGGCCTCATCGCCGTCGTCAAATGCAAAGACCACACATTGTCAACTGTCAATTGTCAACTGTCAACTAAGAACAACCCCCTCGTGGTTGTTCTGGAAAGTGTTGAGAAGCCCGGCAATCTGGGCGCCATCCTCCGCTCTGCCGAGGCAGCAGGTGTCGATGCCCTCATCGTTTGCGATCCGCTGACCGATCTATATAACCCCAATGTCATCCGAGCCAGCATCGGCGGCGTGTTCTGCGTGCCCACAGCTGTGTGCACCTCTCAGGAGTGCATCGCCTTCCTTAAGGAGCATGGCGTGCGCATCCTCACGGCCCAGTTACAGGACTCTTACGAGTATTACGATTACGACATGACCCAGGCCACAGCCATCGTCATGGGTACCGAGTCCACAGGCCTTACCGATCAGTGGCGCCAGGCAGCCGATGCCCATATCCGCATCCCCATGCTGGGTCGCCTCGATTCCCTCAACGTCAGCGTCTCCGCCGCCATCCTCATGTACGAGGCCGTCCGCCAGCGCCAGACCTCTAAATTCTAAAATCTAAATTCTCAATTATGAAGATAGGAATGATTGTAGCAATGGATAAGGAGTTGAAGCAGCTCCGTCCATTATTCCCCGAAGACAAAGTGATTCTCCAGAAGAGTGGCATTGCCACTGTGAATGCCGCCATCCAGACGGTAGAGATGATTCGCCAGTATAAGCCCGATTGCATTATCTCCTCAGGTTGTGCAGGTGGCAATGGCGATGACATCAATCTGCAGGATGTGGTGGTTAGTTCCGAACTCACCTACCACGATGTATATTGTGGCAAGGCCATCGACGAAACCACCGTCTATGGACAGGTGCAAGGCCTCCCCGCCCGTTATCAGGCCGATCCCTACCTCTTGGAGAAAGCCAAACTCACAGGTGCCAAGCCTGGACTGATCGTTACCGGCGACTGGTTCGTCGATTCCAAGGACAAGATGCGCGAGATCATCGCCCACTTCCCCGAGGCCAAGGCCGTCGACATGGAGTCGTGCGCCATCGCCCAGGTGTGCCACATCTATAAGGTACCCTTCATCTCGTTCCGACTCATCAGCGACATCCCCCTGCGCGACACCGATGCCTCGCAGTATCACAATTTCTGGGACACCGTCGCCGAGAAGTCCTTCATAACAACCAAGACTTTTATAGAGAGTCTCTAACCCCTCACCTCTCACCCCTAACCCCTATATTATCATGGAAGTTATTCAAAGTTTCACCATCGACCACACTCACCTAAAACCCGGTATTTACGTTTCGCGTGAGGATAAAGGATTTACCACGTACGATCTGCGTATCACGGAGCCCAACAAGGAGCCAGCCGTAGCCCCCGCAGCCATTCATAGTATCGAACACCTCATGGCCACTTGGTTCCGCAACTCGCGGGTCAAGGACGATGTGGTTTACGTAGGCCCCATGGGCTGTCTCACTGGCATGTACATCATCATGCTGGGCACATACTCCGTCGAGGATATGCGCCAGCTCACCATCGAGTGCCTGGAGTGGATTCTAACCCAGGATGAAGTGCCAGCCACCCGCCCCGAGGCCTGCGGCAACTATCTGCTCCACGACCTCCCCATGTGCAAATGGGAGTGCGCCCGCTACCTCGATCGCCTCAAGAACGATTTCCACTCGGAGTACACCAAACTCCAAGTCACCCTCTCCGACGGCAAACTCTTCGCCGACGCATAAGATAGTCATAGCATGGCCCTTTTGTAGTACGAAAGTATCTAACAAAATAGCTTATAGGAATAGCGTATTTGCAAGCAAGCCGTCCATCGGTCGCAAATACGCGATTTTTGACGCATTTCGCTAAGTAACTGAGAATATGCGAGTTACAAAAATAAATGGTTTTTATAGCTCGTTTTAATGCTTTCTTTCAGAGCAAAACAACTTGTTTTACCGTCGTAGAGACTATCTTTTCCACTCTTAAAGACTATCTAAAGCAGGTGAAAAGACTATCTAAACCACCAGAAAGGAACGTCTAAAGTCATAGTTTCCTCGGAGGGAACTCCAACTCAGCCATATCTTAACTAAAAAGGAAACAAAAAAGTCTCTTTGCAACTCTATTTTGAGCAGACAGAGAGACTCCTTTTAGGCACATTTTCTTTACAATCAAAACAAACAATAATCCCCGGCCGACTGGCTGGGGATTAATTATTATTGGGGATTTGTTGTTTGTTTACTCGCCGAAGATTTCTTTGAGTTTATCCTGGAGACCCTGGGCGCGGAGGCCGCGGGCTACGATCTTACCTGAGGGATCGATAAGGAGGTTGTCGGGGATGCTGTTAACGCCATAGGTGCTGGAGGCAACGGTGCGCCAGCCCTTGAGGTCGGACAGATGAACCCAAGGCATCTTGAGGTCGGCAATGGCCTTGACCCAAGGCTCCTTCTTGCTGTCGAACGAGAGGCCTACGATATCGAAGCCTTTGGCGTGATACTTCTCATAAGCCTCAACAACATTGGGCATCTCGGCACGGCAGGGACCACACCAGGAGGCCCAGAAATCGACGAGCACCCACTTGCCCTGACCTACATACTCGCTGAGCTTATGGAGGTTGCCATCGACATCGGCCTCCTCGAGGTCGGTGAACTGCTGGCCGATGAAGGCTTTCTTCTTGGCCTCGCGGGCTACCTCGGTCTCGAGGGCTTTCTGCATCTTCTGCACCATGGGATGACTAGCGTAGGCAGGCTTGCTCTCCAGGCGCTTCAGGGCAGCCTCAGGGCCCAAGAAGTTTGAATAGGCATCGAAGAAGGCGGCGGGGATCATGGTCTGTGCCTCGTCGGTGAACATCTGCTCCATGTCGGCTATCATCTTCTGGGCAATGGCATTGAGCTTGGGGCTCCACTCTGCTTCCTTGGCTTTCTGCTCATCGGGGCTCATGGCCATAACCTCATGAACGAAACGGGAGTAAGGGCCTGTGATGGCTACATCGTAACGTGCCAGGCGCTCGTTGACGGGCGAACCCTTCAGGGTGCTGTCGTTGAGGTTGACGAGGACGGGGGTGCCATCGTTGAACATAAAGGTACCCCAATCGACATTCGTAGGACGAACGCTGAACAGGACGTTCTGATCGGCACTGCCTTTGAAGAGGAACTTGCCGTCCTGAACCTGAGTGCTGTCGATGTTGACTCTCGAAAAGTAATCGTAGAGATACACCTTCATACCATTTTCACTACTTACACCGTTGATGGTGTAGTCTACCTGTTGTGCCTGGGCACTTAAGGAAGCCAGCACAAGGGCTGACAGTAACAATACCTTCTTCATATATGTAAGTTATTGGTTTATCCCTTCTGGATGTTTGCCTTCTTTCGCTGATCGTGGTCGAGGATGGTCTTGCGCATACGCATGGACTTGGGGGTTACCTCCACGAGCTCGTCCTGCTTGATGTATTCGAGACACTCCTCGAGCGACATGACGGTCTTGGGGATGATGCGGGCCTTATCGTCGGTACCCGAGGCACGGACGTTGGTAAGCTGCTTAGCCTTGCAGACATTGACCACGAGGTCGTTGTCGTGAACATGCTCGCCTACCACCTGACCGGCATAGACATCCTCACCGGGATCGATGAAGAACTTACCGCGATCCTGCAGCTTATCGATGGCGTAAGCGAAGGCATTGCCGGTATCCATGGAGATCATGGAACCATTGACGCGGCGCTCGATCTCGCCCTTGTAAGGCTGATACTCCTTGAAGCGATGGGCCATGATGGCCTCGCCCTGAGAGGCGGTGAGCACATTGGTACGCAGACCGATGATGCCGCGTGAGGGGATGTCGAACTCGATGTTGACACGCTCGCCCTGTGACTCCATCGACGTCATCTCGCCCTTACGACGGGTGACCATATCGATCATCTTGGATGAGAACTCCTCGGGCACATTGATGGTGAGCTCCTCGACGGGCTCGTGCTTCACGCCATTGATCTCCTTATAAATAACCTGGGGCTGACCTACCTGTAATTCATAGCCCTCGCGACGCATGGTCTCGACGAGCACAGAGAGATGGAGCACGCCTCGGCCTGAGACAATCCACTTATCGGTGCTATCCTCGAACTGCTCCACACGGAGGGCGAGGTTCTTCTCGAGCTCCTTCTCCAGGCGGTCGCTGATGTGGCGCGAGGTAACAAACTTACCTTCCTTGCCGAAGAAGGGCGAATCATTGATCATGAAAAGCATGGACATGGTGGGCTCGTCGATGGCGATGGGCGGCAGGGGCTCGGGATTCTCGAGATCGCAGATGGTGTCGCCAATCTCGAACTTCTCGAGACCGATAACGGCACAGATATCGCCACATTCCACGGCATCGGTACGTACGTGGCCCATGCCCTCGAAGGTGTGGAGCTCCTTGATCTTGGTCTTCTCCATGGAACCATCGCGATGGGCAATGGTAACCTGCATGCCATCCTTCAGCGTGCCACGATGTACGCGACCCACGGCGATACGGCCCTGATAGCTGGAGTAATCGAGTGAGGTGATGAGCATCTGGGGGGTACCCTCGAGCTGCTGGGGAGCAGGGATCACCTCGATGATCTTATCGAGCAGATATGTAATGTCGGTAGTGGGTTTATTGTAGTCCTCGCCCATCCAGCCGTTCTTGGCTGAGCCATAGACAACGGGGAAGTCAAGCTGATCCTCAGTAGCATTGAGCGAGAACATGAGGTCGAACACCATCTCGTAAACCTCCTCGGGGCGACAGTTGGGTTTGTCGACCTTATTCACCACTACGATGGGTTTCAAACCGATCTGAAGGGCCTTCTGGAGTACGAAGCGCGTCTGGGGCATGGGGCCCTCGAAGGCATCGACGAGCAGCAAGCAGCCGTCGGCCATATTGAGCACACGCTCTACCTCGCCACCGAAGTCGGAGTGGCCCGGAGTGTCGATGATATTGATTTTCGTACCTTTCCAATTGATGGAAACATTCTTTGAGAGGATAGTGATGCCACGCTCGCGCTCCAAATCATTAGCGTCGAGCACCTGATTGCTGAGGTTCTGTCCCTCACGGAAGAGATTGCCTGCCAGCATCATCTTGTCCACAAGTGTAGTCTTTCCGTGGTCTACATGTGCAATAATTGCGATATTTCTGATATCCTGCATAAATATAAAACTGTTTTGCGGGTGCAAAGTTACAACTTTTTAGGCACGAATTTCACGAATTTCACGAATATTTTAAAAAAAGAGTCATTTTTCGCGTAATTCGAGTAATTCGTGCCTGAAATATTTGGAGGGATGCAGAAATTGTCGTACCTTTGCACCCGCATTTCGGAAAATCCGATGCATCTGACGACGTAAACTCGTCTGTGATTGGCAAGAATCGCGTCTGAAAGATGTTTATGCACAAACATTTTAATCACATTTTAAATTATGTATTTAGACAAAGCTAAGAAGCAGGAAATCTTCGGTCAGTATGGCAAGAGCGCCCAGGATACCGGTTCTGCAGAGGCACAGATTGCTCTCTTCTCTTACCGTATCTCTCACCTGACTGAGCACCTGAAGAAGAATCACAAGGACCACAACACCGCTCGCTCACTGACCATGCTGGTAGGTAAGCGTCGTAAGTTGCTGAAGTACCTGTACAATAACGATATCAATCGTTATCGTGCAATCATCAAGGCACTTGGTCTTCGTAAGTAATAAAAAAGCCCTGCAGAAATGCAGGGTTTTTTATTGCTTAGAAGATTTCCCCCCGCTGCCGCGGGGGAAAACTAATGAAAGAGTAGCTCTGCAAAACGCAGAGCTTTATTTATTGCTTACAACCGCTTAATGCTGTTAATAAGTCGCGCTGGATGATGCCGTTGGTGGCGACGACACTGTTGCCCTGGGTGAAATCATCGGAGCCAGAGTAGTCGGTGACGATGCCGCCGGCTTCCTGTACAATCAGACTGCCTGCCATGAAGTCCCACTGGCCGATGTAAGCTTCGGCATAGCCGTCAAGGCGGCCTGCTGCGACGTTGCAGAGGGCCATGGCGGCGGAACCACACATGCGGATACTGCCCACATGACCATAGAAAGTGTCGATGAGGTGATGGATGACGGGCTTATAGGCGTCGCTGTTGTATGGCAGTTGCAGACAGAGCAGGGCATCCTGAATCTGCTGCGAACTAACGTGGAGGGGCTGACCGTTGAGGCAGGCTCCCCCACCCTTTGACGCATAGAAACACTCGTCGGCACAGATCTCATAGACCACACCAACGAGTATGTCACGCCCCTGTAGGAGGGCGATGCTCACGGCGTAAGGGGCATACTGGTGGATGAAGTTCGTGGTGCCATCGAGAGGGTCGACCACCCAAAGCAACTGCTCAGCATCGTGGCCGGCAAGTCCCTCCTCAGTAATGAAGCCTGCCTCGGGCAGAAGCTCGCGCAGGGCACTGACGATGAGCTGCTCGGAGCCTTTGTCGACATACGACACATAGTCGTGGGCATGTTTGCGTTCCACCCGTTCGAGGGAGAACTTACGGCGCTCGTCGCGGATATACGCTCCTGCCCGACGGGCAATCTGACAGACGGACTGTACAAGTTCGGAATATTGTTCGTTCATTGACGGTTTGCTATTTAGTGAGTTCCTGAAGGGGAATCATAACAAAGTCGCGCTCTTGCATGAGGGGATGGGGAATCTTGAGATCGGGTTCGTCAAGTTCCAGATCATCGTACAATAAGATATCGATGTCGATGGGGCGATCGTGGTATTCTCTAGGGGTGAGGGGTGAAAGGCTACGGGTAGGCGAGCTTTGCTCGGGAATGAGGTGAGAGGTGAGAGATTTCTTTTTGCGGCCGAGGGCGCGCTCGATTTTTTGGGTGGCACGGAGGAGTTGGCGGGGGGTAAGGGTGGTTTCTACGAGGATGACACCATTGAGAAATGAATGCTCAGACTCAAAACCCCACGGTTCGGTTTCCATAAATGTTGATTGGCGAACGACGTTTCCTATTCGTTCGCCAATCATAGTGATGGCCTTCAGGAGATTCGCCTCCCGATCGCCAAGGTTACTACCTAGACCGAGATACACTTGATGTATTCTCTCACCTCTCACCTCTAGCTTCTCACCTCTAATCGTCCAGTATCAGCAAGGCATCGCCGTAGCAACCGAAACGGTAGCCATTCTTAACGGCCTTCTTATAGCCCTCGTAAACGAGATCGTAACCACCAAAGGAGCACTCTGTCATCATCATGGTAGACTCCGGATGATAGAAGTTGCCAAGCAGGGCATTACTCATGCCGAATTCGTAAGGCGGGAAGATGAACTTATTAGTCCAACCCTCGTACTCCTTCAGCAAACCATCGGTACCTACAGCCGTCTCAGTGGCACGGGCTGTGCTCACACCAACGCAGCACACACGATGACCAGCCAGCTTAGTCTTATTGACGATATCGCAAGCCTCCTTATGCACAAACATCTGCTCGGACGACATCTTATGCTTCGTGAGATCTTCCACCTCGATGGCATCGAAGTTGCCCAGTCCGCAGTGCAGGGTGATATAGGCGAAGTTGATGCCGCGGATCTCCATACGCTTCAAGAGCTCACGGCTGAAGTGCAAGCCCGTAGAAGGAGCCGTAACAGCACCCTCGTTCTTGGCATAGATAGTCTGGAAATCCTCCATATCCTGCTCAGTGGCCTCGCGACGATCAATGATATAACGGGGCAGCGGTGCATCACCAAGGGCATAGAGCTCACGCTTGAACTCATCGTGAGGACAGTCGTAGAGGAAACGCAGCGTACGTCCACGGCTGGTGGTATTGTCGATCACCTCGGCTACCATGGGACCATCGTCCTCAAAGAACAACTTGTTGCCGATACGAATCTTACGGGCCGGCTCTACGAGTACATCCCACAGACGCAGGTCGGGGTTGAGCTCACGCAACAGGAACACCTCGATCTTGGCATCGGTCTTCTCCTTGGTACCATAGAGACGGGCGGGGAACACCTGGGTATCGTTGAAGATAAAGGTGTCGTCCTCATCGAAATAATCGAGAATATTACGGAAATCGAGATAAACGGGATTGCCCTCCTCATCGAGGAGATCCTCGCCATTCTCATCCTTCTTGGTCATCTCAATACGCCCACTCTTACGGTGGAGCACCATCAGACGACACTCGTCGCGATGCTGAACTGGTTCGAGCGCAACCTGCTCCTCAGGGAGCTTAAACTTAAACTGTGATAACTTCATATCTTTATTTTACGAATTTACTATTTCACTATTTGACAATTTCTCTTCCAGCCAGGCTGGGAATTCATCGAACGTGAGGCAATCCTCGATACGGACATCGCCTACACGAGTTCGGCAGAGCGACGTGAGGAATGCACCACTGCCGAGGGCATAACCAATGTCGCGAGCCAACGAACGGATATAGGTGCCTTTGCCACATGCCACTCGGATGCTCATCTGCATGAGCTCTGGATCGAAGTCGGTCAGTTCGATTTCATCGATACGGATGGGCTTGGCTGCCAACTCCATCTCCACACCCTTGCGAGCCAGCTCGTAAGCTCTGTCGCCAGCCACCATACAGGCGGAATAGAGGGGCGGACGCTGCATGATATTTCCCACAAACTGAGGAAGCGTCTGGAGGATCAACTCCCGAGTGATGTGCTTCGTGGGATAGGTATAGTCGACGGTATGTTCGCGATCGAAACTCGCCGTGGTGGCACCCAACTGAAGGGTGGCCGTATACTCCTTGGACTGCAGTTGGAGCGACTCGATCTGCTTGGTGGCTTTACCCGTACAAAGTATCAGCACACCCGTAGCCAGAGGGTCGAGGGTTCCGGCATGTCCCATCTTTACTCGCTTAACATGAAGCCGCTTGGAGAGCACATAGCGGATATGTGCCAGGGCTCCAAAGCTCGACATCCGGTAAGGTTTGTTGATATAGATAAACGCGCCTTCCTGGAAATTCATCGAGCCAGCTGATAGATCAATACTGATGCACCAACAATGGCGCAATAGATACCAAAGTAAACCAGCTTACCCTTCTTCACGAGATTAATCATGAGTTTGCAGGCAAAGCAGCCTGAGAGGAAAGCGGCCAGGAATCCGATGCAGAGGGGGAATACGCCAATGGCTTCACTCACGATATCCTCGCCCTTCGCTGCCTTCAGAATATCGAGCAAGGCCTCGCCCAGAATCGGGGGGATCACCATGAGGAATGAGAACTGAGCCAGCTTCTCCTTCTTGTCGCCCAGCATCAGACCAGTGGCAATGGTAGAACCTGAACGAGAGAGACCAGGCAATACGGCGCAGGCCTGAGCCACACCAATGACAAAGGCATCCCACAGGGAGATATGCTCCTTCTGACGGGGCTTGGCATAGTAGGAGAAAATGAGCAGTACTGAGGTAACCATCAGCATGACGCCCACGATGAGCAGTCCAGAACCAAAGGCTTCCTCAACCTTATCCTTAAAGAATACACCCACGATGCCCACAGGGATCATAGACACCAGAATGTTGAGGGCATACTTGGTCTCGGGGTTCATCTCGAACTTAAAGAGGCCTTTCAGAATCCAGTCGATCTCCTTCCACAGGATGACGAGCGTAGAAAGCACTGTGGCTACATGTACAGCTACGGTAAACTCCAGATTCTCCTCACCTTCAATACCAAAGAAATGCGAGATAATCGTGAGGTGACCACTTGAACTGACGGGCAGGTACTCAGTAAGTCCCTGCACAATTCCCAATATTAATGCTTGTATCCAATCCATCTTTGAATTTGACTATTTGACGATTTACTATTTGACAATTTAGTTTTTTGGTTTACGGACAACGGCATAGATCATCGACACGAAACCTAAGAGACATACCACGGGAGCCACCTTGATGCGACGAGCACTGAAGATGTCGGGCTCGAAGGCCGTATCAGAAGAATTAGGTCCTATCATCAGCAGGAAACCTATCACTACCACTGCCATGCTCACAGCCAGCAGAATGTAGTTAACCTTGTCGAATGCAAAATTCTTATTATCCATTTTTAACCTTTTTACTTTTTTACCCTTTTACCTTTAAATCTTATACAACTCTCCTGCCGACATCTTGAGGAACCTGTTGACTGAGATATAAGAACAGGTAGCCGTAATGATGATACCAAAGAGCAGTACAGCCACAGCCGTTATTGTCAGTTCGCGCCATGTAATGACTGTGAGCACATTGGGCTCGTAATAATAGAGACCATAGATACACAAACCCAGAATAGCAATGGCTATCAGCGAGGCAATAATACCAACCACCAATGACTGGCGCATGAACGGACGGCGGATAAAGCCCCAAGAGGCTCCCACCAGTTTCATGGTATGAATGACAAAACGGCGTGAATACACACTGAGGCGCACGGTGTTGTTAATCAATGAGAACGATACAAACGTGAGCAACAGGGCCAAAGCCAGCAACAGCAGATTGAGCTTGGCCAGATTGCGATTCACACTATCCATCAGATCAACCTGGTAAGCCACATCGGCTACCTTCTCGTTCTTTTTCAACTCGGCAGCGATCCATCGGAGCGAGTCGCGATTGGCATAATCGGAGTGAAGCTGGAGTTCGAGCGTTGCAGGGAAGGGGTTCACACCCAGGAACTCCGAGGGATCGGAGCCCATGGCTTCAGTCTGTTCCTGCAAGGCTTGTTCGCGACTAATGTAATCAATGTTCTTGGAATAAGGCCTGTGGTAAAGGTCACGACACAGGGTCTTGGCGCCATTGGCACTCACGTCGTCGCTCAGCATCACAGTCACAGTAAGGTTTTCCTTAACCCACTGTGACAGATTGCGTGATGTCTGTACCGACAGCACGACCATACCTAACAGCACCAGCACCATCGCCGTACTAATACACAGTGTTACCAACTGCACACCACGACGGTTGCCAGTAGTCTTTCTACGTCTTTTCATGAATGATTCAAAATACGTACGTAATTTCGAGGTGCAAAGATACAACATTTTAAAGCGATTTCCAAATATTCTTCTATTTTTCTTAATTATCACTCGAAATTCTTAATTTAATTTGTACCTTTGCAGCCGTTATGAGTACAATTATCTATCCATCGCCGATTTTCGGCCCAGTACACAGCCGCCGCTTAGGCATCTCGTTAGGCATCAACCTTCTGCCTGCCGACGGCAAGGTGTGTAGTTTCGACTGCATCTACTGCGAGTGTGGCTTCAACGAAGACCATCGCCCCACCCTGCCTATGCCAACACGCGAGGAGGTGGCCAAGAAACTGGAAGAGAAACTGAAGGAGATGAAGGCCGAGGGCCAACTGCCTGACGTACTGACGTTTGCTGGCAATGGCGAGCCTACTTGTCATCCGCATTTCGCTGAGATTATCGACGACACCATCCGTCTGCGCAACCAGTATTGTCCTGAGGCGAAAGTCTCAGTACTGAGTAACTCGACGATGATTCACCGCCAGCAGGTACATGATGCCCTGATGAAGGTGGACAACAACATTCTGAAACTCGACACCGTGGACCCTATATATATAAATAAGGTGGACCACCCTAACGGCACCTATGATGTGAACCTGATCATAGAGCGCCTGAAGGCCTTCAAGGGGCACGTCATTATCCAGACGATGTTCATGAGAGGAGAATGCAAGGGGGAATCGGTGGATAACACAGGTGAGGAATACGTAGCGCCATGGCTTGAGGCTGTGAAGGATATCAAGCCTCAGCAGGTGATGATATACACCATTGACCGAGAGACACCTACGCAGGGACTGCTCAAGGCAACGCATGAACAACTGGATGCCATACGCGACAGAGTGATCGCAGCAGGGATTCCCTGTTCTGCATCCTACTAACAATAAGGCCCTCGCGCTGCGAGGGCCTTTATTGCGGGGATAATATTACTTACACATGATACCTCGTTTGGTATTTTCGAGGAAGCGGATGATGTTCTGAACCTCAGGGCCATCGGGCACCTGATCCTTGATCTGATTGATCACATCATAGACACTCGTCTTTCCATGGAAGAGCAGACGGTAGGCATTGGCGATATGCTTCTGCACCTTCTCGTTGATACCGGCATACTTCATCATCGTGGTGTTAGGACCACCATACTCCATAGGCGAACCACCGGCAATGACATATGGAGGCACGTCGTGAGAGAACGTACAACCAGCCTGGATCAGAGAGAGATCACCTGCACGGGTATTGGCATTCTGAATGGCGCCACTGGAGAAGATCACACCATTGCCAATCTCGCAGTCGCCTGCCACCTTGGTGCCATAGCCGAATACGCAGTTGTTACCTACGACAGTATCATGACTGATGTGCGTGCCTTCGAGGATGAAGTTGCTGTTACCAATCTTGGTAACGCCATCCTTGTTGGTTCCGCGGTTAATAACCACATTCTCGCGAATCACGTTGTTATCACCAATCTCCACATACGACTTAGCGCCGCGGAAGTTGAAGTCCTGAGGCAAAGCAGCTATCACACTACCCTGATGGATCTTGTTACCTTTGCCAATGCGTGAGCCATCGCAGATGCTGACGAATGGGAAGATGATACAATTATCACCAATCACCACATCGTCCTCGATATACACGAAGGGGAATATCTTACAATTATCGCCTATCTTCGCCTTTGGCGAAATCTCGGCTTTGGGGGATATTTCACTTGCCATAATTTTCAAATTTTCAATTATCAATTATCAATTTACTTCGCGCCACCACCAAGGGCTTGGTAGAGATTCACTACAGCCTGCATCTTATTGAACTGATCAGTTACCTCAGAGATTTCAGCATTGAGCAGGTTGCTCTGGGCAGAGATCACCTCCAAATAGGTAGTGTTGCTCGACGACTCCATCAGCTTCTCGGTATCCTCGACATTCTTGGTGAGTACCTGAACACGCTTACCATCGAGTTCAGCCTTCTCGGCAGAAGAGTTATACTGAACAAGGGCATTCGACACCTCATTACCAGCCTGTAGAACGGCATTCTGCCAATTGTTGAAAGCTTGCTCATACTGAGCCTGAGCCACCTTCAGACCAGCTACGATCTGTCCGTGCTGGAAGATGGGCTGTACGAGAGAGCCTACAGCAGAGAGGAGCCACTTACCTGGGTTAACAATGACACCACCGCCACTATTCGTGAAGGCGGCAGTACCCGTAACCGTGATGTTAGGATAGAAACGGCTGCGAGCGGTCTCTACATCGTAGAAGCACTGAGCCAGCGCCATTTCAGAGGCGTGAACATCAGCACGGTTGTTGAGCAACTGGATGCCTACACCCGTAGAGAATTCCTCGGGCAGGCTCTGGTTAGCAAACGTACCACGCTGGATGGTCTGTCCCTGCTGACCAATGAGTAGTGAGAGTGAATTCTCACACTCACGAATCTGACGGAGCATATCCACCTTCTGAGCCTGAACGCTATAGTAAGCAGCCTCAGCACTCTGCACAGCCGTAGAGCGGTAGCCGATACGGTTTTCGTGCATGAACTGCATCTTCTCCCAGGTATCCTTGGTCAACTTCTCCATATCGGTAACGATCTCCACCTGACGGTCGAGCATCAGCAACGTATAATAGAGGTTGGCGATACCAGAAATGATGTTGCATTTCACCACCGTCTGATAGTCCTTCGTAGCAATCAGCTGCATCTGGGCAGAACGCTTCACAGAAAGCAGATTGCCGAAGAGATCGACATTCCAGCTGGCACTTACAGGGAGTGAATAGGTCTGAGATGCCTTCGCACCATCGAATGAGGCAATGGTTCCCTGAGGACCCAATGCGATGGAAGGCAGGAATGCCAGACGAGCCACCTTCAGAGCCTCGTTAACCATCTTCACATTGAGGGCTGCATTCAGCAGATTGGGGTTATTGTCGAGACCCTGCTGAATGAGCGACTGCAACTGGGGATCAGTGAACACGCTGCGCCAAGGCATATTGCCAAACGAAGCGGTATCCTGTACAGCGAGCGTATCCGTCAGAGAGACAGGATCACGAACGATACCATCGGCCTTCACATCAGGACGCTCGTATTTGTTATAGAGTCCGCAGCTCGACAGCAGCAGGGCTGCGGACATGAATATCATCAGTTTCTTCATATTACTTCTCCAATTCATAATCAACAGGTTTTGCATGTGCATACTGAGCCAGCTCGGCTGCCACAGCCTCATTATCCTCGTCCTCGAAC
>JAEEGJ010002738.1_pt1 | contig 80484 bp, 69 predicted proteins | sample 8958761 | NCBI WGS metagenome assembly JAEEGJ01 (sample SAMN16246546, study PRJNA631951) | gut metagenome | biome: gut microbiome; feature: rumen; material: RS-attached | host: Bos | place: Iran: Karaj | collected 2018-10 | reverse complement strand
CTGTCTTCAAGCCTTGACAAAACGATAACAAAGGCTTATTTTATGGTAACGAAGAATCGCATCCGGCGGTTCTTATCCGTTAACAGCCGAACACTATCGCGAAAATGAATTGATAGAGGTTCCCGATATACCTTTTCTTAAACATGATTTGTTTAATCAATGGACGTTGCGATGACAAAACCAACAATCGTTTTCCTAATCATCTGTTTTCTTCCCCTTTTGCCATATTTTGTAACAGTCATACAGTTTTCACAAAACCATGTCGGTGATTACATTCAAACGGGATGTTGTTTGTCATTGTTTTCTACTTTTATTGCAATCGTTTGTTGCTTTATAAAAGTAAATAGAAATGAATTTTTACCGGTTGCATTTGCTGTTTTTTTGTCCATTCCGCTTATTTACCTTTCTACCTATGTTATCGCAAATGCCCTAAGACGAGCTTACCTCAAGAGACCTGTTCACAAGAATTTTTTAACAAATGGCGTCTTTGTGGAGCTCGGCGGATGTCGTGATGGACGCCATTACATGTCTCCTTATCTCTATCAAAAAGGAAAAAAAGCAGAGGTCGGGCTCCTGTTTTCGAAGGAAAAAGAAGCATCTCAATCCTGCATCTTTCTTCCTATCGTTTTTTTCAGGATTAAAAAAGATAGCAAGATCCAGTGTGAAGATATTTCTTTTGAATTTAATAAAGAAACCGCGACTCTTACGATTCATAACATTGCGACTTTTGATTGCAGCACATTCAATTGGCCTGTTCTTTTAGAGAGGAATAAATCTCTCTATCGTTTTGCCTATCCATTCCTTTCCGTGTGTTTGTCGAAAACATATCATTTCCTTATGGCAGCGAATACAGAACCGAAGGAAAAGCCGAAAAAAAAGAGTTGGTGGTATTGGATTATCGTGCTCGTTGCGCTTGGAATCTTCGCCTCATTCGGCATCTTGGTTTGGCCCAAAGGCGAAACAGATGATCCCGCCGTAATTGCAGTGATGTCCGATTTGAACTTTGACCTGCCGAACGGCGTGAAGTTGGAGATGAAAAAGATTTCAGCAGGCACTTTCATGATGGGCAGCCCAGAGGATGAACGTGGACGTTTCGAGGAAGAAGTTCAGCATCAGGTGAACCTGACGAATGATTTCTGGCTTGGACAATATGAGGTAATGCAGGCACAGTATGAGGCGGTGATGGGAACCAATCCGTCCAAGATCAAGGGAAACGATCTTCCCGTTGACGGCGTGTCATGGGACGATGCAATGGCATTCTGCGAGAAATTGAACACGTTGTACGCGGATGACAGCAACCTCCCGGCAGGGTATCAGTTTACCCTGCCGACGGAGGCGCAATGGGAATATGCCTGCCGCGCCGGAACGACAGCATCCCTGAACAACGGGAAGGACATCTCGACCAAGGAAGGAACCTGCCCTGATCTTGACGAGGTCGGATGGTATCAGCAAAACTCCGATAGGGAGCCGCATTCGGTCGGACAGAAAGAGCCGAACGCATGGGGTCTGTACGACATGCATGGGAACGTCGGGGAATGGTGCTTGGACTGGTACGAGGATTATCCGACCGATCCTGTTACAGATCCCAAGGGGCCTGCAAGCGCCTCGGACCGCGTGATGCGCGGAGGTAGTTTGATGTTCCATGCGCGTTACTGCCGTTCGGCATGCCGCGGCTACGACATCCCCGACTGCAAGACCTATGTTCTCGGTTTTCGCCTCGCCCTTTCCAACGTCCAATGAATTGACCTGGCAAACACATTTCCCTTGCCGCGAGCGTATGCGTGCGGCGTGGGAAGAGATACTTGAAGAAAGGCTGCGCCAGCTCACCACGCGGTTAGCAGGTCAAGACAGTCGTTTTCGGTGTGTCACATCGTAACCCCTCAGTGTGATACGTCTCGAGGTAAGGTGCGGCGAGGGAGATGTTGTTTTTTTTGAAAAAATCTGCGGATGGTTGGAATTAGTCCAACGGAGATGCGGCTCGCTTCCAGTTTTGCGGAAGAAGCGATTCGATCTCTCGCCACGTCCCACGGCACGCTGCCGGGCGCAGCGTGGCCGGGGTGCGAACGCTGGCGAAGCGGGGACGAAACGAAAATGCCTCTGCCCGTTGCGAGCCGCACGGTGAGCAACAAGCATACAGCCACTTTTTTTCAAAATAATACACTCTCAAGCTTGCTTTTTCGGTGGCGAGAGGGTATAGTAACGATGAAGCCGAACCTAACCTATGCTGCGAGGTCAAGATGACTGGACAGGGAACAGAAACCGGACGAAATGCGCTGGCGGGCTTGCCCGCGGTGCAGTCCCGCCGTCTCCACAGGAATCGTCTGTACAGGCGTGGCGAACGAACGTTCAGTTCCCTCGGTCGCAGGAAGTCTTCCACGCTTCAGGACAGTTCCACCTGGAACTACACCTACAATCAGCGGTCCGAAATCACAAGCGCAATCCGCAAAAACGCTTCCAACGTCACGCAGAACACCATGCGCTATGGTTTCGACAGCATCGGAAACCGGACCAGTTCCTACGAGAATCCAACCTCGAAGACCTATAGCGCAAACAGCCTGAACCAATACACCGGAATCAATGTCGTGGGCAGCAGCTCCATCTCGCCTCAATACGACGATGACGGCAACATGACCGGGTATGGTTCCTGGACTTACACCTGGGATGCGGAAAACAGGCTTGTGAAAGCCGTCAATGGCACGACTCGTCTTGAATTCATCTACGATGCACTCAGCAGGAGAGTCGCCAAAAAGCTCTATCAGGGCAATACTCTCTCCAAGCATGAACGGTACGTCTATGACGGCATGAAACTTCTTGCGTCCTACAACGCGAAGAGTTCCTTTGCAAAAATCAATACCTTCCTCTGGCAGCCTTTCGGTCTCGACGTCCCGCTCATCATGACCTATGGCAGCACAATCTACGGGTATCTCGTCGATGCCAACAAGAACGTTCTCGGACTCTTCAATCCGTCCCAGTCTCGTGTCGCGACCTATCTCTACGCCCCGTTCGGCCAGATCATCTCCTCCTCCGGGACAATGGCCGCAAACAATCCAATTCGGTTCTCCTCGGAACAATTCGATGCCGACCTCGGACTCGTCTACTACAATTATCGGTATTACTCCCCTGAACTTGGCAGATGGCTTTCCAAAGATCCAATCGGGGAAAAAGGTGGCTTGAATCTGTATCTGATGTGCGGAAATGATATAGTAAGTAGTCGAGATGTATTAGGTTTGAATACAACAGATTACAATCAAAATAAAACAAAGAAAATCGATTATATAAGACAATTAAAGTATTATGCAAAAAAAGCTATAAAAGAGTCTCCAAGCCAAGACGTTGTGTCATGCGAAAAAATAGTACAATATGCCGATTGTTCGCTTGATTTGATAAGAAAAACGGATAAGAAATGGGATGAAATACTGGGCTACATTGATTTTGCTGTTGAAAATTTAGAGAAATTAGAAGAAGGCTGGAATAAAAACTCTAAGTCATCAGTGCGGTCAGAAATAAGCAAAGCAAAAGACTTATTAATGGTATTGCCTCTTGAAAGTATTTCTGATCGGTTTGCACATAAAGAGACTGTTATTGCATCAATACAAAAAGCACTATCCCCGTTTGAAGATGTTGATAGTGTATTTGAAAATACGGATTTAGTCATAAAATTGTATAAGGAATTCAAACAGGATCCGTTTTTGGTTTCACTGTCTCTCGCACAGAAAGTCTCGCCAAAACCACTTACCCCTTTCATGACATTTTATCATGATGCCTATGAGGCAGTGTTGTCAGCAACAACTAATATTCAATTATATTCTGATTTGGCTTTAGACAATTTCCGGCGAGCTATAGACGATTTAAGTAATCTTAATAATTCGTGTGCTTGTAGCGAAGCAATAGGGGAATTTTGGGGAGGGCATAATGATAAATGTAAAAGAAAACTTATTTAAAGGATCTGACAATGAACCAGACTCGTTTTATTTCCGCTAAGACCGTCTCCTTGTTTTTAACCGTTTCATTTCTCCTATTTGGAATAAAACTATCCGGAATCGAGGTGAAAGTTGTCAGTCCAGAGGAAGCAGTTATCCTTTCTCCTGCGTTGGAGTCTCTTGATGACTCTGTTAAGAGCACTGACATCATAGAGATTCGACAAAATGGTTTGAAAGATTTCTTTTTCCGTATCATTCTGTCGAATCCCCAAAAAGCAAAAGAAGCAGGGGAAATGGAGATTGGATCTATTTGCCTTATTCTTTCCAATAAGAACTATGATTTCGTGAGTTCTATCTATCTGAATTCCACCCCCGGCACAACGGAAGAAAAACGTGTTTTTGAGCAAGTTTTTTTCAATTTTGAGAAATATTTAGAAAAAACACAAGAGGGTGTGGATTATTTCGACTATAATGCATGGCTTGTTTTTGGTCTGCCAGTCATTCGGGCGTTTCAAAAGATGCATGGTGTACGATACACCAACCAGCTTATGATCCGCTCCCAAAAAGATGAATCTTTTATTACGAATAAGCTATATAAAGATTCAAAAGTAGAGACGCGGCAGACATACCTGACAAACGAAATCCCTTTGATGGAGCATGACCAATACATTCCGACCGGGCTGTTGTTTTCCTCTCCAAAATCCCTTCGTACTGAACCGGAGAAAAACTTCGAATCCGTGCAGAGGGAGAATCAAATCGAAATCCATTGTAAAAATGGGTACAGCTTTCTTTTTGAAGAGGCAGCTTCGGAAATCCTGCATGCCTCCATCTATTATCAAGGCAAACTTTATGGACAGATGTCATTTGATTCAAAGAACATCCGTTATTGGTTTTCTTCTGTTTACCCAAGAATCTATCCCTCCAACGCAGATAAAAACGATGTTGTTCTAAAGCCCATCGAATCCAATGTCGATTTGTCTATCTCGCCGTTCTCGGCGACGATGACATTTGACAATTTGGGAAACAAGGCAAAAAAACTCGTTTTTACCTATAAGGAAGGGGACAAAGAATTGACACAGAAAAAGTTTCCTAAGATAGAAGATTGATAACACATCTTTATCGTCCTGCTTGTTAGACGCCAGATAATTTGTCCGATTTTCGCGCCATTTAAGATGTCCGTTTTTTCTTGAATACGTGACAAAGCGTGGCGGCGAGCCGTGGAACGCCACCAAGTTCATCTTTGATCCCGATGAGAAGGCCCGACACCGTGTACCCGGCGCGTTATCTGGCGCCAATAACCGGACACTTTTCGTGGCGCGAGCTTGATCTGAGCTCACGCGCCACTAAAATGCCAGATAGGACACCAGACTTGAAACTTGAAGGCAACAACCGACAAGGCCGCTAAATCGTCCTGAACGGAAACGATACGCCTGAACGGGAACCCAACAAAGTCCTGATCCATGTGAAGATTCCATGTTTTTTTGAAAAAAACATAAAATCGACTTGAATTATTCCATGGAAGGTGTATATTAAGAATAGAACAGATTTCCGCCTGCGGATTCTATTCTATGCTCTTTCGAAAATAGCGTAACATTCTACATCTGTGTGAGAAAAACAAAAAAAGCGCGGATGAACTGTTGAAATCCACGTTCATTTTTCGACGTTTTATTCTCCGTTTTCGAAAAACATGTCGAATAGTTTGCCTTTTTTATGCTAAAAATTTAGTGCAACTCTTTGATGGTAAGTGATTTATGAGCTCAAAAAGTGATTCGCACAGGGTATTTTGGACTATTCCGGCTGGAATTCCAAAATGCCCTTTAGTTTTTTTCGAGCTCGAATTGTTGCTCCGCCTCGCATGGAGTCAGCATTCCCAACTTCCGATGTGAGCGCATGTTGTTGAAAAAGACCACATAATCCGCAACATCCCGCCTCAAATCATCGACCGAGTCATAGTAGTTATGGGAGAGCTCTTCCCGTTTCATGCATGAGAAAAAGGACTCTGCGACTGCATTGTCCAATGGCGTTCCCGGATTTGAAAACGACTGGTTCACGCCGAGATCACGCAGATGTTTGCGGAATGTGTATGCGGTATACTGCGTTCCCTGATCGGAATGAAACGTCAGGTTGTCCGGACGATGGCGTTGTTCAAATGCGGTGTCAAAAAGACCGATCATGCGTTTCGCTGTCGCGTTCGCCATGACATCGTACGCAACGACCATACGTGCATACAAGTCAATGATCACCGCTATGGAGTAAGGGGCATCTTTGACATAAACACTTGTGAAATCGCTCACCCAGACAAGATTCGGAGCCTCGGTCTCAAATTTGCGTTGGACTTTGTTGCGATAATACTTGTACTTCCGATTAGTCGTTGAAAAATAACGGACTCGCACCTGCTTGCAGACCAGATTCATTTCTTTCATCAGGTGAGAGACATGTGCCTCGCTGACCACATATCCCTGTTTGTTGAGGGCATGTTTGATTTTCCGCGCCCCAAAACGCTCCCGACTTTCGTCAAATATTTCCTTCACGAGGGGACGAAGTTTATCGTTGTTGAGTTCATACCATTTTCGAACAGGACTGCGCAATTTATGATGATAGTAGGTCGATTTCAACACGCCGAGAGTCTTGCACAGGATATAAACCGAGAAATCTGATTTCAGTCGGTCGATTGTCTCTATCTTTGCTCCCAATGGAATGCCCAGCAGGAAACCACTTCGTCGAATGATCTCATTTTCTGTCCGAAGCGTTTGCATTTCCCGTTCGAGGCGGTAATAACTATCCGGAGTGACCGTACGTACGCACGATGCGCGTTTGATTGGAGAAAACTTTTGAATCCAATTGTATGCCGTGCTCTTGCAAATACCAAATCTTTCGCATAAGACATTGACAGGCGTTCCCGCACGATACAAAGCAACAAGTTCGGCCTTCTCCTGTTCAGTCTTCATATCTGTTTGAGTTTGATTGAACTGTTATATTGTTTTCCTGAGTTCATTTTTTTCGCAAAAAACGATTCAAGGACTAATGCCCCGGCACTCGGAATGCGGGTTCCATTTCCTCCTGTTCGGCATGGCCGATTCCTGCACCAGTTGCGTAACGCCGCCACTTTGAAACGGTGGAACCGACCTTATTAAGAATCTTCTTCGCCTCGAGGGCACTGATTCTGAAAAAAAGCGCGACCTCCATCGCAAGTTCAAAGTCAAGGGAGTTGTCCGTGTCAGTTATGTTCAACGAGAGACCGTGTCCCTGCGAATTCGGGTTGATGTCGTAGGCGGGTGAAAGGTTCCAACCAGATTCCGCCAGCAGAAAACCGTGGTTGCGCAGATGGTCGTCCGTGTTGGATACCGCAATGGAGAAAACGATGCGTCGCCAGAGTTCGTGCAAATCGGCGCCTGGTCTGGCTCCGTAGCGCATGATGAATTCCGCAAGCTCAAGATAGCTTTCGCCCTGCTGGGCGTCGGCTCCGTCTGTTTTGCCAAGCAGTGTCATTGCCGAGGCGAAATGAATCCGTTCGTAACCATTCCGGTCAAAACGTTTGGTCAGGAAGGTCGAACCATACTTGGAAAAGTGTTCCAATTTGATTTCCGGCACATTCAAACCCGCATCACGCGCCATCCGCATGACCGCGTATTCCCACGCAGACATATTCGAGGTATCCTTGTGGCTGGGGAACTTGGCGATCCACTGCGATCCATCCTGAGCAGAAATGCAGGCTTTCGGTCGAGCTCCGCCCAACGACGAGCCGGGCGCGATCAGCATCGCAAGCCATTTTTCGCGTTCGGAATCCGCGCTGTCATCGTCGACGTGTCTGCTCGCCTCCTCGAGTTCGCGCAAACGAGCCCACGGCGGAGCCGCCATAGCCTGATCGTCGTTCAGGAAATGCCCGTCGGGATTCGTTTTGAAGCGCAATGCCCCCATGCGGGCTTCATCATGAACGCCCAGCAGGTAATCGGATTCCATCAGAATCCTCGGCGATTCTCCCTCTCGGCGGGCCCGATATGCCTCCCGACGCTGCATGAGCTTCCGCCCCCAGCGATCCGGTGCAGAATCCATGAAGAGTCCGAAGTTCGGTTTCATGGTGAATTGAGGTCCGGCGTACAACTGTAAATCGGGATCAAGTGCCTGACCAGGATGTTCCCTCAGCCAGTCTTTGCTGAACTCGAACGAAAAGACTTCCTTGCCCCGGACCTGCTGCGCCGTGAGTATGCCGAGCAGAACAGGCGCCCGTCGCGCGGACCGATGATCGAAGTAAACGTAAATAGTCTTGCCTGTGTTCATACTCAGCTCCGTTTCGATGCGCGTCTGCGGATGGACAGCCCAATGTCCTGAAGTTTCCGTCCAAGCTCGTCGTCTGCGGCGACTTTCAGGATGTCTCGCTCCAGTCCCAGCGTCAGGAGAACCTGCATGTAATGCCCTATCGCCACGGTCGGTGCGCCATTCTCGATCTTTGCGAGCGTCACGATACTGATCCCTGCTCGTTCCGCCTCAAGTTTCGCCGTGATATTCCGGCGCAGGCGCGCCAGACGAATGTTTTCGCCGAAGGTACGCAGGAGTTCCTCCGTCTTCGGCAGTACGATTGCAGTTTTTTTCGCCATGTCAGCCTCCGTAATTTGGCGTCATGAATCCGATAACACATATTAAAATAGCATCGCATAGCCAATAAGTCAAATCTAATATGGTGTTATGCAGCGTTTTTTTAATTGTTTCCAGGTTTGGACGTGCAACCCAAACTTGAGCTGCACCTGTGGTGCAGCATTGCTCGGATGGATGCTGTTCGACAACGGTTGAATTTATACAGGCGACAGGGGTTATTTCGGAACAAACCTTTTAATCTTCTCTTATGTCTCAGCCCCCGAAGTCAGTTCCGGGGCTGACCGCGTTATGCCACGGAAAAACATAAAGGCGACTTGAATTATTCCATGTATGATGTATATTAAATATCGGAATAGATTTCCTCTCTCGTGGTTTTTTATTCCGTGCTCTTTTGATCGGTTTTAGCGTAACAATCGACCCGCTATGTGAAATTAAAAATCAGCGCGGTCGACCTGTTGAACTCTACGTTCATTTTTCGACGATTTATTCTCTTTTTTCTGCAGAAATATCGCATAGGTTGCGGTTTTTATCGCAAGAAATAGCTGCGAAAAATGAGTGGTGAGTGGTTTCTCCCCTCATAAAGAGTGGCGCTGAAATCGGTTCGTGATACGCTGACGGTATTTTGGACAGTCTGAATGAGACACATCCAAAATACCGTTTTATTGTTTAGCTTCGAGCGAAAAATGCGTCTTCCACCTCAATTGGAGTAAGATTTCCAAGTCTTTGGCGAACGCGGACAGTATTCCGAGACAGCCTGTTCAAGAGCCTCAATCGAATCGTAGCAGTGATGCAAAAGCTCATCCCGTTTCATGCAGGCGAAGAAAGATTCTGCCACGGCGTTATCTAATGGGATTCCCAGATAGGAAAAGGACTGTTTGACCCCCAACTGTCTGAGGCGTTGCCTGAATTAGAAATCAGTGTTGGGTTTTTTCTATGCCTGCGATTATGGCGTTTCCGTGGATGAAGCAAAAGCTATCAAATGGCGGCGAAAAGCCGCCAAAAAAGAACAACCGTCCGCTGAGTTTAATCTTGGCGAGGCTTACATTACCGGCTGCGGCGGAGTGAAAGAGAACAAGGAAAAAGCAATCAAATGGATTAAAAGCGCGGCGAAGCATGGACACAAACCCGCTCAGGAGATCTTCAGCAAGATAGAAAAGCGGGGCTTCGAAAACGTGAAAAAATACCTTTATCCCAAGATCCCCTTCTGTCGTTGGCGATGACCGCTTGTCTGAGATTCGGTCGGAATTCATGATTCGTCCCCCCAACGGGCTTGCAATTTGGACGAAATTATAATTACGCTATATATTATTATATGCAAACCGCAAGTCAAACTCTACCACATAGCCCACAAGCACAATCTAGGACAGATCCCATGCTCACGCATATTCCGGCATCCTCCCGGCTGATGCCTTTCTGTATCGGGGCTCCTGCGCGAGCAGAGCAGCAAAATACAGCCCTCCTCGCTGTTTGCTCGGAGGACTGCCGTGCGGTTAAACGGGAGTTTAGCGCCAAACACGTCAGAGACTGGGAAACCGATGTCGCATCCTGCTGAAAACACAGTGCTGTTCCCTCATACACCGTTTATGGCTTCAAGAAATAATCTTGTTTTTTATTACATGAGCTTGTTTTTTATTGAAACAGATGTTATATTAAAGATATATGAGACTTGCTTGGGGCATTCATGCTCTGAAGAAAGCTCAAACGTCATGCTCGCATGTTCATCGCGAGTTCATAACACAATCTGAGGAAAAAACCGGACATGATTGAAGCAAACAGGACATATCTTTGGCAGACACAACTCAGCGTTGATGCCCGGATTCTTTATGCTTCAGCTCCGGCCTTTCTTCTACCCAAACATAACTCAGCTGCTTATTTCAGACTCTTCTGAACTTAGCGGCTGTTTTTGTTTTTATGCCTCGTTGTGGGATCACAATTCCCGCGACGGGGCTACGGCATCCCCGGATTCCGGATTCTTATACATGGCATTTATCGAAAAACAAGCTGATCGTTACTGGGGATTCGCCTATCTTCGTCCACGGACGGAAAAAAAAGTAGCGGATATCCTTGCCGGACGGGATGTCCCAGTGTTTCTGCCGCTCGTCAACAAAGCTCGACTTCATCACGGCTCAAAAGTCGTGACTCCGCTTCCGATGATTCCCGGCTACATATTTCTTGCTGCCGGAGATCAGGAACGCAACGAGCTGAAACGTTCAGAAAAAAGTTTTGTGCACATTGAGCTGCTTAGGACTTCCATTGAAGAGGAAACTCTCATTCGTGAACTGAACGCTCTGCATCAGTTTGAAATTCTTGCTCAGTCGCAGGAAGTCTACGTTAATCCGGGTATTCGACGTGGAGATAAAGTTGTTGTAACACAAGGCCCGCTGAAAGGACTCGAAACCGAAGTGATCCGCCGCGATGATGCTCGGAATGCAATCATTGTCAACGTTACAATTCTCGAAAAGACAGTTGAGTATCCTGTCTCTGCCGATGAACTGAAAAGAATCACCAGCTGACATCTTTTTTCAGCCCCCGTCCATCGCAATCCACTTCTCTATGCACACGACAACTGTGTTTTTTTCTTTGTTTTGAATTTGCTAAAGGTTTTATCATGAACCGTATCATCGTTACCGGCGGAGCCGGATTCATCGGGTCGGCCGTGGCTCGGCATATCATCAACGACACGTCGGACGCCGTCTGCGTGGTCGACAAGCTCACTTACGCAGGAAATCTCGAGAATTTGGCGACCATCGCGCAATCCGACCGGTTCAAGTTCGAGAAGGTCGACATCTGCGACCGCGACGAACTCGACCGTGTGTTCAGCGAGTTCAAACCGACGCACGTGATGCACCTCGCCGCCGAAAGCCATGTGGACCGTTCGATCGACGGTCCCGGCGAGTTCATCCAGACGAACATCGTCGGCACGTACACGCTGCTTGAGGCGGCGCGGAAATATTATCACACGCTGGACGACGAAGCGAAAGTCAAGTTCAAGTTCCACCACATCTCCACGGACGAGGTCTATGGCGACCTGAACGGCCCGGAGGATTTCTTCCGCGAGACCACTCCGTATGCGCCGAGTTCGCCGTACAGCGCCAGCAAGGCGTCGAGCGACCACCTGGTCCGCGCGTGGAAACGCACCTTCGGCCTCCCCACCGTGGTCACGAACTGTTCGAACAACTACGGGCCGTACCATTTCCCGGAGAAGCTGATCCCTCTGGTGATTCTGCACGCTTTGGACGGCAAGGAGCTCCCGGTTTACGGCGAAGGACTCCAGATTCGCGACTGGCTGTACGTCGAGGACCACGCGAGGGCGCTGTACCTCGTGGCCACGCGGGGTGTTCCAGGCGAGACGTACAACATCGGCGGGCACAACGAGAAGAAGAACATTGAGGTCGTGAAGACCATTTGCGCTCTGCTCGACGAGCTCAAGCCGCGCCCGGACGGCAAATCCTACGCCGAGCAAATCGTTCATGTGAAAGATCGTCCGGGCCACGATCTGCGTTATGCAATCGACCCATCAAAGATCGCCCGCGAGCTCGGCTGGAAGCCGCAGGAGACGTTCGAAAGCGGCATCCGCAAAACCGTGCTGTGGTACCTCGAACACAAGGACGACTGGTGCGCTCACGTACTCAGCGGTTCGTATAAAATGGAACGCCTCGGAACAGGAGAATAACGCATGAAAGGTATTGTACTGGCAGGCGGCGCGGGAACGCGTCTTCACCCGATTACCCGCGGAGTGTCCAAACAGCTCCTCGGCGTGTACGATAAACCGATGGTCTATTACCCGATCAGCGTGCTCATGCTGGCGGGCATCCGCGACATCCTCATCATCACCACACCCGAAGACCAGGCGAGCTTTCAACGTCTGCTGGAGGATGGTTCGCGCTTTGGCGTGAACTTCAGTTATGCCGTCCAACCAAAGCCTGAAGGCTTAGCACAGGCTTTCCTGATCGGCGAGGAATTCATCGGCAATGACCGCGTGGCGCTCGTGCTCGGCGACAACATCTTCTACGGCGCCAAGCTCGGCAAGCTCCTGCACAACGCCGCGGACCGCGAGGTCGGCGCAACCGTGTTCGGCTACCACGTGTGCGACCCGGAGCGTTTCGGCGTGGTCGAATTCGATTCGAACGGCAAGGCGATCTCCATCGAGGAGAAACCCGTTCACCCGAAATCGAACTACGCCGTGACCGGACTCTATTTCTACGACAACGACGTCGTAAACATCGCGAAAAACATCAAGCCCTCCGCGCGCGGCGAACTCGAGATCACCGCCGTCAATAATGAATACCTTAGCCGCGGCCAGCTTCACGTCGAAATCTTCAAACGCGGTTATGCCTGGCTCGACACCGGCACACATGATTCCATGCTCGATGCCGCGAACTTCATCCGTACAGTCGAGACCCGTCAGGGACTTCAGATCGCCTGCCTCCAGGAAATCGCCTATGAGAACGGCTGGATGACCGCCGACGAGGTCCGCGAAAGCGTCAAAGACATGATGAAGACCGAGTATGGACAGTATCTGTTGAGACTGGTTGAAGAATGATTACGACCGGATCTCAAAGCTCCCCTTTCTACCCACAGCACAAAACAACAGAATAATTCAGCATGAAAATCGCAGTAGCAGGAACCGGATATGTCGGTCTTTCCATGGCCGTATTGCTTTCCCAGCATAATACCGTCAAGGCCGTTGATCTTGTACCGGAAAAAGTCAGCATGATCAACGCGAAAAAATCCCCGATCATTGACAAAGAAATCCAGGAGTATCTCTCCACAAAAAAGCTCGATTTGGAAGCAACGACAGACGGGAACAGCGCATATCAGGATGCCGAGTTCGTCATTATTTCCACTCCGACGAACTACGACCCGAAGCTCAACTATTTTGACACATCAAGCGTTGAGTCTGTCATCCAGCAGGTCATTGCAGTCAATCCGGATGCCGTGATGATCATCAAAAGCACGGTCCCGGTCGGATTCACGGAGAGCGTACGCGAGAAGTACTGCTGCGACAATATCCTGTTCAGTCCGGAATTTCTCCGCGAAGGCCGGGCGCTTTATGACAACCTGTATCCGAGCAGAATCATCGTCGGCACGCCGGTCCGGAACGTTCGCCTGCACAAAGCCGCCGAAACGTTTGCCAACCTCCTGAAAAACGCCGCCCTGAAGGAAAACATCGAAATCCGGATTATGAATCCGACCGAGGCTGAAGCTGTAAAACTTTTTGCCAACACTTATCTCGCGCTGCGCGTCAGTTTCTTCAACGAGCTTGATACTTATGCCGCGGTTCGCGGGCTGGATTCAAGGTCAATCATCGAAGGTGTCTGCCTGGATCCCAGAATCGGAGACCATTACAACAATCCATCCTATGGATATGGCGGGTATTGCCTGCCGAAAGACACAAAACAACTGCTTGCCAACTATAACAATGTCCCTCAAAACATCATTTCCGCCATCGTTGCCGCAAACAGCACTAGAAAGGATTTCATTGCAGAACAGATTCTGGACAGGAATCCGAATGTCGTTGGAATCTATCGACTGACGATGAAAGCCGGTTCCGACAATTTCAGACAGTCTTCGATTCAGGGGGTCATGAAGCGGTTGAAGGCCAAAGGGATTGAACTCATCATCTATGAACCGAGCATGAAAGAGGACTCTTTCTTCAACAGCCGCGTCATTCGCGATTTGAACCAGTTCAAAGAACAAAGCGACATCATTCTGGCGAATCGCTGGAGTGAGGACTTGAAGGATGTCGCGGAAAAAGTCTATACCCGTGACCTGTTCCGGGTAGATTGAGGAATGAACCATGATCATTCGTGAAAAAGCATATCCGCGCGCAGCGCTCATCGGCAATCCGTCCGACGGCTACTATGGCAAGACAATCGCATTCGTATTCCGCAACTACAGCGCCGAGGTCACGCTGTACGAATCGCCCACCCTCGAGATCCTGCCATCCATGCTGGATTACAACACCTACGAAAACATGGCGGACCTCACGAGCAGCATCACGAAGTTCGGCTACTACGGCGGCATCCGTCTGCTCAAAGCCTGCGTGAAGACCTTCTACACTTACTGCACAAATGAACATATTAAGCTCAGCGACGACAACTTCACGCTGCGCTACCAGTCGGACATTCCGAACCGCCTCGGGATGGCGGGCTCCTCCGCCATCATCACGGCTACCATGCGCGCCATGATCCGCTTCTTCCAAATCGAAATCCCGAAACCGGTACTGGCGAATCTGGTGCTGTCCGTCGAGCTCGACGAACTCGGCATCAAAGCCGGACTTCAGGACCGCGTGGCGCAGGTCTACGAGACACCGGTCTACATGGACTTTAACAAAGAGCACATGGAGAAGTTCGGTTACGGTATTTATGAACCGATCGAAATTCCGGACGACCTGCCGCTCTTCATTGCCTACCGCACCGACCTTGCCGAGGGATCGGAAATTCTCCACAGCCGCCTCGCGCTCGACTACGAGGCGGGCGTGCCGGAAGTCCACGCCGCAGTCCGCGAATGGGCCGAGCTGACCGACAAGGTCCGTGACGCGCTTGCTTCGCACCGGTATGACCTCCTGCCCACTTTGCTTGACCGCAACTTCGACCTCCGCTGCGAGGTCTGCGGTTCGTCCGTGAGCGAAAAGAACCGCCGCATGGTGCGGATCGCACGCCAGTTCGGCGCTTCCGCCAAGTTCACAGGTTCCGGCGGCGCGATCATCGGCATCTACCGCGACGACACGTTCGACGACATGAAGCGAGAGCTGAAGGAATATGATGTCGAAGTCATCAAACCTGAAATCGTACGGCACGGCTCGGAGACGGGCTTTCCTCAACTATGACAGGTGTTTCAAGATCATCACGCCGTTTTCCAATGATTCCGACCGTATCTTTCTTGCGGCCGGCGAACTCGAACGCGCTGGAACGAGAAACCGCGAACAGTAGGATTTAACTTGTAAAAACCTAGGAACGCATACCCATGGAAACCAGAAAAGCACATATACTTGAGCATTGGCAGATAGTGGCGATTTTGTTAATGCTGTATGACTTTTCTGCAATTCTGCTCTCGTATTTCGTCGCCTTGTGGGCGCGTTTTGATTTTGTCTATACCACCATCCCGTCGGCGTTCTTGTCCGCCTATGTTAGATCGATAGCGTTTTATGCAATCATCTGTATTATTGTTTTTTGGGTAACCAGGCTATATAAAATCATCTGGCGTTTTGCAAGCGTCGTCGAATTGATAAAAGTCGTAGAGATATGTATCGTTTTATCGTTGTTGTATTCCGTAATCATTACAGCAGTCTACGGAAGAATGCCGATCTCCTTTTACCTGTGGGGAGGAGCCACTCAACTGATGTTCCTGGTTGCAATTCGGTTTTCGTACAGGTTTATTCTGCTCCTGCAAACCGTGTACAGGAAAACGGATGAGACGGTTGGCCGAGTGATGTTGATAGGAGCCGGTTCCGCGGGACAGATGATTCTTCGGGATATCAACAGAACAAAAGAGGTAAACGATAAGGTCGTTTGCTGTATTGATGACAACCCGAACAAGTGGGGCAGGTTTATTGAAGGAGTGCCCATCGTTGGCGGACGGGATGATATCCTGACCAATGTCAAGAAGTATCACGTAACGAAAATCTATATGGCGATACCCTCTGCTTCTGCCGAAGACAGGAAAGAAATCATTGGCATATGCAACGTGACGGATTGCCAGCTGAAACAGCTTCCGGGGATGTACCAGTTTGTCCTTGGAGAGATCCATGCCAGCGACATGACGGATGTTTCTGTTGAAGATTTGCTTGGCAGAGAACCGATTACGGCCGACATGCAGGAAGTCTTCAACTTTATCAACGGGAAAGTTGTACTGGTGACCGGCGGAGGCGGTTCCATTGGCTCCGAATTGTGCAGACAGATTGCTGCCCATAATCCAAAGCAGCTGATCATATTTGATGTTTATGAAAACAACGCATATGCGATTCAGCTGGAACTGAAGGAGAAGCATCCTGAGGTCAATCTGGTGACGCTCATCGGTTCTGTCCGCGACAGTCGTCGCCTGTTCAAGATATTCGATGAGTACAAGCCGCAGATTGTTTATCACGCGGCTGCGCATAAGCATGTTCCGTTGATGGAGGACAGTCCTTGCGAGGCGATCAAGAACAACGCCATCGGCACCTATAAAACCGCCTATGCGGCCATGGTGCACGGCTGTGAGCGGTTTGTCCTCATTTCTACGGACAAGGCTGTGAATCCCACCAATATTATGGGCGCATCAAAGCGGTTATGCGAGATGATCATTCAGTCCTTTGACGCAAAGATCAAAGCGGGGAAAGCAGCAGAGATCCCGCAACTCTTCACGCACGCCAGCGAAGATAATATCGATAAGGATGAAATCGGGAGTATTTTCAAGAACGTAAAGACGGAATTCGTGGCTGTCCGGTTTGGCAATGTGCTGGGTTCCAACGGATCTGTTATTCCCGTCTTTAAAAAGCAAATTGAGAAGGGTGGACCGGTGACGGTAACTCATCCGGATATCATCCGATACTTTATGACAATTCCGGAAGCGGTTTCTCTCGTAATGCTCGCCGGCACATATGCCCATGGAGGGGAAATCTTCGTCCTTGATATGGGGAGCCCGGTGAAGATCGACACGCTTGCCCGGAATCTCATCAAGCTGAGCGGATATCGACCGGACATCGACATCAAGATCGTTTACTCCGGTCTCCGCCCCGGTGAAAAGCTGTATGAAGAGAAGCTCATGGCAGAGGAAGGCCTGAAGAAGACAGAGAACGATCTTATCCTTATCGGATGCCCAATTCCATTTGACATAGATGTGTTCTTAACACAGCTCGATGATCTGATGACTGTCGCCTATTGCAACAGGAAAGACATTCGCAACCAGGTAGCGGCAATGGTAAACACATATCATCCGGACAATACAGCGCATCTGTAACCATGAAAAGGACAACAGATTCTTCGCAATGGCTGCCGGAGAAGAAACAGTTCAATCCAACTACGAAAAAGGAAAACAATGAAGACTATTGTAACCGCTGATTCCCGTTTTGCCGGAATCCAACCCTTTCAGAATAAAGTCTGGTTGTCGAGTCCCACTATGCACGGAGACGAGCAGCGTTGGGTAGACGAAGCGATTCAGACGAACTGGGTATCTACAGTCGGAGCAAATATAAACGAGGTTGAGAAACAGGTCGCGTCCGTCGTTGGCCGGAAATACGCAGTGGCGCTCTCTGCCGGTACCGCGGCCCTTCACCTTGCTGTCAAGCTTGCCGGCGAGAAACTCTACGGTCAGCCTAAAGTCGGACATGGAACGCTGGAAGGTCATCGTGTTTTCGCCAGCGATATGACCTTCGACGCCACGGTGAATCCGATCTGCTATGAGGGCGGTGAACCTGTGTTTATCGACACGGAGTACGACACGTGGAACATGGATCCGGCGGCTTTGGAGAAAGCGTTTGAAATGTACCCGGAGGTGCGTCTGATAGTTGTCGCTCATCTCTATGGCACACCGGGCAGGATCGATGAAATCCGCTCTATCGCCGATGCTCACGGCGCTCTCATCGTCGAGGACGCGGCGGAGTCGTTCGGCGCCACGTACAAGGGGGTGCAGACCGGTTGTTTCGGGACTCTGAGCATCCTGTCCGGGAATGGCAACAAAATCATAACAGGCAGCGCCGGGGGCTTCCTTCTGACCGACGAGATCGAAGATGCGAACAAGGTCAGGAAATGGAGTACGCAGAGCCGGGAGGATGCCGCGTGGTATCAGCACGAGGAACTGGGCTACAACTACAGAATGTCCAATATCATCGCCGGGATCCTCCGGGGGCAGCTTCCGTATCTGGAGGAGCACATCGCGCAGAAGAAGGCGGTTTTCGAGAGGTACAAGGAAGGATTGAAGGATCTGCCGGTTGAAATGAATCCGTTTGAACCTGTCAGCGTGCCGAACTACTGGTTGAGCTGTCTGTTGATAGATGAGGCCGCCATGTGTCAGACGGTGCGCGGCGAGAAGGATGAGCTGTGGATCACGGAACCGGGCAAGTCCTGTCCGGGAGAGATCCTGAGTGCGCTGACAAGCTTTAACGCGGAAGGGCGGCCGATATGGAAGCCCATGCATATGCAGCCGATTTATCGTTCTCACCCGTTTATTACCCGTGATGGCAACGGGAGGGCGCGGAGCAATGCGTACATAAAAGGAAAATCGGTGGACGCGGGGGCTGATATATTCAGACGCGGACTCTGCCTGCCTTCGGATAACAAGATGACGCCGGAACAGCAGGACGTGATCATCGAGATCATTCACAGGTGCTTTTTGTAAGCCGGCGGCATCTGCATGAAGGCGCGGATCGGACGAACTCATGATAAGCGTCATAGTCCCCGTTTATAATGTAGAAGCTTATTTGAGAAAATGCCTGGACAGTGTAGTCAATCAGACTTACGGGGATCTGGAGATCCTGATCGTAGATGACGGGAGTACGGATCAAAGCGGAAAGATATGCGACGAGTATCAGTTCGATAAGCGCGTGAGAGTCTACCACACCGATAATCACGGACTCTCAGCCGCAAGGAACTATGCGCTTGATCGGGCAACTGGAGATTACATAGCTTTTCTGGATAGCGACGATTGGTTTGAAAATACTGCGCTGGAACGTTTCGTAACCGTTGCACAAAGCACGGGGGCGGATATCGTAGCATGCCGGTTTTATCAGGAATATGCAGACAAAACGGTGAAGCCGGAAGGGATCGATGCGGAATTCGTTGTCGAAGGCGATGAAGTCCTCAAATCGATGGTCATCGACCATAAACTGACCGAGGATGTGTGGAACAAGTTCTACAAAGCAGGTCTGTTCGACTCCATCCGCTACCCGGAAGGACGATTGTTCGAGGACAAGGCGACGACATACAAGGTGCTCTGGAAAGCAGATAAGCTGGCTTACACGCCGGATCCCCTGATCCACTACAGGAACCGGGAAGGAAGCCTGTCCAATGTCCACTCAATGAAGAGCCTTTTGGATTACTGGTTCGTTTATCGCGAGAGGTTCGATACGCTTTCTCCGATCTCGGATCAATACTACAAGGCCGCTGTCTCCGAAGCAGTCGGGGCGGTCAGCCGGATGTGGAGATGGTATGCGGGATGTAACGAACAGGAGAAGCGGGAAGCCAACGAGATTTTGAACGATATGCGGATTTTTGTGGAGGAACACAGACGCGAGGTAACGAGCGGAGCGTATTCCGGACATGTAAAAGCGGCATGTTATTATGCAAGGATGCGAAGTCCCCTCATCTTCAACCTCCTGTATTCCCTGAATACGCTCTACAGAAGCAAAAACCGGAACAGGTATTTTGAACAATAAGAACCAAAGGCTTTCGGGATGAAAAGAATCATGATCATTGGCGCGGGGAAAGTTCAAGTGCCATTGATTGAAGCCGCCGGGAAGGAAGGATACTTTACTGTTGTTTGCGACTCGAATCCGGATGCGCCGGGAGTACGGCTGGCCGATGCGTACTGCAAGGTAAGCACAAAGGACAGAGCCGGGCTGTATAGAACGGCGCAGGAGAAAAAGATCGACGGGATTGCGGCAAACTCGGAATATGCGATGCTTGATGTTGCATATATAGCGAATGAGCTGGGGCTGGTCGGAAATCCGGAGGACGCGATCAAGGTATTATCGTCAAAGAGTACGTTTAGGGAACTGCAGGAGAGGACGGGACTGTTCGCACCGAGACTCGTGAGGATGGGCGAGCAGACCTTCCCCGTGATCGTCAAGCCTGACATGAGCTCGGGAACGAGGGGGACGACAGTTGTACTGGAATGGAATGATGAAGCCGAAGCGGCAATGCAAGCCTGCTCGGACATGTCCAGGAACGGGAAAGCCGTCATTGAGGAGTACATGCCAATATCGCCGGAAACGGTGATCGAAGGAGAGATTTTCATTCACAACGGGCAGATTCTGTGGGACGGACTTTTTCGATCCATCAGAAGCAAGAACGCTCCAATGATTCCTATGACCTATGTGTTTCCCCTCCGTGAGGAGAAAGAGAAGGATTTGCGGCATGCCCTGGAAAAGGCGTTCCGCGCCGCCGGAGTTGTTCACGGGGAGTACAACATCGAAGCGTGTTTTGTGAAAGATCAGCCGTTCATCATCGAAATAAATCCCAGGCAGGGCGGCAATGATCTTCCCCGATATGTTCAGGAGCATTGCGGGATCGATTATTATAAGTTGCTCGTTACGACGTCGGCCGGTGATGACAGCTACTGGGAGAGTCTGAGGGGATATGAACGACAGAACAACAGGATCACACACCACATGCTGTATCCGAGAGAACATGGACGGTTCAGAGGTGTGGAAATCGCCGAGGAAATAAAAGACCATATCTCCCGGACACAGGTCAATGTGACCGCGGGAGATGCAATCGAAACTGCCAAATACGGCTCATCAAGCATCGGATATGTGGATCTGGTGTTTGCCGATTCCGATGAACAGATTGAAATCAGCGGACGGTTGGAAGACCTGATCAGAATCGAAGTCGATGAAGCTTGAACCGATAACAGCCGAGGTGGCTGAGAAGTATCGAAAAGAGTTCGCGCAGTTGTATTTTGAGAATGTGCGGTCCAATGCTTTTCATGAGCACTACACCTACGATGAAGCATATAAGAAAATGGACGACCTCATTGGTCATCTCGCAGACAATACGGCCGTCGTGTACGGGGCGTTCGACGATGAGGAATTGGTCGCGTTCATCTGGGCGTATGTTCATCCGTTCCGGGAAGAGACCAGAATGTATGTGAGCGAGATACGGGTGAAGGAAGAGTACCGGAAACAGGGAATAGGCAGTCAGCTGTTGAGGCAGGTTGAGGACAAAGCGAAAGAGATTGGGCTTCATACAATATATCTCCATGCGGAGGCTGGAAATATGGATGCCAGAAGGTTTTATGAATCCTGTGGTTATGTTGAGGAACGGATTCAAATGAGGAAAGAAATCAAAGTAGAGTAAAAGAAGGATGTTAGAGAACATGATTGTTCTAAAAATTATTCTAACCATTATTATAATAGCGGCATGCGTAGGGCTGATTGCCCTCGTAATGGAGCATTTTTCTAAGTCAAATAGTCACAAACCATATGGACTATATGAGAGGTTTTTCAAGAGGTTTTTGGACGCATTTCTATCGACAGGAGCCGTAATAGTGTTTTCCCCTATCCTGTTGATCCTTACAATACTCGGCGCAATCGAGATGAAAGGGAATCCTTTCTTTTTACAAGAGCGTCCTGGTAAAAATGAAAAATTATTTAAACTCATAAAGTTTAGGACAATGAGCAATGCGAAAGATAAGGGTGGCAACTTGCTTCCTGATGAAAAGAGGTTAAATAAGTACGGCAGATTACTACGTTCAACTTCTCTGGATGAACTGCCCGAACTATGTAATATTATTTGGGGTGACATGTCAATTGTTGGTCCGCGACCACTTATTCCAGCATATTTACCTTATTTCTCAGAAGAAGAAAAACACAGGCATGATGTTAGACCGGGATTAACAGGGTTAGCCCAAGTCAATGGAAGAAGTTTTATATCGTGGGAAGAAATATTTCGATACGATGTAGAGTACGCAAATAATGTGACATTTGTCAATGACTTTATAATCATCTTGTCGACTATGATGAAGGTGGTTAAGAGAAAAGATATTGCTGATTTGACAAGCTCATATGTTGGAGACGATGGGAAAAAGCATTTTATAGTAGATGGAAAAGATGTTATTCTCCATCTACCTTTGAATATTGAGAGGGCGAATTCTTATGTTACCGGAGATAGGTAGTAATTTCTGGCTTGACCCAAATGATAATTATACATTCGAAGCTGAATTATCTGTTGCTGAGTTTGGCTATAAGGGAAAAGACACGGCTCTCTTATCTACTGGACGTGCTGCTGAAAATATGGTTTTGGATGATGTTGAATCTCGGAATCCAAATATCAATAAAGTAGCTATTGTTCCTCCTTATACATGTCATACTGTTTTGGAACCATTTTATAAGCATGGGTATGAACTATATACATATAGAGTATCATTAAACCTCGAAACGTCTGCTATTGATTTAAGAAAAGTAATTGAAGATAAAAAACCAGGGATTGTACTAATACATAGGTACTTTGGGTTTGATACAGTAGTCGGATGCCATGACATCATAGATGAGTTTTCAGAAAAGGGTATTGTATTTGTAGAAGATGGAACACAATCTCTGTTTAGTAATTATGAGTCTCTTAATGCAGATTATTACACTGGTAGTCTAAGAAAATGGGCTGGTCTACCAGATGGTGGCTTTGCCGTAAGTAAGAAAACGTTATTTAGAGCAAAACCCGATGAATATGACGTTGAACTGACAGCTGTAAAGCTTTCTGCGTCTTATGAGAAGAATTCGTACATTCAAGGACTCCAAGTAGAAAAACAGCATTTTTTGAGCCTTTATGCTGAAGCAGAACAAATACTCAATTCTGAAACAAAGTACTATAAAATAAGTCCCGTATCTGTAGGCGTTTTTAATAAATTGAATATAAAGGAATTAATAAACCGACGCCGCGAAAATTATAGTTGCTTATTTGAAAGAGTAAGGGGCAGGAAATGTATAAGACCAATATTGGGACAATTAACCAGAGAAGTTGTTCCTCTTTACTTTCCAATCTATGTTGAAGATAGAATAGCGTTTCAAACAAAGTTGCGTGAGGAAAGAATTTATGCTCCTATTGTGTGGCCACTTCCAGATAAAGCACCACTTATCTGTAATGAAGCTAAAGAATTGTATAATCATTTAATATGCATTCCGATCGATCAAAGATATGGCATAGACGATATGATGCGAATAATCGACTGTATGGAGAAACTATAATATGAGGATCACTCCGATAACCTATGAGCTTTGTTGTCTATATCAAAGCAAACTCAGTGACTACATATATCAAAGCGTTCGAAATAGTCATTATATGGATTCCTTTGCTCAGAAGGATGCAGAATCAAAGTGTGCAGAACTCAAGGAGTATTTGAAGGATAACAAGGCAGTATGCTATGGTGCTTTTGATGAAGAGCAATTGATTGGTTTTATATGGGCTTATGAGTTTCCTTTCCGCGATGACAAGAAGCGACTTTACATCAGTATTATTCATGTTGATGTAGAATATAGGGGACAACATATAGGAAGTCAACTCATAGAAAAAGTTCAGGAATATGCGGAAAGAAATAATTATAATGCTCTTTTCCTTCATACCGAAGCCCATAATACGAATGCCCAGTGCTTTTATAAATCGATTGGATTTAAACTTGAAAGATTGCAATTAGCAAAGAAAATCGAAACCTCCACAAACTCATGGGGGGGGGTAAAACTACTTGAAGCAGGTTTCTTGAAAGAGCATATTGATGAATTTTGTAATCTATTTTTACAAAATCTCAAAGCACATACACTTGTTGCTTCCTTTGATTATCAATATGCATACATGAAAATGGAAGCGCTATGCGACTATTTATCTGAGGGAAAAGCCTTTTGCTTTTATATCGGAGAAAACAATCATATTTCTGGCTTTATCTGGGGCTACAAGTATCCCTATAAAGGAAATGATAGGATGCTGATAGCAGCGATTCAGGTATCGGAAGACTGTAGAGGCAAAGGCTACGGGATGCAACTTATAGAATCATTACAGGATATAGCACTGAGGAATAATTTGCACTGCGTATACACACACACGGATGCCATCAATAAAAGGGCACAGAATTTTTACCATAACTTGGGCTTTGTTGATGAAGAGTATCAATTTGTATTCTTTAAGAAGATTGGGTGAGTTGATGAAAGAAAAACGATTATTAGTTTTGGGAGCAGGTGAGGCGCAATTACAAATAATTGAAGCCGCTCTTAAGCAAGGAATATACACTATTGTCTGTGATAAACGAGACTATCTAAAAGGAACTAGAATTGCAGACAAATATTATTGTGTGGATTATATGGACCGGGAAGCTATATTGAGAGTTGCCGAAGAGGAAAAGATTGACGGGGTCGTTTCTAATTCGGAACCAGCTATGATCAATGTGGCGTGGTTATCAGAACAACTCCATTTACCTGGAAATAAAGAGAGATCAGTGGAGACATTATTATCTAAAACTGCTTTTAGAGAGCTGCAGGAATCAGTTGGAGTCTTTGCTCCAAAACATCGTATTGTTTCAGACGAAAGTACTCTTCAGGATGCCATTAATTGGATTGGATATCCATTAGTTATTAAACCAGTCCTTAGTTCGGGCACGAGAGGGACAACCATTATAAAAAAAAATAATAATGAATTGGCATTACAAGCTTATCGGCAGTGCGCAAGTTTTTCGAGGAATCAAGCTGTATCTGTTGAGCAATATGTCCCAATGAGTGAACTGGTAGCATATGATGCAGAACTATTTGTTAATGGAAATGAAATTCTTTGGGATGGCTTATATGCTTCTTTTAGGACTGATGATGCGCCTATGTTGCCAATGATGGAGTCTTTGCCATTAGATTTAGAAGAAGATAAGATTAATAGAATCAAGGAAGTTATCAGCAAACTTATTCATGCCTCTGGGGTTGTACTTGGAGAGTTTAACGCAGAATCATATTTCACACTAGAAGGTGATGTGTTCGTAATAGAAATTAATCCTCGGCAGGGTGGCAATCATATTCCTGATTTGGTTCTTGAGCATTCGGGTATTGATTTTACGTCTCTTCTTTGTACCACATCGGTAGGTGATAAGCAGAGTTTCGAGAACGCAAAAAACCAAGATCGGAAAAACGAATATGTAACAATGTATGTCGTGTTTTCGATAGACGAAGGCCAATATCAAGGGCTGATATTCAGTGAAACAATTAAGCCCTACGTTGTTTGGCATGAAAATGTAATTAATAAAGGCGAGAGTGTATCGCGAAAAAAGAATGCTGGAGATGCTGTTGCATTTGTTAGACTGTCTTTTCCAACACAAGAAAAACAAAGAGAGCTGACTCGAGAAATCTCCGTGCATATAAAGCCAATTGTAATGCAACTGTAACCACAGATGTGAGGTAAGAATGCTATCTTTTTATACATTGGAGCAATCCGAACAGTGGGATGCCGTTGTACGCTCCTTCAAGGAATATGATGTTTATTGGCTTAGCGGTTATGTAAAGGCATTCCAAATCCATGGTGATGGGGAACCGCTTCTGTTTCACTTCGAAGGATCAGATGTTCGTGGCATTAATGTAGTCATGAAGCGTGATGTGGCGAAGGATGAACGATTCGCAGGAAGAATTCCTGAAAAGCAGTATTTTGATTTTGCCACGCCCTATGGATATGGTGGATGGATTATAGAAGGAGAAGGGGTTAACGGTCTATTTGATGAATATAAATGTTGGCTTGAGAAGAATGGAGTCGTCAGTGAGTTTGTAAGATTCCATCCTATCGTCAAGAATCATGAAGCATGTCGTTCATTTTATGAAGTCATTCAGTTGGGAGAAGTTGTTCATATGGAGCTTTCCTCTCCGGAAGATATCTGGAACAATATCATCAGCAAAAATCGAAACATGATTCGAAAAGCCGTAAAGAATGATATCAAGATTTACAATGGTCGCTTCCCTGAAATCTTCGAGAAGTTCCGTGTGATATACAACGGAACGATGGATAAGGATAACGCCGAGGAGTATTATTACTTCAAACCAGAGTTCTACACATCAGTCTTGGAGGATCTGCCGCAGAATTCGCAGGTGTTCTGGGCTGAAAAAGATGGGCAGGTCATAGCAGCGAGTATCATGATCGGCGCGAATGGATACCTGAACTACCATTTGAGTGGTTCTCTCCGTGAGTTCAGTCCCTTAGCGCCTGGTAACCTGATTCTTTACACCGCTGCTCTCTGGGGGTGCGCTAATGGCTATAGGACGTTTTACCTTGGTGGTGGCGTTGGCTCCGGAGAGGACAGTCTTTTCAAATTTAAGAGAGCTTTCTATAAGGGTGATTTAAACCACTTCTTTATTGGAAAGAAGATATACGATCAAGCGAAATATGATGCATTGCTCGGCCTAAGAGACGAGATTAATAATCCGGGATTCTTCCCGAAGTATAGAGGATAACATGGGTAAAGTTGTATGGATTGTAAATGAGTATAACGGTCCGACTGCTGTACGATCGCGGCAAACCGTTTTAAGCCAGAGGCTTGAAGAGAGGGGATATACGGTTTATCTGTTCAGTGGAAGTTCAGACAACAAAGGCGGCAAGAACGCAATTGAGGACGGCTCTGCATTTAAGTTTGTGGAATCCGATGGAGCGAAATTCTATGTGATCAAGACATCGAATTATCGAAGAACTTATGAAAGAGTCCTTGTTGCACTCCAATTCCAGCATCGCCTTTGGAAACTCCGTGATCGACTTCCCCAACCAGACGTGATCGTATCGGATTTTGCAGGTCTTTTCGGTAACGTGTTCCTCAGATGGAAGAAGAAGTATGGAACCAGAATTATTTACGACATCCTTGATCTTTGGCCAGAGGGCTTTGTAGACATGGGGTATATCAAGAAGAACTCTCTTATTGCGAAGTTTCTCTATAGCCTTGAACACAAATCCTACCGGGAAGCGGATGGAATTATATTTTCCATGCAGGGAGGAAGAGATTATATTATTGACAAAGGCTGGAGTAAGGAAGTTGGCGGAGATGTCGATACCAGTAATATCGGTTATCTAAACAATGGCGTTGACTTGGAGACGGTAGATAAACAGAGAAATGAGATTCATCTGGATGATCCTGATCTGGATACAGCAAAATTCAAAGTCGTTTATCTTGGGTCAATCAGTGCTATGAACGGACTGGATGTCCTTGTCGAGACCGCAAAGGTTCTGCAAAAACGTGGAAATAATAAGGTCATAGTCTTGGTCTATGGCTGTGGCAACCAAGAGGAACAACTCAAAAAAACAGTTGAAGATTATGGACTTACGAACATAAAGTTCAAAGGAAGGCTTAATAAGAAGTATGCCATGAGTCTGCTTAGCAGAAGTGATTTGAACATCTTCACGTTTAGAGATTCCCCGCTTTGGAAATATGGTGTCAGCCCGAACAAGCTGTTCATGTACTTTGCAAGTGGAAAGCCCGTACTTTCTATGATAAGACCGAATTACGACCTGGTGGAAGGAAAGAAGGCCGGGATTTCTGTAGAGAACAAGCCGGAAGTCGTGGCTGATGCGATAGAACGATTCTGCGGGATGGATCGGGCGGAATATGAAAGCTACTGCAAAAATGCCCGTGCAACCGCTGAGGAATATGACTATAAAAACCTTGTTCAAGTCCTGATAGATAAGATAGAGGGTTAATAAAAATGAATTTACTTCTTTTGACACAAATTTATCCTGAGCCGGACGACAGAAATGGTTATAAGCCAACAAAAACAGTTGAATACTTTGCTAAAGAGTGGGTAAAAGCAGGCCATTGTGTGTTAGTGGTTCATTGCCAAACAAAGTTTCCATTTTTGTATTATCTTGTTCCTGTAAAATTGTCGAATGCTATTTTCAGGAATACATATGCTTTGATTCCAACATTATCCTCAAGGAAGAAACTGTTACGAGAAGAATATGGGGTGAAAATATGTAGATTGCCAATAAAGAAATATATCCCTTCAACGCCTTTCTCCAGAAAAGAAATGAATAAGCAGGTTAGGAAAATCATCAATTTGTGTTCAGATCAAAATTTTCAGCCAGACATAGTTATGGGACACTTTGTTAACCCCTGTTTTGAGCTAACCTCGCGAGTCGGAACTGAATTGAATGTGAAAACGTCCTTTGTCTTCCATCATGAATGCTCAAAAGAATATGTTGATAATTATCGCCTAAAAGAATACTTAAGAGGGATAGATATAATCGGCTGCAGGTCAATTCTATTATCAAAATCAATTAAAAAGGTTTTTGATTTGCCGTATGATCCCTTTATCTGTTATTCCGGTGTTCCTAATAAAGCTGTCGAATCCGCTGATCGAGAATGTAAAAAGCACAGTACTAATTCTGGTGTAGTAGAGTTTCTTTATGTTGGAGGCTTAATGGCCAAAAAACATGTGGATACCATCATTCGTTCTTTTTTTGCAGTCTATCAAGATGGATATCATTTAACAATTGTGGGCGGGGGGGCAGAAGAAGATTTTTTGAAAAGACTTGTTAAAGGGAAAGGGATTGAAAATGCCGTTACTTTTACGGGAAGACTCCCTAGAGATCAGGTTGCATTAAAAATGCGGGAGGCAAATATATTTGCTATGGTAAGTGAGAAAGAAGCCTTTGGCATGGTTTATCTTGAAGCAATGTTGCAGGGATGTATTGTTGTAGCTTCTGTCGGTGGTGGGTTCGATGGAATTATTAATGAGGGGAAGAACGGGTTTCTTTCTCCTGAGGGAAATGAAGAAAAACTCACAAAAGTTTTTGATACAATATTGAAAATGCCAAGAGCTCAATGGAATCAAATAGGTCAGGCAGCAATAGATACCGCTGTTAATTTTTCTGAAAAAGCTGTTGCAGAAAACTACCTAAAGAATGTTTCTCAAACATTAATAAAAAATATAACATCGGAGTAAAAAATGAAACTCTACGACAAACTTGTAAACAAGCAAGAATCCTTGGCACTTGTAGGTCTTGGCTATGTTGGAATGCCCATTGCTCATGCTTTTGCAAAGAGAGGCCTTAATGTTATCGGTTTTGATCTAAATGCGGCGAAAATTGAGTTGTATATTTCTGGCATTGACCCTACTCAAGAGATTGGTGATGAGGAAATAAAAAAAACAAAGATCCAGTTCACGGCGGATGAGACGGAACTGAAGAAAGCAAAATTCATCATCGTGGCTGTGCCGACACCGGTGAATACTGACCATACTCCGGATTTGACTCCTGTCATCAGAGCATCCGAGATTGTTGGGCGCAACTTAACAGAGGGGAGTATTGTCGTATACGAGTCTACGGTCTACCCTGGTTGCACAGAAGATGTTTGTATTCCGATTTTGGAGAAGCAAAGTGGACTGAAGTGCGGTATAGACTTCAAGATTGGTTATTCTCCTGAGCGTATCAATCCCGGAGATAAAATACATCGGCTTGAGAACATTTGTAAAATCGTGTCTGGAATAGATCAAGAGTCTCTGTCCGAGATTAAGGCTGTGTATGATTTGGTTATTGAGGTGGGTACACACCCTGTCTCTAACCTGCGTACTGCGGAAGCTGTAAAGGTTGTTGAAAACTCTCAGCGTGATATAAATATTGCATTTATGAATGAGCTTGCCATGGTGTTTGACCGCATGGATATTGACACTAATGAGGTGGTAGACGGCATGAACACCAAATGGAATGCTTTGGGGTTTAGACCCGGTTTGGTCGGTGGCCACTGCATTGGCGTTGACCCTTACTATTTTACCTATGAGGCCGAGAAACTCGGTTATCACAGCCAGATTATTTTGAACGGTCGTATTGTGAATGACTCCATGGGCGCTTTCGTGGCAGACAAGGCTATCAAGAAAATGATTGAAGCTGGACAAGCTCCAAAAAAGAGTAAGGTGGTTATCCTCGGTCTTACCTTTAAGGAAAATTGTCCTGACACCAGAAATAGCAAAGTCAACGATATTATCAAGCATCTAAACACCTATGGTATTGAGCCAGTCGTGGTTGATCCCTGGGCTTCTGAACGTGATGCTATGCATGAATACGGTGTAAAGCTGACTAGAATCGAAGATGTTGCTGATGCGAATTGCGTGATCTTAGCCGTTGCTCACAATGAGTTTAGAGCATTGCCCCTTGAAGCCATCAAGAAGCTTTTTAAGACCGGAGATGATGGAGAAAAAGTCTTTATTGATGTGAAGGGCCTCTACAAAGTTGAGGAGCTGAAAGCATCTGGGATGCAATGGTGGCGGTTGTAATGCTGCGCTAATCTCAACAGGTCGATATCTCGTCCCGTGCACTTGTAGATTATTTGTTGCATAAGTTTTTCAATATCTCGTTTTGAGTTGAGAGGTAAGAAGGTGAAAATACCATTTGTGTCGTTCCTTCCGATGGAAAAGGAGCTGAATAGCGATCTGAGAGGAGCCTTTGACCGAGTGTTCACCCGTTCATGGTATATCGAAGGCGCAGAGGATGAAGCATTTGAAAAGGCGTTTGCGGAGTATTGTGGAGCAAAATACTGCATTGGTGTCGGGAATGGGCTTGACGCTCTGATGCTTGCATTGAAGGCGTTAGGGATTGGAGAAGGCGATGAGGTTATTGTGCCTTCAAACACCTATATTGCCACAGCTCTGGCAGTTACCTATGTCGGCGCGACTCCCGTCTTCGTTGAACCGGACATCAGGACATTCAATATCAATCCGGAGCTTATCGAAGCGGCTATCACGGAAAAAACCAGGGCTATTATGCCTGTTCACCTCTACGGTCAAGCCTGCGACATGGATCCGATTATGGAAGTGGCGAAGAAGCATGGACTGAAGGTGGTCGAAGACTGTGCACAAGCTCATGGCGCTACCTATAAAGGACAGAAGGTCGGCACCTTTGGTGACGCCGCTGGTTTTTCTTTCTATCCGGGGAAGAACCTTGGGGCTCTTGGTGATGCCGGCGCTGTTGTGACGAACAACAAAGAGCTGGCTGACATGATTCGTGCTCTCGGAAACTACGGATCAGACTATAAGTATCACCATATTTACAAAGGCAATAATAGCCGTCTGGATGAGCTCCAGGCCGCTTTTCTAGGGGTAAAGCTCCCGCATCTTGAGAGGATGAATGTGGAGAGACGGAGAATTGCGGCGTTATACTCAGATGGAATCAAGAACCCGAAGGTAATCACTCCGTATATACCGGATTATACGGTTCCGGTCTGGCATATCTACGGTATTCGGTGCGCAGAACGTGATGCGCTTGAAAAGCATCTGAACGACAAAGGCATCAGAACGAATAAGCATTATCCGATCCCGATGCACTTGCAGGAGTGCTACAAAGATTTGAATATTACGAAAGGCTCGCTTCCGATTGCGGAGGAAATCAGCTCCACAGAACTGAGCATTCCGATGTATTACGGGATGACGGATGAAGAGATTCAGTATGTAACCGATGCCATAAACGAGTTTTAGGAGCGACGCAGATGTATCTGAGAAAACTTGAATTGAAAGATGCTCCTTTGATGCTTGCCTGGATGCACGATAAAAATGTCACGGCAAACCTCAGGACGGACTTTTCCTCGAAAACGATGGAAGATGCCGAGAACTTCATAAGGTGGAGTTGGGAAAACAAGGAAAACATCAATCTTGCCATTGCATCGGATGAAGACGAGTATATGGGTACCGTCAGTCTGAAACACATCGAAGATGGCAGTGCCGAGTTTGCGATAACGGTACGTGCCGAGGCAATGGGCCGCGGTTATTCCTGGTTTGGCATGGAGAGCATCATTGAGAAGGCTTTTCATGAATACGGGCTGGAGAGTGTTTACTGGTGTGTATCCAGGGACAACACAAGAGCGGTTCGTTTCTACGACAAGCACAACTTCAACGAGGTGCTGGATATCCCGCGGAAGGTCCTGGATCGTTATAAAGGCATCGAAAACCTGAAATGGTATTCCGTGCTCCGGGGTGATGAGTTCAGAGTGCCGGAGTCTGTTGCAGGGTGCAGGGTTATCCATATCAAGACGATACCCACCGTGGATGCCGGGGAACTGTCTTTTTTCGAGGGGGCTCACGAGATCCCGTTTGAGATTAAGCGTATCTACTACATCTCCAAGGTGCCGGAAGGAATGCGGCGAGGGTTCCATGCCCATAAAGAACTGAAACAGCTCTTGTTCTGCCCCTATGGCCGAATTCAGTTGGTGCTGGAGAATAAGATGGGAAGAGAAGAGATCGAACTGTCGGATCCAAGCATTGGCGTCATAATCGATCGATGCACATGGAGAGAGATGCTCTGGTTACAGAAAGACTCAGTCCTGTGTGTGGCGGCATCCGATTATTACAAGGTCGAAGATTATATCAGGGACTACGATGAGTTCCGGCGGTTTACTGGATGCTGAAAATGAAAGAAATCATTCTTTGGAGACTATGAGGTGTTGATAATGAATTTGAAGAAGAGAATATATGAAGATTATTTCAAACCGAGTAGACTCTCGGAGTATAAGGCGGTGCTTCAAGCATTTCGCGATGCAGGATATAAGATGGTTGGTATCCCTGATTTATATAATCTTATAACCTTGGGGGGGGGGGGGTAAGGTTTTTATCAATCGTCATGATATTGATACCTCTCCGATAGTTGCACGCGAGATGTTTGAAATCGAGAAAGATGTTTATGGTCACGAGGGATCTGTGACATATTATTTCCGGGATTCAACCATAGACAAGAAACTAATAAAAGATATTGACGACTATGGTTATGAAACAGGATACCATTACGAAGAATTAGCGACCTATGAAAAAGAACACAAACTGAAAAATATTGAAAAGATGCGTGAAGCATTGCCTGAATGCAGAGAAATGTTTCTGAAAGATGTAGCACAATTCAGGAGAGAAACAGGTTCTCCATGTTTGACAGTTGCTTCTCATGGCGATTTTATAAACACCATGTATAAGATTCAGAATAAAGAAATCTTGAGAGACCGGAGGACAAGAGAGCAAGCCGGAATAATTGTTGAAGCTTATGATGAGGCTGTAACAAGATGCATACAGGCAAGATATGCGGACCAGGTTTTGCTGGGGCACTTTCCAAATGAAGTAAAACAGGGTATCACAACTGGATATGACATTATCATGACTTTGACACATCCAAGAAACTGGAAAGTTGATTTCTTTTCAAATACCCAAGACAATATTATGCGATTCTGGCAAGGACTGAAATATAAATAATATAGTTTTGCTTCCGGTCAGGCTATCCGCGCAGCAAGCTATGCGGTATTACGCCCGACCGTACACGGCTCGGAATCAAGCCGGGCACAAAAACAAATCTCTATGCGGACTCGCAAAACAGAAAATCGACAGAACCGAACGATTGAATACTCTGTGCCAGACGGTTTTAAGTTCCATGATCAGCTCACTGATTGTTTCCTTGGCTTGCGGTTCTCCGCTGTAGACGTTCCATATCGTGGTAAACGCCCCCCGAGAGCAAAAAGTTTCACATTATCATTTAATAGCTAGTCTCGCAACCTGAAGAGCATTCCCTGCGTGATGCCGTGTTCGTTGCGAAATTCGACAATCCATGAAGGACGATTGCAAGCTTCTCCTGCCCAGTTCAAGTTTTTTCTTCGTACCCGCGTTTCACAGACTTTCTTTTTTTTATAGCATCTCTTAACGGGGAACAATATTTGTTTTGAAGTCGGTCTCCGGGATTATTTTCAACGTTTTTTCAGCACAATATCGTGGAACAAACTTGAAAAGATGCTGAAAGATGCTATAGTAATACGTTATGCTCATATTTAAAGACGTTAAACTTCTTAAATATAACATTGAAGCCGACGTTGTCAATCATACACCTCTAAATTTATCCGGACGGTAGTGAGGATAGGTGAAAAATGCTTTTTTCTATAATTGTACCAGTTTATAAGGTCGAAGATTATCTTGAAGAGTGTATTCTCAGCGTTTTGAATCAAACATGCGAGGATTGGGAAATGATATTAGTTGATGATGGAAGCCCGGATGAGTGTCCCGTTATATGTGATAAATATGCTGGTGAATATAAAAACATATCTGTTATTCATAAGAAAAACGGGGGCTTATCCAGTGCACGGAATAGAGGCATTGAAAAATCGACTGGAGAGTATATTGTTTTTCTGGATTCGGACGATGTGTTACTGCCCGATGCCCTGAAGAATATAAGTGGTGCCCTGAAGAAGAAACCTGATGTTTTGATTACTGAAATGTACAATACTTCGGATGTTCATGCGCAAATTGTCAATCATGAAAAATACATTAAACCCGAGCAAACAGATAAAAAATCAGTGATACATTTTGTCTTTGCTAAAGAGGATTTAACATGGCCCGCACAGCAGTATATTGTAAAAAGAGCATTTATATGTGAAAGAGAGTTGAAATTTGAAGAGGGGTTCTATCATGAGGATGTTGATTGGACATCCCGGCTGTTTTTAAACGCGGAAACTTTTTCCTTTTTTCCTTATATATGGTACGTAAGAAGATTTGAGAGGGAAGGTTCTATAACAACAGTTCCAAACCCGAAAAGGACAAAGGATGTGATTACATTGGTCGCCAAACAGGAAAATGAGCCCAAGTATAATTTATTATCCAAAATGGAAAAACATGAAATCTTTAATCAGTTGGGAAGAGCATTATTATCATGCTTGGTGAACATTTATAAATACGAACAAAACGAGAGAGATATAATATATAAATTGCTTGATAATAATTATTCTATGTTGAAATATTGTAAATTGCTAAGACATAAAGTATTCTATATATTAATTGCAACAATTGGAGCAAAAAATGCGATAAAAATATCCATGATAATTCGAAAGTATTGTAGGTAAACGAATGATGAGCGCAGCGACAAACACTGTACAAATAAAAGAGCCAGATATTCGTATCCGTGTAAGTGATAAAAAAGCACTATATGGTTTGAGTATTGCGTCCATTCTTTTTGTATTTTTACAAAATAATCAAATATTGAATCTAGCAATAATCGCTTTGTTTTTAGCGATCCTCACTCAAAAAGACATGAGCACCGCTATTTGCTCGTATTTTTATCTAACCACATGGGAGCGCTTTACAACAATGCCTGTTCTGTCCGCAATTTCGATCATAGATATGATTCTGGGACTCGTTGTTGTAATCCAGCTAATTCATAAAAGAATTCGTATTCGTCTAGACGATTCTGTTCTGTTATGCATTGCTTGTATTTACTCAGTTATAGCTTTGTTACTTCATCGCAATATGTCAGGAATCAAAATGATTTTTGATGTTTTTATTGTAATTTACATAAGATATATCAATCAAGAAAAAGAAGACAATGCGGACTTCTGGAAACGAGCTTTTTTGTTTATATTTATTTCTACAATTTTATCCATAATGTGGGGATTTGTCTCTTATATGCAAGGAAATGTTGCCACTATATATTTGGACGGAAATATACATTCAAGACTGCGTTCTACTGTTGGAACAGATCGTTCTTGTATGTTGTATTGTGCTGCTGCAATATATCCAATTTTCTATATGAAAAAAAAATGGCTGAAAATATGCTCTTTAGGATTGCTAGCAACTATGACACTACTGACACTTAGCATTACAGCCGTGCTATGTGTCTCTGTATTTTGTATAATATTGTTGATTGATTCCTATAGAAAATCAAAATTGAACAAAGGAATATTAGCAATATTAATTGTTTTAATATTGGGAACATTTTACTATGTTTACAATTATGGGTCTGGAATAAATGCAATTGATAATATGATATTCCGAGCAAAAAAGGTATCCATGTTGGCATCAGATGGCGAATATTCAAGTGCAACGTCAGGAAGAACAGAAATCTTTGACGATTACTGGTATATATACAGTAACAGGTTTAGTTTTTTCAACAAATTATTTGGGAGCGGCGTTGTAAACTACAAATACTACTATGATCTTCCTGATTATGTTCACAACACCTATATGGATATGCTTTTATATATGGGATTAATTCCGTTGATCTTTGTTTTTTATCGGTTTTATAACGGAATAAAATACTATAAAAATAATAATTACCAATTGCAGATATTGCTATTAAAGACCTCATACGCCCTTACGGCACTATCCGTATCAATGTTTACCGCAACTTACTGGTGGGTATTCTTTATTATATAGATTGAGGGAAGGAAACGTTAAATGGATAAAACATTATACCAAAAGAAAATTCATGAAGAAATTCTGGATATAATGGATGTAGTGGATAGGGTATGTAGAAAAAATCGCATTCACTACTATTTAATAAGCGGTACTCTTCTTGGAGCAATTCGGCACGGCGGTTTTATACCCTGGGATGATGATCTTGATATTGTGATGCCAAGAGAAGACTTCAATCGATTTCTAGATATTTGCAAGACTCGGCTTCCAGATGGTTATAAACTGAATTGGATTACGACGGAACCGGAGTACTGGAGAATCTATGCAAAAATAAGTAACACGCAGACTGTGTTCTTAGAACAGGGAGCGCAAAGGAATTGCGGAATATTTGTAGATGTTTTTCCAATTGACGATACCAATGGATACAGCCGATTTGTTGAACTCCGAAAACAAATCATTAAGAAGCTAGCCGTAATGATCAGCGGAAAAAGGTCTCCAGAATCATTTTCTGGGCTAAAAAAATATATTGTAAAATTCCTTACCTACAAAGCTTTATTTAAGATAGCGAATTTTATCATGACAATGACAAATGGGAATAATAGAAAATATTATTCCAACTTTGGTTCTCAGTACCCAATAAAGAGAAGAACAATAGAGAAGGAAGCATTTGGAAATGGGTGCGATATAAAATTTGAAAATAGGATATATATTGCACCGGATAAATCAGAAGCAGTTTTGAAAAATATATTTGGAAACAACTATATGGAACTTCCTCCAGTGGAAAAAAGAAAAACACACTATCCGGCATATGTCAGGTTTAGTGATGGTACCGAGGCTTTATTTGCCGATGAAAAAACGAAACTGTCTATATCTGATATTTTATAGGGAGAAAACGATGAAATATTCAATACAAAAAATGCAGGAAATAGAAAAAGAGTTGATGGCAATAACTGTTAGCATCTGTGACAGAAACAACATAACATATTATTGTCAAGCAGGCACCGTATTGGGTGCGGTCAGACATAAAGGTCCGATTCCTTGGGATTATGATGCGGATATTATTGTTCCCGAGAACGAAATTGACAGATTCGTTGAGTGCATGATTCATGAGCTTCCCCCAAAATATTATGTTGATTATTATAAAATTGACGACAAAACTTTAAGGCAATTTCCTAGAATTGGTTTAAGAGGATATAGTACAAATAAGCTGCATTTGGATGTTTTTAGGTTGATAGGGCTTCCAAATGATGAATCTGAACAGCTTAAACTGATCGAAGAGGCTCGTTACTATACCAAATCCAATGCTCTTATGAGACAGCCATTTTGGAAGCTGTTGCTAAAAGGTAAATTTTTATTCGCTTTTGGAAAGTTAGGTGTTGGAAAGTATAGTAGAATGTATTTTATTGAGGAATTTAACAAGCTGTGCAATAGATACCTATATTCAACGGCTTCATTTGTCATGAATCCATCTGGCAAATATGGGAAAAAGAATATTTTCAGAAAAGAAGTTTACGGGCAGGGTGTAATCGCAGAGTATGAAGGATTATCTGTAAGAATACCGGATCAAACAGATTTCTACTTGAAGCAATATTATGGCGATTACATGAAATACCCTCCTCAAGAATATATTGATTCTGAGATGAGCAAGATATTTGATATAAGGTAAGGACATGCGAAAAGAGAGTAGAAGTCAAAAGGCTTTCCTAAACACCATCATGGGATTTGCCGATGAATTTGTGGCATTGATATGTGGATTAATCCTTCCAAGATTAATTATGACAACATTTGGATCCGCATATAATGGGATCACATCTTCTATCAGTCAATTCATTTCTGTGATTGCCTTAATGAAGGCAGGAATCGGTGGCGTTACCAGAGTTGCTCTATATAAACCTTTAGCTGAACATGATTACAAGGGAATCAGTGCGATTGTCATTCAGACCGAACGCTTCATGCGCAAAATCGCTTTGATTTTTGTTGCTTTTGCAATCATCTTCTCAGTTATATATCCAATTTGGATTAATAGAGATTTTACATGGTTATTTTCCTTTTCACTTATCTTGATTATATCTATGTCAACTTTTGCTCAGTATTATTTTGGTTTGACATATAAAATGGTTTTGATAGCTGATCAGAAACAAAGTGTAACATTTGTCTTTGATATTATAGGAAAAATAATTAATACCATTGTAGCGGTATTTATTATTTTACTCGGGGGAACCATTCATTTAGTAAAGCTTGGAAGCTCGATTGTTTTTGTGATTATGCCTATAGCTGTTAGCCTATACACCAAAAAAAAATATCATATCGATAAAACAGTCGAGGCAAAAGGTGATTTAATCAAACAACGATGGGATGCTGTCGGTCACGAAGTAGCAAACTTTGTAAATAATAATACTGGCATTATGGTTTTGACGGTATTTGCCGGGCTTTTAGAAGTTTCTGTGTACACAGTTTATTGTTTTGTCATAGTAAGCATACGTAGAGTTGTTACAAATTTTATTACGGGATTTGGAGCCGCCTTCGGTAATATGTATGTTAAAAACGAGGTGGAGCTAATGCATTCAAACCTTGCCCTATATGAACTTATTGTATTCTCAATTGCATCTGTTCTTTACTCCGTAACTCTTGTTATGATAACTTCATTTGCTGGTATATATACCCATGGCGTACATGATGTAAATTACATTAGACCAGTGTTTGGGATCATCTTTACAATCGCTGGCGCTTTTAGCTGTTTCAGGATTCCTTATGAAACGGTTGTAAAAGCAGTAGGTCATTATAAACAAACAAGAAATGGTGCGTTTGCCGAAGCAATAATCAACATTGTTGTTTCGTTGATATTTGTAATACACTATGGGTTAGTCGGCGTTGCGATTGGTAGCCTATGTGCTGCTGTTTTTCGAACATTTCAATATGCTATATATCTTGGAAGAAATATTCTGAAAAGGAGTCTTTCGATTTTCCTAAAGCATCTCGTTGTTTTTCTCTGCATTAGTCTCACGACTGTGCTTATTTCAAAGATATATCTTATAGATATATCGAACATATGGCAATGGGTATTAATGGCAATTGTTACAACTATTGTAGCAACCGCATTAACTTTTATTTTTGATTTTTTGATATACAAAAAGGAACTTACGATCCTTTTTGTTAAATTTAAAGGAATTTTTAAAAGCAAAGAAAGGAGCTTCTTTCAATGGCTAAGTACAAAATAGGTTACACCACAGGAGTATACGATATGTTTCATATCGGGCATTTGAATATTCTTCAAAAAGCCAAGGAGCAGTGTGACTATTTGATAGTCGGCGTTAGTACGGATGAAGTCGTTAAGAACTATAAACACAAGAGTCCTATTATCCCTTTTAAGGAAAGAATTGCTATCGTGTCCGCCCTCAAGTGCGTTGATGAGGCTGTACCTCAGACCTCTATGAACAAGATGGAAGCATGGAAAAAGCTTCATTTTGATGCGCTTTTTCACGGATCCGACTGGAAGGGAAGCGACATGTATAACAAAATGATTGAAGAGTTCAAACAGGTAGGTGTTGATGTTGTTTTCCTCCCTCATACGGAAGGAGTATCGTCGACACTTTTATCTGAAGTTCTTCACAAGATAAACGAGGGATAGGCATGGCCATCAAAGAATGCAATAAGAATTGCTGTGGATGCGGCGCCTGTGCGGACATATGCCCCAAAGGCGCTATTTCATTAAAGGAAGATGATGAGACTTTCAGATATCCTGTAATCGACAAAGAGAAATGCATCAACTGCAGTCTGTGTGAAAAAACATGTCCTTTGAACTTTTCCAATTTCCAAAGTTATGCTTCTGTCAAATCGTATGTAGGTACATACAAATCCAAAGATGTGATCTATGACAGCTCGTCTGGCGGCGCTTTTACAGCAATATACCAAACATATTATCGAGGAGGATATGTAGTCTACGGCGCACAGTATGAGGATCACTTTAAGGTTGTTCACGGACGGGCGGAAACGGAAGATGAATGCAAGAAGTTCAGAAAATCCAAATACATTCAAAGCGATACAGTTGGGTGCTTCAATAAGATTGAAGATGATTTGAAGGCTGGAAAGAAGGTCTTATTCTCAGGTGTATCATGCCAATGTGCGGCTTTGATTTCATACCTTGATACAAAAAAAGTTTCAAGAGACAATTTGGTAACGGTAAGCATTCTTTGCCATGGTGTTCCAAGCCAAGCATTGTTTGATAAGTACATAAAAGAGGAAGAAGAAAAAGAAAAAGCGCACGTTTGCGAGTTTAGATTCAAGAATAAAGAAGCGGATAGAAACAAAGTCAATTCAAGAACCGCATGGGTTGAATTTAGTAATGGACACAAGTATATTCGCACAAGAGAAAAAGATCCTTTTTTACGAGGATATTATTCACGTCTTTTTTACAGACCGTCATGTGCTGTATGCCATTTCACATGCAAAGAAAGGGTTTCTGACTTCACGATTGCAGATGCTTGGGGAATTGAAAAGGTGAAACCGGATTATCGACCGATTGAAGGTGTTTCCTTGCTTCTGTTCAATACCGAAAAAGCAAGAGATGCCTTTGAAACGATAAAAACCGTAATGGATTTAGAAGAAGTTTCATCGGAGTGGGCTCTCACAAGTCAGAGATTGTTCAGAGCACCCACTGATATGCACAGGAACCGTGATAAGTTTTTCGAATTGTTGAAGAGAACAAGTTTTAGGAAGGCGGTATTTGAGTGTACTAAGCCTCCATTGAAGCAAAGACTTTGGAGAATGATACCGGAATCTATTAGAGGCAAGCTCAGATCTGTTGTGAAAGGGTAATAGCATGGATGCAGGAGTCGTTGTGACGGTGAAAACTATAGAGCGTTTTTGGCAGATGGCTTTGAAGAATGCGAAGGACTGCGACAAACCCGCAGAACCCGGCACAGTATTATCGGACCTCCTACGTTTATATTGAGGTGGTTAGTGCTTTTCAACACAATGTAAAAGCAAATATTTACAATCATTTCTGAAAAATAGAACCAGAAAACAGTGATACAAACACTCAAATTTACAAATAAATAAACCAAACAACTTACGGAGAGATTCTATGATTATCTTTGCGCAAAAAAAAATTAAGAAAAGCTGCGGGGCATTCAAGACTATTGCTATCCTGGCTTCTTTGGTGATGACACTCATTGGTAACGCACAGACCGACAAACAGAAAACGGATGATGCAGCCTTGCTTGATTCCTATATTCAGTCAAAAGGATACAACAACACCATTGTTTTTACTCCGTCAAATATTAAACAATTTTGGACGGAGAAAAGCGTTTTCAGTCAAAATGAAACGATTAACATTCTTTTAGACGATGAACTCAAAAAAAGTTCTCTCTTAAGAATCCAGCTTGCAAATGTCGATGTATCGCAGGACTGCAGAATTGACATTATTTCAAAAAATGATGATTTGCAATTTTCTGTTTTGAGCAACGAAAAAACAGTTATTTCAGATGCATTGCAAAATGACACTTTTATAGGTTACAGTGTAAAATCGGCGACATTCCATCTGGAAGATACAAATGATTATTCATTCTTTCTAAGCTTTACCGCAACAAATTCCAGAAAATTGGAAGTAGAAAGGATTGTTTTATCTTTTATGAAGAATGATCTCTTTCTTTCTTCCCCAGGAAAACTTGTCATTACGGATACGAATTGTTCGACTTCTGATGCAAAAACAAAGATTACAGAGAATTCTTTCTCATTAACAGGGATACGTTCCAGAGTCTATTCCAAAAACAGAATACTTGTTTCTGATAATACTATTACCAATTCGGTCAGGATAAAGAACATTGGCGAGAAACCAACAAAAGTTTATCTGGGCTATGCTCCATATACAAAGGATGGGAAGTTAATTGACAACAAAAATATACCATATAAAAGCGGCAAAGTTATGAATGTCATTTCGATTGACAAGGAAAAAAACACAATCGTTGTGGATTCGGAGCCTGAATGGGAAAAAGGATGCCGTCTTGTTTTGGACGCAAAAGAAGATCTTTCTGACTTTCCAAATCATTCATTTGTGGAAGGAACAATAGAGGATGTGAAAAAAGTTGATGATAGTCATGTTGAAATTCTATTTAACAAGGCAAGTAAAAAAGATATCAAAATCGGGACTTCTGTTCGAGTCCAATCTCGCCAAGGAGCGACTTACCTTTATACTGGTTCACAATTGCTCCAACCTGGAGAAGAAGTAACTTTTTCGGCTAAGATAAAAAAAGATGACAATCACCTGAAATTTGGATCCAAACTTTGTCGTGGGACATATTATGTCGTTCCGGTTATTCTCTCAAATACCGCCGGTCAGCAGGAACAGAATACTGTTCAAATTGAAGACTTTATTGTAGAGTATTAATATATTGTGACAGTCTCAGGAGATCGTTGTAATGCTCACATTGATAAATGGGAGCATTACAACGTTCCAGCGGGACTGCTCAAACACAGTTGCCCGCATGTTCGTCGCAAGCCACAGTAAACTCTCATATTAAGGACATGCCGGACATGATTGAAGAGGATACGACCAAATTCTGGCTGAAGCCTCGTATGTTTTTTTCACAAAAAAAAGATCTGTTTTCGATTGATATACCATGCGTTGCGCTGGGGGGACTAATTAGAGTCATATATTGCATCGTATATCCTGTCCCTGTTCGCGATTCCTTTAAATACAAGGAGTTTATTGAATTATGGGATTTTTCGGGCATTATTCCGGGTAAATCATATTATCCTCCTCTCAGCATCTTCATTCTCAAGATACCTTATTCATTATTCGGATATGATGTAATTAAAGGTGGAACAATCATCAATATTGTTTTAGGTTTGGGGATCATTATAGCGTTAATCAAAATAGCATATGCATTATTTCCCTCAAAAGCCGCTGCATTGTGTAGCGGCATATTAGTGGCAACACATCCAACACTTATTCATTACTCTTGTCAAATGACAAGAGAAAACTCCTATTTATTTTTTTCCTGTCTGGCGACATATTTTTTTATAAAAAGTCTTACCAGAACAAGTAAAATATTCTATGTGGCATATGCCGCGATATTCTCCTCATGCGCTCTCTTATGCAGATTTGAAGCATTAGAATTGTTTGCAATCTTTGTACTTTGGATAACATTTTCAAACCTTAAATCTTTTTCAAAAGGCATAAAGAAATTATTCTTATTCATTTCATTCTCAATTATTTCTTTTGGCTCAATCGTTTATATTATGAATGTCCCATTTTCTTATTTTTTGTCTGGCCGTTATTTAAAGAAGTTTGATTTTATTCTCAATTGGGCTTTTTTACAATGATAGATGTTTTTGTATCAATAATACGCTCTCTTTATGTTCCAGATTTTTTCCTTTTTTTGTTTTTTTGTATTTTAATCCTTTGTTTTAAATGGAGAGTTGGTCTTCTTTTTGTTTTGTCTATTATGTTCTTCTTTGTATGGAGAATAAAAGCACCGATTATTACTTCAAGATACTGTTTCTCGATTCAAATCTTCTATATTATCTCGCTTGCCTACGCATTAAAAGTAGTACAAATCAAACAAATAAAAAGAATTATTGTTTCTTTTATCTTTTTGGTATTAATCTCTCATTTCTTCCTCTCTTTTTCTGGTTCACGAAACAACTATTTGTTTTGTTTAATGGAAGATACAGCATTCTTTTTATCACACGACAAAGAAGCAACTATTTTAATTGAAGAAAAGGAATATGATCGAATTCTGTATTCTCCCCAAAAAAACAATCAAATAGTTTTATGTCACCCCCCACAAACATATGAAGATTTAGATTCGATCTATTATCAATATGACTTTTGGAATAACAATGCATATCTAGTATTTTCAGAAAAAGGGGGAAAAAATAGTGCCGGAACCTTAAAAAAATGTTTATATAATTCCAATACAATATTAAAGAAGACTAGGAATTACATAAAAAGCAAAAAACAATATATTTCGGTATATTTCCATGAGAAGTTTATCCCATCATCTTTTGAGGATTTAAAAACTATCCCAGCCTTAAACTCTATCATTTGTAACGGCACACTAAAATCCTGCAGCCCGTTTTTTGAGACATATATATATCAGTTGGGAAACAAACTTATTTGGATTGTTGGTGCTGATTTGCAGTCTAAAGACAAAATAATATATCTTTTGTTTCCAACAAACCAAGTTTTTCTATCACGCAAAAGATTTAAAGATAATCGAAGTTTTTATGCAGATACCAAGAATGAAACAGGACGCTATGGGAAATACAAAGTTTTCGAACGGTCTCTCCCGAATGAATACCCTGTCAGGGAAATAGATGTTGGTTATTTGATTAACCAAAATAAAACCCTGTTTAAGCCTTTTTATCTATCTTTGTCGAAGCCCGTCGAAACGATGCCCAAGGCTAAGCCTGCCGCTGTGCCCGTCGCAACCGCGGATGAGGCTGAGAAGCTGAATGCGGATGCTCTTTTATTTTTTGAAAAAAGGAGCAAGAAATAATAAAGAGGGGATATCATCCTCTGTATTCTGAACATTTCAAAAACGATAAATCTGTTGCATTGTCTAAAGAACTTAAAGATAAGATTATTGCTAAAGGATATGATTTGGAAGAATTTACAGAGAGAGAAAACACAAAACACTTGGCCAGCGCTGTTTGAAGATTTCCGAGATGGATGATGCTGCAAGCTTGAAGTTGTTGGTCAGGAACTGATACGTTTTTCCCTCATCGTCCATGAATTCGATGAGCTTGAGTTTGCCCGTTTTTTTTGACCGAGGCTGCGCCGGTATATTCGATGAGTTCGTCCAAGATCGCGCCTTTCTTTGGCAGAGCTGGACGATGCTGTCCGGTTTGATTGAGACATTTTTCTTCGCCGTTCGGACATCCTTCCGTTGGTCATCAGCACATAACAGGGCAGATTGCCGGACAAGTCCAGCTCCGTATGAAGCTTGATTGCACCTTTCTGCTTCCGGTAATGGGCCCAGCTGTAGACCGTCAGGCTCAGAGCTATGGTTGTGCTGTCGATGACATGGAGCGGGTTTTTGAACTTGAAATTATGCCCGGGAGCACAGGCAAGCGCACGATTCAGGATTTCCTCGAACATCGCCCGGAAGATTTCCGGCGAACGCCGGTTTATCGCGTCCGACATGTTGACTTCGAAACCGCTTCCATATCGAGATGGTACATGCGTTCGGCATTCATGAGCAAGCCTGACTCGACCTCACGGAGAGAATCCTTTCCGGCGAGCTGGGCGCAGAAAACCGTTTTGAGCTGGCGGATGGCGGTAAAATGCGTGCAGTAACGGTCGCCGGAATGCTTTTCCACGCTTTTTTCCAAACGATATCGCGGAACAAACTTGACAAGTTGCTGGAAGATGCTATAGTAATATGCTGTCGAGTCTCCTATGTTTTCATTGAGACTGTTAGTGTTCTATAATATAGCGCAGGAGCCGACGTTTTCAATCATAACCTTTTTTTCCCAGACAGCAGTGTACAAATGCTTTTTATGGGGAACAAAGAATCGCATCCGACGGTTCTTATCCGTCAACAACCGAACAATCTCTCAAAAACGATATTGATAGAGGTTTCCTTAAAATATCCAAGGATCATTGACAAATGAGACAACTAATCGTGCCTATTGCAATCATTGTTGCGTTGATTGCTTTCTTCGTCATCATTGACCGCAAGGAGTTCAGTCGACATGATGATGTTCAGACGGTTCAAGGCGAGAGCCTCACATCCAACAGGAGACCAACAGTCTCTGTCCCCGAACCAAAGACAGTGACTGAAACAAAGTCCGCAGTCGACACTCAGCCTGTGACTGAGACCAAACCAAAGACAGATGCGAAGTCTGCCGAAACAAAGCCGATAGCCGAGACGAAATCCGCCGAGACAAAGCCTGTCGCCAAGACGCTGCCCATCGAAGGAAAGCTTGCTCCTGCTGCCATTCCCGTTGTTACGGCAGAAGAGACGGAGAAACTGAATGAGGAGGCGATGGTTTTTGCTGAAAACAATGCAAAGAGAATGGATTTTTCAAAAAGGGGGATGGAACTCGTCCATGAAGACAAAATGGATACATACGCGTCTATTTCCATCGCGGCGAGTTTCGATGAAATATTCCGAAAGAACGGTGTTATCAAAAAGAGAAGTGATTTTTTAACAAGAAAGATTCCGAAGTCGTGGGAAATTGATTATAATACACTCCGGGGCAATTGCGACTTTGGCGAAACGGATAAAGGCTTCGAAATTCACTCTCCCGATGGAACACTGACCATAAATACATCTCCAAAGCAGATTTTAAACACAACGACAGGAATCTCTGTTGAACTGACCGGAAAGACCACCGAGACAAAAGTTAAATTCGGGATAGAAGAGCTTGGCCTGTTTCGTTCTGGCAAGGTATACATAGGAGAAATGTCTGGTATTTTCAATAAGGAATGCTTCAACTATGAAATAAGTGCTTTTGAGCACTTTGATACAGTTCGACTGTTTCTCGAAATAACAGGTGATGTTACGATTCACATGCTGAGAATCTATCAGAAAGAGATAAAGAATTCAACTTGTCTTGAGGGACAAATCATTGAACGTTCTTCTTTGCCTGATCCCAAGACGTCCGACTATCCCAATTGCCGATACACGATTCATTTTGATGGAAATGCGATTTTCTCCGGCAAACCACTTCCCAAAGAAGTCGTCTTGGTTGTTGAGGGATTTAAAAACTATGAAATAATTAAAACGGAATCAATAAAACCTGGCGATAAAGTTGAATGCTCATTAATTCCATATGAAAGCCTTCCTGTAAGCGAACAGTCAACTCAGCAATCCGATGAATTGGATTTATATCTATTAGAACGGTATTATGTGTTGAACATCCATAAAATTGCAAAGTTTAGAGAGAATGCAGCAATTCCATCTTCGGGAATATTCTTTTCTGATGGGGAATTATATACCTCAATATTTGAAAAAAAGATCAATCCACCGCTTTCACAGAGCATAATTAGTTCACAAAACAATGCTATTCAACATGATTTGGCCTATATGAATAGCATTTTAAGAAAGTGTGACAAAACGTATATTCAACAAATGAATAATGCCTTTTCAGAAGCATGGAACAGAGAAAAAGCTAAAGATCCTTTGGGGTACAACCGCATTGAAATTGATGGAAATAAATACGTTTGGCGTAACATAAATAATTCTTTTTGGGCTTTGCCGGAAAACTATACTTTTCTTAAGGAACCAGACATTCTTTCCTCAGAAACATTGGACTGTTTTACAAGTCTTAAGCATGCCTTAGAATCAAATGGAGTACAACTTATAGTATCCCTGGTTCCAGATCTTTATACACTTTCTTCAAGAGTAATCAACAAAGATTTTTCTAATGTTCCAGATCTTCAAACGGCAACATATGTGAAGCAGCTTTCTGAGATAGACGTGGAAACCATCTATGCATCAGATCAAATTATTAAAAACTATAACAGATATCCGTTTGCATTTTTTTATCCTTCGAACGGTCACCCTTCCGATCTGACGCAAGATTGTTTGTCAGATATTTTGGTCGAAAGATTAGAAAGGCATAATATCATTCCTGATCTTAATCCTGAATTATTTTCGAAAAAAATGGTTCCTAATCATTACGGGTATGTTTTTCCCTCGAACTGTGATAATGGGATGAACTTAGATGGAACAATCTATCCTTATACAATGTTTGAATATAACGGCAAACCACTAAAAAGGAATCCGAATGGTAGTATTATTGTATTCGGTAACTCATATATGCAACGACCTACACAAGATTGTTGTGCCATTCCAATGCTTCTTTCTAAAAAAATGAATATTTCAAATGATGTTTATCTCATAGGAGGCTTAGGTCCATTTACAGATGGTTTGAACCAAATACTGTCTCGTCCCGAGTTTTTTCTAAAAAACAAAAAAGCTCTAATTCTTCATGTTGGAACAGGTCATATAAAGTCTATTAACAGAGCTTCAGCAATGTTTAATATACAGCGGGCTGACCAGGAAAGATTACTGCTAAATCATAAAAAGATGGTTGGCAGTTTTTCCCTTCAATCCAATATTTCTGATCTCTCCCATTTTAATGGTGATTTTTGGGATAATCTAAAAACAAAAACGCTATTTGAACTCGAAAACAACGAGAGACACATTATAACAATTAAAAATGATGAGACCACTTCAACTAACAAAACCAAACCGATTCTTTGCCTTATCCCTTGCTGTACTGTTGAAAACGGGGTTTTGACAATTGAGGTCAATGGCGTTTCTCGACCCGTTTTTCGATGCAGAATGACGGCAAAATTCTATAACCTATTATTTGAACTTCCAGCAGATACAAAAGAAATTACTATAAAAATTAAAGGGAGGCCTGGTACCCCCTTTGCAATTAAAGATATTCAAATCTGGCAATAACCTATGGTCTTCTCATCCTACTTGTTCATCTTTTTTTGCCTTTGGCGCTGGTGGGGTATTATGCCGCGCCGAAGACACTCCGCCACTTCATGCTGACGATCTTCAGCTACATCTTCTACTTTTTTTCTCAATTTTGTGTTTTTCATTTGCATTATTCCATTTCCAAGCTATATTTTATATTCAATACCCCTTTTTTAATCCGCTTTTTGCCTCCAAAATTTCCTGAGAGAGCAACGAAAAGAATTCTGAATATGATTTTCGCAACACTCCGACAGCTATTCCAAAAGCATTTCGGCACAGTTCTATTATGCACTAATTGGATTAGGCGGAGCAGAGCAGAAATACAGTACGCTTTCGCATTTCGCTCAAGCGGGCTTTTGCGTTGGAAACGACAGGAACATTGCAACCCTCATTGTTCACTTAATCTATCTCAATCTTTCCGCAGAAGGTCATATCTTCATGCCAGCGTTATTGGAAAAGGAATTGTTTATTATACCTTCGGTATAGTTTTCATGCTAACACTCTATTCTCATGCACAGAGTATCGCAAAACAGGTAGACCTACCTGCCGCTGTGCCCGTCGTGAGTGCGGATGAGGCGGAGAAGCTGAACGAGGAGGCGATGGTTTTTGCTGAAAACAATGCAAAGAGAATGGAGTTCTCAAAAAAAGGGATGGAACTAGTTTATGATGATAAAATGAACACCTATACGTCTGTTTCTATTGCGGCCAGTTTTGATGAAACATTCAAAAAGAATGGTGTGGTTAAATCACGTTCTGAATTATTAACAAGGAAGGTTCCTAATGGATGGGCAATTGACTACAGCACATTAAAGGGGAACTGTGATTTTAATCGAAAAGAGAATAGTTATGAAATCTCATCTCCCGATGGTGTCTTGAAAATCAATACACCAGCACGACTTGTATTAAATACTTCAACTGGAATTTCTGTGGAATTAACGGGTAAAACGCCGGAAACAAAAGTTAAATTAGGAATAGAAGAATTGGGACTGTTTCGTCCAGGTAAAACCTACGTTGGGGAATTGTCGGGAGAGTTTGAAGAGGAGTGCATCAATTACGAGATAAGCGCACTTGAGCATTATGACAATGTTCGTCCGTTTATCGAAATCACGGGAGATGTTACAATTCTTGGTCTTCGGATTTATCAGAAAGAGTTGACGGGTACGACATATCTTGAGGGCGAGATTGTCGAACGCTCTGACTTGCCCGATCCTAAGAAATCCGATTATCCCAACTGTCGATACACAGTTCAGTTTTCAGGGAATGTAATTAAAGGCGGTGTACCTTGCCCCAAAGAAATGGCATTGATTGTTGATGGCTTTGAAAACTACAAAACGCTTAGAACCGACACGCTGAAAAAGGGCGACAAGATCATCTGCTCCGTTATTCCTTACGACACCCTGTCTGAAGATGAACAATCTGTGCAACAAGCGGATGACTTGAATCTTTTTACCTTGGAGAATTACTATGTCCTTGGCGTAAGAAAATTAAATGCTTTTGCTGATGGAGACAACGCTTTGTTCCCCGCCTCTGGTGTTCATTTTCTGGATGAACAGAAAGAACATGTCTCTATTGCCAATCAACACATTAATCCCCCTATCTCAAAAGAGTTACAAGAAGCTCAAGCTCGTGCAATCGCCGATGACCTTGCCGAAATCAATGAAATGTTAAAAGATTATGATGAAGAAAAAATTAAAGAGGTCAACACATCTTTTGCTCTGGCATGGAAAGCCGAAAAAGAAAAGGATACATCTGGACACAACGTTATCACAGTTGACACAAGCAAAAACAAAATCATTTGGAGGCAGTTGGACAATTCTTTCTTTTCTATAAGTCCAGGTATCTCAAGTATTATAGCAACAACAACGGTAAGCGAGGACAATCTTAATGCATTGATTGAACTAAAAAAAGTGCTTGAAGCAAACGGTGTTCAACTGATATTGTCAATCGTTCAAAGCAGAGAACCTATTGTCGCTCGAATTATTAATGAGGATTTTAGAAGAATTCCTGATTATCACATGTATAATAACATTAGAATACTTCTTGAACATGGTATTGAGGCTATTACTCCAAGCAAAGATTCTGTTCTTCGTTATAATGAGGAAGAATTTGTTTACAACGTTGGAAACGATGGTCATCCTTCAATTCTAATTCAGAAGATAGTATCTGAGATACTTGCAAAACGCCTCGAAAGGTACAATATTCCCAAGCGCCTGAAAAAAGAACTTTTTAGTTTCCAGGAGGAAAAGCATACTTTTTATGGATATGATCCATTGCGGACTTGGCCGGAGAATTGTGATATCGGCTCACATAAGCCGGGTGAAGCAATAATGGTCAGGAAGCCAGTATTGCCTAAGGAACATTCGTATATAAATAGCAAAAGTGAGGTTCTTGTCATAGGAAATTCTTACATCGGTTCTCCATATACTTCGGGAGGAGGACTCGTATCTTGGCTGGATTATAATCTTGAGTCTGATGTATCGAGTTTTTCGTACACCCAGAATGGACCTGCAACGGTATTTATAAACAATCTTCTTGTCGATCCTGAAAAATACTTGAAGGGCAAGAAAGTCTGCATAATCCAATTTGCTATGAGTCATTTGCTTAGAGTACAATGGCACAACATTGCTACGCTTGATAGACAGTTGACATTATTGACATCAACGAAGCCTGTTTCAAAAGTTCCCGTTATTCCACAGGAAAATGTAAGTTTACCTAATCTGTCGGACAGACAAATGACTACCATTGGGCTTTTGAAAGGATATAATTTCAAAGCAACTACTCAGGAATTTGAAATTGCAAATTCCAAAATCGAAACAAATAATAAGAAATCACTGATAGTAATCCCATCTTGTCTTGTTTCTGGGAAAGTTTCTTTGTCTATTAATGGTGAATCGCAATTAATCCCATCTTCTTTTGACGGGTCGTTAAATTCTTATCAGTCTCTCATATTTGAAATACCTGCAGACACAAAAGAAATATCAGTTACTGTAACTGGCAATAACAACTCCGTGTTCATAATTAAAGATATTGAACTTTGGCAATAACCCATGGTTTTCTCCTCCTACCTTTTCATATTTTTCTTCCTGCCGCTGGCGCTGCTGGGGTATTATGCCGCGCCGAAGAAACTCCGTCACCTCACGCTGACGATCTTCAGCTACATTTTCTACGGGTGGGCGAATCCGTGGTTCTGCCTGCTGATGCTGTTCAATACGAGCGTGGACTACACGAACGGCCGCCTGATGCAGGCATATCCGGCGAGGAAGAAGCTGTTCGTGACGCTTTCGATCGTCTGCGACCTCGCAATCCTCGGCTTCTTCAAGTACTTCAACTTCGGGCTTGACAACTACAATGCTACGATGGCGGCGCTGGGCATCCCGGAAGCGCAGTACCTCGGGTTCTTCCGCGTGGTGCTGCCGCTCGGCATCAGCTTCTACACGTTCCAGAGCATGAGCTATGTGATCGATGTGTACCGAGGCGACGCGAAGGTCGTAACGAACTTCATCGACTACGCCTGCTACGTTTCGATGTTCCCGCAGCTCGTCGCAGGACCGATCATCCGGTTCCAGGACGTCGCCGATCAGCTCCGCGAACGCACGTTGACCTGGGAGAAATTCGCGCGCGGCACGGCGTTTTTCATGCTCGGCATGGCGAAAAAAGTCCTGCTCGCGAATCCGTGCGGCAAGATCGCAGACACTACGTTCAATACGGGTGACCTGAGCTGTTTCGACGCCTGGTACGGCGCGGTGGCGTATGCGTTCCAGATCTACTTCGACTTCAGCGGCTACTCCGACATGGCGATCGGCCTCGGGCTGATGCTCGGATTCGTGTTCGCGAAGAACTTCGATTCGCCGTACCGGTCGAAGTCGATCACGGAATTCTGGCGGCGTTGGCACCTGTCGCTTTCCACGTGGCTTCGCGACTACCTGTACATCCCGCTCGGCGGCAACCGCAAGGGCAGCGTCCGCACGTACATCAACCTGGCCCTCGTCATGCTGCTTGGCGGCCTCTGGCACGGCGCAAGCTGGAACTTCCTGATCTGGGGCGGCATTCATGGCGGCTACCTCGCGTTCGAGCGTGCACAGGGCAAGGAAAGCATTTACCACAAGCTCCCGGCGCTTTTGCAAGTCCTCATCACGTTCTTCATCGTGTTGATCGCGTGGGTGTTCTTCCGCGCCGACACGCTGCCGGACGCATGGCAGTACCTCAAATGCATGTTCGGCGGCGCGACGCCGGGACAGGGCGAAGCAGTCCGCGGCCTGATTTACAATCCGTATTATGTGGTGAACTTCATTCTGGCTGGCGTCACGATCTGGGCGCTTCCGCAGACGTGGGATTTCACACGGCGGCTCACCTGGCCGAAGATCGCATGGTGCATCGTGCTGTTCTTCGTTTCGCTCATCGCGCTCACCACGCAGAGCTACAACCCGTTCATCTACTTCATCTTCTAAGGAGGCGCGATCATGTCTGAAGTAAAAAAAGTCAAGCTCTCCCGCGAAGAGATCGCAAAACGGGAAATCGGCGTAACTGATGTTTCGAAAGCACAGAAACTTTTCCTTTCCATTTTCTTCCTTTTGATCATCGGCATTTATCCGTGCGTGCAATTTGTCTATTCTTCGCCGCTGAAGGAGATCCGTCCTGCGGCGACCGCGCAGAAGGCGTTCAAACAGTACGAGACGGCGATCGAGGACACCTCTTTGCTTCGCGCCATCCTGCTTACGCCCGCTCAGGAATTCCTTACGAAGTGCTTCCGCACGGGCAATGAAAAAGTGATTGTCGGCCGTGACGGCTGGCTGTTCTATTCCGGCGACTACGACTACCTCGTGAATCCGGGATTCCTGCAGGAGGGTCGCATGCACAAGCGCGATCTCGCGGGCGTGCATCCCGATCCGGTCGCGGCGATTAGAAAGTTTGCCGATGACCTCAAAGCCCGCGACATCCGCCTGATCCTGATCCCGGTGCCCGGCAAGCCGCTGGTCTACGGCGACAAGCTCGGCGCGAGCGACAAGCTCGGAAACAACAAATCGTTCGCCGAGTTTAAAAAGCAGATGAACGAGCTCGGCGTGGCCGTGCTGGATTTCACGGATGATTTCAAATCCATGCGGAAAGACGGCGTGGAATCCTACCTCAAGACCGACACACACTGGACGCCTGCCGCCATGCGGCTGGCGGCGAAGAAGACAGCGGAAGCGATCGGCGATGCCGAGGCCGGCAGCGAGGATGGCGCGAAAGCCACGATTACAGCGCGCGGCGACATCGCGAACATGCTGAAGCTTCCGGACGTGGACGACATCTTCCCGAAGCAGACGGTCGAGGTCGTGCAGTACGACGTCGTACAGGACCGCGCCTCTGACGTGCTTCTCCTCGGCGACAGCTTCACCAATATCTTCTCGCTCGACGTCATGGGCTGGGGGGCGCGCGCCGGATTCGCCGAAACGCTCGCCCACGAGCTGGGACGTCCGATTGACGTGATCGCCAGAAACGATGCTGGCGCCCATGCTACGCGCGATGTGCTGTCCTCGGAATTTCTGCGCGGACGGGACCGCCTTGACGGCAAGAAGGTCGTCGTGTGGGAGTTCGCCATCCGCGAGCTCGCCGTCGGCGACTGGACGGATTCCCCGCTCGAATTGCGCGAACATGAGGAAAGCGATTTTCTGACCATAGAAGAACCGAAGACGGTCACTGCGACCGTGCTGGCGGTTACGTCCGTGCCTCGCCCGAACTCCGCCCCGTACAAGGACCACGTGATGAGCCTGCACCTCGGCGACATCGACGGCAACGCCGAAGCGCTGGTATACATCGTCAGCATGCGCGACAATGTCTGGACTGACGCCGCCCGGCTCCGCATCGGCGACCCGGTCAGGATCGAGCTCAAACCGTGGGCCGACTTCGAGGAGGAATACGGCAGCTGGAACCGGAGCGAATTCGAGGATGGCGACCTGATCCTTCAGGAGCCGTGCTGGGGCGAACTCACTACCGACAAACAATAACCTGAACGCAAAAGAAAGGTTTCCGAATATGAAAAAGACTCTGCTTGCTCTCCTCACTGCCGCGGTCGCTACCATGGCTTATGCCGCCGACGTCGCGGACATCGCGAAGAAGGCCATGGAACAGGTCACGCCGAACACGATCACGTTCAAGGGCCAGGACGGCTGGCTGTACAGCAAGAACGAACTCGCGCATCTCTCCGCGGGCGAACTCGCCGGAGGCAAGATCGTGGAACATTCCAAATCCACGAAGAAGGACAACGCCAACCCGATCCCGGCGATGGAGGCGTTCAACAATGAGCTGAAGGAGCTCGGCGCCAAGCTCATCGTCGTGCCCGTTCCGCCGAAGTGCGCCGTTGTGCCTTTCGATGGGCTGAAACAGGGCGACGCCATGATGTATCTGAAGCCGTTCTATGAAGAGCTCCGGGCAAAGGGCATCGAGGTACTTGACCTGTATGACACGTTTGCCGCCTCGAAAGAGCCCGTCTACTGCAAGCAGGACGCTCACTGGAATCAGGCTGGAATCAAGCTCGCCGTGAAGAAGCTTGTCGAGCTTTCCAAGCTCGAACCGGGCAAAGAGACATTCGAAGGAAAAGACGAGAAGATCAAGATCGTCGGCGACCTCATGCTCTCCCTCGACAAGGCTGCACAGCCGTCCGAAGAGCTTTCCATCACGAAGTATTCCGGCAAGCTCATCGACGAATCCTCGCCCGTGCTGCTCCTCGGCGACAGCCACACGCTGTTCCTCTCCTCCGGCGGCGACATGCTCGCGGAAAACGCCGGCCTCGCCGAATGCCTCGCCTCCGAGCTCAAGATGCCCGTCGACCGCATCGGCGTGAAGGGCAGCGCCTCGACCGTCGTCCGCACGAACCTCTACCGCAAGGCCGCCAAGGACGCCGCCTGGATCAAGAACAAGAAGGTCGTCATCTGGTGTTTCTCCGCCCGCGAGTTCACCGAGTCCACCTCCGGCTGGGTCGTCGTCCCCGTAATCAAGAAGTAACAGTATTCACACAGCTCATACAAGCTCATTTCCCGCCCTCGGAGCCCCAACCGGTTCCGGGGGCTGTTTTTTTCAAACACACGGCATCACCCTCCCCGGATAATCGGAAAAAGCCGCTCTTGTGACTTGCTTTCTCGCGTGCGCGGGTGTATATTACTCATCAGGAGAAGCGCAGACCATGAAAGAGATCACAAGTTACACATCCATTTTTAGGGATATTACTCAGGGAAACTATCTATACGTTGAAAAAAAGACCGAACACATTTGGAATCCGGTCAAATCATACAAAGAGATTTGTTTCATGGTTCGATCAGAACGGTTTGGAAAATCGCTGAAGGTCTCCACGCTCGAAGCGGTATTCCATGGCAAGAACGATCTCTCCAATGGGCTTGCTATTGATGTCAAATCCTATGCCCGGGACCGGCATCCGGTTGGCGGTATGACTTTTTTTTCGTATAATTCAGGATTGTTCTGATCATCACGACATCATTACTACGGTGGAACGATGAATATGCAAAACAAAAAACTGGCGATCGTCGGAGCGAGTTATCTGCAGTTGCCGCTGGTATTAAAAGCCAAAGAACTTGGAGTCAAGACGATTTGTTTTGCGTGGGAAGACGGCGCGGTCTGCCGCGATTATGCCGACAAGTATTATCCGCTCTCGATCGTTGAGAAAGAAAAAATCCTCGCTGTTTGTCGTGAAGAAAAAATAGACGGGATCACCACGATCGCGACGGATATCGCTGTCCCGACGATCAATTATGTCGCACACGAGCTGGGCCTGATCGGGAACAGTCTGGAATCCGGATACATCTCCACGAACAAATTCGCAATGCGTGAAGCCCTGAAAAAAGGAGGTGTGCGCTGCCCGTTCTTTCAAAAAATATCCGGCATTTCCGATGCTCTTGAAGCAATCAGGCATACTACGTTCCCGGTAATCGTCAAACCATGCGACCGGTCCGGGAGCATGGGTGTCACCAAGGTCGACAAACTGGAAGATTTGGCGGATGCGGTGACAGCCGCGCTTGATTGTTCTTTCTGCAAAGAAGCGATTTTGGAAAAGTACGTTGATATCGCTCAGGAAATCAGCGTGGAAGGAATCTCCTGGCGCGGAGAACACCATGTCCTTGCCATTACGGACAAGGTGACGACCGGTGCGCCTCATTACGTGGAGCTCGGGCAACATCAGCCGTCTCGGTTGCCTCAGGCGATCCTGAATGAGGCGGTACGTCAAGCAAAACTTGGCGTAAAGGCGCTTGGAATTGAATACGGCGCTTCGCATCCGGAATTGATGGTTTCCAAAGACGGCGAGGTCTTCGTGACGGAAATCGGGGCTCGCATGGGAGGCGATTTCATCGGTTCGGATTTGGTCTGTCTTTCCACCGGCTATGATTTTCTGAAAGGCGTGATTGAAATCGCCTTGGGAGAGTTTTCCGGCGTTCACTTTGGAGAAAGGCATTTTGCCGGAGTATGGTTCTATGCCCCGGACACGCCGCAGGTGAAGGACATCATAAAGCATCGGCCCCGCTATCCGTGGATCGTCCGCGGCGAATTACATGAAGACGAACTTAAACCTTTGACGCGCAGCGCCGACCGCGCCGGATATTTCATCTATAAAAACAGAGAAAAAATACTACTAGGGGAATAAGATGAAAACAATACTTGTTTTCGGGGCTTCAGGTAATGTCGGATTGTATTTGGTCGATTATCTAAGAGAGCATTTGGATTTACAGGAATATCGGCTTGCCGCTGTTGGAAGAAAAAACATACCTTTCTTCAGCAAATATGATATAGACTTCTTTCAGGTTGACATTCAACGCGCCGAAGATTTCAATGTTCTGCCTGGCAATGATGTTTATGCGGTTATTCATTTGGCAAACATGCTGCCGGCCAGGATGAAAGACTATGATCCACATTTATACTTGAATATCAACACCATAGGAACATTGAACATTTTGGAGTATATGCGCAAAGTCAAGGCAAAGCGTATTTTATTTACACAAACATATGCTGACCTCGGAGGTTTCTTCGGGAAAGAACTTGTTTTAGGCAATTCATTACCCAGGAAGTTAAACTATCGCGGAGACCATGCGGTATATGCTATCTCAAAATGTGCGGCAGTGGATTTAATGGAGCATTATCACCAGGAATACGGAATTGACAATTACGTTTTTCGCCTTCCGAACATATATATGTATTCTCCCGAAAAGTATTACTATGTTGACGGGGTAAAAACACTTGTTTCCTACAGGTATATGATTGAACGGGCCTTGAATGGAGACCCGATTGAGATGTGGGGAGACCCCGATTTAGGGAGAGACATTGTTTATGTAAAAGATTTGTGTCAAATGATGTATCTTGCCCTGCTTTGCAAGCGAGATACCGGGACATATAATGTCGGCACGGGAAAGATGACCACAATGCGGGAACAAATTGAAGGAATGATTGAGGTATTTTCCCCTGCTTGTAAAAAATCAAAAATCATTCCGAAACCGGAAAAACGTAATTCCATGTCATATGTCATGGATATAAAGGAAGCTCAGGAAGAACTGGGCTATATCCCGAAATACGACTACATTTCATATCTAAAAGACTACAAAACAGAAATGCAATCAGGGCGTTGGGAAGGAATGAGATAAAATGAAACTCCTCTCTTTTGTCATTCCATGCTATGGAAGCGAAAAAACAATCGAAGCAGTATATAACGAAATCGCTTCCAAGGTCGCGGAAAAAAATGAATACGACTATGAAATCATCGCAGTGAATGATTGTTCTCCCGACGGGGTTCTGAGCGTCCTTTATCATCTGAATGAGAAAGATCCGAAATTCAAAGTCGTAAATCTTTCACGCAACATGAACCGCCCCGGAGCTGTCATGGCCGGATTAAACTGCGCATCCGGAGATATTTCGATCGTCATGGATGACGATGGACAGTGCCCCATGGAAAGACTTTGGGACCTGCTCGAACCTCTTGAAAACGGATTTGATGTTTCCATGGCGAAATATCCGCGGCGGAAACAATCGTTGTTCAAGGATTTCGGCACGTGGGTCAACAAGAAAATGACGGAAATCATTTTACAACGCCCTCCCGATTTAGAGTTTACCAATTTTATGGCGATCAAGAAATACATTGTCAAAGAGCTGATACAATATCATAATCCCTATCCGTACATGACCGGTCTGATTTTGCGTACAACAAAATACATCACAAATGTCACGATGGAAGAGCGTAACAGGTTATCCGGAGGGACAACTTTCACATTCCGCAAAATGTTGTCTTTATGGATTAACGGACTTACCGCTTTTTCCGTTTTGCCGCTTCGGATCGCCACATTTCTGGGGTTCATCGTTTCCTCGATCGGCTTTCTTTTCGGCATTGTTTTCCTGATACGGAAACTTGTCCGACCGGATATCGCGGCCGGATACAGTTCCACGATCGTCAGCATTTTTATCCTGAATGGACTTGTTCTCCTGATATTGGGGATGATAGGCGAGTATATTGGAAGGATTTATATTTGCCTGAACAAATCTCCGCAATATGTCATCAAAGACAAAATCGGTTTTGACAACAACGAAGAATCCAAATGATCCGTCAGGCCATCATAACGACATTAAAGCTTCAGCCGGTGGTTGTGCTCTTCAGCTGCGTTTCCATATGCAGCAAACTCGCGGCAAAACAGCTCCCGGCGGACGCCTCGTCCCTGTCGGATTTCATATTCCGAAGCATTACGAACTGGCGCCTGATTCTTCTGCTGGGACTGATGGTCTTTCTGCTGGGCATCTATGCCTTCCTATGGCAGATCATCATAAAGAAATCAAAAATCGCGATCGTCTATGCGAACAAAAGTTCCTATTTGTTTTGGACACAGCTGGCTGCCGTTGTGATATTTGGTGAACATTTATCTGTTTGCAACATGCTCGGGATCGCCATTATTTTCGCAGGCGTGATCCTCGGCAATTCGGAGGCGGTAAAATGAAATTGGCGATTTGTGTCGGGATCATGTTCTTAAGCGCGTTTCTTGCCGCATTTGCCCAAATGCTGCTCAAAAAAAGCGCGGATGAACCGCACCGGAACCTGTTAGGCAATTATCTGAACGCAAAAGTCATAACAGGTTATTCGATTTTCTTCTCAACGATGCTTCTGAATGTTTACGCGTTTACCGCCGTGCCATACAAATACGGCGCTGTGATCAATGCTTCCTCCTATACTTTTGCTCTGGTTTTATCAATTGCCATGTTCAAAGACAAGTTCACATGGCGCGCCATTTGCGGCAATCTGCTTATCATTCTCGGCATAGCAGTTTACTCTTTCGATCATTTCATTCCAAAATAAGGAACTTTTTTTATGGATCATATCCCATTCAACAAACCCTATATCGTCGGCAAAGAGCTTTGGAATATCGCGCAGGCCGTTCAATTCGGAAAGCTGGCAGGCGACGGGTATTTCACCAGGCAATGCAATCTCTGGTTTGAAGAGCATTTCCACGCAAAGAAAGTCCTGCTGACGCATTCCTGCACCGCCGCACTGGAAATGGCGGCGATTCTCTGCGATATCAAGCCGGGCGACGAGTTCATCGTACCGAGTTATACGTTCGTTTCCACCGTCAACGCGTTTGTCCTGCGCGGCGGGATCCCTGTTTTCGTCGATATTCGGCCCGACACCATGAATATGGATGAAAAGCTCATTGAGCAGGCCATCACGCCAAAGACGAAAGTAATCGTACCCGTTCATTATGCCGGCATCGGCTGCGACATGGACGCGATCATGGATATTGCCAAACGTCATGGTCTTCTGGTCGTGGAAGATGCGGCGCAAGGCGTGTGCGCCACATACAAGGGGAAATATCTGGGGACAATCGGCCATCTGGGGTGCTACAGCTTCCACGAAACAAAAAACTTCATCTCAGGAGAAGGCGGCGCGCTCGTTATCAACAACGAACGTTTCTTCGAACGCGCCGAGATCATCCGGGAAAAAGGGACCAACCGCGGCCAATTCTTCCGGGGCATGGTGGATAAGTACACATGGGTCGATATCGGATCCAGTTATCTGCCAAGCGAAATGATCGCCGCATTCCTGTATGCCCAGCTGGAAGAATCGGACAAAATCACGGAAAAGCGCCTTGCGATCTGGAACGAATACCACCGTCTGCTTGAACCGCTGGAGAAATCCGGACGCCTCAGACGTCCCGTCATTCCCGCGGATTGCGGCCACAACGCCCACATGTATTACATCCTCCTGAAAGACCTTGATACACGAACGAAGCTGATTGAATATTTGAAGAAGCAGGATATCAGTCCCGTATTCCACTATGTGCCGCTTCATTCCGCGCCCAAGGGAATCGAACTCTGCGGAAAGAAATACAACCTCCCGATCACGGAGGAATATGCGGAACGTCTGCTTCGTCTGCCGTGTTACTATGAACTCCCGATCGAACAGATCGGTGTCATTGTCAAACATATTCAGACCTTCCTTTGCGCTGCCGGCCAAACAAAGTGAAAACACGATGCAAATGACGCGGAACAGATTTCCGCCTCCAGGCCAGGGGTTGAATGAACTACCCGCCGCAAACAGCGTGGCGGTTCATTGTTTCGCTTCGGATGCCGTGCCGTCCCAGTAGACGCGGTTCCACACACGCCACCCGTCGGGAATCGTCCAGGAGAGTTCTTCGACCGTGCCGGATCCGCCGCCGATCCACAGGGCCGCCGCCCCGGTATCGGCCCGGCGCAGGAGCAGCTGGGGCAGAGGACGGTCGGGAAGGAATCTTCCGGCGGCAACGACATCCCAGCCGGACGGGACCGGAAGCGTTTCCCCGTAATTCAGGACTGCGATCCGACCGTTCGTATCCAGGGAGAAAACCGAATCGTAGGCAGGAGAGATCGGACCGCAGGCCAGCACGGGGCGTCCCACATGGGTTTCTCTCCAAGGGATATCAGGAGAACAGAGGTAATCGCCGCCTGTCTCCGTGCAGTGGAACAGCAACTGGTCGGAATCGCCCTCCACGAAATACCCGACTGTCATGACCTTCCAGACAGCCGTGAATCCGCCGGGGATTCCGCGTTTCGAGCCGTCCCGGGCAACGTACTGCAATACGCCGTTCGCGGGAGACTGAACAACCGCGCAATACCCGTCCGCCGCAAAATAGGCTGAGTAGTAGGAACGGGGCCGGTCGTTTTCGAACGTCAGAGTACGAAACATTGCGTCGTCCGGATCCGATGGGGTGACGCCGGTCAGCCGGGTGGATCCGGCCGCATCCGAATGGAACAGCAGTTCGTTTTTTCCGTCAAAATTCAGGTCGCCCGTGCCGAAGAACACGCCCCGGGCGGCGGATGCCCTGACGGTGTACAGTTCTTCACCTTCAACATTCCGGATCAGGAACTCCGTTCCGCCGTTCTCCGCCGTGCGGTACAGCAGGATATCCGAGATGTCGTCCCCCGTGAAATCGTCGGGGCGGACGAGCCTCGGCACGTCCTGCGAATCGGCACGTTTATCCAGAGAATAGATCGTCCAGTACTGATTGCCATGGTCGACGCGGGATGCACGGGGCGGAAGCTTGTCCCGGTAGAGCATGACATAGCGGTTCTCCATGATGGCGTAGGAATCGGGGCTGCCGTCGTACGGACCGTTCTGGAGGAAATTGTCGGTGTCCGGGTGGGCATAGTTAAGCAGATGCGGCGCGAACCAGTCGAATCCGAAGTATTTCGCATCGGGATGCTGCAGACAGAACTCCAGAACCTCATGGATTTCACGCCGTTCACGATCATGCTCAGGGCGATGGAATGTGGTCAGATCGCGGACGGCGTTCCTGATCTGCGGATTGACCAGGAAGATGCACGCGAAAAGACACTGGAGAATCCGGTGCCGGTTCTGAGTCAGAAGAAACGCACCGCCCGCGAGGAACAGGATGTGTCCGATCAGGAAATGACGGAGGAGATTCTGTTTTTCAAAAAACAGCCAATACAGGTAGAACGAATATCCTGCGAAGAACAGCGTCCAGCTGAGGAATTCCTTCCGGTACGTCCTGACGAAAAGAAACCGGACGGCAAAATAAAGCGGCACAACCAGCATGACCAGGGAGAACGGCAACCCGTCGACAAGGTATGTGAGGCGGAACCGGTCCAGAAAATGCTCGGCGACCGTCATGTTTCCTTCCACAGCCTCGTTGGAGAAATAAAAGAAATGGAACCGCAGGTTCTCCACGTACAGCCGCGGAGAACACCCGAAGCTGAAGAACATGAATATCTGCGTCAGGAATGTGACCAGGGCCATACCGCAAAACAGCGTCAGCACGTCGCACGCGAACCCGGACCAGCCGTTGCGCGGAAAGAGCTTCAATCGGAGCCAGATCCACGAGCCGCAGACGGCCGCGACCGGAAGCAGACTGATTTCCTTGACTTGCAGTGTCGTCCCGAGAAGCACGCCGCCCCAGAATGTGATCCGCCGGGAAACGCGCCCGGCGTTGAAGTCGGAAAAGAGGACCATGGCGCTGATTTGCACCAGCAGGCTCAAGGGGATTTCCCCCAGCGGGGTATAATACCAGACCAGCGAGCCGTCTATATTGGGAAAAAGAAAATAAGCCGCCAGATAGAAAAGGGCGAAAAAGCCCCAGTTTTTCCGTTCGATGAACCTGAATTTCAAGGGGAGATACAGCACCAGCGCCAGCAGGGACAGATTCATCGCCAGCATGACCATATGAGGCACACTCAGACCGTTGCCGAACAGCCAGATCCCGAACGCCACAGGCATGAAAATCGAGAACCCCGTCAAAAGCCCGGGAGCCATCGGGCAGCCGCTCGCATAACGGTGCACAAAACCTCTTCCCCAGGCAAAGCTTTTCGCGGAACAGCATTGCCAGGCGGCGTCGATGTTCAAATTGTCACGCATCCCGACGTAAATAAGGAGGACGACCAGATAGCAGAGGAAAAGGAACGCCACCCCGCCGCAGACCAGAGATGCGTATGCGAAATACCGTCCGGGACCGGACGCGGGAATATCGGGACGGAAACGGGCCAGAAAACCTCGGGCGGGCGTTGAGCGACTTTTCCCGGCGGCATTCTCCTGCCGGGACGTTTCGATTGCACCGGTTGTATTCGCGCGTTCTTCCGTCCTGGATTCGGACAGGACGTTGTCTGATGGATCGACCATTGCGTTTCCTGCTGTTGTTCAGAGTGTTGCTAAAAAAAGGTAACTGTAACAGGGAGCCTCTGTCAAATGATTATGAGAGAGTGTTCGGTTATTGTCGGACAAGAACCGCCGGATGTGCTCTTCCTTTACTATAAAATACGCCTTTTTTTGTTTCTGTCAAGGCGTAAAGATGAGAAAAACTAATTTTTTCCGATTGTTGAAATGCCGACGGTATTCCGGACGGTCATATTGAGATATATCCAAAATACCGTTTTTATCCAGCCTCGAACAAAAAGGGATTTTTCCGTCGCGTCCGGCCGCATCAGATATGATTTGCCACTTCGTATGCGTCCCAGATCGCCTGATGGATATTGCGGCATTCCCTGCAATCGCCGATGGCGTAGAGTTCCGGAACATCCCGCATGGCGTGATACAGAGAAGTATCGCTGCGGAATCCGGCGGCGACGATCACGGCGTCCGCCTTCAGTTCGGAATCCTCGCCGCTCTTCTGATCGTGCAGGATGACGCCGGTGTCCGTCACCTGTTTCGCGACGGTATTGGCGCGGATCGCGCAGCCTTTGAACCGGACCAGGGCGGCCAGCATATCCTTGTTGGCGGAGCACAGCGGCGCATTGAGCGTGAGAATGTCTTTCTGCGCTTCCACGATCGTGACATTCTTCCCGAAGGATTCACGAAGCCACAGGGCGAGTTCGCAGCCGACGGTACCGCCGCCGAGCACGACCAGGTCTTTTCCAAGTCCGGCAGCATTGTTTTTCAGTACGGATTTCGCGTCGTACACGGGGATGCCTTTGCCCAGATCGAACAGGCGCGGCGTGGCTCCGGTCGCGATGATGAGTGCGTCAAATGTCATGCCGCGAAGCATTTCCTCCGTCACGGCGGCGCCGGGATGGATTTCGACTTGGAGTTCCTTCATGGTATGAATGTACCACTGGATCAGGGCCCTGTCTTCTTTTTTGAAATCGGGCACGCCGGCGGGGACGCATGCGCCGCCGAGGCTGTCTTCTTTCTCGAAGATCACGGGCTTGTGACCGCGGATCGCCAGCACTCTCGCGGCTTCCATGCCGGCGACGCCGCCGCCGACGATGACCACTTTCTTCGGGCGCAGAACCGGATTGTATGCGAAATCGCGTTCTCTGGCGCACTGCGGATTCACGGCGCAGTTGACCAGCGAATAATTCTGGATTCGCCCCATGCAGCCTTCCTGGCAGCTGATGCAGGGGCGGATGTCCGCTTTCCTGCCGCTGCGCAGTTTGTTCGCGTAATCGGCGTCGGCGAGCAGAGGACGCCCGAGAGAAACGATATCGATCCAGCCGTCCTTTACAGCCTGCGAAGAGAGATCGGGATTCGCGAGTTTTCCGGCGCAGATCACCGGGACCTTCACCGTTTCCTTCACGGCTTTTGCGTATTTCAGGTAGAGCCCGTCCTTCTGGTACATGGGCGGATGCGACCAGTACCAGCTGTCGTAGGACCCGACATCCACGTCGAAAGCATCGTAACCATACTGCTCCAGCAGTTTTGCGACTTCGAGCCCTTCGGCTTCGTCGCGGCCCTTTTCTTCGAATTCTTCGCCGGGGAGCGCGCCTTTGCGCCAGTCCTTGATGAAACTCTTGGTGGAAAGACGCATGACCACCGGGAAATCGGAACCGCAGGTCTTCGTGATCTCTTCGCGGATCTCCCGGGCGAAACGAAGCCTGTTTTCCAGCGAGCCGCCGTATTCGTCCGTGCGATGATTGAACATGGCGATCGCGAACTGGTCGATCAGGTAGCCTTCATGCACGGCATGGATCATGATGCCGTCGAATCCGGCGCGTTTTCCGATCGCCGCCGCCTTGCCGAACATGGCGACGATATGATGGATCTCGTCCACCGTGATCGCGCGGCACGTCTTGTCGAGCCACCGGTGCGGGATTTCGGACGGGGCGACGGGATTGTCCGCGCCCTGGTCTTCCGGAATCGACACGCGTCCGAAGCCGCCGGAAAGCTGAAGCAGGACTTTGGAGCCGTACGCATGGATTCGTTCCGTCATTTCCTTGCCGGTGCGGATGAACTGATGCGGATTCCGCGTCGGGACAGGCACGCCGGGGCAGGAGTGCTCCTCCACCGTAAAATCGGCGAACGTGACGCCGGTGCAGATCAAGCCGGTCCCGCCTTTTGCCCGTTCCACATAATAATCAATGCCGCGCCGGTTGAACGCTCCGTCGGCGTCGCCGAGCCCCAGAGGCCCGACCGGAGCCATCATGAAACGGTTCTTCAGTTCAAGGTTGCCGATCCTGACCGGCTGGAATAAAATGTCGTAGTCCATAAAAAGACCCCTGATGAAATAACAAATGAAGTTCAGTAGAAAACCTCATTTGCAGTTTGTATTCAAATACGTTCGCCCACAATATACCACGTTCCGCTATTGTTTTCAAGCTATCGTTTAACAAATAAAAAATTTTTGCTTTCAGTCGGTCCCCTTTCCTGTTTTCTCCTGTTCCCGGTTTGATTTCAGTCGAATACGGGTGTATAGTATGCGAAAACGGCAGTCATCCTGCTGCTACTGAGCAAAAATGAACAGGAAAGGAGCCCGCTATGAAAGTTATGGCCGTCAACGGCAGTCCCCGCAAGAACTGGAACACCGACACCCTGCTGAAGAACGTACTGGACGGCGCGGCCTCGGCTGGCGCGGAGACGGAGATGGTCTACTTGTACGACCTCAATTTCCGCGGATGCAGGAGCTGTATGGCATGCAAGCTCAGAAAGGAACCGCGCCCGAACCGTTGTGTGTTGCGCGATGACCTTACGCCTGTATTGGATCGCATTCATGAAGCAGATGCGGTGGTGCTGGGCAGTCCGATCTATTTCAGCGAAGTCACCGGCGAGATGCGTTCTTTTTTCGAGCGTTTCCTGTTCCAGTATCTGAACTACGATGATTACAGCAAGCCGCTGAGTCCGGCGAAAAAGACGGCATGGGTTTTCACGATGAACTGTCCCGAGGCATGGTTCCCGCAGGTCGGCTATCGGGAGGTCTTCCAACGCTACGAGAACTGGATGAAACTCTATTTCGGCCATTGCGAAACGCTTCTTTCCATGGACACCATGCAGGTGAAGGACTACAGCCGGTATCATCTCGGCATGTTCGACGGCAAAGCAAAATGCCAACGCCATGAAACGGTATTCCCTCAGGATTGTAAAAAGGCGTTCGAGCTCGGCGTGAAGCTGGCAGCCAGGTAAACACTTTTTGGTGGGAACAACGAATCACGGAAGGAACAGAAGCTCATGCGACGCACAGACCGCGAGATCAAAGATCCGAATACCATTTGGGCAATCCTAAGTTCCCTGCCTGCCGGACATCTTGCCTTGAACGATGCCGGAAAGCCCTACGGCGTGACCATGAACTATCTCGCCGAACCCGGTCCGGACGGAAGCGCCGTGCTGTATTTCCACGGAGCGAAAGAAGGACGGAAAGCGGATATTCTGGCGCGCGATCCGCATGTTTATTTCTTTGCCGAACGTGACGACGGCGCGAAGGAGATCGTGCGGCCCGGCGGCATGCGAAGCGTAACGAACCTTTATGTCTCCGTCGCCGGAGAAGGCATGATGGAACAGATCTGCGAACCGGAGGAAAAACGCCGCATCCTGATCGCACTGGCAAACAGATTTGTCGAATCGCCGTTTGAATCCCTCCCGGACGCCGTCGTGGAAATGACCGCGGTCTGGAAACTCGTCCTGAAAAACCTGACGGGCAAATCGAATCCGCCTTGTCGGGATGCGCATGATGCCGGAACGGAAAAGTCCGGAGCTTAAAATGAACAGAATCTTTTTTTCATTTCTTTTGGCTGCAAATGTGCTTTTCGCGGGATGCTGTTGCACCTCGCGTGAAAACTGGCGGGAATACAGAATCTTCTGCGGGATGTCACAAAGCGACGGAGCCGTCTCGGAAGCGGAATGGGAACAGTTCTGCGAAGACTATGTGACGGCGGAGTTTCCCGACGGCTACACGACGTTAAAAGCAACAGGCCACTGGAAATCGGACGATGCCTCAGCCGCCACTATGCGCGAGGATTCACGCATCATCGTGGTCCTGGCTCCGTCCGATGCAAAAGATAAAGTCCGGCGGGTCGCGCACCAGTACAGACAGCTTTTTAACCAGGAGGCCGTGCTGATCGTGACATCCCCCGCTGAAGCTGAATTCGTGGATGTTTTTTCCGGGGAGCAACCGTAATGCAGAGGGAAACAGCGTCTGGTCCGAAAAAGGAGGAATAACGGATGCGTTTCGGTTTTTCTATGCGGGACTCGTTTACCTCATCATGCCGATGGTCCCCAATCTCATCCGGGCAAAGAACAAGTCCGTGGACTTTGTCCGGGCACAAAAAATGGCATCCCCAATGGGATTCGAACCCATGTTACCAGGATGAGAACCTGATGTCCTAGGCCTCTAGACGATGGGGACGCACCGAAAGAAGTATTGATTACTATACACCCGACGCGGGAAAAATACAAGCAGGCGACTTATATTTTTCGCGAAAAAACGACCGGATGAACAGGATCACAACCGGTGATTGATTATTTCTCGTTCTCCACGCCGGACAGCGTGATGCGCGGCAGATAGCCGTGCGTTTCAAAGTACAGGAGCCTCGGCCCTTCGGCGGTCGGATCGAGCCAGACGGCTTTCTTCGCGAGTTCGGCGGCTTCTTCTTTCCGTCCGAGCGCAAGCTCGTTTCTGCCGAGCGCGCCGAGGCGGGCGGCTTCGCGCTTGCCCTCCGGCGAAACCACCTTGAAGACCGTGTAGACGCGGTTGATGCTCTCCAGCCCGCGCGGGACGTCGAGGCGGTAGAACCAGTGCAGGCTGTCCGGATCGGAGATCATGAGGTTGACGATGGAGTCGGGCTTGATCTCGTTCGCGCCGGCGATGTAGCGGTTCGAGTAGATCGAATAGGAGAAGCACGCGCCCTTGTTGTAGATCACGTAGTCCGCGCCGTATTCGCCGCAGTAGCGCGCCAGATCAAGCTCGGAGCCGTGGAACATCGCGTTCAGGTATTTCTCCGTGGCGTCGCGGATGCGCTTCATGCCGAACTGAGGATTCATGACGAGTCCGGTCCCCGCGTACGCTTTCAGCATCGGCCCGACGGTGAAGTTCGCCGCCACACCCTTGCCCGCCACGGCGTCCTTGTGCTGGCGGAACCACAGGATCAGCATGGCGGTCTCCCGGAACGCGACGTCGCCCGTATAACGGCGGGGCGTTCCGATGGACACGATCGTCTCCCAGAAGAGAATGAAAACGAAAACGCCAGTGAGCGTGCGACGGAGGAATTTGAGCAGGCGCGGACAGTCGAAGATGACCGTGCAGGCCTCGGCGGGATCGACTTTCCATGGCGCGTGCCGGAACGCCCGCAGATACGTGCGGACGAGCATCGGCAGGGACACGCAGAGGAAGAGGATCACGAACTCGTGGTAGCGCACGATGTAGATGAACCCGACGATGAACCCGACCGTGAAGATGTTCGGCAGGAACGTCCGCGACAGCGTCTTCATGAACTCTTCCCGTGGTATTCGGAACAAGGTCAGTCCCAGCAGCAGCGCGGCGTACAGCGCCAATGTAACCGGAAGCAGGCCGAACAGGAAATGGAAGAGGCCGAACTGGAGCCTGCGCCCGAAAAGAAGGCTCGGGAAGAACGACGACGCGATCTCCCAGGTGGCGGAGTGCATGGAGGGCGTCCACATGATGCGGGCGTCGTAGTTCAGCAGCAGGGCGTTCGCGGGCTTCACATTGTTGAACTTGATCTTCGCCTTCATCGCCTCGGAGAAGTGGCTGTAGTTCGATGCGTATTCCGGGGTGTTGCCGAACTGAGCCCAATTCACGTACAACGCCGCCGCCAGAATCGGCACCGCCAGACGCAGCGCGAGCTTGCGGCCTCCGGTCAGATTCAATCGACGCGACACGCTCTGAAGCGCATAACAGCAGAAGAGCGACGGCATCGCCACCCACAGGATCGGGGCATGGATCAGGCCGTAGGTGACGTTGAACGGCACGACGAGGGCGTTCAGCAGCACGGCGGCGGCGATTGCGATCCAGGCATACAGCAGACCGCGTTTCATCCGGTATCCGCAGACCGCGCGCAGGACCTCGATCAGCGCCCACGCGGAGAAGATCATCTGGCACAGGTCCCACGCGATGAACGCCAGGAACACCACGCAGAAAATGATCGGCATCTTCCACCAGCGCGCCCGGCTGCTGCACCACGCCGCCAGCACGAACGTCATCGTGATCAGCGGGATGCAGAATTCGCCGCGCACCAGGTCCTGCCCGGTGGAACGCGCGATCGCCGACAGCGCCACGGCGTGCAGGAATCCGCCGCAGAACGCCAGTTTGCGCGGACATTTCAAGAGCAGAAGCCACAAGAAGATCAGCGCGGATGTGAGCGACGCCCACAGCCGTATCTGCGCGCTCATCCACTGCGCCATGTACGGATGGTCCTGGAATAATTTTTCGCGCGGGGAACTCTCCGGGTCGGGCGCGATCAGCTGTTTCAGCCGCCAGCCCCAGCCGAGAAACCACTCCAGCGCCATGTTCATCTGCGCGTAGGGCGGGATGTCCTCCATATGCTTCAGCGTCTCGTCGCGTTCCGGCACGCCTTTCCCCTCGGCGATGTCCTGCGAGTAGGAATACATCATGGCGCTCTCGATGGTGAACGGCGAGAAGTTGTTGTGCCGGAGCGGGAGGAAAAGCTCGAAGAACGAGCGGCGGTCCTGTTCCTGCTGCGGAACCTCGCGGATGATCTCGTTCAGCATCAGCACGGAGGTGTTGTAGTGGTACGTACGGAACGAGAACGCGGTCAGGAGGATGAAGAGGAAAAGGAATGTGTTCCAGAGGCGTCTGTGGCCGGATATGAACGAAGAGAGTTTATTTTTCACGTGTACTGTTTCCTTCCCTGCGAAGAGGGGATGCCGAGTTCCTCGCGGTATTTCGCCACGGTGCGGCGGGCCACGTCGAGCCCCTTCTTTTTGAGGCCCTCCACGATTTTCTGGTCGGAGAGCGGGTGAGCGGGATTTTCGTTTTTGACGGCCTCGCGGATGTACTCCTTGACCGCCGAGCTGGAGACGTCCTCGCCTTCGGTGTTCTGGTAGCCGCCGGTGAAGAAGTCGCGGAATTTGAACGTGCCGGCGGGCGTCGCCATGTATTTGTTCGCGATGGCGCGGCTGACGGTGGTCTCGTGGACGCCGAGACGGTCCGCCACGTCGCGCATGGTCATGGGGCGGAGAAATTCCGGTCCCCTGTCGAAGAAATCGTGCTGCTGGTCCGCGATGACGCGTGCGATGCGGACGATGGTGCTTTCGCGGTCGGCGAGCGCCTTGCGGATTTCCATGAGGCTCTTCAGGTTCTTCAGGATGTAGTCGCGGGTCTCCTGGTCGGTCAGCGGGTCGTCGAGCATTTTCATGTACCGGTTCGGGATCAGGAATCTCGGCTGGTATTCGCGGTTCGGACGCACGGCGTATTCGTCGCCGGAACGCTCGACCGTGACCTCGACGGGGCAGTATTCGGTGCGGGACTGCGCGATGGATGCGGCGGGCCGCGGGTCGCAGGTACGGCGGAGCTCGTCCGCCATGGCCTTCACATCCGGTACGGTCACGCCCATGTCCTTCGCGATCTTCGGGAGACGGTTGTGTTCGAGGTCGTCCAGGTGACGGGTCACGAATTCGGTCATCCGTTCCGTTTTCTTCCCGGCGCGTTCGAGCTGGATCAGGAGACATTCCGGCAGGGAACTCGCCCCGATTCCGGGCGGATCGAACGTCTGCACGAGCCGGAGCGCGGCCTCGGCGGTCTCCAGCGAACACGGCACGGACTGCGCGATCTCGGCGGGGACGCTTCGGAAAAAGCCGTCGTCGTCGATGTTGCCGATGACCTCTTCGGCGGCACGGCGCACCTCGGGCGTACAGTCCTCGGTATTGAGCTGTTCCATGAGGACCTCCTGCAGCGAGACTTCCTGCGCCACGGAGTTGAACATATATTCGCGGCGTTTCTCGGCCTCGCTGTCGGGCGGATCGCCGCCGTCCTCCTGACGCACGGACGCCCAGTCGTCGTCGCCCTCCAGGATGCGCGCCAGTTCCTCGTCGTAGTCCAGACGGTTTTCGTCGAGGTTCTCAACCGGAGCATCGTCCTGAACCGGAAGATCGTCCGTTTTCAGGTCCGCTTCCTCCTCGTAGTCGGAATCATCGTCTTCGGTCGTGATCAGGGGATTCTCCGCCAGGACGTCGGCGAACGAGCCGGACAGCTCCATGACAGGCGCCTGCAGCGCCTTCAGCGCCTGAAGGTGCTGAGGCGAAAGGATGTGGGTCTGTTCCAGACTCTGATTGGCGCCCTGGGCGAAGTTCTGATCCATTGTTTTTTCCCGGATTGAAATAGTATAACTTCTTACTATACCCCCGAAACGCCTTTTTTTCAAAAAAAAGACACCGCTTTTCGCATTATTTTATGGGAAAATGTCTGAAACCGTGCTATATTATGTTTTGACTTTTTATTCTGAATCAACCGATACTACTCAGGAGACCGTCATCATGCCGGAAATGCCGAAAGCATATCTGCCCGCTGAAATCGAAGAGAAATGGTATGCCGAGTGGGAGGCGAACAAGCGCTTCCACGGCGAACCCAATCCCGACAAGAAGCCTTATTCCATCGTCATCCCCCCGCCGAACGTGACCGGCATCCTCACCATGGGCCACGTCCTGAACAACACGCTTCAGGACATCCTCATCCGCTGGCACCGCATGATGGGCGAGGAAGTCTGCTGGTTCCCCGGCACCGACCACGCCGGCATCGCCACCGAGAGCAAGGTCGACAAGGTCCTCCGCGAGAAGGAAGGCATCGACCGCCGCGCGCTCGGCCGCGAGAAGTTCATCGAACGCGTCTGGGAATGGAAGAAGCTCTACGGCGGCACGATCATCAAGCAGCTCCGCAAGCTCGGCACGTCCTGCGACTGGGACCGCGAGCGCTTCACCATGGACGAGGGCCTCAGCGCCGCCGTCCGCAAGGTGTTCGTGCAGCTCTACGAAAAGGGTTACATCTACCGCGGCAAACGCATGGTGAACTGGTGCCCCGCCGCCCAGAGCGCGCTTTCCGACGAGGAGGTCATCTACAAGGAAGTAAAGGGCAAGTTCTGGCATTTCCGCTATCCGCTCACCGACGGTTCCGGCTATCTCGTCGTCGCCACCACGCGCCCCGAGACCATGTTCGGCGACACCGCCGTGGCCGTTCCGCCCGGCGATCCGCGCTACAAACACCTCGTCGGCAAGACCGTGAACCTCCCGCTCACCGACCGCAGGATCCCGATCATCGAGGACGAGCACGCCGACCCGGAAAAGGGGACCGGCTGCGTGAAGATCACGCCCGCCCACGACCCGAACGACTATCAGGTCGGCAAGCGCCACAACCTCGAATTCATCAACGTCATGAACCGCGACGGCTCCATGAACGCCCAGTGCGGCAAGTACGCCGGCCTCGACCGCTACGAATGCCGCAAGCAGTGCGTCGCGGAGATGGAGCAGCTCGGCCTCCTCGAAAAGATCGAGGACATCGTTCACAACGTCGGCTTCTCCGAGCGCGGCGGCGTGGAGATCGAAACGCTCCTCAGCGACCAGTGGTTCGTCCGCATGGACGAGCTCGCCAAGCCCGCCATCGAGGCCGTCCGCTCCGGCGCGATCAAATTCTATCCCGACCGCTGGGCCAAGACCTATTTCCACTGGATGGAGAACATCCAGGACTGGTGCATCAGCCGCCAGATCTGGTGGGGACACCGCATCCCGGCTTGGTACCGCGGCGACGTGAACGACGAGAACCGCGAGGTCTACGTGGGCGTGAACCCGCCCGAAGGAGACGGCTGGTATCAGGAGGAGGACGTGCTCGACACCTGGTTCAGCTCCTGGCTCTGGCCCTTCTCCATCATGGGCTGGCCGGAAGAGACCGCCGAGCTCAAGTATTTCTACCCGACCAATGACCTCGTGACCGGTCCGGACATCATCTTCTTCTGGGTCGCGCGCATGATCATGGCGGGATACGAGTTCAAAGGCGACCTGCCGTTCCGCAACGTCTACTTCACCAGCATCATCCGCGACGAACTCGGCCGCAAGCTCAGCAAGTCCCTCGGCAACTCGCCCGACCCGCTGAAGGTCATCGAGACCTACGGCGCCGACGCCCTCCGCTTCTCCATCGTCTACATCGCGCCCGTCGGCATGGACATCCGCTACTCCAACGAGAAGTGCGAGCTCGGCCGCAACTTCGCGAACAAGCTCTGGAACGCCTGCCGGTTCCGCACCATGCAGGGGCCCGTCTCCGCTTCGTTCGACACGCTCGCGATCCCGGTCGAAAAGCTCACGCAGGACGAGATCCACATGCTCAACACGCTGGAAAAGGCGTGCGCCGACGTGAACACCTCCCTCCGCGAGTTCCGCTTCCATTCCGCCGCGCACGACATCTACGAGCTGGTCTGGAACAACTTCTGCGACTGGTTCATTGAGGCGTGCAAGCCGCGCTTCAACGCCGACGAAGCCGCCAAGCAGCAGGCGCTCGCCGTGCTGGACTACGCGCTCTGGAAGCTGCTTCGCCTTCTGCACCCCTTCATGCCGTTCATCACCGAGGAACTCGCCCACCGCATGGGTTTCCTTGCCGACGGCCAGTCCATCATGACCGCGGCGTTCCCGGAGGCCGACCTCAAGCTCCCCGCGGACGCCGACAAGATTTCCGAGATGACCGCCGACAAGTACGCCCTCATCTCCGCCGGCCGCAACCTGCGCCTCTCGAACAACATCGCTCCCGGCAAGCGCATCGAGTACCACATCCGCGCCGCCTCGCAGGAGATCCTGGATTCCCTCTGCGACCAGATGGACTCCCTCACGGCCATGCTGAACGCATCCCTCATCAGCGTCTCGCTCGAAAACTACGCGAGCGAAGACGGCACGCCCGCGCCGTCCATCGTCTGCGACGCAGGCGCGATCTTCCTGCCTCTGAAGGGCCTCGTGGATCCCGCGGCCGAACGCGAGAAGCTCACGAAGCAGAAATCCGAGCTCACCGGCTGGATCAAGGCCGCCGAGGCGAAGCTCAGCAACGAGAAGTTCGTCAGCCGCGCCCCGGCGAAAGTCGTCGAGGACGTGAAGACGCAGCTCGCCGACCTGAAGGACAAGCTCGCCCGCGTCGAGGAATCCCTCGCCGCGTTCAAGGCCTGATCGTTTCTTCAGTTTCCGTAAAAAGATTCAGGCTCCCTCCGTTCGCGCGGAGAGAGCCTTTTTGTTTTTTCCGTAAGGACTTTTCTCCTGTAGTGCGCCCGCTGTAAAAAAATGGCTGATCCTCAACCCTCCGTCCTCACATTCCTCTGTTGTTCGCGTTTAGCGTTTATGTAAAAGAATCACCGAGCGTGAGCGAGGGCTACCGAGGCGGCGCAGCCGCCCCCAGCGAAGCGGGACGCGAACGCGTCCTTTTTCCTTTTCTCGCTTCAAAAAAGAGAAAATACTAAGAAAAGCAGAAAAATCATTTGATTTTTCCTTAGAATGCGTGTAAATTGTGTTTTGGAATCGCTTCCCTAACCAACAGGAATCCGGTTTCGTGCTCATTTCATCGGTTATTTCAGCAAAAAATCATCTGTAAACCCGCCAAGTTTCAATCTGTCTTTTTTGCCCAAGAAAAGAAATATACCAGCAAAGGACCTTTGTGTCTTCATATTTTGCTGGGCGTTTCTCTTGCGTTTCTTGGGCAGGTTCTTGGCGGGACCTACAGATGTGCGCATGGGGATTCGTCCGGCTTTTTTGTATCTGTATTACCGGCCTCCTTTTCGCGTGACTTTTGCATTACAATCGGCAAAAACAACCCAATCAGGAGTGTTAGGTTATGGAATTCAAAATCTTGTGTCCCTGGTGCAACCAGCATTATTCTGTCGATGAATCATTCATCGGGCAAAATGTCGAATGTTCCGTTTGCAAAAAGGAGTTTATTGTCAGAAATCCCAACGATTCTGTACCGAAAGAAACATATAAAGCAACAGATTTTTTTCCTAAACAGAATAATGTGAATAAAACAGGTGTTTTTCAAAAAAACAATCTACAGGAAAAGGCTATTATATCTAAAAACCACCTTCGGAAGGGAATTATTGTATTTGCCTCTCTTATTATCGTTTTATGTCCTTTGTGTCTCATATATTATTCTATAGATTTATTAAAAAACAACAAAGCTGAAAACTATTTAAAGAAAGGGACAAATGCCTTTGAGGAGCACCGATATGAAGAAGCTGTAAGTTTTCTGAATTATCCTGCATCCCATGGTATTTCCAAGGCACAATTCTTGCTTGGGATGTGCTATTACAATGGAGACGGCATAAAAAGAGACATTTATGAAGCAGTAAAATGGTTTCGCAAAGCAGCCGAACAGGGAAACAGTGAAGCACAATTTAAAATTGGTGTTTGTTATTTGGATGGGATGGGAGTAAATCAACGAGAAGATGAAGCTCTTTTTTGGCTTCAAAAATCGGCAGAACAAGGAAATAGTGAAGCACAAATCAAATTGGGGGACCTTTATTATAGCAAAGGAGAGGTCAAAGCGTTCTCCGAAGCTCTTAAATGGTATCAAATGGCAGGAAAAAAAGGCAAGGAAGATAGAAAAGAGCAAATGGATAATTGCAATTTGTTCGTCAAAGCGACAAAAGGTGATACAGAGGCACAAATCGCAGTGTTTCTTGCTTACTCGGGAGGTTTGTTTGGAGTTAAGGAAGATTTGGATGAAGCAAAAAAATGGTTGATTAAGGCTGCGGATTCAGGGAGTCCTGAAGCACAAACTCTTCTTGGCGCCCTTTATTTCAAGGCTGACAATAAAAAAGAAGCCGCGAAATGGTTGAGCATGGCAGCTGAGCAAGGAAACGTAACTGCCCAATATCAGCTTGGAGGGCTTTATTTGGTAGAAACGGACTACAAAGAAGCAATAAAATGGCTTCGTAAAGCCGCAGATCAAGATCATGCTGAAGCACAGTTCGCGCTGGGACTGTGTTTGTATCAGCATTACGGCGAAGCAAGCAGGGCAGAGTCTCTGATTTGGATACGAAAGGCTGCGAACGGAGGCAGTGACGATGCAAAGGATCTTCTTAAAAAACTTAGTTACTAGCTTGAAGTTCTAATAACAAACAACAAACGAAACAAACATCCATTAATCATTATTAAGGAGTTCTGATTATGAAAACAATCGTCTCTATCTTTGCTTTTTGTGCTGTCATTGAGTCTGTGCTTGCTGGAGCGGCAGTTCGATTGGGATCACAAGGAGCATATCAAATGATGGGAGGAAATAATAATGCAGTTCGTGTGGGCTCAGAAGAAGCATATGATTTAGTGAGAGGGAATAGTGGAGGAGGTCGTGTGGAATCAAGAGAAACAGGTTCATCTGGAACTGGAAAAAATAAAAAAATTTTTGGGAGCACTGAAGAGTTAAAACAATACCTCAAAAAAGAAATAGAAAAATTGGAATCAGAAGAAAAACAACGAGCGGAACAAGCCGCTGCGGCATATGACAAACTGGCAGATGAAAGAATTAAAAAACATGTATTTGATCCATCATCATCTTTTAAGGAATGTGTCGAAAAGAATGGAATACAAGTTGTTGAAGCAGAGGACATAAAGGAAGCTGGAACTCTTGCAAAAAAGCAAGCATCAATGGATAGCAATTATATTGTCAAACAAATTGAGCTTAGCCAAGCATTATCTACATGGCAAATAAGTACAACTCCTCCTTATTATCTTGAGGATCCTGCAAGATATGATTTTGAAATATATGATTACCCAAGCATCAAATATAAAAATATTATTATAATGAAATATCCCAAAGAAGGCATTTCCGCTAAAAGGAACTATAAATTTATAACTTTTTCAAAAAAACCTACGGACAAAGAGATTAAATTTGAAGAAGGTGAAGTCATCTTTGTTCAAAAGGGATTAGACCTTGATGTAAAAATGAATCAATTGCGTTGTGTTACTATGACAGGGAAAATACCTGATGATGTTATAAAAAAAGTGATAAAACAACACAACAAACAGTTACCAGATGAGGTTAAAGAAATAATGAGGAAAGAATCAGAATTTACAAAAAAATAACATTTGGTATCGCAAAGCATTTGAAAAAAGAGACGAGAAAGCAAAGAATATCCTTAGAGTGTTTGAAAGATGAGTACATTAAAATACTGGTGAAAGAAGAATTTGCCGCTTCGCTGGGGGCCCGCATGCGCGGGCCTCGGTAAGCTCGCTTGAGCTCGACATTTCCGATTAGGGCATTTGTCCTTTGAGTCCGGTTGGACTTGAAAAGCTGGTGTTTTCACATTACTTTATAGTTCGTTCAAAAAACCTTAAAGGAAAGGAAAACACCATGGGAAACAATACACTCTCAAATGGAGAAATGCAAGCGCAAAGATTAAAAATCAAACAACTTGACCAGCAAATGCAGAACGCGGCGGTCAAAGGAGCGGGGCTTTCTCCGTGGGAAGCGGGGGAACTGGTCCGGATGATCGAGGAAATCTATTTCCGGGATCCCGACCTGAAACAGATTCAGCCGGGCCAGATGAAGTATTCGTGCGTGGCTGCGTCGGAACCGCCCGGCAAGCCGATCAAGGAATGTCAGATGGTGACGGTGACATTGAGCTTGCTTCTGAACGAAGATACGGAGGAACTTCCGTTCAAAGCGAAGGATGCGAGCATCGAAACGCGCCGGCGGCGTTTGCTGCGAATCTGCGATGAAGCGAGGGAACAGGGCGGGCTGTTGAGCCAGGAAGACCTCGCGAAGCTTCTCATGAGCGATGTCCGGACGATTCGGCGTGACATCGCAGAGCTGAAACGCCAGGGGATCATCGTTCCGACGCGCGGCACGGTGAAGGACATCGGCCCCGGCGTCACGCACAAGGAAATCGCGATCCGTCTCTGGCTGGAAGGTCAGGAGCCCACGGAGGTCGCGCGGCGCATCCATCACAGCATCAAAGCGACGGAAAACTATCTGGAGAAGTTCAAACGCGTCGCGTATCTCAGGCGGGAAAAAGGCTTCTCGGAGTTCGAGATCAGCCGGACAGTCGGGATCAGCACGGCGGCCACGAGAACATTCCTGTCGATCTACGATGAGTTCAAAGGCAAGGCGCTTTTCGACCTGCGCATGGAGGAAATCAACATCGTGGGAAAAGCGTACAATCTGGCCGAGGGCGAAAAAAAAGAGTCGGCTATGTCGAAGAACTCTACATCCAGCAAGCGAGGCAGACGATGAAAGAGAACATTTCAGCGAGATTCGCCTCATACGAGCCGGTTCACTACAAGACGTTTGCGGGGGCCATGTCCGCCTTCTTTGAACAGGAATGCCCTCAAATCGGCGGCATCCGCACCCGTCAGACATTGGTCAACGCCATTCATTCCATGGTCCTGAAGTTCTTCCCGGAGACCAATCATTTGAGGCAGGGACAGACGGTCTGGACCACGGTTCACAAAAACGCGAAAGGAGCCTACGGGAAGACCATCCGGGACACGGAACTGACTCCGGTCGTCCTGACCCTTGTGCAGGATACCGACGCGATGGATCGTGCACGCGGCAAAAAGCTGCGTGAGCTCAAGAAGGAAGCCGTTGCAAGAATTTGCAACGAAGCCTACGCTCAGGACGGATGCCTGACCGAAACCGAACTGGCCGTCATGCTCAAAATGGCGCCGTCAACAGTTGGAAAGTATTTGCGGGAATTTGAGGCGGAAAACAAGACGGTTCTGCCTCGCCGCGGCACCATTCACGATATGGGGCCGACCTTGACGCACAAGAAAATCATCATAGAAAAGCTCTTCATTGAACAGAAAACGGTTCAGCAGGTGATGCGCGAAACCTGCCACTCACCCAGAGCCATCGAACGCTACATCACCTCGTTCAAACAGATACTTCTTTGTTATCGAAAAGGAATGAGCCTGGATGAAATCTCGTTTTCCGTACGAAAAACCAAAAATCTTGTTCAGGAATATCTGGACATCATTGACAATTACAAAAACAGGATGTATATTCTTGACAACCTCCTGAACTTTGAAGTCAATGTCGAAACGGTCTTTGAGCGCGACATCCACTCAATGACCCGTTGACAAATACCAGCACCGGACAGGTGGCCTTATTTATCCTTTAGCGACGGGGATAGCCCGTCGTAGCCTTTTTCTTTAGCGACGGGGATAGCCCGTCGTAGCCTTTATCCTATAGCGACGGGGATAGCCCGTCGTAACGTAGCTTAACGATAGAGTATCTTTTTGTTACAAAATAAGGGGGGGGGATTTCTTCAATAGAAAAATCCAGACGGTGTCTGGAAAATGAGGCGGATGAATATCAATGCTGTTCTATGAAAAGGAAAGCGATCTCATTTCTTCGACCTCTTCCCTCGTTTCGGTGGCTGCTCTGCTTGCTCATCCTCAATCTGAGGAGCCTTCTTCGCTCTTTTCAATATGGCGAAATACTTTTTCTCATCAATCATGTGTTTCTGGACTTCCCGGTTGGAATACCCCAGCATAGCCCCGATAACCTTGTTTGTTGGATGCCCATCGTCATTTTTTCTATAATGGTATACGAGGCTGCTGAACATCTCATCCCTTGTGCAGCTGGGCTCGTAGACGGAATACATATCCTCATCTTCACGG